>Ga0265594_1000065_pt1 | contig 84178 bp, 83 predicted proteins | sample saktaG_11_FD_190147 | JGI IMG/M metagenome (GOLD analysis project Ga0265594, IMG submission 190147) | Saline water microbial communities from Sakinaw Lake, British Columbia, Canada - sak_2011_5_24_80m | ecosystem: Environmental > Aquatic > Non-marine Saline and Alkaline > Saline ...
GACATAGGTTTATTTCTCCTTTCTTTTATTAAATTGATTAATGATTAATTATATTATTAACCCCTGTCTAATTTTAACACTTATGTATTTATTTAGTTTATAATTAATTTATAGCATTATGGATAAAGATGAAAAAGATAAAAAAATTACTCGGCCAAGTTGGGATGAGTATTTTTTAAAACTAGCTATGTTGGTTTCCGAAAGAGCAACTTGTCCGCGTATGCATTGTGGCTGTGTCTTAGTAAAAGATAAACAAATATTAGCCACAGGTTATAATGGTTCAATTCCGGGTGATGTTCATTGCGAAGACGTAGGATGTTATGTGGTTGATAATCATTGTATTCGCACCATTCATGCTGAAATGAATGCCATTTTGCAATGTTCCGCTCACGGTGTTAGTACTAAGGGGGCCACTGCCTATGTAACAAATATGCCCTGTACTAATTGTGCGAAATCTTTAATTGCAGCAGGAATAAAAAGGATTGTAGTATTTTCTGATTATCATGCTACTGAGGCCGAAGAATTTCTTAAAATAGGCGGGGTTGAGCTTTGTAGACTGCAAATGCCAAACAAAGAAATAAATTACGATTTGGATAATTTTAGTTCTGCTAAGAGATTTTTACCAGATAAAAAATAAAGTTATGAAGAATAAAATAGTATGTTTAGTCGGTATGTGTGGATCAGGTAAGAGTAAAGTAGCTGATTTTTTTATTTCAAAAAATTATCAATATATAAGGTTTGGACAGATTACCTTAGATGAAGTTAAAAGAAAAGGATTAAAACCCAACGAAGAGAACGAAAGGCCAATTCGTGAAGGATTTAGGAAAAAGTATGGACAAGGAGCTTTTGCTGTTTTAAATATACCAAAATTTGATGAAGCTCTAAAAAACGGTAATGTAGTAGGTGATGGTTTATATAGTTGGGAAGAATATAAAATTTTGAAGGAAAAGTATGGAAATAATTTATTTGTTATTGCCATTTACGCTTCCCCTGAAATCAGATATAAACGTTTGGCAAATCGAGCTACTAAGTATAGAGATGATCCTAAGATGAAATACCGTTCTTTTGGTCCTAAGGATGCAAAAGATAGAGATTATGCGGAAATTGAAAATAGTGATAAGGGTGGCCCCATTGCTATGGCGGATTATACTATTATTAACGAGGGAAATTTAGAAGAATTAAGGGAAAAAATATTAGTCATATTCAATAAAATTATAGCCAAAATTTAAAAATTTTAAACCAAAGGTGGATCAGCCCCTGGTTAAAAAAGTGGAAAGTTATTTTTATGAAAGTTAAAATTAAAATAAAGAAGCTACGTCCAGATGTGAAATTACCAGCTTATGCTTTAGAGGGTGATGCTGGTTTAGATATATTTTCCAATGAAGATGTAATTATTAAAGTGGGCGAACAGCATATTTTTAAAACCGGTTTTGCTTTAGAAATACCCGAAGGATATGTGGCTTTGATTTGGGACAAGAGTGGTTTGGGTTCCAAGGGATTAAAAGTTTTTGGTGGAGTAGGAGAATATACTTATCGCGGTGAATATATGGTTTGTTTGGGAAATTTTTCTGACCAGCCATATGAATTTAAAAAAGGAGATAAAATAGCTCAATTATTAATTCAACCAATTATTACTGCCGAACTAGAAGAAGTAGAGGAGCTTTCCGAAACAGAACGAGGCGAGGGACGGCACGGGAGCACGGGCAAATAATTGTTAATAGGTTAATTGATTAATAGTATAATTGAAAATTATGGCCAATATATTTATTTATGATGAATTTCATCCCGAGGACAATGCTATGTTGCAGGCCCTTTATTCTAGAAGTCCGAAAAGCGTGGTTGAACATGTAGAAAAAGTTAAAAAATCGAATTCGGGTAAGTTTATGGAAACCTTTTATCTTGGTTATGGACATTCTAGCATAGCCGATTGTGGAAGCACGACTATATTTATTGAAAAAATAAGCATTTTGGCAGATAAGGCAATTCAAGATTGGCCTTTATATAGCGGACAGGAAACCAGTACTCGTTATATAGATATGTCTCAACAAGAGATTATTGATCCTTTGGGTGCGCCAGAATCTAAAGCAATTTTAGATAAGTGGATGAATTTTTATATTAATAATCAAGAAAAAGTTAAGGAACATATTTTAAAAATTTATCCTTGTTTGCCAGACGAGGATGAAAAAATGTATTTGCGCGCGGTTAATGCGCGAGTTTTTGATATTATGCGTAGTTTTTTGCCAGCCGGGATTACTACTCAATTAAGCTGGCATACCAATTTAAGACAGGCCGGAGATAAATTGGCTTTATTGAAATATCATCCCATGGTAGAAGTTAAAGAAATTGCTAATAATATTTTAGATAAATTAAAAGAAAAATATCAACATAGTTTTGGTCATAAACTTTATGAACAGCAAGAGGAATATCGAAAATATATTGGTCAAAAATATACTTATTATAATAATTTAGAACGACCCAAAAATGATTTTTTCTATAGTAGTGAGATTAAAAAAGAGGATTTAGAAAAATATAAAGATTTATTAGACAAAAGACCAATTAAAACTAATTTACCACAATTTTTGGGAGAATTAGGAATAATTAATTTTGATTTTATTTTGGATTTTGGTTCATTTCGAGACATTCAAAGACATCGCAATGGAGTTTGTCGTATGCCTCTTTTAACCACGGAGTTTGGTTTTAATCAATGGTATTTAAATCAATTGCCAGCAGATTTACAAAAACAAGCTGAAAAATTAATAGCTGAACAAAAAGATTTAATAGCCAAATTAAATGTTAGTCCAGAAGAAACTCAATATTATATTGCTCTAGGTTTTAATGTTAATTGTCGAATTGCCTATGGTTTACCACAGGCTGTATATGTAACGGAATTAAGATCAGGGAAAACTGTTCATCCTACTTTAAGAAAAATAGCTCAAAACATGCACAATTCTTTAAAAGAAATATATCCAGATATGACTTTGTATTCTGATTTAGAAGAGGATGATTGGGATGTTCGTCGGGGCGATCAAGATATTAAAACCGTTGACGGAAAATTTTTAAATTCTTAATTATGAACAGAGGAAAATTTATAGTAGTAGATGGTTTGGATGGCATTGGTAAAACAGTGATTATCGAGGCCATTCTTGATTATTTGGAAACCAAAGGCCAGCGAGTTTTAGATTTGCATGTTTATTGGGAAGAATATGGTTTTCATCCTGATTTCGATAATTCATCCCCACACCTTAAGCAAGGTTGTGGGGATAAAGAAAATGATCATCCAAATCCTTATTATGTTAACTTAGATGATTATGATGTCATTTATTCTTCTGAGCCAACGCACGTCGGGATTGGGAAAGTAATTAGACAAGAAGTGGTGGCTCAAAATGGTCGTTCTTATTATGCAAATTTAACAGCTGAATGTTATTCAACAGATAGATTGGTTTTATATCAAAGAGTAGTTTTACCGGCTTTAAATGCTGGAAAAACCGTTATTCAAGCCCGTAGTGTTTCTACTTCAATAGTTTATCAACCCATTCAATCAGAATTTCAAAAAGAAGATTCTCTGAGCATGAAAGAAGTTATGAATCTTCAGGGAAATAAATTAGCATTAGATAATGCACCAGATTTATTAATTATCCCAACAATTAAGGATGTGAATATTTTATTTGAAAGATTGGCGGGTCGGGAGAAAGATGATAATTGTAATTTTGAAAAATTAAAATTTCAAGAGAAAATTAAGCCCTTATTTGAGGGCAAAAAATTAAGAAGGATTTTTGAAAAAAAGGGAACTAAGGTTAAATATTTGGATGCGGGAATTTCGATTGAGGCAACAAAAAAACAAGCTGTTGACTTGTATAAAGAAATTATTGAAAATTAATTTATTTTCTAATTATTTCAGATTTAAAAAATTTTTCTTGGAACTTTGTTAAATCTCTGATTTGTTTGTCAGAGTATTTTTTATTTTCAGGGACTATAATCAATTTGTCATCATTATCATTGGTTCTGTGAATTATAGCTATGCAGGTTCCAGTAAATTTTTTTAGAGGCTCGGAAATACCTAATATATAGGCATCTAATTCTTCACCGTCGGGAGCTTTAGTGTTGGGAATAAAGCCATAATTAATTGGATATACACTATTAAATTTAGGATGTTTACTACCCAGAGGTCTATCTACTCGGACAGTAACTTGTTGATTTAAATATTTTTTTGAATAGTCCATATTTATTTTAATTTTACAATTATAACCCTATCAAGACCTGAAGGTTTACCATGTTGAATAACATGGTCTTTTTTTATTTGGATTTTATCCCCACACTTATTTTTAAGTTGTGGGGATTTAGCTTGCGGATAAATTTTTTGAATATATTTAGTTAAGGGTTTAATTTGTTGGGGGTCAAGTTCAAGCAAAATATATTTAGGTTGATATTTTAATTCTGATGCTTGTTGAAATAATTTTTGATAATAATAAAGTCCATTTTTCCCACCTTGGAGAGCTTCAATTGGTTCATAGCGCAAGCTTAACTGGTCGGAATTTTTAATTAAGTATTTGTAATTAGTGTCTAAATAAGGGAGGTTGGCGATTATAATCTCAATCTGTTTATTTTTTAAGGGCGTTAATAAATTTCCGCGGATAAATTGTATTTTGGAAAGTACTTGCTGAGATTTGGCATTAGCTTTGGCTATTTTTAAGGCCTGGCTGGAAATATCAGTAGCGATAATTTTTTTAATTCCATTTTTTATTAAAGCAATAGAAATACATCCCGAGCCAGTGCCGATTTCAGCTAAGCGTAGGCGACCTTCAGGGTCGCCCCACTTCGCCACCCGCTTCGCCGAAGCTTCAGCGAGGCGAGTGACCCTGAGAGTCGCCTCTACCAAAGTTTCAGTTTCCGGACGAGGTATTAAAACGTGCTGATTAACTTTAAATTTTAAACCATAAAATTCTTTATAACCAAAAATATAAGCCAAAGGGTAATGAGTAGCTCTTTGCAAAATTAATTTTTTATAGTTTTTAATTTGTTTTTTGTTTAATTTGAATTCAGGATAAGTGTATAAATATTCTCTGGGCTTTTTAATAACCAGAGATAATAATAATTCAGCATCTAAAAATGCTGAATTTATTTTTTGGTCATTTAATTTTTCTGTACCCCAAATTAAAATTTTTCTAATATTATTCATATACTCGATAATTAAAATTATCAATTATCATTTTTCAATTTTTAATAAATTTTCAATTATTCAATAATCAATTTTCAAACTAAAGTACAGATATTTTTAAAGATTTTAATCAATTATTAAATGTTAATTTAAAATTGTTGATTGGTTATTTAATGAAAATTGAAAATTTAAAATTGTAAATTAATATTTATTCATTTCTATAAAATTCTTTAAGTTTAGTAATGAATTCTTCGATTTCGCCGTCCATAACTCGATCTAGATTATAAGATGTATGATTGATGCGATGGTCAGTAATTCTATTTTGGGGAAAATTATAAGTTCTGATTTTTTCAGACCTATCGCCTGAACCAATTTGTGATTTTCTGTCCTGAGAGAGTTCTTTTATTTTTTTCTCTTCTTCGTAAGCTAGGACCCTAGATTTTAGGACTTGCATGGCTCTTTCTTTGTTTTGGGTTTGAGACCGCTCATCTTGACAGGAAACAACTATATCTGTTGGCAGATGAGTAATTCTAACAGCAGAGTAGGTTGTGTTTACACCTTGTCCGCCTTTTCCAGAAGAACAAAAAGTATCTATGCGCAAATCCTTTTCAGCAATATTAATATCTACATCTTCGGCTTCGGGCAAAACTGCTACAGTGGCAGCAGAGGTATGAATTCTACCAGCTTTTTCTGTTTTTGGAACCCTTTGGACTCGATGTACGCCACTTTCATATTTTAAAGTTCCAAAAGCATTGTCACCGGTAATTGAAAAAATTATTTCTTTAAATCCACCAATATTGATTTTATTTTCGCTAATAATTTCAATTTTATAGTTATTTTTTTCCGCGAAACGAGAATACATTCTGAATAAATCTGCTGCAAATAAAGCAGATTCATCTCCACCAGTGCCAGCCCTTATTTCCACGATAGCATTTTTTATATCTAAGGGAGAGGAGGGATTTAATAGTTTATCAACTTCATTTTCAATTTTTTCTAATTTTTTTTCTAAATCATTTTTTTCTACCTCAGCCATTTTAACTAATTCCATATCTTCTGATTTTAAGGCCTCTTCGCAATCTTGAATTTGTTTTTTAAAATTCTCCAACTTTTCAATTTTACTAAGTGCTTTTTTAACTTCATTATATTCTTTAGATATTGTTTGTATTTTTTGGTGATTATTAAAAACGACCGGATTTTTCATTTGTTTTTCCAGCTCTTTAAATTTATTTTGATATTCTTTAATTTGTTCTTTGGTAATCATATAATTTAATTATATATTATTATCCATACAATAAAAACACTCTTAGAAACTAAAGAGTGTTTTTATATTTTAAAATAGTTATTTTTTAGAAGAGGATTTTTTATTTTTTTTAGCTTCAGCTCTGGCTTTTTTGGCTTTTTTACCAATTTTATTTTTGGAAATTTCAGCTTGTTTTATTTTACGTTTTTCAAATTTATTTACTATGCCGGCATCATCAATAAGTTTTTGTTTTCCAGTATAAAAAGGATGGCATTGAGAACAAACCTCAACACGGATTTCTTTCATTGTTGAACCAATTTCAAAAGTATTGCCACAGGTACAGGTGACCTTGGCTTTTTGATGATATTCAGGATGTAAATCTTTTTTCATAGGTTTTACTAATATACGAATATTACTAATAATACAAATCAATTATACTAATAATATGAATATTTTAAATAAATTTTTTTCTTTTATCTGTATCAATTCTGATAATTCTGCGTGGTTTTAAGTATTTGTCTCTAAAATTGATCAATAATCCTAGTTTAATATTTAATGACTGTAAATACCTTTGAAGTTGATTATAATCTTCTTTGGCTAAAGATATTTTGGCTTTTAATTCTAGAATGATTTTATTTTCAATTAAGAAATCAGCTATGTTTCCCGAATTTTCAATCTTAAATTCTCTTTTATAATTGATTTGTTTCTCTTTAAATTTTCTCTCTAATAAATCAGCATATTGTTTTTCTCGAGAATAAGAACCAATTTCATTATGAACCTCAAAACATATTCCAGTAATTATATAAGATAATTCTGGATAAATTAATTTATCGCTTTTCATTTTTTTATATTAAATTGTTAAATATCACCTAATATTAGTATGATTAGTATCATTCGTATATTGGCAAACCTTTATTCGTATCAATAGAATAGCAGAATTTAAATAATAAATCAAGACCCATTTGCTAAAATTAGATTTTTTTGCTATATTTTTTATTGTAAAAACAATATCAGGAGGATATTCCATGTGTAATGGCGTTGAAGGTAAAGAAATTCAAAGAATTTGTTCAGAGAGAGGTATCATTGTGACGAGGTCCTTGCTTGAAAAAATGACCAGGTTTCACGATGTTTTTTGTGGGAAATCGAATTTATTTTCTTTTCAAGAAATTGTTGAAAAAGTTTTCGAAATCCCTGAACAAGTATTAGAAAAAATTGCTGGAAATAATCCAGTTGAAAAGTTTTTTGAGTTGTTGGATACTGATCCTCAAAAAGCAGAATCTTTTATTTTCAAATAAAATAAAGTTTAACTCCGGCCTCAGAAATGTAACTCTGAGGCCATTATTTTTGTTTATTTTAATAGCAAAACATTGTCAAAACTAATTTTTTATGATAATATCTAATTACTATTTTAGCTATATTAGTTAAAATATTTTTATTAAATAATTCATAAAATATGAAAACAGTATCAATTTTAGATTTATTAAAGAGTGGAGCTCATTTTGGTCACCAAAAGTCAAAAAGATATCCGAAAATGGATAAATATATTTTTGGTGTGAAAGATGGGACACATATTATTAATTTAGAAGAAACTATCAGAACATTGGGAGAGGCCGTTAAATATGTTAAAAAAATTATTGCTAATGATGGTAAAATTCTTTTTATTGGTACGAAAAAACAGGCCAAGGAAATTATTAAGCAAGCAGCTAAATCCTGTCAGATGCCTTATGTTAGTTTTCGTTGGATAGGGGGAACATTTACTAATTTTAAAAATATTTATAAACTTCCGCAAAAATTAAAAAAATTAGAGGAAGATAGAGAAAATGGAACTTATGAAAATTATACTAAAAAAGAAAAATTAATTATTGATAGGAAAATTGATAAATTAAAAGAAATGGTGGAGGGGATTAGAAATATGGAGAAACTTCCTGAAGCAGTTTTTATAGTTGATATTCACGATGAATCTACGGCTACGCAAGAGGCCAATTCTAAAAATATACCCATTATTGCTATTACAGACACCAATGTTAATCCTGAAAAAGTGGCTTATCCTATTCCAGCTAATGATGATTCCATGGAAACAATTAAATTAATAACCTCGGTTTTGGTAGAGGCAATCAATGAAGCCAAAAAATAATTACTCGATGTTAATCCCGCCTTAATTTTTATAAAATTATGGCGGGTAATATACTAATTTATTCGAATGATACGAATAATCAATTAGAATTTAGATTGTTTTTTTGTTTATATAAAATTATGTTGTTTTTTAGTTAATCAGTGGATAAGAATCAAATTTTAATTATTTAGATAAATTATTTTAATATAATTAAATTGGGATGGGTTTTCATTTTTCGAACGGAACGAGAGTTATCCCGTCTGCGGGATGACCGAGTGAGTGAGAAAAGAATAAATACTCCGTTAGTTTGCCTGCCTATGCCGAAGCGCGCAGGCAGGCTATGGGGTTAAGGTGCGATTGGAGGGAGCTCAAAGTTAGAGTCCATGGCTTGCTTTGGGGGTTTAATACCATTCATTAAAAAATTAAGATTAAAAAATAAAAATTTATGTTAGATTTACAACAAATTAAAAAATTAAGAAATATGACCGGAGCTGGAATGATGAATTGTCAAAAGGCCTTAGAAGAAACAAAGGGAGACATTGAGCAGGCCATAGAAATTTTAAGAAAAAAGGGTGAAAAAATTGCATTAAAAAAAGCAGACAGAAAAGCCAGTGAAGGGGTTATTGCTCTTAGTGAAAAAGAAAATAAAATAGCACTAATTATTTTAAATTGTGAAACCGATTTTGTTGCTAAAAATAAAGATTTCATTGCTACAGCTCAAGAATTAGCTGATAAATTATTAGAATTAGGTGCAGAAAAATTTTCGGCTTGGGCTGAAGACAAAATTAAAGATGCATTAATTGTTAAAATAGGTGAAAATATTCAATTAAATAAATTTGAAATTATTAGTGGCGATATTTTAGGATATTATTTGCACGCCAATAATAAAGTAGCCAGCGTAGTCAGTTTAAATAAAGGAAATCAAGAATTAGCACGAGAAATTGCTATGCACGTTACAGCCATGAATCCGATTTATTTAAAACCAGAAGATATTCCAGAAGATATTTTAGCCAAGGAAAAAGAAATTTATATTGAACAATTAGAAGCCGAGGGCAAACCAGAAGAAATTATAGAAAAAATTATTCAAGGGAAATTGAATAAATTTTATCAAGAAAATTGTTTGCTTAAACAAGAATATATTAAAGATGACAAGAAAAACATTAAAAAATTATTAGATGAACAAGGGGCTATAATTAAAAAGTTTGAAAGATTTAGTTTATAGTAAGCAAGAGAGTAGGGAATAGGAACTGCTTGTTAATTTTGATATAATTAGGTTATAGTGAATGATGATTGACTTGTAACTTTTTAACTTGTAACTTGTAACTATATTATGTGCTATAAGAAAGTCATTTTGAAATTATCGGGCGAAGCCATATCTGGTCCGGATGCTTTTGGTTTTGATTTTAAAAGAATAAAATTAATAGCTGAGGAAATAAAAATTTTTCAAAAGAATAAAATTAAATTAGCTATAGTAATCGGCGGAGGTAATTTATTTAGAGCCAGAATGTTAAAAAATAAAGAGATATCCAGAGTAGATGCAGATTATATGGGAATGTTGGCAACTAATTTAAATGCTCTTTGTCTGCGAAATTTTTTCCAACAGCAAAAAATAAAAGCTCAAGTATTATCAGAATTAGCAGTAGATAATTTAATAGAAAAATTTAGCATTCAAAAGGCCCAGAATTATTGGAATAAAAATCATATTTTAATTTTTAGTGGTGGGACCGGTCAGCCATATTTTACAACTGATACTGCTGCTTTATTAAAAGCAAAACAAATGAAAGCAGATGTTGTTTTTAAAGCCACGCAGGTTAATGGAGTTTATGACCAAGATCCAGAAAAGTATCCAAGAGCTAAAATGTTTAAAGAATTAAACTATTCAGAGGCCATAGCTAAAAAATTAAAAATAATGGATAAACAGGCCTTTCAAATCGCCCAGAAAAATAAAATTCCTATTCGAGTTTTTGAATGGCAAAAAGGCAATTTAAGGAAAATAATTAAAGGTAAAGATTTAGGAACAATAATAACATAACAATAATTCTAATATACGAATTAATACTAATTATACTAATATAATACAAATGAAAATTAAATTAATATAAAAAATCTTAAACATTAGTATAATATTCGTAGCACCTGCCTGCCCGTCCTCCGTCCCGCAGACGGGACTTCGGAGGATGGACGCGTAGCTGAAGCTACGCTTCGGTCGCCTACGTGCCAAAGCCACTTTGGCGACGGCACGCGAAGGCAGGTTGGTATAAAATTAGTATATTGGCATTATAATAATTAGTATATGCAAATTATAAGTGTAAAATTTATTTCCTGGGACAATGCTTATGATTTTTTATCTCAAGATGAAAGGGGTAATGATTTAGATTTAAAGATAGGAGAAATGGTTTTAGTGGAAACCGTGGTTGGCACAGACATTGCAGAAGTTATAAAAATTAGAAAATTAGATTTTAAAAATGAAGATGAAAATTCAAACTCTGTTCAGAAAAGGATTAAGATCAAGCCAATTATTAGAGTTGCTAGTGAAGAGGATTTAGAAAATTTAAGGAAAAATAATCTTAATAATAATAAATTAATTAGAGAAACTCGCAAATTAGCCAAAAGGCATGATTTAGAAATGAAGATATCAGATGTGCATATGTCTTATGATAATACTATGATGGTTTTTTCTTTTATTGCTGATGGCCGAGTGGATTTTAGAGAATTAGTTAAGTCCTTATCTTGGAAATATAAAAAAAAGATAAGGTTGTTTCAAATCGGCGTTAGAGATGAGGCGAAATTTTTTGGTGATATTGGAGATTGCGGGCGAGGACTATGTTGCCGAAGATTTTTAAATGATTTAGAAAGTATTACTACTTCTTTTGCTCGCGACCAGCAAGTTTCTCATCGGGGCTTAGATAAATTATCTGGTGTATGCGGACGTTTAAAATGCTGTTTGGCCTATGAAGAAAAAGTTTACCAAGAAAAACTTCAGGGCATGCCCCAAGTAGGAGACACTATAAAAACCAAAGATGGTCCAGGGATTGTGATTGATCTAAATCCTTTAAAAAGAACAGCTAAAATTAGATTAAGAGCAGACAATAGTATTATAAAAAAAGAATATAATTAAGGTCAGAAGTAGGGAGTAAATATTAAGTATTAAGGGAATATTTTATTTTTTGAAAGCCGTTGAGTTAAATCAGCGGTTTTTTGATTTGGCGATTTGAAAAGAAAAAACCCTCGTTATGATTAAACAAGGGTTTATTAGTTTATAAGAACCATTTTTTTATAAAGAGTTTCAGTTTCAGTTTCAATCTTGAGGAAATAGATTCCTCGAGAAAGATTTTCAGCATTGAAATCAACACTATAGTTTCCGGGAGAGCAAGGATTTTGAAATACATTTTCAATCAATTGACCTTTGAGATTATACAAATCAATTTCAACATGAGAGGGTATTCTGATTGAAAAATGAACAACAGCATTTTCTTTGATAGGATGAGGAGCAATTCGCATTAGAATTTGTTCAGGAGCATGAGGATCAACAGACACATTAACAACAAGCACAGAATCAGCTATAGAATTATGAACTCCATCGGGCTGATACTGGTCTCTGATTTGACAGAAAACAGTATGATTAGAGGTAGTAGAATTCCAAACGTGAGAGAATTCAAAAGTATACCCAGAAAATTCAAAATCAGTCCAAGCGGTTTCAGTACTATCTCCATCTTCAATGAAGTATAGTTTTAAAGAAACATCATTGCCATCAGAATCTTGAGCCGTGATATGGAGATTAGCTACAGAGCCATTAGAGTATAAATAGTTGGAGACAAAGGGAGCATAGTTCCATGTGTATAATTGAAGCCAAGCAAAGTCATGATTACCAATTGCAAAAACATGAAAGTCAGCTGTCAAGAAAAAGTTGATCCAAGATTGATAGCGATTAAGTTCTCCTTCATTAGTCCAAATTTCAGAGGGAAGATAGAGAGAATAGCAGGTTTTAGTAGCTCCATTAGAGGTATATCCACCGCCAATGAACAGAGATTGCAAGGGTTCAATCCAGACAGCACCATGACTACAACGACCAAGAGGGAAAGTATCAAGTTCAGTAATTTGATTAGTAATTGTGTTATAGAGAACGGTTTGATTAAAGAATTCGGTCCAGGCATAACCACCAGTAAGAACAATTTGTGAATCAGAAATAATATCAGTTTTCGCAGAATATACAGGATGAGGAATTTCCGGGCCCAGGGTCCATTCTATAGTAGCAGGATTAAAAATTTCAATCTCTCCATAACTAGGATTGCCAGCAATAGCAATTACATTATCAGAAAGAGGATCTAGTTGTAGCTGAAAATCATGCCGGCCTATTGTGGAATAAAAGATTGTTCCCCAGATTTCAGTGTTAATATCAAATATCTGCCATTTATAACCATCACTTTGTCCACCACCGCCATAAAGAACATCATTGTTATTTAAAACAATAGCTGATGAACCAGAGCTAGGATTAGCATCATCAGTAGGAATGCTAAGAGTAAGTGAGGTTTCAATAAGGGCAGGAAGGTTTAGAATTTCACAATCTGCAATTTCTCCGTAATCAGGATTGTATCCAGACATGATTAAGAGACGATTGTCAGAAATTTCTACTACAGAAAAACTCATTCTAGCCGATAGCATATTACCTTCAAAAATAAGCTCTGCAGTGTCCATTTGATAGATAGCCCAATAAGAAGTAGCACTTTGACTAGCTGGAATGTGTCCACCGCCAACCCAAATAAGATTGTTATAACCTAAAAGATTACAACTCCCTGGACTTAATTTGATCATTTCAGCAGTATCTGAGATTCTTTGGTTTAATTGTCCATGAATATCCCATATCCCCCCAAGCATTAAGGAGGGAATGAAAAAGAGACAGAATAAAGCGACAATGATTATTTTTTTCATTGCGTCCTCCTTTGCCCTCCGAAGTTTTAACGAAGGAGGGCTGTATTTAGTTTTTAATTAACGTTTTGATCGCCCTGTATAAAATTTTAGAGCGACGCGATTCTTATAATTTCAGTATAACATATTAACATAGCACTTTTAAGGGAAAAGGGCAAGCTTGTTATCCAAGACCGGGTCTCGGGTATCCGAGACCCGGTCTTAAACTAATATATTTTTTTATTTTTTCCTTAAAATGGTATATAATTAAGTTAGTTAATAATTAATTTTTAAAAATATGAGATTTAAAAAAATTTGGGAAAATAAAAAAATTACCCTAACTCTTTGTACGGTTTTAATTTTAGGGGTAGTTTTAGGAATAGGAGCTAAAATTATTATTGTTAATGCTGCATTAGATGAAATTGAGTTTAAAGATGGTGGTAGTGGGGAAATATTGATGAAAGGAGGAGTTATAAAAAATTTAGGTTTAGGAAGTGAATCTACAAATGCTGCTAATATCGGTTATGTCAATGGTGTGGCTAATGGGACAGAGCCAGGCATTGGGATTTGGCAATCGCCAGTTGATGATATAAATGCCTATTTGCGGATTGATTATGCAAATTTAGGGATTGGGACGACAGCACCAGCTCAAAAATTAGAAGTTTTAGATGATGTTAATCATGCAGATAATGTGGCTAGATTGAGAATTACCGATATACATCAAAACCCAGAGTTGCAATTGCAGTATGGGACAGGAAATAATCATTGGGGGATTTATAATAAGGATGATGATGGTCTGGGTAGTATCAATTCTTTGAGAATTTGGAACAACACAGTAGGGGATGCAATTATAATTAGTCAAACTGGGGATGTGAATATTGTTGGTGATTTAATGGTTGTTTCAGATGCGTTTCAAGTTGGCAGTCTTTTTTCTACAACTGGTGATATTAGTGTTGGGGGTGGCATTACGGCAAATGGCCAGATTTGTGATGTAAATGGTTGTATTGGTGATGGTGGAGGCGCGGATGGATATCTTCCTAATGATCCGGCAACTAGTAATATTGATCTAAATGGTAATAATATTAAATTAAATGGCGGTTATATTTCAAATGATGGCAATGATGAAGGTATTTCTATAGATCAAGATGGCAGAGTATGTGCTAATGAAGATTGTAAACGTTATTGGGGTGAACCAAGGCCCCCCAGAGGAGGAAAAATTGTATTTGTGAGCGAAACTACAGACAATGGGTGTGTATCGCCTTCTCCAGATACTATTTGTCAAAATGAAGCTGATAGTTATGGTCTATCCGGAACTTATAAGGCATGGATAGCAGCTCCAGGTCTTGGACATCCTTATTCGGATTTTACTCATTATTCCGTGCCTATTTATCAATTTAATTTCGACTTTCAGACAATAATGGGTCCTTGGGAAAAAGTTGCAGATAATTGGAATGATCTAACAAATGGCGATATAGATACACAAATTGATAGAGGTTTAGATGGTACGCTTTATAGTAATGTTAACATTTGGTCTAATGTTGATACCGATGGTACCATTAAAGAGGAATCTCCCTTTACTCCTGGTTCCTATAAACATTGTTCTAATTTTAATTGGTGTGGGGGTCAGAGTGGTAATATTGGAAAAACGGCTTATGCCGATTCACGATGGACGGTGGGTAATACCATGCTTTGTAGTAGTTCTGCACATTTTTATTGTTTTGAACAATAAAGATATAATTTTATTTTTATAATTTATAATAATAAGAATTTAAGACCTATTTTATTATATGTACAAAGTCAAAAAAGATAAAAAAGTTTTTATTAACCATGAAAAATACTGTAAGGGCTGTGGTTTGTGTATTCAAATTTGTCCAGTAGGAGCTTTAAAATTTACTAATAAAAGAAAAGGAGTTTATGGCAATCAAACCATAGAATGTGATTTAGACAAATGTATTCAATGTGGAAAATGTGAAAAAATTTGTCCAGACGGAGCAATTAAAATAGGTTAATTGTTAATAGATTAATAGGATAATAGATTAATTGTTAATAGATTAATAGTAATTAGCTTTGACATAAATTTTAAACAGTGTTAAGTTAAATATATTCAGGGTCGCAAGACTTTTTTTGTGTTTAAAAATATGAATTAAGAATTAAGAATAACGAATTACGGATAATAATTCATAATTTATTTTTGCACATTTTTGGCTTTTAAATTACAATAAGATTATGCATAAAAAATGGAAGTTATTACCAAAAATTGACAAAGAGATTGTATCTCAATTTCCGGACATGAATCCGGTTTGTTTGCAATTATTGTTTAATAGAAAAATAAATACTCAAGAAAAAATTGATGAGTTTTTTAATTCAGATTATTTAGATGATATTCATGACCCTTATTTATTAAAAGATATGAAAGTGGCCGTGAAGAGAATTTATCAAGCTATAAAAAAACAAGAAGAAGTATTAATTTATGGAGATTATGATGCCGATGGAGTTACTAGTTCGGCTTTACTTTATGATATTTTGGATAAATTAGGTATTAGAGCAGATGTTTATATCCCGCATAGAGAAACAGAGGGCTATGGTTTTAATATGAATTCAGTTCAAGAAATAATTGAAAAAAAATATACTTTAGTTATTAGTTGTGATTGCGGGGTAAGTAATTTTGATGAAATTGAGGTGTTAACAAAAGCTGGTATTGATGTAATTATTACTGATCATCACAAAGAACCAAAAAAATTACCACCAGCTTTAGCAATTATTCATGCTGGACTTTCTCGGGAAAAATATCCCTTTGATAAATTGGCGGGTGTGGGAATTGCATATAAATTGGCCTGCGGGCTTTTAAAAAGCAATTTATGTAAATTAAATGAAAGCGAAAAAAATAAAACAGCCAAGTGGTTATTAGATTTAGTAGCATTAGGAACGGTCGCGGACATGGTTTCTTTAGTTGGCGAAAATAGAACTTTAGTTAAATATGGATTAATAGTTTTAAAAAAAACGCAATGTTTGGGTTTACAACAGCTTTATGAAATTTCAGGAATTAATCTTGAAAAAATGAGTAGTTATACGATTGGTTTTCAGATTGGCCCACGTTTAAATGCGGCTGGTCGAATTGATCACGCTAATACTGCCTTTGAATTGTTAACTACCAAAAATTTAAATAGAGCCATTAAAATATCCAATGAATTAAATGCAAAAAATAGAGAAAGGCAGGATATTACTAAACAATTAGTTTCAGAAGCCAAAGAGAAAGTGGGAGTTATTAATGAAAAACAAAAAATGATTTGGGTTCAAAATAAAAATTGGAATTTAGGTATAATTGGTTTAGTGGCTGGTAAATTAAGTAACGAATTTTATCGACCTAGTTTTGTTTTAGGTTATGATGGTGAAAATTGGGTATGTTCTTCTCGGGGAATTGAGGAATTAGATTTAATGGAAATTATTAATAGTGTCAGTGACAAATTAATTCGTTTTGGCGGTCATAAATCAGCAGCTGGTTTTTCTATCAGCAAGAAGAATATTCAAGAAGTTAAAGATAATATTGAAAAATATATTAATAAGAAATTAAAAAATATTCAATTAAGCCCTACAATACATTTAGATGCAGAAATTAGTTTAGCAGATATTGATTGGGATTTATGGAAACATTTAGATAAATTTGAACCATTTGGAATGAATAATAAAAAACCAAAATTTTTAATTAAAAATTGCCAAGTTAAAAATATTCAGTTTTTAGGTGAAAATAGAACTCATTTAAAATTGGAAGTGGGGCAAGATAGTGTAGTTAAAAAAGCAATTGGTTTTAGTATGGTTAAAAATTTTACAGATTTAAAAGTTGGTCAAAAAATTGATTTAGTTGCCCAGGTAGATGTAAATGAATGGAACGGAACGAGGAATTTAGAATTGTATATAGTGGATTTGGTAGTAAGAAGAAAGAAATAAGTAGTAAGAAGTAAGGAGCAGGGAGTGGGGGTTATTTATAAATTTAATTTAAATTGAAAATTTTTAATTGATAATTAAAATAGATATGTATAAATTATTTACCGATGGTGGATCAAGGGGCAATCCTGGCCCATCAGCAATTGGAGGAATTTTATATCAGGATAAAAAAATTATTAGCGAGTTTTCTGAATGTATTGGAAAAGCCACCAATAATCAAGCGGAATATAGGTCTTTAATTAAGGGTTTAGAAATGGCCAAAAAGAAAGACATTAAAGAATTGGATTGCTATTTAGATAGTGAATTAGTGATAAATCAAATGAATAGAAGATATAAGATCAAGGATGTAGATTTAGCGCCTTTATTTGTTAAGGTTTGGAATTTAAGTTTAAATTTTAAAAAAATTAAATATCATCACGTTTTAAGATCTCATAATAAAGAGGCCGATTATTTAGTAAATATGGCCCTAGACAAATCCCCACGCTCTGAAAAAGGTGGGGGGGATAAAAATAATTAAATATTGTTAAAGCTGATTAAATTTGGTATTCTTAGATTATGCCAGAAGTCAATAAATTAAATTTTGATTGGCCGATTTTGGGTCACAAAAACGTTATTAATTATTTACAAAAGTTAATAATTAATAAACAATTTGTGAGAAGTTTTTTATTTACCGGCCCAAAAGATATTGGAAAAAAAACAGTAGTAAAAAATTTTGTAAAATCAATATTTTGTTTAAGGGCAGAAGATTTTGAGGGCAGTATAAAAAAACTTCCTTGTAATAAATGTGATGATTGTCGACAAATGGAAAAAGGTATTCATCCAGATTATATATCTTTAAATTTAGAGGAGGATAAAAAAAATATTTCCATAGAAAGGGTTAGGAAGTTTCAAGAAAGATTATATTTAACTCCAGCTCGGTCAAATTATAAAGTAGGATTAATAAATCAAGCCGAAGAATTAAGTTTAGCAGCAGCCAATGCTTTATTAAAAACAATTGAAGAACCACCTAAAAATTCTATAATTATTTTAATAGCTAATAGAGCTGAAAAAATATTACCCACCATTAAGTCCAGAACTCAAAATATAACTTTTCAAAATTTACCTTTAAAAGAAATTTACGATTATTTAATTGCTAAGGGCGCTTCAGATCAGATAGCCCGAGAGTTGTCAGATTTTTCAGGAGGAATCCCAGGTATTGCTATGGCTTATTATCAAAATTTGGAAAATTGGACAAAAAGAAAAGAAGATTTAAATAATATGTTAGAGGTTTTAGGACAGCCCCTTAACGATAGATTAAATTGGGCAGAAAATAAGCTTAAATCTTCTAAAAATGTTCAAAATCAATATAATTATTTTGAAATATTATTAAATTCTTATTTGCGTTTGAGTAGAGATTTAGTTGTTTCTAAAATTAATCCAGAAATGAATTTAATTCACCCCTTTTTAAAAGCAGCTGTTTTAAAAATTGCCGGTAAATATTCAGAGCAAGAATTAATAAGTTTTTATAAAGAAATTTTACAAGGAAAAAAATTAATAGAAGGTAATATTAGCCCCAGGATTGTGTTAGAAAACTTAGTTTTAATATAAAATAAGTAAATTTAAAATTTAAAATTAAAAAACTATGTCAAAAAAAATACTATTAGTGATTCTCTTGGTTTTATTATTAACCACTGCCTGTGTTGTCAGATTAAATACTGGTAGTGCTAATGATTCTGGTTTTTTCATTAGTTATGACAAAGGAGAGAACTGGGAACAAAAAGTAGAATTTTTGAAGATTGGCGAAGGACGGTCGTTTTTTAGAACGACTCAATCTACTTTTTTAAAAGTTGATCCTCAGGACCCCGAGGCCTTTTATCTTGGGACCACAGAACATGGGTTGATTTATAGTTTTAACGGCGCCAATGGCTGGCAAAGCACTTTAGAATCCAAGGGAGTTGTTAATGATTTAGCTATTGATTTTAAAGATGAATGTGTTTTGTATGCGGCTGTGGGTAATAAACTTTATAAGTCAGTTGATTGTGCTCGTCATTGGAAAGATATCCATTTAGAGGGTTTGCCAAATCAAAGCATTAGCGCCGTAGCAGTTGATGCCTATAATAATAATAAAATTTATATTGGGACTAGCGGAGGAGGAATATTTAAGAGTTTGGATTATGGTATTTCTTGGGAAGTCATTAAGTGGTTTGATAATTCTATTGAAAAAATAATGATTAATCCTAAAAATACCGCTAAGGTCTATGTTGCTACTTTAGACAAAGGAATTTTTAAATCAGACAATGAAGGTATTAGTTGGTATAATATTTCTGATAACATTAAAGATGAAAATGATAATAAATATGAAGGCGTTAATCAATATCGGGATATGGAATTTGATTTCAGCCAGGCCGACGCTTTAATTTATGCCAATGCTTATGGTTTATTTACTACCAATAATGGTGGTAATTCTTGGGAATATATTAAATTATTAACACCGCCTAGTTCAGTTAATATCTATTGTGTGGCTTTAAATCCTAATGATAATAAAGAAATATATTATTCTACGGCCACGGCCCTATATTTTAGTTTAGATGGTGGTAGGGAGTGGGCTACTAAAAATTTACCAAGCTCTAAAACCCCAGTAGATATTATAGTTGATATTGAAAATGGAAATAATTTATTTATGGCTTTGAGGAAAAATTAATTAAATTCATCCCCACGCCTAATTCAAAATTATTTTTTGGTAGGGTTTTGTAAGGGGTATTTTAAAATTAAAAAATTAAACCTAATTTAAAAAATGATTAGGTGTGGGGATAAAAAAATTATGTCTGAATTTACTGAATCATTTAATTTAGAATTTAATAAAATTATTGAGCATTTTAAAATTGAAACAGAAAAATTAAAGGCCGGTCGAGCTAATCCAGTTTTAATAGAAGATATTCAAGTAGAATCTTATGGTGTTCAAACCCCTTTAAAACAATTGGCCTCTATTTCAGTTCCAGAACCGGCTTTATTAGTGGTTGAGCCCTGGGATAAAAATTTGTTAAAAGAAATTGAAAAAGCCATTTCTAAGGCTGATTTAGATTTATCTCTTGCTGTTTCTGAATCTGTAGTTAGGGCTAAAATTCAACCCCTGACCGAAGAAAAAAGAAAACAGATTATTAAGTTATTACACGATAAAAAAGAAGACGCTAAAGTTTCTTTAAGACAAATTAGAGATAAAATTAGAAAGCAGACAGACCAACAAGAAAAAGATAAAGAGATTTCTGAAGATGAAAAATTTAAGTATCAAAAGGAATTAGATGAATTTATTAAAGAGAAAACTCAAGAAATAGAGGATTTATCAAAGAAAAAAGAAGGAGATATAATGAGAGTGTAATTGTTAATAGGTTAATAGGATAATAGATTAATTGTTGGATTATTAAATTATTAAACTGTTAAATTGTTTTTTTATTTTTTATATTTAATCAGGCTAATCATTTTAATCAGATAAATCATAGTTTAAGATATGAAAAAAGCCGGGTCGATTGACCAGGCTTTTCTTTTTAAAATTTTATTTTTTTGGATTTTCGGGATCGATTATTTCAATCTCGAAATTGTTTTCGAAAATTTTGCAATTCAAGACAGGAATGCCTTTATTTTTTTCAAAAGAATTTTGGGTATCGATCATCATATTATCGATTTTAATGTTGAATATTTTATATTCGCGCCATAGATCTGATTCCAAGGGAGAGAAATGAATTTTCTTTTTCTCCAAAGTGTTTATTATTTTGTTTTTCAATTCTTCGTCTTTGGTGTAAATGTCAATCATCCAATCATTTTTGATACTATCACTCCAATTCCAATCTTCTTCAGTGATAAGGACGTCAATTTTCTCTTGATTAAGAATTTTTACGATATTGGGCTTTGTTAGTACAAAGCTTCCATCATAATTGGCAAAATAAATTGTCATTTTTTTCTTTTCCACGTTATCCTCCTTAGGATAATTTTTTAATTATTTTTTTTATTTTTTTGAATCATTTGAATATATCATATAATAATTAATTTGTCAATACTTTAAAATATTTTTTATAATTGTTATACTTAATTATGAAATTAGATTATAAGTTTCAAGAAATCTAAAAATCAAGAAATCAAATAGCAATTGTTAATTTGTTATTTTTTAGATTTATTGATTAAAATAAAAAATAAATGTTGATTACAATTATAATATTTTTAGTAGTTTTGAGTATTATTGTTTTTGTCCACGAGTTTGGACATTTTTATACTGCCCGGAAATTAGGTATTGGGGTAGAGGAGTTTGGTTTTGGGTATCCGCCCCGAATGTTTGGAATTAAAAGAAAAAAAATAATGTATTCAATTAATTGGATACCTTTAGGCGGTTTTGTAAAAATAAAAGGAGAGTCTGGCGATCATGCGGAAGACCAAGATAGTTTTATAAATCAGCCAGCTTGGAAAAGGGCTTTAGTGCTTTTTGCGGGAGTATTTATGAATTGGTTTTTTGCTTTTGTTCTTTTAACAATTGGTTTTATAATCGGACTTCCCGGAGCAGTTGATTCTCCAACAGATACGGCTGGAGATGGGGCTATTATTTCTAATCGCCGAGTACAAATAATAGAAGTTTATGAAAATTCGCCAGCTGGTAGAGAAAATTTAGAAATTGAAGACATTATTCAATCTGTTAATAATCTAGAGTTTGAAAATGCCGGCCAGATGAGAGATTATTTAGTAGCTAATCAAGAAAGTGAGTTAAGTTTTAATATCCGAAGAGGAAAACAAGAGATAAAGATTAATTTAACACCCGAAGAAATACCAGAATTAGCTCAAGAATTTGAAGAATATAAAGATAAAAAAATTGTAGGCATTAATTTAATTGATAGTGGAATTATTTCTTATCCTTGGTATCAAGCCCCTTGGGAGGGTTTAAAAACCACGGTTAATGTTACTTATAGAATATTAGATGCCTTGTATAAAATTATTAAGGGCGGATTTACTGGTGAGAAAATTATAGAGATTTCTGGTCCCGTGGGCGTGGCCATATTTAGTGGTCGGGCCTATCAAATGGGATTTGTTTATTTATTGTGGTTTATGGCCTTATTATCAATTAATTTAGCGATTATTAATATTTTACCAATTCCAGCTTTAGACGGAGGCCGTTTATTATTTTTATTAATTGAAAAAATTAGAAGAAGACCCAATAATCAGAAAATAGAAGCCATTATTCATAATATTGGATTTACTTTATTAATGCTTTTAGTGATTTTGATTACTTATAAAGATATTGTAAGATATGGGGGAGGACTTATATCAAAAATCACAGGTTTATTCTAATAAATTATGTAAATCAATTATCAATTTGAAATTTACAATTTACATTTAATTTTCAATGATTCAATTTTAAGTATCTTCTAACCAAGAACTTCAGAGCAAATAATTTTGAAATACTGGTCATTAATGAATTGGTAATTAAATGAAAATTTAAAATTGGTAATTGGTAATTAATAAAATATGCAGTTTAAAGTTAAAGTTGTTTTAAAGAAAAATTTAAACAGTCTTTTGAGAGATTGTGGCTATAGATTACACCCAAAAGATCAAAAAAGTTATATTAGACCAGTTTCTAGCTCTGGGTTTTATCCGCGCTGGCATTTATATCTTAAAAATGAAAATGATATTTATACTTTTAATTTGCATTTAGATCAGAAAAAAGTTTCTTATGAAGGTCAAACAGCTCATAGCGGAGATTATGATGAAGAAATAGTTAAAAAGGAGGCCGAAAGAATAATTAATTCAATAGTTAAATATAATAAATAAGAATAACGAATAACGAATTACGGTTAATGTTTTCGTAATTCGTAATCCGTAATTCATAATTCGTAATTTTATGCGTCAATCACAATTATTTACCCATACTTTAAAAGAATCGCCTAAAGATGAGGTGAGTTTTAATGCCCAATTATTGCTTAAGGCCGGATTTATTTATAAAGAAATGGCCGGGGTTTATGATTATCTGCCCCTGGGTCTAAGAGTTATAGAAAAAATTAACAATATTATTCGGGAAGAAATAAATGCTATTGGCGGACAAGAATTATTTTTAACGGTTTTGCAAAATCCAGAATTATGGAAAAAGACCGAGCGCTGGGAAGATAAAGAAGTAGACAATTGGTTTAAAACTAAATTGAGCAATGATCAAGAATTGGGCTTGGGATTTACCCACGAAGAACCCCTAACCTCTTTAATGAAAAATTATATTCATTCTTATAAAGACTTACCGCAATATGTTTATCAAATTCAAACTAAATTTAGAAACGAAATTAGATCCAAGAGTGGAATAATGAGATGTCGAGAATTTTTAATGAAAGATTTGTATTCTTTTGTTCGTAATGAAGCAGAGCATTTAAAATTTTATGAGCAAGCCAAGCAGGCCTATTTAAAAATTTTTAAACGCTGTGGTTTGGGAGAAATTACTTATTTAACTTTTGCTTCGGGGGGTGTTTTTAGTAAATATTCTCACGAATTTCAGACCTTAACCGAATTTGGCGAAGATATTATTTATGTAGACAAAAAAAAGAAAATAGCAGTTAATAAAGAAGTTTATAATGATGAAGTTTTAAAAAATTTAAAATTAAACCAAGCAGATTTAGTGCAGGAAAAAGCAGTAGAAGTAGGAAATATTTTTACTTTAGGGACAAAATTTTCTCAACCCTTGGGTCTAAAATATACTAATGAGCAAGGGCAAGAGCAAGATGTTTTTATGGGCTCCTATGGTATTGGACCGGGTAGAGTGATGGGTACTGTTGTGGAAGTTTATCATGATAAAAAGGGGATTATTTGGCCAGAAAGCATAGCCCCTTTTCAGGTTCATTTAATTGATTTACGTGAAAATAAAGACGATAAGGTTTATCAGATTTTACAAAAAAACAAAATTGAAGTAATATATGATGACCGAGACCGTAGCGCTGGTATCAAATTTAATGACGCAGATTTAATGGGTATGCCTAATCGGTTAGTTTTAAGTGATAAATTAGGAGATAAGATAGAATTAAAACGTCGCGATTCAGAAGAGGTTAGTTTGTATACACAGATGGAGGTTGTAGAAATTTTAAAGGGAAATTATAGCTAATTACCAATAACCAATTTTACCCCCTCTTTAATTCTCCCCCTAATTTAGGGGGAGATGTCCGGAGGACAAAAGGGGTAAAATTGGTAATTAAAAAACTTATGTTTAATTCATTTTTTGGAAAATTTTCTAAAGACATTGCTGTAGATTTGGGTACTTCTAATACCTTGGTTTATGTTAAAGACAAAGGGATTATAGTCAATGAGCCCTCAGTGGTGGCTATTAATACCAGAACAGATCAAATTCTATCCGTAGGAGAGGATGCCAAGAGAATGATTGGAAAAACCCCGGGACATATTTTAGCTGTTCAGCCCTTGCGTAATGGTATTATTTCTGACTTTGAAGTAGCTGAAAAAATGATGCGTTATTTTATTGAAAAAATTCATAAAGAGTCCTTTTCTTTGATACCGCGGCCTAGAATTATAATTGGAATTCCTTTGGATATTACAGAAGTGGAAAGAAAAGCCGTTGAGGATGTAGCTACTAATGCTGGAGCGCGAGAAGTTTTTTTAATAGAGCAACCCATTGCTGCGGCCGTAGGAAGCCGTTTGCCAATTCAGGAACCCAATGGCAATATGATTGTGGAAATTGGGGGTGGCAAAACCGAGATTGCAGTTATTTCTTTGGGTGGCATTGTAACCTCTAAATCTTTAAAAGTAGCGGGAGAAAAATTAGACGAAGATATTGGTAATTATGTGCGAGAAAAATATAATATGTTTTTAGGAGAAAGATCTTCTGAAAAAGCCAAAATAAATGTTGGTACGGTAAAAACCTTAGCCAAGGCCTTAAAATCAAAAATTAGGGGTAGAAATTTATTAAACGGACTTCCTAAAGAAATAATCATTAAAAGCGATGAAGTGCAAGAGGCCATTAGTGGCTCTATTGCCGTTATTATTAATGCCATTAAAGATGTTGTGGAAGAAACCCCTCCAGAATTAGTTTCAGATTTATATCAACGCGGTATGGTTTTGTCTGGGGGTGGAGCTATGTTAAGAGAGCTAGACAAATTGATTTATGAAGAAACTAAAATTCCAGTTATTATTGCCGACGATTCTTTAACCACCGTGGTTCGAGGAATAGGAATAGTTTTAGAAGATTTTGATAATTTAAAAGAATTGGTTTTGCCTCCTACTAAAGATGAATCTTATAAAAATTAAAAGCTTACTTCTCCCTCTTAGTTAAGTTAGGGGATAAAATTTGTAATTTAAAATAGTTAATTTAGTAAATCTGATGATTTTTAATTTTTAAAGTGAAGCTCCCCAAGTAGGAGTTTGGGGCTTTCTGGTGTGGGGTAAATTCCAACACCTATTTATTTGATATTATTGTGAGCTGAATAATCAGCAATAAATATTAATATTGATGAGCATATATCTATTTTAAATAGGCGTGCGGATAAATTTATGCTAATAATTCTAAATAAAAAAAATTTATTTTATCTTCTAGCTATTGGTCTTTTAATTATAGTTCTTCATTATACTAAAATTTTAATACCAGTAGAGGGCTTAGTTATCAAAGGATTTAATCCAGTGCGAGGGCAAATTTATAAAATTAGCCGCAGCACTAGATCCTATTTTTATACTATTTTTCATTATGAAGAAATTAAATCGGAAAATGATAATCTAAAAGAAGAATTAAGAAAATATATTATTGATTTTGCTTTTTTAAAGAGCTTAGAAAATGAGAACGAGATTTTAAAAGAAGAATTAAATTATTTTAAAACCTCTGAAAGAAAATTAATTTTAGCTAAAGTAATATCCGGCTTTTATTTGGGAGAAGATAATTTATTAATTATTGACAGGGGCTTTAATGATGGAATTAGAGCAGGCATGCCAGTTATTTTTGGACCAGGAATTATTGTTGGCAAAATTATTGAAGTCAAAGAGTGGACGGCTGATGTTTTATTATTATCAGATAAAAATAGTTTAATTACAGCTACTATTCAAGGAGAGGAAAACATTAACGGAGTGGTTAAGGGAGATTTAGATTATGGTTTAGAAATGGATTATATACCAGTTGATGTCAATATTAAGGAAGGGGATATTATTATTTCCTCGGGTTTAGAAGACAATATTCCTAAAGATTTGGTAATTGGTCAGGTTAAAGAAATTATTTTAGCAGAGGGAGATTTTTTTAAGACGGCCGTTGTTTATCCTTTATTAGATTATCAAAATATGAATTTTGTTAGTATTATTTTGGAACAATGAAAAATAAAATTAAAATTTTAATTTTAAGTTTAGTATTTGCAATCTTACAGGTAAGTTTATATATGCGGGATATAAAAATAAATTTACTTTTTTTATTTTTGGTTTATTTAATATTTTTTGACGACATTAATCATGCCTTAATAGTTGTGGGAGTTGGGGGACTCTTAACAGATTTATTTACTTTAAATTTTGGAGTTCATTTTGTATCTTTTTTAGTGGTGGCCCTAGTGCTTTATTATTTTTATCATAATATTTTACCTAATGGTCGATTAATAACTTATTTATTGCTTAATTTTTTGGGCTTTATTATTTTTCACATTGTTTATTATCTTTTTAATATTTTAATTAAAATTTTGAGCCAAGGGAATTATCTTTTCAAGTGGAATGTCGCTTTTAAAGATTTTTTGATTGCCCTAAGTATTAATTTAATAATTAGCTTGATTATATATAAATTAATTCATTTATTTTCGTCTAAAACGAAGAATAAATTTATAATGATAGGGTCTTAATATGGAAGATTTTGAAATTTCAAAATTACCATCTATTGTTAAGGGTAAAAAAATGCCAGAAGTTAAAGATTATAATTTTAATCGGACAGCTGGAGATTTTTTTGATACCTTTGGAGAAGAACAGAAAAAATTAGGACTTTTTATTAATAAAAGAAAATTTGTTATATTGATTTTTATTTTAGTTTTTGCATGGTGTATAATTTTTTTTAGAATTTTTTATTTGCAAATAATAAAAGGAGATGATTATAGACTTATAGCTGATGGCAATAGGATTCGAATTAAAAGAATAGAACCGCGTAGAGGAATTATATATGATACTAATTTTAAGGCCCTGTTAAGAAATAGCGCCAAGTTTTCTTTAGAGGTTATGCCCGTGGATTTACCAGAGGATCAAGAAGAGTTATTGGAGATAGAAAGAAAATTAGCCGAAAAATTAAATGGAGAAAAAATAAATTTAGCAGATTATCTTTCTGATAATGTTTTAGAAAATTTTCAACCCAGAATTATTAAAGAATCCTTGCAGTATGAACAAGCCATGAATTTAATGGTTTTAGCGCAAGATTTAAGAGGTATATCTGTAGTTATCGGTCATAAAAGAGAATACCCTTATCAGGGATATTTGTCTCATATTTTGGGATATATGGGGAGCATTTCTGAAGAAGAATATCGGGAATTAAGAGATGACGGTTATTATTTTGATGATAAAATAGGTCAAAGTGGTTTAGAATGCTCTTATGAAAGCATCTTAAGGGGTGAATTTGGAAAAAAGAAGATAGAAGTTGATTCTTTAGGAAAAGAAATTAAAGAGTTAGCCAGAGAAGACTCTACAGAAGGTAGAAATTTAGTTTTAGCTTTAGATATAGATTTACAAATTAAAGCTACGGATTTATTATTAGCTACATTGAAAAGATTCAATTTAAAAAAGGGGAGCGTTGTGGCCATTGATCCTAAAGATGGTTCTGTTTTGGCTTTAGTTAGTTTACCAACATTTGATAATAATATATTTTCTGAAAAGCTTTCAGAAGAAACTTATCAAAGCATTGTTCAAGACCCTAATCAGCCAATGTTTTTTCGGGCAGTTTTGGGAGAGTATCCACCGGGCTCAACTTTTAAAATTATTATGGCGGCTGCTGGGTTAGAAGATGGAATTATAGATGAGAATACTAGTTTTTTAAGTACTGGTGGTATTTGGGTGGGACAGTGGTTCTTTCCAGACTGGAAAAGCGAGGGACATGGTTTGACTAATGTGAAAAAAGCCATAGCTAATTCAGTAAATACATTTTTTTATAATATTGGTGGTGGCTATAAAGAATTTTTAGGTTTGGGTTTGGAAAAAATAAATTTTTATGCGAGAAAATTTGGAATGGGAGAAAAAATGGGCATAGATTTGCCTAGTGAAGCTAAGGGGTTTTTACCGAGTAAAGAATGGAAAGAAACAGTTAAAGATGAGCTCTGGTATATTGGAGACACCTACCATTTAAGCATTGGTCAGGGAGATATTTTAGTTACCCCCTTACAAGTAGCTATGTTTACTTCAGTAATGGCTAATAAAGGCATACTATATGAGCCCAGATTATTAGAAGGATTTGTAGAAGATCAAAATGTATATTATATTCAGCCAGTTATAAAAGATAAGGATTTTATATCTGAAGACAATATAGTTATTATTAGAGAAGGATTAAGAGCGTCAGTTATTTCCGGCAGTGCTCAATATTTATCCACTTTACCTGTAACGTCTGCTGGAAAAACCGGTACAGCCCAATTTGGTTCTAACAATCAAACCCATGCCTGGTTTACTGGATATGCGCCCAATGATGATCCAGAAATAGTATTGACCATTTTAATAGAAGAGGGCGGAGAAGGTTCTAGTGTGGCTGTTCCTCTTGCTAGAGACATTTTATTATGGTATTTTAGAGACAGAGAGCATATTTTAGAGGACTAGCTCTTTTTATGTCATTAATCTATAACTAATTAAGGAAATGGCTATTTTTAGTTATTATTTTGAGTAAATTGAGCATTAAATTTAATTAATAATTCAAACAGAAGTATATGGCAGAAATAAATTATTTGACAGCTAGGGGTTTAGAAAAAGTTAAAGCAGAGCTTCAGGAGTTAAAAATCGTTAAAAGACCAAGCGTGGCTAAAAGAATAGATCGGGCTAGAGAATTTGGAGATTTGTCAGAAAATGCCGAATATCAAGACGCTAAAGAAGAACAGGGCTTTATTGAAGGTAAAATTTTAGAATTGGAATATCTTTTAAAAACCTCAAAAATAGTTGATGAATCTAATGCAAATCACGATTTAATTAATATTGGTTCTGATATTAAAGTTTTATTTGATGGTCAGGAAAAGAAGTTTAAGATTGTTGGGGCCACAGAATCAGATCCATTAAATGATAAAATATCATATAATTCTCCGTTGGGGGAATCTTTAATTGGTAAGAAAAAAGGAGTAGAATTTGAAGTAGAGGTTCCCAGGGGGAAAATTAAATGTAAAATTTTAGAGATTAGTAAATAGTTAATAGAATTTAAAACGAAAAACTCAAAACGCAAAATTGTTTTGATAAAGATAAATAAGTATTAGTTAATAGGAATAATGTTTTTTAAAAATTATTTTCCCAATGATTAACGACTAATAATTAAGCTTATGTTAAGAAAAAAAATAGGAATAGATTTAGGTACTACTACTACTTTGGTTTATGTTCCTAAGAAGGGAATTATTATTAATGAACCTTCGGTGGTGGCTATTTCTTTAGTAGATAAAAAAGTTTTAGCTGTGGGCAATGAAGCCAAAGAAATGATTGGTCGCACCCCTGATTCTATTATAGCTCACCGGCCCTTAAAAGATGGGGTGATTGCTGATTATCGGATTACGGAAAGTATGTTGCGCTATTTTATTAATAAGGCCTTATCAGGCATAAAACTTTTTAGACCAGAAGTTATGATTTCCGTGCCGGCTGGAATTACCTCTACTGAAAGACGAGCAGTTATTAGTGCAACTATTGCTTCCGGAGCCAAGGCCGCTTATATTATTAAACAGCCCTTAGCATCAGCTATTGGTGCAGAAATACCAATTGGTTTGGCTTCTGGACATATGATTATAGAATTGGGCGGTGGAACTACGGAAATAGCTGTTATATCTTTGGGGGGAATTGTTACTTGTACTTCTGTAAGAATAGGGGGAACAAAATTTGATGCAGCTATTATGGAGTATATTAAAAAGAAATATAGTTTAGCTATTGGGGAAACTTCTGCTGAGAATATTAAAATAAAAATTGGTTCAGCTTTGTTTTTAGAGGATAAGGATAAGATGAGCATGGAAATAAAAGGGCGGGATATTATTTCGGGCCTTCCTCGGGCTTTGACAATTAGCTCTGATGATATAACAGAAGCTTTGCAACACGAATTAGCTGGTATTATATCAACAGTTAAAACAGTTTTATATAATACCCCTCCAGAACTTTCCGCTGATGTAATGGAAAAAGGGATGATTTTATCTGGCGGTACGGCTCAATTAAGAAATATAGACAAACTATTATCTCAGGCCACTGGAGTTCCAGCTTATGTTGCAGATAGGCCATATCTTTGTGTGGTTAAGGGTACTGGTATAGCTTTGGAAAATTTGAATGCTTATAAACGTAGCATTCTTTCTGCGAAATAGGTATGAATACGAATATAGGATGCCAATATACGAATTCATCTTGTTAAATACTATTGTGAAACAATAATTTAACAGGATGAATACTAATTATACTAATACAATTATCAATTAACAATGATCAATTTCCAATTTGAATTAAATTTACAATAATCAATTATCATTTTTTATTTTTTACATTGGTAATTGTAAATTGTTCATTGATACTTTATTGATAATTGATTATTAAATGAACATTTTAAATTGGTAATTGCCTGCCTGCCGGTAGGCAGGATAATTGTAAATTGAATATAAGTATATTGAAAAAATTATATGAAAATAGGCGTTGATGCCAGTAGAATTAGTTTAAAACAAAAAACAGGCACAGAATGGTATGCCTATTATATTATAAAAAATCTTTTAGATATTGATTCTCAGAATCAGTATTTTTTATTTTCTCAAGAAGAATTACCAGCAGAATTTTTAAATTATCCCCAAGTCCATAATATTGTTTTAAAATGGCCTTTAAAGAAATTTTGGACTTTAATTCGTTTAAGTTTTGGTTTAAGAAAATATAATTTAGATTTATTTTTTTCTCCAGCCCATAACCCCCCTTTAACTAAATTAAAAAAAGTAATTACTTGGCATGATTTGGCTTATGAATATTTTCCAAAATATTATTCCTTAATGCAATTATTGTCTTTAAAATTAGGAGCTCGTGCCCTAAATAAGAGCGCTGCCATTATTTCTCCCTCATTAAATACTAAAAAGGATATTATAAAATTTTATGGAATAGGAGAAGATAAAATTTTTGTAATTCCGCATGGGGTTGATTTTGTCAAATATCAGAATATTTTAGCAGATATTGAAGTTTTAAATAAGTATCAAATAAACCAGAACTATCTTTTATATATTGGTCGTTTAGAGTCCAAAAAAAATATTATTAATTTAATTCAGGCCTGGAATAAATTAAAAGAAAAACAGAATAATTTGCAATTAGTTTTGCTGGGCAAATATGGTTTTGGATATAAGGATATTAAAAAAGTAATTGAGGACTTGTCTTATAAAAAAGATATTAAAATTATTGGTTGGGTTAGTGAAGAAGATAAAATAAAGATTTTAAAGCAGGCTAGTTTGTTTTGCCTTTTAAGTGTTTTGGAAGGATTTGGAATGTCAATTTTAGAAGCTATGTTATGTCAAGTACCTGTTTTAGTTTTAGACAGTAATATTTTTAAAGAGTTTAATTTAAATGATGCTTGTTTTACAGAAAATAATATTGGCAGCATTAGTTCTAAAATGAAAAAATTATTATTAGACCAGGAATTAAGAGAGGATATTATCGCTAAAAATTTTATTTTAGTGCAAAAATATACTTGGCAAAAATCAGCCCAAGAAACTTTAGCAGTTTTTAATAAATAAATGGCTGCTAGGGCTACCCGTCTTCGTCAAATTAAATTTGACTACGGCGGATAAAGATTCTCACATATATATAATTCTGCTTAATTGGCTGTCGGAGCAGGATTTTCACCCCGTCACCTTTGGCTGCTAGGGCTGGATTCGAACCAGCGACATCTGCATTAACAGTGCAGGGTTCTACCACTGAACTACCTAGCAACAAAAGGTGGCGGGGTAAGCCTGCAACATCTACGTTAACCCTATAAAATTTCACTATGTTCAATTTACGGGGCAGGCAGCGTAGCGCCTGCCCTGTAATATTCGAATGAAATGAGAATTATTACAGGGTTCTACCACTGAACTATCTAGCAATTATTTAATTATTAAATTAAAAAAATCGGCTGGCAGGCCGATTTTAAAATACAAAAATAGGCCTGCATTTATCCAGGATTGTTATTATTATTCAGTTTTTGTATTTGTAAAATCATACTATTTAGATAGTAATATATATCTTAAAAAAAGTCAAGCATTTACAAGAACCATAGGATTTGTTAAGGTTTTTTTATAAACAAATCCCCATAACATTAGTAATGTGTGAGGATAAAATAAATAAGGAGGATTTATCGTGAATAAAAAAATTGTCCTGATCATGAGAGGACTGCCGGGTTCTGGAAAATCGACTTTTATTGAGAAAAATTTTCCTAGGGCTTGGATCTGTTCAGCTGATGATTACTTTAATTCTACTGGAAATTACATTTTTGTTAAGAAAGATCTTGGCTTAGCACATCGGCGCTGTAAAAATCTTTTTCAAATGGCTCTTGAAAACTCTTTGCACTTTATTGTTGTTGATAATACTAATACTGAAATTTGGGAATTTGAAACTTATCTTCAATTAGCCAAGAATTATTCTTATCAAGCATTTGTTGTTAATTTAGAGATAGATTTAGAAACTGCTTTGCAAAGGAATATTCATAAAGTTCCAGTAGATAAAATTTTCGATATGGCGGAAAGAATGGAAAAATATCCTGGCGAAATTTTGTTGTCAAATAATTAAGCGGTGAGGTTTTAACCAATATCCGCTTTTTTGTTTTAAACATTGACAAAAAGTTTAAAAAATACTATATTGACGGGTAGTTAAATTAGTGGATGATCGCCTTGAACTACTCGCTCTGCTCGAGTTCATGGCAAGCCCGTTTTTTACATAATAGTTTTATTAGTAGAAAAAATTGGGCCTGCCCTAAACCCGAATGAAGTGAGTGGTTTAGGGAGGAAAGTCCGAACACTATAAAAAAAATAATTGGTAACGCCAACCCTTGAGAAAAGTAATTTTTTCAAGAGGACAAGTGCAACAGAAAATATTCCTTCCTCCTACGCTCGCTTTCAGCGAGCTTCGGAGGATAAGGGTGAAATCGCTAATTAATGAATTGGCGCGCTCTATTGGTGACAATAGAGGAGAGGTAAACTCTATTTGGTGCAAGGTCAAGATATTCCCTTAGGGGAGTGGTAGACCGCTGGATATTTATGGTAACATAAATACTAGATAGATGATCATCACTCTTCGCTGAAGCTTCGAGCGACAGGTCCCCCAGAAAAATATTTATTAAAAGTTAGGGGGAGGACGTGTCCTCCGAAGCTTTAGCGAAGGAGGACAGAATTCGGCTTATAACTAATTTAACTACTTAATCATTACTAATACTAAAATTAGTAATGATTAAGTTTATTTGTAGGATTGTAAAACTATTTATGCTGAGCGAACCGAGCTCAGCTGGGGAGTCGGAGCATAACTAATTTAACTACTTTATAATTTATTATGAAGAAACGTAATATAATAGATATTATAGAAGTTCCGATTGATTTTTTGTTATTAATTTTATCGGGCTTATTGGCTTATATTTTAAGGTTCAGGTCTTTTGTGGTGGAATATAGACCCGTTCTTTTTGATTTATCTTTATTGCTTTATTTAAAAATACTTTTAGGGGCTTCTTTATTTGCTTTATTAATACTTTTTATATCTGGTGTTTATAATTTAGAGAGAAAAAAATTACAATATAAAATTTCTAAGATATTTACGGGTTGCTCTACTTTTGTTTTAATTTTAATTATCGCTTTCTTTTTTAATCAAAAATTATTTAACTCTCGTTTTATAGTAATATTTTTTTGGGTTTTTAGTTTATTCTTTTTGATTTTAGAAAGAATTGTTTTAGAAGCAATTCATCGGGCTTTAGTTAAAAAAGGATATTTTAGTACTAAAATAATTATTATTGGTCATAATAATAATACTTATAGATTGATTAGCGAATTTAAGAAAAATAAATTTTGGGGGTATAAAATTATAAAAAAATATGATGTTTTGGATGACAATACTATTTTTAAATTAAATCAAACCAGTCAAGAAACAGAAATTGATGAAATTATATTGGCCGAACCATATAGTGATAGAGAATTTGTTAATAAATTAGTTAATTTTTGTAATACTCATCATGTGGTTTATAAATATGCGGCTTCTTTATTAGAAACCAAAATCATTAATTTTGAAATGAATGCTGTAGCCGGAATTCCTTTAATAGAAATCAAGGAAACATTTTTAGATGGCTGGGGTCGGGTTTGGAAAAGATTATTTGATGTTATTTTATCATTTATTGGTTTGATATTTTTTATTCCGCTTTATTTAATAATCGGAGCATTAATTAAGTTAGACACTAAAGGTCCAGTTTTAGTTAAATTAGAACGCATTGGTGCCAAAAATAAGCCCTTTAAAATGTATAAATTTAGGTCAATGGTTATGGGGGCCGATAAAATGAAAGAAAATTTAATGAAATACAATGAAAGAGATGATGGGCCATTATTTAAGATGAAAGATGACCCACGTATTACTCCGATTGGTAAATTTTTAAGAAAAACATCTTTAGATGAATTACCGCAGATTATTAATGTTTTAAAAGGAAAAATGAGTTTAGTTGGTCCGCGAGCCCATGAGCCCCAAGAAGTAGCTAAATATCAAGACCACCATTTAAAGCTTTTGGCTATTAAGCCAGGGATGACTGGCATGGCTCAAGTGTCTGGACGTTCGGACTTAGAATTTGAAGAAGAAGTTAAATTGGATATTTATTATATTGAAAATTGGAGCTTTATGTTAGATTTTGTAATTTTATTTAAAACAATCAAAGTTGTTCTTTTTACTAAAAGCGCGGTTTAAATTAGCTGTCAGCTTTTCCCGCAAACGGGATCCCGCCTTGCGGGACAGCTATTAGCTTTTAGGAATCTGTTAATGCAGATTTTTTTGTTTGTCGAGTTTAACTCGATGAAAATAAAAAAGAGACTCTTGTGAGGAGTCTCTAAAATTTTGTATTTTTGAAGGTTAGATCATAAATCTTAATCCTCCATAGAAATAATCTTTGCCGAAACTAAATGTTAAAACATGAAATACCGCAACAAAGACAGCATTTCTTGTTTTAACCTCTTCTTCAATATTAATAATTTCATATTCCCAGCCGGCTTCAAACACAACTAATCCTATACCCAGTCTATTCTTAAACAAAAGCTTATCTTTACTGGGTTGAGTTATTAATAGGGCCTCTTCGTATAGTAAAAGGGGCCAAATGAAGCGAGCTTCGATTACCGGGGTACTATATTTTTTCTGAGTATCCGTAGCTTCATTAAAGTCAATTCCAGCCAATATAGAGAACATTGATCCAATATATCCAGTCATTATTCGAGTTGTAGATTTTGATGAAGCCAGTAAGTTGTCATTTTGGGATTTGTAATTTCCTATTTTTAGACCGATAGCTCCAAATTCAGGGAAATTATAACATCCCAATACTGACGCTGAATACATTATTTTACCAGGGTCTTTTTCTACTCCGATATAGAGTTCAGGGACCATGAAATAAATCCCTTTTTTCTCTTGTTGTTTTTGGATTTTTTCTGTTACCCAACCCCTCTTTAAAGACTTCCCCCATTTTTTTCCTTCTGAAAATAGAGTTGAGAATAAGAAAAGATTAATCACAACAAAGATTAAAGTAATCTTTTTCATTTACTCCTCCGTGTTTTTTTTATTTCCTTTAAATTTAAAGGATTTTACTTTATATCATTTCTAATTTATTTTGTCAATATGTAAATAGGATTTTTTTTGTTATAATATTCCTATATGCAAGATAAAAAAATTGCTTTAGTACATGATCATTTAAACCAAATGGGCGGAGCCGAAAAGGTTCTTTTAGAATTTCATCATATTTTTCCAAAAAGTCCGATTTATACCTTAATTTATGATAAAAATAAAATTCCGCTTTTTAAGAATTGTAAAATCATTACTTCATTATTACAAAATGTGCCGGGCTCATTTAATTTTTTCAAATGGTTTTTAACTTTTATGCCTTCGGCTTGGGAGAGTTTTGATTTTTCTAAATATGATATAGTTTTATCTTCCACCTCTGCCTTAGCTAAAGGCATTATTACACCGAGCAAGAGTTTGCATTTTTGTTATTGTCATACGCCAACGCGTTATTTATGGAGTGATACCCATGAATATGTGAGTAATTTAAGAATTCCGGTTTTAATGAAAAGGATTTTAATCTCAGAATTAAAAAAATTGCGGACTTGGGATTTTGCGGCTGCTCAAAGAGTTGACCATTTTATTGCTAATTCTCATTTTGTAGCTGAAAGAATAAGAAAATATTACCGCAGAAATGCGCAGGTCATTTACCCGCCAGTTAATATTCATAAATGTTATTCTAATCCGCAGAAAGAAAATTATTATATAGTTGTTTCTAGAATTAGACCTTATAAAAAGGTTGATTTGATTGTCCGGGCCTTTAATCAGTTAAAATTACCTATTAAAATAATTGGTGGCGGTGAATACCTTAATACTTTGAAAAAAATAGCCAAGCCCAATATACAATTTTTAGGAGAAATAAGTGATGAAGAAAAGTATAAATATTTGTCTCGAGCTAAGGCCTTTATTCATCCCCAAGAAGAGGACTTTGGAATATCAGCTGTAGAAGCTATGGCTTCGGGTTGTCCAGTTATAGCTTATGGTTCAGGGGGCGTCTTAGAAACAATTGAAAATAAAAAAACAGGATTATTTTTTGCAGAACAAGAATGGGAATCTTTGGCCGAAGCAGTTTTAGATGCTGATAAACTTGATTTTAATCATGATTTTATTAAAGACCAGGCCGCTCGTTTTAATGTGCAGAGATTTAAAGAAGAAATTAGAGATTTTATTGCAGATAAATTAAATCAAAAAAAATTGCCATTAGAATACGAAAATTGTAAATTGTAAATTATTATGAAAATAGCAATTGATATCACTCCTTTGAAGCAAGAAAATTTAAGCGGAGTGGGAAAATATTTAAAAGAAATATTGTCTAGATTATTAATTTTAGACCAAAAAAATAAATATTTTTTAATTAGTTTTGGTAGAAAAAATAAAGATGTAATTGTTAATTTGAAAAGCGAAGATGCCGAATTAATTCATTATAATATTCCCAGCAAGCTAATGTTTATTCAGAGCTTGTTTTTTAATTGGCCGAAGCTAAATATAGATATTTTTTGGTTGCCCAATTTTAATATTTGTCATTTGAAAAATAAAAGCGTTAAATTAATTAGCACAATACATGATTTGTCTTTTATTAAATATCCGCAATTTTTAAATTGGTCACGCAGATTATGGCATAAATTTATTTGTCCAAAAAAAATTATTCAACGCAGCGATAAATTAATTGCTGTTTCTGAGAACACAGCTTTAGATTTACAAAATATTTATCATGTTCCAACAGATAAAATTATAGTTTCGCCATTAGGAGTGAATCAGAAATTTAAAAAAATAACAGATCAAGAATATTTACAGCAGATTAAAGATAAATATCAAATCAAGAACGACTTTATTTTTTTTGTAGGCACCAAAGAACCGCGGAAAAATATTTTAGCAATTTTAAAAGCATTTAAAAAAATTGATTCAGAGATTGATTTACTTATTCTCGGACCAGCAGGGTGGAAAGAAAATATTTGGCGAAATTATTATCAGGATTTACCACAAAAAATTAAACAGCGAATAAAAATTTTAGATTATTGTCCAGAAAAAGATTTACCAGCTTTATATAATTTAGCCAAGGTTTTTGTGTGGCCGTCTTTTTATGAGGGTTTTGGTTTGCCAGTTTTAGAGGCCTTAGCTTGTGGTTGTCCAGTTATAAGTTCTAATAATTCTTCCTTGCCAGAGGTTGTTAAAAATAATGCTTTATTAATTGAGGCCTTTGATATAGAAGATTTATGCCAGGCCCTGAAGCAGTTATTATTTAATAAAGAATTTTATTCTTTTTATAAAAATAAAGAGTTTAATCAAGAATATTATAATAATTGGGATAAGGCGGCAGAGAGGTTATTGGGTTTGTTTAGGTAACGGGGCGAGAAGTAAGTATTAAGAAGTAAGTATTAAGGAGTAAGAAGTAAGAATTACGAATTACGCAGTACGGATTATTTACAACTTATAATTAATTTCCTACAACCTAATTCCCTACAAGCTAAGCTTCTACAAGCCCAAGGCTAAACTAAATATATGAAAATAGCTATAGACGCTCGTTTTTTTGGAACCGGAACTGGAATTGGTCGTTATGTTGAACAATTAGTTTTAAATTTGGAAAAAATTGTCGAAGAAATAGGCCAAAGCGGAGGGAGCTTAAAAAATCAGTATTTTATTTTAATCAATCAAGAAAATAAAGACAAATACCAGCCCAATAATTTAAATTTTAAAAAAATTATAGTTGATATTCCTTGGTATGGTTTAGCTGAACAAATTAAAATACCGAGGATTTTAAATAAAATCAAACCAAACTTAGTTCATTTTCCGCATTTTAATGTGCCACTTTTTTGTAAATATCCTTTTATTGTTTCTATCCATGATTTAATTTTAACTAAATATCCCAGCCAAAGAGCCAGCACTTTATCGCCCTTAAAATATTTTTTAAAGAATTTATTTTATCGCCTGGTAATTAAGCGAGCAATCCAAAAGTCGCACGCCATTATTACTATGGCAGATTTTACTAAAAATGAAATAGTAGACAAGTTTAAAGTTGCAGAGAAAAAGGTTAAAGTAGTTTATGAAGGAGTTACAAAATTAGAAGATAATAATGTTGAAATTGATTTTAAAAAATATGGTATTGAGAAAAAATTTGTTTTATATGTAGGCAACGCCTATCCCCATAAAAATTTAGAATTTTTAATTCAGGCCTTTAGCGATTTTAAAGAGGACTATCAATTAGTTTTAATTGGTAAAAGAGATTATTTTTATCAGCGTTTAGCAAAATTAATTCAGGATTTAGGTTTAGAAAAAAAAGTAATTTTAACGGGCTATATATCAGATGAAAAATTAGCAGAGTTTTATAAAAATGCCCAGGCCTATATTTTTCCTTCCTTATCTGAGGGTTTTGGTTTGCCACCTTTAGAGGCCTTACAATTTAAGCTACCAGTTTTATCTAGTAATTATTCTTGTTTGCCGGAAATTTTAGAAGATGCTGTTTTATATTTTAATCCCCAAGACCAGGCTGATTTTTTAGAAAAACTTAATAAAATTATTAATGACCAAGAATTAAGAGGAAAATTAATTATTAATTCTCAAAAATTATTCTTAAAATATGATTGGCAAAAAACGGCTAAAGAAACTTTAAAAATATATTCGTCTATTTTTCAAAAAGATAATTAATAGAGGAAGGGTAGTTTTGCTTGTCTGGGCACAGAAAAAACATGGAATCTAATATTTTTATTACGCGGGTAAAAGATGTTTTATTTATTTTACTCGCATTTTTATTGGATCTCTGTCAAACACTGTGGTACTTAAGACAATAAAATATAATTATTACAGTAGTTTTTTTTATAGTATTTGTATTTTATTTGTATTTTAGGCGCCCTTACAACAATTTAGATACAATTCGAATAAAGACAAATAGAATTTCTACGAGGAATGAGAATGACGAGTATTGAAATTCATTTGGCTTAATGATGAATTGTCTCCCGTTTCTATATATTTTATAATTGTGACGGGATCCCGCTCTGCGGTGATAAATTTTTGTACAGGAGCGACTTTTTAGTTCTACCTTTTTCTAGGAAAAGGTAGAAGAAAAGAAACTATCATCAAAACAAAATTAAAATAACTATATTTTTGCTATTAACTAAATAATATATTATTAAAATAAGTTAAGCTAAGTTTAGAATTTATATTTATTCATTCTTCAACAAATAATACTTATTTTATTTTTCGAACGGAACGAGGGTCATAAAAAGTCTGAACGAAGTGAAGATCTTTTATGACCGAGTGAGTGAGAAAAGAATGAATACCCCGTCAGCTTGCTGCGGGGTTAAGGTGCGACCGAATGGGAGCTCCGAATCAGAGTCCAGAGCTTGCTCTGGGGTTTGATACCATTCATTAGATAAAAAACCATAAAGGTGGAAAATGCTATTTTATAGTTTAGATAATGATAAGAGTATGCTTATCCACCACGGGTTACATTATAAAGCCTTTTTATTTTGCTAATTTTTAAAAAAATTGTATAATAAAGGGTATGAGAAAAACTAATCAGAAAAAGAAAAAACTTCCTCTTAAGAAAAGGAAGAAATCTTTGCTTAGAAAAACAAGGACAACTAAAAAGAAAAAAACTACTCGCAAGAGGGGTCGGCCTAAAAATATTGGTCGTCTTAAGAAGAAAACTACTCGCAAAAAAATTAGACCAAAGAAAACCAAAAAGACAGCTAAAAATAAAAAGGTGTCCACGATTAATTTTGTGATAGAAAAAAAAGACGAGTTTTTAATAGATTCTTCTGATGATACACCGGTAATTAATTTCCAACCAGATTTTTTAACTGACAAAACAGATCTGGACGAACTTTTAAATGAAGTAGAAATTGATGATCAAAATTCAATTTTAATTAAAAATCCTTCCAGTACTTCTCAAACAGAACCGGTTTTAAATAATTTTTCTATTGCAGAGAAAAAAGATGGATTAGATAGATTAATTCAGGAAGATTATGTCTTTACGGAAAAGAGTATTAAAGACGCCACTTACAATTTAAAATTAAAAGAAAATCAGATTAAAATTAGCAAAAGCCAGAGCATTCCTCTTAAATCTAAGCATGTGGTTAATTTAAGAAACCATCAGCCAAAGGCGAAGGATAAAGAAAAACTAGAATTAAAATTTGATATGCCTAGAAAAAAAACCGTGGCAAACGTTTCTTCCCTATACTTAAAAGAATTATTATATTTAAGTTCAAAAACAAAGTTTTTTAAATTAACTCATTTTTTCGGTGAGGGCTTTGTTAATTTTATAACTTATATTTTCCAAGGCATTTTTTTGGCCTTTAATATTTTAATAAATTTTTTATTTTCTATATTTTTAAATATTAATAATTTGGGGAAGAAAATTATAAAATTTTTAACTGAAGATTTTAAACAGGAAAAAAATAAATCCCCACACTTTCAGAAAAGTGGTGGGGATAAAGAAATAAAAGTTTCCCCAAGTTTTCAAAAATCAAAAATTTTATTTGTTTTTAGTCCCGCTCTTTTATTTAATAAAAGTACTTTTAAAAATTCAACAAGAGTTTTTGGTTTTATAATTGTTTGTTTTTTAGTTATTTCATCAATTAAGGCCCTATCAATAGTTGGCCAAGTTGATGCTAAAAAGGGTGAAGTTTTGGGTATTTCAGAAATGGCTTTTGGGGATTTTCAAGACGGTTTAGAATCTATGGCTAATTCAGATTTTCAAAAAGCCCAGACAAGTTTTTCAGAGGCCAATCAAAAATTTTTAGCAGCCGAAGCAATTATTTCAGAATATAATAATTTATTTTTAGAAATTTTGAAATTAATACCTCAAGAAGGCAAAAAATTAGATAATGGAATTAAGTTATTAAATGCTGGGCGTCTTTTGTCAAAATCAGCTCAAGAAATGAGTGCAGTTTTAAAACAACAGGAAAAAGAAATTCCCTTAACTGATAGAATTAAATTAATATCTAATAACTTAACTCAAGCCAGAACTAGCATGGAAAGAGCTGCTGATTATATTTCAAAAGTTGATTTTAAAGACCTGCCTCAAGATTATCAAGAAGATTTTGTAAAAATAAAAGAAAACTTTCCTCTCTTAATTAAGGGTTTAAGTAAATTAGATTTATTTTTTGAGGTGGTTTTAGATATATTGGGAGATAAAATACCCCAAAGATATTTATTAATATTTCAAAACAATCACGAGTTAAGACCAACGGGCGGATTTATGGGTAGTATGGCTTTAGTAGACATTAAAAATGGAGAATTAATTAATGTAGAAGTTCCTGTTGGAGGACCATATGATTTGCAAGCCGGTTTTCACGAAAATATTATTGCCCCTAAGCAGTTTTGGAGCATAAATCCAAATTTGAATTTTTGGGATACAAATTTATTTTTACATTTTCCGTCTTCAGCTGAATTAATGTTAAAATATTATGAAAAGTCGGGTGGTCCCACGGTTGATGGTTTAATCGCTATTAATGGTAATGTAATGGTAGAATTTTTAAAAATTATTGGTCCAATTTATTTGGCAGACAGGGACTTGGAAATAAATTCAGATAATTTTATGATGGAGGTGCAAAAAATTGTGGAGATTACTGATAAAGGAGACCAACCCAAGGCCATTATAGGAGAATTGTTTTCTCAAGTTTTAGATATTATATTTAAGGATAAAAGTTTAGATTATTTGTCGGCCTTAAATATTTTTAATAATTCTGTTATGTCTAAAGATATTCAAATGTATTTTACAAATTCAGCACTGCAAGGAAGGGTTGATGCTTATGGTTGGAGTGGAGCCATAATTGATACTAGTAAAGATTATTTAGCAGTTGTAAATACTAATATTGGCGGAAGCAAAACAGATGAATTTATAAAACAAGACATAATTCACGATGTAGAATTTTTATCAAATGGAAAAATTATTGATACAGTTAAAATTAAAAGAACATATCTTCCTGAAGCAGATAATTTTTTTAGTGAATATCAGAATAGAGATTATTTAGCAGTATATGTTCCTCAAAGTAGTAAATTATTAGGGGCGAGTGGTTTTGAAGAAGAGCTAGATGATGAATATATGCGTCCAGTTTCTGGATCTCAAGAAGACCAGGATATTTTAGAAATACAGGGTCGATATTTTATTGATGAAGTTTCGGGAGCTAGGGTTCATAATGAATTTAATAAAACAGTTTTTAGTGGTTGGCAATATTTACAGCCCGGGGAGCAAAAAGAAATTATTATTCGTTATGAATTACCATTTACTTTAAATGTTAATAATGAAATATCTTTATTAGATAAGTTTTTTCAGATGGGAAAAAATATAAATACAGATACTTATACTATTGCTTATGATAAACAGTCGGGAATTATTTCAGAATTAGAAACAAATTATACTTGGTCAGAAGATTTGAATTTAATTTGGAGTAATTTAGAAAATGCTAATCAAAGCTACTTATTTAATAAAAATATTATTAAGGGTTTAATATTAAAAAAATAAATTTATGGAGAGAGATTTTTCTATCAAAGAAGCCATTGGTTTTGGTTGGGAAACCGTTAAAAATAATTTGAAGTTTTTTTTACTTTTTAGTTTATTAGTTATTATTTTTTCCACTTTACCGGTTTTAGCAGAGGAATTTGCCAAAAAGGCGGATGGTAGAAATATGTATATGCTGTTTAAAATTTTATATTGGGTTTTTACTCTGCTGTCTATTTTTATTTCTTTAGGAGCTGTTAAGATAGCTTTAAAATTTGTAAATAAAGAAAAAGCAGAAATAGCAGATTTATTTTCTCAATATAATGTATTTATAAATTATTTTATAGGTACGATTATGTATTCAGTAGTTGTTTTGGTGGGCACTTTTCTTTTAATAATTCCAGGAATAATTTGGAGTATTAAGTTTCGTTATTTTGGTTATTTAATAGTTGAAGAAAATTTAAAACCCCTAGCTGCTTTTAAAAAAAGTGCAAAAATCACCCAGGGTGTGAAATGGCAACTCTTAGGATTTAATTTTATTTTAGTTTTGATATCTTTGTTGGGATTTATAGCTTTGCTCATTGGAAGTTTTATCACTATCCCCCTAGTACTTTTAGCGGAAGTATTTGTTTATAAAAAATTAAAAGAAAAGATTTCAACAACAAATGCCATAACTATTTAATTTAAAATAAAAAAGGTCCTTATTATTTAAAATAAGGACTTTTTTTGTTTAAAGACAGATGTTATAATATCATTATTATGATTAAAAAGTTATTAAGAAAATTAAGTACTACTATTGTTGGCGGAGCAATTTTAATTGGTTTTTTTACTATATTTAGTAAGGTGCTGGGTTTAGTCAGGGATAGAATGTTAGCTTCTTTTTTTGGTGCTGGACAGATTTTAGATTCTTATTTTGCTTCTTTTAGAATTCCAGATTTAATTTTTAATACTTTAGTTTTGGGAGCATTAGCTTCTGCTTTTGTGCCGGTTTTTACTAAATTAAATCAAAAAGATAAACCGCGGGCCATTAAAGTTTCTAATTCGATTTTAAATATTATTAGTTTGGGATTAGCAGTTATAGCTGTGATATTTATTATCAAGGCAGATTTTTTTGTGCGAATTTTATTTTCGGGTTTTAATGAATTCCAATTTAAACTCACTGCTCAATTAACCAGAATAATGTTATTAAGCATTGTTATTTTTGGCATTAGTAATGTGATGAGTAGTTTATTAAATTCTTATAAATCTTATTTTAGCTATAGTATTGCTCCTTTAATGTATAATATTGGAATTATTATTGGAATAATATTTTCTAAATTTTATGGATGTGTTTATTTGGCTTGGGGGGTTGTTTTGGGGGCCTTTTTACATTTGATTATTCAGCTTTGGGCAGTTTTAAAAAGTGGATGGAAATATCAGCCAATCTTAAATTTTAAGGATAAGTATGTTAAAAAGATATTTAAATTAATGATTCCCAGAACCTTTGGTTTAGCAGTTAATCAAATTAATCAATTAGTCATTACCATGATTGCCTCTGGTTTGGCCATCGGCAGTATTTCGGTTTTTTATTTTGGGATTAATTTACAGTCAGTGGTAGTTAGTATTTTTGGTATATCAATTGCTATTGCTATTTTTCCAGTTTTGTCAGAACAAGCCAATAACCAGCAAGAATTTATTCATTATTTAGTCAATAAAATAAAAAAAGTGATTTTTTTAGTTATACCTATTTCGGTTTTGATTATTTTATTAAGAGCCCAAATAGTCAGGGTGGTTTTGGGTACGGGTAGTTTTGATTGGCAAGACACATATTATACGGCTCAAGTTTTGGGCTATTTTGCCTGCTCTTTAGTTTTTCAATGTTTAATTCCCATCATTGCCCGAGCTTTTTATGCTTTAGAAGATACCAAAACGCCGGTTATTACTAGTGTGATTAGTTTTTTGATTAATATCTGCTTGGCTTTAGTTTTAAGTAAGTCCATGGGTATTGAGGGTCTGGCCATTGCTTTTTCTGTCAGCAATATTATCAATTTAAGTTTATTATTTATAATTTTGCATAAAAGGTTTTTCCATATGAAAGGATATAAATGGAGCAGTTTTATTATGAAGATTATTGCCAGTTCTTTGATAATGGGTGGAGTAGTATATATTGCCAGGTATTTGTTATCATTAGGGGTTAATATGAATACTTTTATGGGCATATTATTACAATTAATATTTTCTTTTTTATTGGGCGTTATTGTTTATTTTATATGCAGTGTTATTATGAAGATTCCAGAATCAGATTTAATTAAAAAATACTATCATAAATTAGAAGTTTATTTATTAAGTAAGATTAATAATTCAAATTGATTTTTAAAAAATAGAAATTTACAATTATCAATTTCCAATTTAAAATTTAAATTAAAATTTCAATTACTCAATTACCAATTCTCATTTAAATTCTAATTGAAAATTTCAAATTGATTATTGGTAATTTATTGTAAATTGAAAATTTCAAATTGAAAATTAGATTTATATGAATAACAATATCAGAAATTTTTGCATCATTGCACACATTGACCACCCCGCACTAATTTTATTCGCTACGCTTCATAAAATAATGCGGGGCAAGCAAGGGTTTTTAAAAACTTAAATTATATGAATAACAATATTAGAAACTTTTGCATTATTGCGCATATTGATCATGGGAAGTCAACTTTAGCTGACCGTTTTTTGGAATTAACTCATACTATATCGAATAGAGACATGAAAGAACAAGTCTTAGATACCATGGACCTGGAAAGAGAAAAGGGGATTACTATTAAATTACAGCCCGTTAGAATGAAATACAATTATTCTAATCAAGAATATATTTTAAATTTAATAGATACACCAGGACATATGGATTTTGCCTATGAAGTTTCTCGTTCCATTGCTTGCGTGGAAGGCGCTTTATTAGTTGTTGATGCTAGCCAAGGGGTGCAGGCCCAGACCTTAGTTAATTTAAGAGTTGCCCAAGAATATAATTTAAAAATAATTCCAGTTTTGAATAAAATTGATTTAGCCACAGCAGACATAGCTAAAGTCAAGCATGAAATTATTAGTTTATTAAATTGTGCAGAATCAGAAATTTTAGAAGTTTCTGCTAAAACTGGCCAAGGAGTTGATAAATTATTAGCTGAAATAGTAAAAAATATTCCCAGTCCTTTAATTAAAACCGAAAATAATCAGGCCTTAATTTTTGATTCAGTTTATGATGAATATCGGGGCATTATTTCTTATGTTAGAGTTTTTAATGGCAGTTTTAAAAGAGGAGATAAAATTAAGTTTTTGAGAACAAGACAAGATAGTGAAATTTTAGAAGTTGGTTATTTAAAAATTAGCCGAGAAAAAAGTGAAGAAATAAAAGCCGGAGAAATTGCTTATATTATTAGCAATGAAAAAGATTTAAGTAGCGTTAGGGTGGGAGACACAATTGCCTTGAGTTCTCAAAAAACTGAGGCCCTACCAGGATATAAAATAGTTAAGCCGATGGTTTTTGCGGGAGTATATTCCCAGGGCGGAGATCGTTACGAAGAATTAAGAGAGGCCGTAGAAAAATTAAAATTAAACGATTCATCTTTGGAAACAGAACCAGAATCTTCTTCAGTTTTTGGTTTTGGGTTTAGGTGTGGTTTTTTGGGCCTTTTACATTTAGATATATTTTTACAAAGATTGAAAAGAGAATATGATTTGGATTTAGTGGTTACCATCCCTTCGGTAGCTTATCGTGCATATTTGAAAAAGGGGAGCGTTAAAAAATATATGAAAAATAAGAAAATGGAGGTTTTTTCTGACTCTGGTCAGGATTATGTTATTTTAACTAAACCAGCAGAATATGATCCGCAATTTATTGAAAAAATGGAAGAGCCTATTGTGAAGATGGATATTGTAAGCCCAGGACAATATATGAGTCCAGTAATGAGTTTATCTGAAAAAAGAAGAGGGAATTATTTAAATACTGAATATTTAGATAATGATTTAGTGGTTTTAAAATATAAAATTCCTTTAGCTCCTATTTTAGTTGATTTTTATGATAGTTTGAAAAGTATTAGTCGGGGCTATGCTTCTCTTAATTATGAATTTTTAAAATATCAACCAGTGGACTTAATTAGATTGGATATTTATATTGCCGAGGAATTAATTGAACCCTTGGCTAGTTTTGTTTATCGAGACGAGGCCTATAATATTGCTAAATCAATTGTTAAAAGATTGAAGGACACGGTTCCTAAACAGCAATTTGTGGTTAAAATCCAAGCTGCGATTGGCTCTAAAATTATTGCTGCGGAAAGATTAAGCGCTTTACGTAAAGACGTTACTGCCAAACTTTATGGTGGAGATGTGAGCCGAAAGAAAAAATTATTAGCCAAACAAAAAAAGGGTAAAAAAAGAATGCAGGCCCTGGGCAGGGTTGCATTACCTCAAGATGCTTATTTATCAGTTTTAAAACGCGATTAGGTAAATAAAGGCCACATTGTCCAAGCTACCATGCTGATAGCTATAAAGATAGCTAAAATAGCCCAAATAATTTTAATAGTTTTTCTTTTCATATGTTACATTTTAACAAATATTTAAAAAAGAATGAAGAGATTGCAAAAATTATTTATTCTTCTAAATTTATTTTGTATTTAAAATTCCTTTTTTCTTTCTTAATTTTTTGTGGACCATTCTTTTTTATGTTTCCAATTTTGAGTTTAGGGGCAAGAGGAATTTTTCTGTCTTTATTAATTTTATCTTTAGCCATAGTTTTGGGTCTTAAATCTTATTTTCACTGGTCTTATAATTGTATTTTACTTGGTAATCAGAAAATTTATAGATTTTATTATAAGGGCCTGTTTAAAAAAACAGTAGAAGAATTTAATTTACAAAGCATTGATGAGGTTTCTATTGAATATCACAATGTATTTTTACGAATGCTTAAAGTCGGAGATTTAATTATTTTTTTAAAAAACGATAAATATATTGATTTAAATAATGTTTATGGTGTTAAGAAGCTGAAGAATAAAATTTGGGAGATAAGTAGTTAATAAGAAAATTGACAAAGAGAGTGTAATGACGTAGATTAAGAATATAGAAAAAATAAAATGGAGGATACGATGAATTCAGAAAAGAATCCAATAAATTATTTAGAGTATATTGGTAAAACAGAAGAGGAGCTCTATACAGACAAAGACGAAGAAGAAACCTTGGATTTGATAAAAAAATTAGAGAAAACCAATTCTAATGTAGCAAATCTTGTTATACTTGGTATGATTTTTAAACCTAAACTGGAAGAAATTCTCAATATCAAGCCGGGTAGTTTGGACAAAATTGCTATGGCATATTTTTACTTTTCTCAGAAGAAAGAACAGGAGCTCAAGGATCAGGGTTTAAAAGGGAAAAAACTTTTTAAAAAACTTGAAAAAGAATGTGCGGCTTGTAAAGATTGGTTAATAAAATATTTTCAATCCTCTTGATAGGTTTTACAATTTTAAATGGGCACTATAAATTGTTTAGTGCTCTTTTTTGTTTAAAAATTCAACCCGACGGGTTGAAAGCTGTGAATAACTACTTAACATTTTTACAAAATGCTTTTTTTTTATTATAATAAACGTATGACTAAAGGATCTAATGATTTATTCATTTTTAAATTACTTTCTTCTAAATTGTTTTTTATAATACTTTTTATTATTGTAGTTTTTTTGTCCTTTAATGTCTATAAAGGATTAAAACAAAGAATGGAAGTTAAAAAAGAAATTTTTAATTTAAAAATGGAGATAAATAATTTAGGAAAACAAAACAATGAATTAAGTGGCTTAATAGAATATTTTGCTACAGATGAATATGTGGAAACAGCTTCCCGAGAAAAATTGGGTTATAAAAAGGTAGGAGAAAAAATTGTTGTTTTGAGTGAAGAGGGCGATGAAAAGCATTTGAGTTTTTCAGAACAGAAATTAGATTCTGCTGACCAAGGGTTTTCTAATATAAAATTGTGGTGGAATTATTTTTTTGCTAAAAAATATGACTAAAATATTTACCCAAAAAAGAATTTTGTTAATATTAGTTTATTTATTTTTAGCTATAATTGTTTTTTGTATTTTTGACATTTATTTTCTAAAAGGAAATACTTTTTTGTCTAAACAGACCAGTAAATTTGTTCCTTATCCCGCCTTAGTAGTTAATGATAAATTTATTACCTGGAATCAGTATAATGAATTTTTAGCGGATTATAAAAAATATTATGAAAGTTTTGATTATAATAATGCCGAATTATTGGCTGAGCAATCTATTTTAAAGAATCAATTATTAGAACAAATTTTGCAGAAAATGGATAAAAAAATTGATGCAAAAGAATTTCGTAATTTTACAATTAATTTCTATAAAGATAATAATATTAATAATTCAGTTCTAGGAAAAGAAAAATTTGATTATTATTTTTTAAAACCTATTTTTATAAAAAGAAAGATTTTAGAAAAGCTTTCTGAGGAAGAATTTAGTTTAGAAAACAAGAAAAAAATAGATGAAATATATGCCGAGCTGGTAAAAAATCCAGAAAAATTTTCTGAATATGGAGAGCTATACCAGGATACAGATTTGAATTTTAGTAATCAAATTGGCTGGCTTTCTTATAATGATTTGCCGGATTATTTAAAAGGCAGTATTAACGAAATGAAATTAGAAGAATTTACTCCAGTTATGAAAAGCATTTCAGGTTATCATATATATAAATTAACTGGTAAAATAAAATATGATAGTACTCCAAATTTTTATTATCAATTTAAACAAATATTTTTACCAATTTATCAATTAGAGGATTATTTAAATAATTTTTTGAAAAATAGTAAAGTGTATTTATTAGTTGGTGATAAAAGGGGAGCAATTAATAATAATTAAATTAGAAATTTTAAAGCGTGAGCAATTAACAGGGCGTTAATATTCTTTTCTTAGTTTCTGTAATGATATATAGTTAATAATATATTAAAATCATGCCGAGATAGCTCAGGTGGTTAGAGCGGAGCTTTCGTAAAGCTCAGGCCACAGGTTCGAACCCTGTTCTCGGCTCCATAAACCATTCGCTTCGCTCAGGTTTATGGCATAGCCAGAATAAATGACGCATAAAAAGTAGAATATTATTTTAAACAAATAGTGGTTTATGTGGTGAACCCGAATGGAATGAGTGGTTCACCACCATATCAAAAACCATTTGTTATATAAAAAAAGTCGAGGGACAGATAAATTATTTAAGATAAAATGTAATATATGATTAAAATAACAAATTTATCCAAATTTTATAAACCCAATGTTTGGGCCTTAAATAAAGTTTCACTGAATATTAAATCAGGAGAATTTGTTTCTATTGTCGGACAAAGTGGAACCGGCAAAACTACCTTAGTTAAAATGATTATTGCCGATGAAGGCCCTACTGAAGGAGTGCTGGAAATAGGTGGTTGGGACATAACCAATATTAAACCTTATGAGATTCCTTATTTAAGAAGACAGATTGGGGTTGTTTTTCAGGACTATAAATTATTGCCTAAAAAGAGTGTTTATGAAAATGTGAGTTTTGCTTTGGAAAGTTGTGGTGTTCGAAAAGAAAGAATTGAAAAAATAGTTCCGCAAATTTTAAAAATTGTCGGTTTACAAAGTAAAACAAACAGGTATCCATATCAATTATCTGGAGGAGAGCAACAAAGAACAGCAATTGCCAGATCTCTTGTTCATCAACCAAAACTTTTAATTGCCGATGAACCTACTGGTAATTTGGATTCTATTAATTCCCGAGAGATAATTGATTTATTATTAAAAATTAATGATTTTAATACTACGGTCATAATGGTCAGCCATAATCGAGATATTATTAATAGTTTGGGGCGCAGAGTTATTACTATGGATGATGGAAAAATTATTAGTGATCAAGTTAAGGGCCGGTATATTCTTTAATTTTCCCAAAGGAAAATTAAAGGAATTTTCAATTTTCAATTTTCAATTTTAATTTAAATCAGAATTTTTAATTTTAAAATTTTAAATTAGTTAATTTTAAATTCAATCAAGATTTAGCATTAAAAATTTAACACATATGTTCACGTCTTTTTTGCGGGTAATGAAATTTGCCATTCAAGGTTTTTGGAGAAATATTTGGCTTTCTATAATAAATATTACTATTTTAGTTTTAACTTTATTTGTTATAAATTTTTTGATTGGCTTTAATCTTTTGGCTGACAATGCCATTGAAGTGGTTAATGAAAAGGTTGATGTTAATTTATATTTTCAAGAAAATGTCAGTTCGGAAAAAATTACTGAAATAAAGAATAAAATTACTGAGTCCTATTATATCAAGGACGTGGCTTATGTTTCTGCCGCAGACGCTTTAAGCGATTTTGAAGAAAAGCATGCTACAGATGAAGATATTATTAGCGCTTTAAATGAATTAAAAAGTGATGGTGGACAAATTTTTTCTTCCAGTTTAAAAATTAAAGCCAAAGACATGGCTATGTATGATGATATTTTAGATGAATTGCAAGATAGTCAATATCGAGAATTGTTTGAAATAGATGAAAAAGAATTTCAGGATTACTCGCAAATGACCAATCGTTTATATGATATATCTAATAAAATAAAACTGGTTGGTTATATTATTTCTTTGATTTTTATTATTATTGCTTTAATGATGGTTTATAATACTATTAAAATAGCTACCTATACTCATAGAGAAGAAATTGGCATTATGAAGCTAGTGGGAGCCACTGATAATTTTATTAAAATTCCATTTTTAGTGGAAATTATTTTGTATAATTTAATAGCTTTGATTATAGTTGTAGTTTTATTTTATACTTTTCTTTCTATTGTCAGCCCATTTATTAATAAATTATTTATTGGTTATCCTTTTAACATTGTTGATTATTTTAATAATAATTTTATTTTGATTTTTTTTGGTCAATTTATTATTATGTCTTTGTTTTCAATCATTAGTAGTTCAATAGCCATTAAAAAGTTTATCAAAGTTTAAAAACAGAAATTTGTTTTGCTAACAAAACAAATTTTTGTAAAAATAAATCCCTACACTTTTTGAAGTGTGGGGATAAAAAGCCCCCTCACTGTTTAAAAGTGGAGGGGCTTTTGTATAATAATATAATTTATTTTTTAATTTTTTTAAATGCCTCTACAGACACAAATTTTCTTAATTTTAATTTGCCATCAAAGGCCCTTTTTTTTCTTTTTGAAAATTTAACAGTACCAGCTATTTTAGAAAGCAGGGTATCATCATTTCCTCTTTTAACATTATCTCCAGGATGATATTTTGTTCCTCTTTGTCTGACAATAACTTGTCCAGCATTAACTTTTTCTTTATTTTGGACTTTTATTCCCAATCTTTGAGATTGAGAATCTCGTCCCAGCGATGTTGAGCCACCAGCTTTCTTATGTGCCATAGAATTAATAGGTTAATAGTTTAATTGAATAATAGTTTAATTATCTAATTGTTATAGATAAAAGTATAACAAAAATAGCTATATTGTCAAATATAATGCTTTGACGAGCCGTTTTTTAAATGGTATCATTTAATCAATTAATTTTGTATTTAAATATTTTATTTTATGAAAAATATAAATAAATTAATTAAAGACGAGGCAAGCGCTACAGTGAGAAGAGATGAAGATGGTTGTTATTTTGATTTAAGCAAGAAGTGTTTAACAAATTTTGGTAAAAAACAATTAAATCATGAACAATTAATGAATCTTTTTAGTAAATTGAGGCTAAGAATTACTCTAACCCCTAAATGCAATCAATGGTGTATATTTTGTTCAAATGAAGGTTTGGGGTATGAAACTAGATGTAATAATGAAGCGGATATTAATTTAGTTATTAAATTGTGTGATATGATTTTGAAAACAACTCCTCTGAAATCAATAGATTTTAGTGGAGGAGAGCCCTTACTTCATTCAGATTTTAACGAAAATATTTTTAAATTAGTTGATTGGACAAAAAAATATCCAAGAATTAGATTCTCCTTACACACCAATGGTCTTAATCTAAATCCAGATATTTTGAATAAAATAAAAAATAATTTTGCAAGAATAGGTATAACTATTAATTCTACAAATTTTAGTACGTGGAATAAAATGACGAATTTGAGAGATAAATTTCCCTTAAGGGCTCAAAAGTTAAAATTTAAAAATTTATTAGAAAATTTAGAATACTTGTCAAAACAAGGAATAGGTGAAAAGGTTTTTTTGAAAAGCGTAGTAATGAAAGGTATTAATGATGGAGAAAAAGAATTAAAGAAATTTTTAGAACTCTGTAGGAAATATAATTTTCATCCAAAATTTTTAGAATTTGAACCTCAATATAAAGATCAGAAAAAATTTATAGTAGGAAGAAAAGAATTATTTTCTAAATTAAAAAAATTGGGATGTGAATTTTTCCCAAAAACTCCTTATCACAATAATTCAAATTGCTATATACCTAGTGTAAATTTTATATATAAAGAAACCCCCATTGGTTTGCATAGTATATTTGGTTGTGGAAAAGAAGTTGTTTGTAGGTGTTGTTATGATTTTCTTTGTATGTTTGTTAAGCCACACAAAGACGGTTCCGGTCTTTATTTAAAACCATGTTCGGTTTTAGATACGAGGATTGATCTAACTCATACTATTAGAACCACAAATCATAATCAATTATTAGATTTATTTAAGATTTCCAGAGAGTATTTAATGTTGGCTCCTGGGAGCGGCATTTCTGGTTGGAATAAAGATCCAAGGTTTAAATATGAAAAAAAATAAAAATGATTTTAAAATTGATATAGATTATTGTTTGCATAATTTTCCTCTAAGATTATCAATAACTGATTATTGTAATTTAGCTTGTTTTTTTTGTTCAAATGAGGGGATGGATTTAAGACAAAGAAATAAAAATTATGTAGATATTTTTTTATTGAAGAGATTTATTAAAATTTTAGCAAATAGGGGTTTAAAAAAAATTTCAATCACTGGGGGGGAGCCATCGCTACATCCTAAAATTTTGGATATTGTTAATTTTTTAAATCAATTTAATTTTCGCGATTTGTTTTTTCATACTAATGGAATAAATTTGAATGAAGTTTTAATGGGGGAACTTTTAAAAAAATTTACAAAAATTGCTGTCTCTATTCATAGTATGAATTTTGATACCTGGACAAAGATTACGGGTGGACGTAGAGAACATTTTGATAAATTATTATCTAATCTAAGTTTATTGTCTGAGTCTTCTAAGGGGTTAGACATTATCATAGAATTAAAATTTGTTCCAATACGGGGCTATAATGATAGTAATAAAGAATTTTTAGATTTTTTAAAATATTGTTCTGATAAAAAATTTAAATTTAAATTTTTAAATTTTGAACCAATACTAGCAGAACATATAAAAAAAGTAATTCCCTTTAACGAGATAAAGAGAAAATTAATTAGACTTGGTTGTTTCCAGTCATCTAAAAAAGGTAGTTTTAGAGGACAAAATAATTATTTGCCGATAGAAATATTTCATTATAAAAATACCAGGGGAGTTGCCATAGAGATAGGATGTGGTGATTCGAAAGTTTGTAATAGTTGTTATCTTTCCAATGAAATTTTTGTTACTCCGGATTTTAAAATCAAGCCCTGTCATATTGATAATTTTAGTTTAGATTTGTTAAAATATATAAAAAATAAAGATGTTGAAAAAATTTTATATTATATCTTAGAATCCAGGAAATTTTTATCAACAGCACCAGGGGCAAATATAAAAGTATGGCAACCAATAAAAAAAGTGAAAATATAGTAATAATTTTTGCTAAAAAACCAGAGGTTGGTAAAGTTAAAACTAGAATAGCAAAGGAGACCTCGTTCAAGTTTGCTTATCAATTTGCAAGGTTTTGTTTTTTAGATTTAATTAATAAGGTTTCTAAGTCTGATTATTATGATTTAGCAATTGCCACAGACACAACAGCTGATTTATTATGGTTTCAAAATAATTTTTCTTTAGATGGTTTTGTAATAGATGAAGACAGGTTAAAAATAAAGAATTTATCCCGAAGCGAAAAATTTGATAAAATTTTTCGCTTGGTTTTGGGTGGAAATGATTATGATTATAAAAAATTACTTTTAATTCCAATGGATATACCTTTTATATCAGAAGAGGATTTAATTAGTGCTTTTGTTAGATTAAATAAGAAAAGGTTTGTTTTTGGTCCCGAGGTAAATGGAGGAGTATATTTAATGGGAACACGCTTTCCCTATGATAATGATATTTTTCAAGGAGTTTCTTGGAGCACCTCTTATTCTTTCAATGATTTGTTGAATAGAACCGGGAAAAAAGATACTTTTATTTTGAAAATAAAAAACGATTTGAATTTACCAGAAGATATTTTAAGTTTACAAAAAAATATTTCTTATAATTGTCCCCTGCTTTATTCATTTTTAAAGAGCAACGGATATTATTTGCCACAAGAAAATCAATTCATTGATTTTGATAATTTGTCTATTTGTTTGCCAGTCGTTGCGAATATAGTAGAAAGAGAGCAAAACGGGGAGCTAAAAATATTAATACAAAATCGATATAAGCCAACAATTGACCCAAATAATTTAAACAAGATAGAAATACCCTCTGGTTTAATAGAGAAATATGAATTAGCTCAAAGGGCTGCTGTTAGGGAAACGCTTGAGGAAACGGGTATTTTATCTAAAATTTATCCACAACAAAATTTTTTAGAAAGGGTAAGCGTGAATAAAGTAGATAATTTAGTTGCTTATAGGCCATTTTACTGCCACCAACAAGTTAGGGGCGGCAGGTCCTATTTGATTTTATCTTTTATTTCTAAATACATTAAGGGAGAGCCAAAAGAAAGGTTTAGGGAAAGTAGAAATCCGCGCTGGATATCAGTTTCTAGTTTAAAAACAAAATTGGACAATGAACCAGAAAATTTTTTTCCAGTAACGTTTTCTGTTTTAAAACAATATTTTAAATTTAAAGAGTATGAAAAATATAAAAAATAAAGAAATTGAAATTAAATTAATTTTTGATGATAAAGAGGATATTATAAAATCTATACCAGATATAATTTTTAAAAAAAGTTTGAAAATTAGAGATAGGTATTATGGACGGGAATATTTGGATATGAAAAATAATCATCAAATTATTAGAATTAGAGAAAAAATAAATTTATTTTCAGAATTAACCTATAAAGGTAAAACAAAAAATTATAATAATATTTGGGAGAGAACGGAGATTAATGTTCCAATAGAGGACGCCGAGAAGATGAACAAGATTTTACTTTTATTGGGTTTTAAAAAGATAAGGGAATTTTTTAGTGAAAGAGAATATTGGTCAATGGGGGATAATATAGAAATAGTTTTTTCTAAATTTAAAAAACCAAAATTTTTAGAGTTTATGGAAATAGAGGCAAAATCACATAAAGGAATAAATAGTTTATTAAAATTATTAGGCAATAAAACGAAAGAAGCAGGAGAAGAAATTTTTAATATATTTGACAAATAATATTTATAGTTTTATTATTTATAGTTAAAATAAAAAAATTAATTTTAGGAGGAAGAATGTTATACATATTTACGGAAGAAGGATATAAAGAACTACAAAGGTTAATAGAAAATACTAGAAAGAAGTTAGAAGAGGTTACCAAAGAAAAATCTGAAGCTCATCAGGGTCAAGACGGTTGGCATGATGAGGGTTTTAAAATAGGAATTTCAAGAGAAATGCTTTGGAGTAAAAGGCTACGCGACTTACAGGAAAAATATTCCCAAGCTCGTGTAATTTTAAATTCAGACATGATTGACCAGAACGAAATTGCTCTTTTTGGTACTGGTGTAATAATTGAATATAAAAATGGAGAAAAAAGAAAAATAGTTATAAGCGGATATCAGTTATCTAAAAACAAAAATTTTAAAGAAGCAAAGAATGTTTATGTCTACAGTCCCTTAGGTGGTGCGGTTTTCAAAAAACGCGTAGGAGATCTAATAACTTATAGCGTTAAAGATAAATTTTTTGTGATTAAGATTATCAAGATAATATCTCCGTTTGAAATAAGTGAGTTTTTGTAATTTTCTAATCAAGGAGGAATATTTTGCAAAAATTAACAAAGTATAAGGAAGATTTTTTAGCCGAATCTAGTAAAGAGATTACAGTAGACAAAAGCCTACCACTTAAATTACAAAAGAGAGAATTGCTAAAAAAATTGGGCTTCCCCGTGGATAGTAATGTTGTAATAAATTTAGATGAATCCAGGGAAGAATTCGTAAGGATTTTTATTTCTTTTAATAATGCCCCCCCCTTTATAATAGGAATTCATGCTATGCCAACATTTAGTTATATTACACCATTTTTTCTAGTTAAAGGCGAATATGACATTGAATATCAAGATCCTCAAGGAGAAAAGAAAAGGCTTAATTCTCTAAAAGAGATTATTAACGAGATTTATTCTTTTACTGGAAAAATTTGGATAGAATTTGTTAAATCAGTATGGAATCGTGAAACAATTGCAGGAAGATTGATTTATTCTTCCTATTTGCAACAGATTTTGGAAATACAAAAAGGAGTCAGTTCTAAGAACATAGGTAATAATAGAGAAATTTATTTTTACACAGAGTTGTCTCGTTTTAATTTAAGTGTAGATTTGAATAATTCAATTGTTCAGCAAAGTATTGTCAATTCTGGTTTTACGAAGTTGGAGATCAATAATATATTAAGCCCTCTAAGAACTTATAAATCTAAATTTGAAAAGTTGAGTAGAATTTCTTCATTACCCACATTAGAATTTGCTTATGATAAGAATGGAGAGATTATAGTAATTGATGTAGATTGGCCAGATCAATATTTTAGAAGTTGATAAAATTGTTTATTTATAAAGGATTTCTTAATTAAGGAGTCCTTTTTGTTTTAATAGAATAAATATAGAACTTTGACGAGCCGTTTTTTAAATGCTATTATGTCAATATTGTAAAAGTTATTTTTACACGTTTTTGTGTTAAATCGAAAAATAAAAAGTGCAAAATTAAAAATAATTTTATACTTTATACTTTATACTTTTAACTAACCCCATGTATTCAAAAAAGGTTATTAAATATTTTAAAAATCCTAAAAATTCTGGGCAAATTAAAAATGCTGATGCTATTGGGCAGGTTGGTAATCCTGTTTGTGGCGATGTAATGAAAATTTATTTAAAGATAGATAAAAATTCTACAAATTTAAAAAAATCAAAAATTAAAGATATTAAATTTGAAACCTTGGGTTGTGCGGCAGCCATTGCTTGCTCCTCAGTAGTAACTGAAAACGCCAAAGGAAAGACACTTGCTTCGGCTTTAAAAATAAACAAAGATTTAATTTTAAAAGAATTGGGCGGTTTACCGTTGCCCAAAATTCATTGTTCCATGCTGGCTTTACAGGGTCTTAAAAGGGCCATTGATAATTATGAGAAAAGCTTAAAAGTAAAAAATAAAGATTAAAAATTATAATTTAAAATCTAAAATTATCTTTTAGTTTTTAGATGTAGCTTTGCACTTTGCGTTTTAAATTTTTAAATTAAATTTTATGGATAAAAAAATAGAACAAAAATTAGATAAAATTAGAAAAATTTTGCAAATTGATGGAGGAGATTTAAAAGTGAAATCTTATGATGCTAAAAAGAATATTTTGCAGATAAAATTATTGGGTATGTGTCAGGGTTGTCCTATGGCCGAAATAACCGTTAAGGGTTTTATTGAAAAGGAATTACAAAAAGAAGTACCTAAGATTAAAGTAGAAAACATTTAGGATTTTGCTAATATACGAATGATACTAATTATACTAATAGAATATCTGTATCATTAGTAAAATTAATTCGTATTATTAGTATCATTCGTATATTGGTATTAACATATTCGTATATGAAAAAGATATATTTTGATAATGCCGCTACCACGCCAGTTGATCCGCGGGTGCTAAAAGCAATGCTTCCTTATTTTACTAATGATTTTGGTAATGCCTCTTCTATCCATAGTTGGGGGCAAAAAGCTGAGGCCACAATTTTAAAAGCCAAGGATATTATTGCTCGGTTTTTAGATTGTTTTCCCGAAGAAATAATTTTTACTTCTGGTGCCACAGAAAGCAATAATATGGTTTTAAAGGGTTTGTTTGGTGATTATAAAGGACATTTAATTGTCAGTGCTTTAGAACACCCTAGTGTTTTAGAAACAGCTAAATGGTTAGAATCTAAAGGAGTGGAGGTTAGTTTTATTAAACCAGAAAAAAATGGTCTTATTGATTACAAAAAAGTTTTCAAAGTTATTAAAAAAGATACGCGCTTAATTTCTATTATGTATGCTAATAATGAGATTGGCACTATACAGCCAATTGGTAAAATTGGTAAAAAGTTGGAGGAAATTAATCAGCAAAGAAAAAATAAAATATTATTTCATAGCGATGCTGTGCAGGCGGTTTATTTTTTACCCATGAGCATTAAGCGATTGCGAGTTGATTTTCTTTCTCTTTCAGGCCATAAAATATATGGACCACAAGGAGTAGGAGCTTTATATATTAAAAAAAATATTAAAATAACTCCTTTATTGCATGGCGGTCATCAGGAAAATGGTTTACGGGCTGGGACTTATAATCTTCCAGGTATAGTTGGATTAAGCCAAGCGATTAGTTTATTAAATGGTCGGGCTCAGCAAGAAACTATTTCTAAAATTAAAAAATTAAGAGATAATTTAATTCAACAAGTTTTAAAAATTAAAGGAACTTTTTTTAGCGGGGATTTAGAGCATCGACTTCCCAATAATGCTAATTTTTTATTTAAGAATATTGAGGGCGAGAGCTTGTTGTTAAGATTAGATATGGCTGGCATAGCGGTTTCAACTGGTTCGGCCTGTGCTTCAGGATCTTTAAAACCCTCACATGTTCTTTTATCAATGGGAATTAAGCCAGAAGATGCACATAGTTCTTTGCGGGTTAGTATTGGTAAAAATAATACCCAGCCAGAAATTGATAGATTTGTTCGGGTCTTAAAAAAAGAACTTAAAAATTTAAGAAAATTTTCCCCTTTTAAATAATTTATGCTTTGGAATAAATTTAAAATTTTTTTTAGTCAAAAAATTATTTATTGGAGCTTGGTGCTGACTCTAGTTTTAAATATTTATATTTGGTATTTAATTTATAAATTTATTGATTTCGGTCGCGAGTTTCATGTTATTCATTATAATGCTTATTTTGGTATAGATTTGTTAGCTTCGCCCCTGACCTTATTAAATATACCGCTGATTGGAATCATAATTTTAATATTAAATTTGATATTAGCTTATGTGTTTTATATTTTTAAAACCGAGTTTAAAATTTTATCTTATTTTTTAGTTTTAGTCAGTTTTTTTATAAATTTAGAATTAATTATTTATTTGCTTGGCGTTATTGCCGTAGAATATTAAATCAATGCTTAATCTTTTAATAATAAAAATTTTAATCTTAACTACCATTTCAACTGTAGTAGCTTTTTTGATAACGCCTATTATCACTCATTTTCTTTATAAATATAAATTTGGAAAACAGATCAGAAGTGAAAATAAGGCACCGATATTTTTTAGATTACATAAGAAAAAAGAGGGCACTCCTACAATGGGAGGAGCAATTATTTGGATAACAGCTATTATAGTTATGCTTTTGTGTTATCTGCTTGCTTTAATTTTTCCGGAAAGTGGAGTGGCTCTTTTAAATTTTTTCTCTCGTTCCCAAACATTGCTTCCTTTGGGGGCTTTATTGGCCACTGCCATAGTTGGATTAATAGACGATTATTTGGGAGTAAAAAGAATAGGTGGAAATGGAGGTGGTTTAAGTATGAAACAAAAACTTTTAATATATTTTTCCATCGCCTTGATAGGAGCATTATGGTTTTATTTTAAATTGAACTGGGATGTTTTGCATATTCCTTTTGTGGGTAATTTTGAAATTGGCTGGTGGATAATTCCGATTTTTACTTTTGTAGTAGCAGCGACATCTTTTAGCGTAAATGAAACAGATGGTTTAGATGGTTTAGCAGGGGGCTTGTTATTAATCTGTTTTGGAAGTTTTGCAATAATAAGTTTTTTGCAAGGCAAATACGATTTAGCCACTTTTTGTTGTGTAATTGTGGGGGCCTTAATTAGTTTTTTATGGTTTAATATTCCGCCAGCTAGATTTTTTATGGGCGATACTGGTTCTATGAGTTTGGGGATTAGTTTAGGAGTAATTGCCATGCTGACCAATACTTTAATTTATCTTCCTTTAATAGCATCAATATTTATTTTAGAATCCTGTTCAGTAATAATTCAAATGCTTTCCAAGAAATTAAGAAAAGGTAAAAAGGTTTTTATTTCTACTCCCTTACATCACCATTTTGAGGCCATTGGTTGGCCAGAATCAAAAATCGTGATGAGATTTTGGCTTTTATCAGGAATTTTAACTGTTTTTAGTTTAATTATTTATTTGTTTGATAGGGGTATTTAAATAATTGTTAACCTGTCTGCCGACAGGTAGGTAGCTTAATTGTGAATAGGTTAATAGAATATGAATTTTAAAAATAAAAAAGTTTTAATCATGGGCCTAGGTTTAATTGGCAAGGGGTTAAAAGACGCTTTGTTTTTTTATGAGCAAGGAGCAAAAGTAACAGTTACTGATTTGAAAACAGCAAAGCAATTAAAAAATTCTGTGCAGAAATTGAAAAAATATCCAGATATTAAATTACATTTAGGGGGACATAAAGAAGCCGATTTTATTGATAATGATATTATTATTAGAAATCCAGCTATTACTCAAGATTCTAAGTTTTTAAATATAGCCAAAAAAAATGGTTTAAAAATTTTTATGGAAGATGCCCTAACCGTTTCTTTAAGTAAATGCAAAACAATAGGCATTACTGGGACTAGAGGCAAAACCACTACTGCTACTTTAATATATGAAATTTTAAAAAAAGCTGGATTGGATGTTTATTTAGCGGGAAATATTCGAGGCACGGCTAGTTTGCCTTTAATTTCTAAATTAAAACCAGAATCTTATTTAGTTTTAGAATTGTCTAGTTGGCAATTGCAGGGTTTTGCAGATGTCAAAATTTCTTTGAATTATGCTTTAATTTTAAATATTTACGCTGACCACTTAAATAGATATAATTCTTTTGATGAATATGTTGATGATAAAAAAAATATTTATAGATTTCAAAAAAAAGAGGACTATTTATTTTTAAATCAAGATTTAGATAAAAAATATTTTCAAGAATTTAAAAATGAAACCCAAAGTCAAATTATTTATTTTTCTAAAAACGATGTTCAAGATTATAAAAATAATTTATTAGGAGAACATAATTTGGAAAATATAGCTGCAGCTCGTAGTTTGGCATTAAATTTAGGAATAAATGAAAACATTATTAAAGCTAGTATAGAAAATTTTCAGCCAGTTGAGTTTCGTTTACAAAAAATTAGAGAATTTAAAGGAGTTAATTTTATAAATGATAGTGCCAGCACCGCTCCTATTGCCGGCATTAAGGCCCTGGACTCTATTCAAGGCAATATATTTTTAATCGCTGGCGGGGCTTCTAAAAACCTTCCTTTAGAAGATTGGGCAGATAAAATTTCTCAAAAATGTCAAAAAGTGGCCTTATTAAAAGGGGAGGATACAGATAAATTAAAATCTTTAATCTGTAATCAAGATATTATTGAGGGAATTTTTGAAAATTTAGAATCTGCCGTAGATGCACTTTATAAAAAAACTCAGCCAGGAGATATTATTTTATTATCCCCGGGGTCGGCTAGTTTTAATATGTTTGATAATGAATTTGACAGAGGACAGAAATTTAATCAAATAGTTAAAAAAATAAAATGAGAATGGTTAGACAATCTTTTTGGAGAAATATTTTTTATTCAGGCAAAGAAGCCCATGCCCCAGATTATGTTTTAATTTCTTTAACTATATTTTTAGTTTTATTTGGTTTGTTAATGCTTTTGTCAGCTAGCTCGGTTTTATCTTATGAAAAATTTCAGAACACTTATCATTTTTTTAGCCATCAATTTATTTTTGGATTAATTCCAGGTATTTTATTATTTTATTTTTGTTCAAAAATAGATTTTATGGTCTGGAAAAAATTTGCTTTTTTTATGCTTTTGATTTCTGTTTTTTTATTAATTATAGTTTTGATCCCAGGGATTGGCGTTCATTATAATAAAGCTCGTAGTTGGATAAGTATATTTGGTTTTTCCTTACAGCCATCAGAGATTGTTAAATTGACTTTTTTAATATATTTAGCTTCTTGGTTAGATGACCAGGGATTGAAAAAAATCAAAGATTTTCATCATGGATTAATGCCCTTTTTAATAGTAGTGGGCATTATTAGTACTTTAATGTTGTTACAACCAGATTTGGGAACTTTAAGTATTATATTTTTAATTTCTTTAATTAGTTTTTATGTAGGAGGCGGACACGTAAAGCATATTCTGATAATTATAGCTGGGGCGGGAATTTTCTTTTTAGGAGCTATTAAATTTGCTTCTTATCGCATGGCTAGATTTATTGCTTTTTTTAATCCCGCAGCAGATCCCCAAGGAATTGGTTATCATTTAAATCAGGCCTTAATCGCTGTGGGTTCAGGAGGATTATTTGGTATGGGCTTGGGGCATTCTCGGCAAAAATATGGTTATTTACCAGAAGTAGCTGGAGATTCTATTTTTCCAATTATGGCTGAAGAGTTAGGATTTTTTATTTCTGTAATTTATATTGTTTTAATTTTTATTTTAGTTTATCGGGGCTTTATGATAGCTAAAAATTCTAAAAGTTATTATGGTAGAATATTAGCCATTGGCATAAGTTCTTGGATTGGTTTTCAAAGTTTTTTAAATATCGGATCCATGCTTGGTTTAATACCCATGACTGGCGTCCCCCTGCCCTTTATTTCTTACGGAGGCACAGCCATGATAATGACCTTATCCGCTATGGGAATTTTAGTTAATATATCTAAACACACCCGAGTGTGATTTTGCGGGGTAGTATTTATATTTATTGTTTTGTTATTTTAATAATTAATATGGAGTAATTAACAATTATCAATTATAAATTTTCATTTAATATTCAATAATCCAATTATCAATATATCTTTAATCAAGAAAAATAGTTAAAATATCATTGAAAATTGAATATTGTTTAATTGGTTATTAAATGTAAATTGGTTATTGGTAATTGAAAATTGTTATGCGAATATTATTCAGCGGAGGGGGAACCTTAGGTTCAGTAACTCCGCTAACCGCCATTATAGATTATATTAAAAAAAATCACCCGCAAGATGAGATATTTTGGGTGAGCACAAAAGAAGGTATAGAAAAAAAATTTTTTCAAGATAGTAATGTCAAAACCTATACCATTCATTCTGCTAAATTTCGTCGTTATTTTAGTTTGCAAAATTTTGTTGATATTTTTAAATTTATTGCTTCTTTGTTTCAGGCCTCTAAAATTTTAAATGAAGTTCAGCCAGATATTTTATTTAGTGCCGGGGCTTACGTTAGCGTGCCCTTAGTAATTATGGGCAAATTAAAAGGTAAAAAAATAATAATTCATCAACAAGATATAAAAGTTGGTTTAGCTAATAAAATAATGAGTCATTTGGCTGATAAAATAACAGTTAGTTTTCCTGAATCTAAGGATAGATTTAAACGCAAAGCTAAACTCACTGGCAATCCTTGTCGGTTTTATAACCATGCAAAATTAAGCAATAAGAATCAGATTTTAAATAAGTATAATTTAAAAGAAAATAAGGCCATCCTTTTAATTTTAGGAGGGAGCTCTGGTTCACAAAGATTAAACGAAACCATTTATAAAAACATTTCTGATTTAACGGGCAAGTATCAAGTTTTACATGTTTCCGGAGTTAAAAAGGGTAAAAAAATAAAATCCAAGGATTATCATCAATACGATTTTTTACATGATGAGATTTTTGATTTTATCTGCTTGGCAGACATGGTAGTTTCTCGAGCTGGCTTAGCTACTTTAACAGAGTTGTCTTGTTTAAAAAAATGTGTGATTTTAGTGCCCTTAAAAGGACATCAGGAAATTAATGCTGGATATTTTTATGAGCATAAAGCAGTAGAGGTTTCTCATCCAGATGATTTAGTAGAAAATATTTTTAAATTGTCTAAAGATAAAGCCAAAGTTAAAAAATTAAAAAATAATATTGCTAAAATTTTATCTAAACATGGGACAGAAAAAATTGTTAAGGAGATTTATAAACTAGGTAAAGGGTAAAAGGTAAAAGTTTAAAGCAACCCGTAACTAAAATCATGGATTTAAATAAAATTAAAAAAGTCTATTTAATAGGAATTGGTGGGATTGGGGTATCGGCTCTCGCCCAGTATTTTTTAGAATCTGAAAAAAAAGTTTGCGGGGCTGACCTAGTTAAATCTGACATTACTGAAGAGTTAGAAAAAAAAGGAATTAAAATTTTTTATGAACACAATGAAAATAATATTGATAAAACTTATGATTTAGTAATTTATTCTTCAGCAGTTCCAAAAGATAATCCAGAATTTAAAAAAGCCCAGGACCTGGGAATTAAAACTTTATCTTATTTTGATTTTTTAGGAGAGCTTTCGCAAAAATATAAAACTGTTGTGGTGACCGGTACTCATGGTAAATCCAGCACTACCTCTTTAATTGCGATGATAATGATTAAAGCTGGTTTAGATCCCACGGTTTTTGTGGGAACCAAAATTAAAAATTTGGGCAGTAATTTTAGATTAGGCCAGAGTGAATATTTAGTAATTGAGGGTTGTGAATATCAGGCCAATATGTTAAAGCTTCAGCCATATTTAATTGGCATTCCTTCTATTGACGCCGACCATTTGGATTTTTATCAGGACTTAGAGGATATTAAAAACACTTTTCAAAAATTTATAAATAAGTTAAAAGAACAAGATAATTTAGTTTATAATGGAGACGACCAGAATATAAAAGCCCTTCAGAAGTCATTAGTGGCCCTTTCTGTGAGTTTAAATTCTGAATCTGATGTTCGGGCTATGGATATAAAAAAAGTTGATAATAAGCAAAATTTTAGCTTGTATTTAAAAGATGAAAAATTGACGGATATTGAAACAAATTTACCTGGTGATTATAATATTTTAAATATTTTAATTGCTTCTGGCTTGGCCTTAAAATTAGGAATAAAGCCAGAAATAATTTCTCAAACAATTAAAGAATTTCAAGGTCTTTGGCGCAGGTTTGAAATAATAGGGGAGTGGAATACCAACCTAATTATTTCTGATTATGCTCATCATCCAGCAGAATTAAAAGCAGTATTAAAAGGGGCGCGAGAGTTTTATCCAGATAAAAAAATAGTGGCTGTTTTTCAACCGCATCAAGAAGATAGAACTCAAAAATTATTTAATGATTTTTTAGATAGTTTTCAAAATGCTGACGAAGTAATTTTATATCCAATTTACGAAGTGGCCGGTCGCAGAAGTTCGGCTGGCAAAACCTCGGAAGATTTAGCTCACGAGATTAAGAAAAAACAAGGTCAGAATATTTATTATTTAGATTCTTATGAAAAAATTAAAAAACAGTTAGAAAATTATCAAGATGCTGTGATTTTAATTATTGGCGCTGGAGATATTGATAATTTTGCAAGGCATTATGTTTTTCACCCTCACCCGCTATAAACTACTCGCGTTGCTCGAGTTTATAGCACCCTCTCCCTCTGAGAGGGAGAGGGAAAGCGAGCTCAGCGAGCTAGGGTGAGGGAGATTTTGAATAAAAAAGAAAAACCCACAATCTATTTTGTGGATTTTTATTAATCTCCAAAATAGTAGAGGAGATTTAAAGCCGCCTTTATATAATTATAGTTGCGGTAATCTCCCGTACTATTCTAAATACTAATAACCGATGCCAATATACAAATGTTTACTAATAATACTAATAAATTATACTAATGATACTAATTTTTTACTGAACATATAACCATAGCATAGTTTTAGAATTGTGTCAAGGTTTATTTTTGTTTTATTCATTGTTATACTAATGATACTAATATGCTAATGAATTATTCTCCCCTTACCAAGGGGAGATACAGAGGGGTTAAAGATTAACAAAAATAATTTTTATAAAAGCCATAATATAACCTCCCCCTCGCCTCGCATTCGCTTTGGCGAAGCGGGTCTGAAGTTCGGCCTCGATCTTTTTTAAAAATATGAATAAATTATTAGAAAAATTTCCTAATATTAAAACAGATTATAATCTAGCTGATTTGACTACTTTTAAAATTGGTGGACCAGCAAAGTATTTTTTAGAAATTAGTAATTTAAAAGAACTACAAGAAGTGGTTAAATTTTGTAAGCAGAGCAGTATTGATTTTAAAATTATTGGCGGTGGTTCTAATCTTTTGGTTAATGATAACGGATTTGATGGTTTAATAATTAAATTGAATAATAAGAATATTGAATTGTTAGATGATGGTATTTTTAAAGTTGATGCTGGAGTAGTGCTTTTAAACTTTGTAAATTTTTCTTTAGAAAAAGGTTTTACTGGTCAGGAATTTTTAGCTGGTATTCCTGGAACAGTGGGCGGAGCAATTTATGGCAATGCCGGAGCTTATGGACAAGACATGGGAAGCATTGTTATTCAAGTGCAGGTTTTAAATCAAAATAATGAATTTGTTTGGATAGAAAAAAAAGATTGTGTTTTTGAATATCGTCAGAGCATTTTTAAAGACAGTCAGCATATTATTTTACAAGCACAAATAAGTTTAACCCAAGAGAATATTCAAGTTAGTCAAGAATTAATTCAACAAAGAATTCTACAAAGAGCCCAGGGCCATCCTTTAAATATGCCCAATGCTGGTTCTTGGTTTAAAAATATAGATTTAACAAATGAACTTAAAGTTAGAATAGAAAAGTTAGCTAATAGTGAAGAAATGAGACGTTTTGAAAAATATCAAAAAATCCCGGCGGCTTTTTTAATAGAACAAGCTGGTTTAAAGGGCTATCAAATTGGCGGAGCACAAATGTCTGAAAAGCATGCTAATTTTTTAATAAATGCTGGCCAAGCCACAGCTGAAGATATTATAAATTTGTCTGATTATGTAAAAGAAAAGATTAAAGATAAGTATGGGATTGAGCTGGAAGAGGAAGTACAGTATATAGGGTTTTAGGTTATGGGTTGTAGCTTGTAGGTTGTAATAAAAAACCCGTTGCAGAACAACGGGTGTTTTTATTATTGAATTATTAGCTTTAAAGTTTCTTCGGCAAACAAACTACCAAAATTAATATTTTCTACTTTCTTGGTTCTTTTTTCATAGTGTCTAAGGATGGTATTTCCAAATTTAATACCGATGATCGTTTTATTGGCTAAGAGAATTGGTCTAAAGGGTGTTTCATCTATGAATTTGCTTTTCCAACCCCAGGTACATACGGGATGAGCAGCTATGAAAATTAATCCATAAACCCTGAATTCGTTTCTGAGCATTATACCATTAGTTTTAGCAGTACCGCCTGTAGCTAACTCATCTTCTATCGCAATCAATATTGAATCTTCAATTCTTTTATCGGTGGCGAATATTTTTACATCTGGATATACTGCTTGAATTTCTTTTAATTCTATTTGGTTTTCTGTAATTTCAGTTTGGCTACCATTGATTCTGTTTTTAAAAGTAACAGAAACGGAAATTTCATGACCTAATTTTTTAATTTCTCTAGCCACAGACACAGCTCGGGGTACACTACCTTTGTCAGGGGAATAAAGAAAAATATTTTTACCCGCTGTTTTACTTAATTCTATAATGGGTAGTAAATTTTTAGCGTATAGTGCGTGAGGTTTAATATGATGAACTACAATTCCTTGTTTTTCGAGATTTTTGATTGTCTGCTGAGAGTGGATTTCACATAAAATGATTTCATCTAGGCCGTTACTTCTTAAGTTTTCACAAAAGCGGAGATTCCTGTTTATTTCTTTTTTTATTTCTGGATGATCTTGTCTTCTAAAGCGAAAAAAGGGGGCTACAAGTATGACTTTTTTAGCTTCATATTGCTTTTTACAGGCCCAAATAAGATCAATAGTTTGATTTTCATAAGGAAGGTCATAAATGCTTTGAAAAATTATAACATTTTTTTCCGGGAATTTTTTCATAGTCATAAATCATAAAAGCGGGTTCTCCGTCCGGAAATCTTCTCATGTCAAGGTGATTCCATTTGACGATATGATTTTGATGTTCAGCTTCTATTAATTGTCCCATTAAAGCATCTTTAATTTTTTGAATTGTTTTAGGGGTTAGGTGTTCTTCTGATCCAGATTTAATAATTTTAGGAAAACGCTCGTTAATTATTTCTTGAGGAGATTTACCCAAGAATTCCCCAATTAAAAGTTGATTTAATTGTTTTCTAACCGTTTCATCAAAGTCGTGGTTAGAGGTGCCACTAATAAAAATCCATTTTGAAATATCTACATTAGACATTGGTCCTCCATAATATTTTTTTATTTCTATCTATAAAGTAGCTCATTAAAAATTTTTGTCAAATTAAATTTAGGTTAAATATTTGAACTTATTAAAATTTATGATAGTATTAGTTTAGTTTAGAAATAATTTAAATTTATGCACATTCAATTTTATTCCAAAAATATTGAGCTAAGCAATCAAATTAAAAACCATGTTCAAGAAAAAATAGGTGGTTTAGAAAAATATGAGTCGCAAATTATTGATTGTCAGGTTGATTTGTCTAAAAACACTCATCATAAAAAGGGCGATGTTTATCGGGCAGAAGTGAATATTAAATTGGCTTATGATAAAAAATTAATTCGGGCAGTCGTAGAAACAGAGAACATTATTTCAGCCATAGACCAGGTTAAAGACAAGATTCAAAGACAGATCATTAGAGTTAAAGATAAAATAAAGAAGCATTAAGATTTTCAATTACTAATAACCAATTAACAATTTTCATTTAATTTTCAATTATTCAATAATCAATTTATACTAATTTGAAAATCGTTCACCCTGAACCAGTTATCGGTTCAGGGTAAAGTCGAAAATAGAAAATAGTAATTGAAATTAGATATTAGAAATTCGGAATTAACTACTTTCAAATTTCAAATCTCTATTGCGAATATCCTTGCCTGCCGGCAGGCAGGTAATTTCGAATAACTAATTTCAAATTGTTATATTGATTATTAAATGAGAATTGGTAATTGAAAATTTAAAATTGATATATATGGGTATATTTTCAAAATTAATTGGAGATCCAAATGAAAAATATTTAAAATCTTTACAGCCCTTGGTTGAGCAAATTAATTCTTTAGAAAAGGATTTTGAAAAATTGAGCCAAGAGGATTTAAGAAAAAAAACTAAACAATTTCAAGAGGACTTGCAAAATGAAAAAACAAATCTGGATGAAATATTGCCTGAGGTCTTTGCTATGGTTAGAGAAGCGGCCAAAAGAACTTTAAAACAAAGACATTATGATGTTCAGCTTTTAGCTGGCATTATTTTACATCAAGGCCGAATTTCCGAAATGAAAACCGGTGAGGGAAAAACACTGGCTTCGACTTTGTCTATGTATCTTAATGCCTTAACTGGCCGAGGAGTGCATTTAATTACCGTGAATGATTATCTATCTAAAAGAGATTGTGTCTGGATGGGGCAAATTTATAATTATTTGGGCTTAAGCGTTGGGGCCATTGAACACGAAGCCTCTTATTTATATGACGATTCTCAAAACAAAGAAGCAGAAGGTCAAGCTAGAAATATTGGCATTGAGGAAGATTATTTAAAGCCCGTTTCTCGCCAAGAGGCCTATGCAGCAGATATTACTTATGGAACTAATAATGAGTTTGGTTTTGATTATTTGCGGGATAATATGCAGCCCTCTTTAAAAGATTTAAGTCAAAGAGGATTTTATTATTGTATTATTGATGAGGTTGACTCGGTTTTAATTGATGAAGCCCGGACGCCTTTGATTATTAGCTCTCCAGATGTAGAATCTACGGATAAATATAGAACCTTTGCTCAAGTGGTTAAGGGTTTACAAGAAAATAAAGATTATAATATTGACGAAAAAATGCGTTCAGTTACTTTTACAGAAGAAGGGCAAAATGTTATCGCTCAAAAATTAAACGAAGACCCTTGGGCTAAAGCCGACTTTAATACTATTTTTCATTTAGAGGCCTCTTTAAAAGCTGACCTTTTATTTAAAAAAGACAAGGATTATATTGTTAAAGACGGGGAAGTTATTATTGTAGATGAATTTACCGGTCGCTTGATGCCAGGTCGAAGATATTCAGAAGGAATCCACCAAGCCATTGAAGCTAAAGAAAAAGTGAATGTTCAAAGAGAGAGCTTAACTTTGGCTACAGTTACTTTTCAAAATTATTTTAGAATGTATGATAAATTATCTGGCATGACTGGTACGGCCTCTACCGAAGCCGAGGAATTTGCTAAAATTTATAATTTAGAGGTTAATATTATTCCAACCAATAGACCAGTCATCAGAAAGGACTTAAATGACAAAATTTATAAAGCTGAAGCAGGAAAATTTAAGGCCATTATCGAAGACGTTAAAGAAAGAAATCAACGTGGGCAACCGGTTTTAATTGGTACTATATCTATTGAGAAAAATGAAATTTTGGGAGAATTATTAACAAGGGAGGGCATTGCTTGTCATCTTTTAAATGCTAAACAGCACGAAAAAGAAGCTGAGATTATTGCTCAAGCCGGTAAATTAGGAGCGGTTACAGTGGCTACTAATATGGCCGGTAGAGGAGTAGATATTATTTTAGGGGGCCATCCTTTTGATAAAGCAGAATACGAAAAGGTTAAATTAGCTGGTGGTTTGCATGTCTTAGGAACAGGAAGGCACGAATCTCGAAGAATTGACAATCAATTAAGAGGTCGTTCTGGCCGGCAAGGAGACCCTGGCTCTTCTCAATTTTATATTTCTATGGAAGATGATTTAATGAGAATTTTTGGTTCAGACCGCATGAAGTCCTTAATGAATACCTTGGGGCTTCCAGATGATATGCCGATTGAAAATAAATTAATTACTAAATCAGTAGAAAGAGCTCAAGTTAGAGTAGAGGGTTATAATTTTGATGTGCGAAAGCATTTGGTGGAGTATGATGATATTATTAATAAGCAAAGAGGCCTAATTTATAAAAAGAGAAAAGATATTTTGAAATTAGCAGCTGGGGATAAAATTAAGGATTATAATAACTTGAGTGATTATATTTTAGAATTGATTGAAAATGAAATTTCGGAAGTGGTTTCTTTTCATACTGCTTCTGAATCAGGTACGGTTTGGAATATTCAGGAAATTATAGAAACCATCAAGACAATGTTTACTTTGTCTGAACCGGAAGTTAAAGAAATAAAAAACTTAGCAAATGGAAATAGTAAAGGTAAATTATCTGAGGCAGAAAAAAGAACTAAAATTATTAATTATATTTTAGAGTTAGCTAAGAATAGATATTCTCAATTAAAAGGTGCCCTAGAATCTGTTCAAGAATTAAGTGGAGTTGAAAATCCTATTGCGCAGATTGAAAAAGGTATTCTTTTAAAAACAATAGATAATTTATGGATAGAACACTTAGATAATATTAGTTATTTGAGGGCCGGTATTGGCTTAAGGGCTTATGCCCAAGCTGACCCCTTGGTGGTTTATAAAAAGGAGTCATATGATTTATTTGTGGCTTTATTAAATAATATTCAAAATCAAGTGGCCTATACTATTTTTAAAATTGCTCCAGCAGCAAATATAGCTTCTAATTTAAGCAATAAGAATATTATTACCAATGATCCTACTCAAAGTTTAAATCAGCCGTTTAATAATGTTTCTGGGGATTTTGTTTCTCAAAAAATGAAACAAGCCGCTAACACAGAAACTCACACTAAAACTATTTTGAAAAATGAAGAAATTAAGAAATTTGGTCATAAAGTTGGCCGGAATGATCCTTGCCCATGTGGAGCGACAAAAGAAGACGGAACGCCAATTAAATATAAAAATTGTTGTGGAAAATAGAATTTGTTTTAAGTAGTGTGAGCGACATCCCGAACGAAGTTCTCGAGTTTATTGAGAGAACGAAGTTGAGGGACGGTTCAGGAAAAAAGTACAAAAAATGTTGTGGTAAATAGGTATATTTTAATTATCAATAACCAATTTTCAATTTGAATTTAATGATCAATATGACAATATTCAATTTACAATTAACAAGAAATCCAAAAATCAAGACATCAAGAAAACAATTTGATTTATTTTTCCTTCGTTCTTTGAACTTCGGAGGACAAGTGTTCATTTAATTTTTTGTTCATTAAATGAAAATTTTAAATTGAAAATTGAGAATTGAATAATAGTGTTGACATTTTTTTATATCCTGTTATACTTATTTTATAAGTTTTCCACAGATAGTAGGTGCCCTTCGACTTTGTCAAGCTTAGCTTGATTTCGCTCAGGGCTTAATTACCTGCCGAGGAAATATAAACATTTTTTTGTTTTTATTTGTGTCTATGGGAAACCATAGATTTTTTATACTAATAATACGAATAAATTGATACTAATCCCGCCTTAATTTTTATAAAATTATGGCGGGTAATATATGAATTAATATTAGCAAAACAATTAATCTATTATTCTATTAAACAATTAACCTATTAATACAATGGCCAAAACCAAAGATCAAAAAAAAGAAGCATTGCAAGAAATAAAAGACAAGTTTGCTGATGCAAAATCAGTAGTTTTAAGTTCTTACGATAAATTGCCCGTGTCTGAAATTCAGGCCCTAAGAAGCAAACTAAGAGCCAAGGGTGTTTTTTACAGGGTTATTAAAAAGACATTATTAAAATTGGCTTTAAAAGACAACTTAGACGAAGGCCTAATTAACGAATTAAGGGGCAATTTAAGTTTAGCTTATAGTTCAGACGAAGTTTCAGCAGCTAAAATTTTAGCAGAATTTGCTAAAGGTAATGAGGGTTTAGAAATCCACGCTGGTTGGTTAGAAGATAAATTTGTTGATAAAGTCCAAGTTGAGGAATTAGCAAAACTTTTATCTAAAGAAGAATTATTGTCAAAACTTGTAGGAGCCTTAAAGAGTCCAATTTCTGGTTTTGCTAATGTTTTGAGTGGTAATACTCGTGGCTTAGTAAATGTCTTAAAAGCAATAGAGAAAGTTAAAAGTTAAAAGTATAAAGCAGAAGGTTTAAAAATCCCTCCTTCGCCATCTCCTTCGTTACCCCCTTCGTTAAAACTATGGGGGTCAAGAAAACTTCGGAGATCAAGAAGGCTGCGGAGGGCAGGCAAAAAACCAAGAAATCAATTAACAATTAAACAATTTAACAATTAAACAATTAAAATTATGACTGAAGAAAAAGACAAAAAAGTCGAGGAAGCTCAAGAGGAAAAAAAATTAGTAACTCCTCCAGCTGAACCCAAAAAAGAGGAAGCTAAAGTTGAGCCAAAAAAAGAAGAAGTTAAAAAAGAATCCGCCTTTTCCAAGGCTTCGGCGGACAAGGTAGAAGTTCCTAAAAAATTTAAGTCAATTGTTGAAGAAATTGAAAAAATGTCTGTTTTAGATCTTTCAGAATTGGTTAAAATTTTGGAAGATAAATTTGGTGTTTCTGCTGCCGCTCCAATGATGATGGGAGCTATGCCAGGTGCAGTTGGTGCCGAAGCCGGCGCTGCAGAAGAGAAAACTTCTTTTGACATTGAATTAACAGAAACTGGTGCTAATAAAATTGCTGTGATTAAGGCCATTAGAATTATAACTAATTTAGGTCTTAAAGAAGCCAAAGACATTACTGATAGCGCTCCTAAAATAGTTTTAGAAGGAGTTGACAAAGCCAAAGCCGACGAAGCTAAAAAGGCCCTAGAAGAGGCCGGAGCCAAGATTACTTTGAAATAAGCATTTTCTTAAATATAAAAAATCTCATTGATTTTGATTTGATGGGATTTTTTTATTTTTCGAACAAAATAATTGATAAGGTTTTTTAATTTTGGCTAATATCTAGAACTATTATTTTATTTTCAGATTGGATATATACTTTTTTGGCAGCTCCGTCTACTACAAAATTGTCCATACTAGATAAAGTTGGAAAATAATATTGATTTATTAATTCACCTTTTTTATTGATAATAATTAATCTTTTACTATTATTATCCAGGAGATAAATTTCTTGAATAGTAAGATCAGTAAATACCTTATTTATATTTTCAACAAGAGGATCTATTTCTTCCATTTGAAAATCAGCCCTTGCTCCAGTATATAATTTTATTAATTCCCCAGTGCTTGTTCCTAAATAAATATTACCATCTATAGTAATGCTGGTAGCATTTTGAACTGGAGTATTATCATTTATCCAGGACTCTCCTTTACCAAAATTTTCTGTTCCTTGATTATATTTATATATTTGATTGCTTTGTTTGTCTAAAGCATATATCCGACTATTGTACATGGTTATATCATCGGCCTGAATATAATTAGGATGATGGGTGATTTCAATTTTTTTACCTTCGTTTTTATCTAAATCAATTTTAATAACCTTATCATCATCTTCTAGACCATAAAGAAAGTTTTCATTTTTTTCAAAAACTTTTATGTTTTCGTAATTGATATTGGCTATGTTTAGGTTTTTTATTTCTTTAGTTTTTAAATCTAAATTTGCTAATTGGTCAGAATTAGGTCCGGCGATGATTAAATTATTACCATGTTTAACTATTTTATTGGCTTTAAAATTTAATTCAGCAAATATCTCTGGATTTTTAATTGTATTTAGTTTTCTTACTTCATTAAAAATTTCCGTGAACTGGTCTAATATTTTATTGTATTTTTCTTTTTGCTCTGTTGTTTTTTGCGGTAATTTATTAATTAATTCTGATATTTCTTGTAATTTTTCTTTGGCCTGACCCTCATTTTTATAAATTAAAAGCAAATCATATTCTTCTTGTTTTTCTTCAATATCTTGCAGGGTTTGTTCATAGAGCGTTTTTTCTTCGGCAAGCTTTTTATTATTTTGAATAATTATAGTTCCGATAGTAAAGCCCAATAATAATATAGCGGCAGAAATGATAATTATTTTGTTTTTAGAAAGAGGGGATTTAAAGGATATTAAAGAAATTGGAAATTTTAATTTTTTATTATCATGATTAATTTTTTGCAGTTTTGGCTTTGACGGCTTTTTAAGTTTTTTTATTGCAGATATTACCGCAAAATACAAAGATAAAATCTTTTGATAAATAATTTGAAAATATTTTTTAAAATTTATTGTTATTGGCTTGTTTAATTTTTGAAAATTTTTATTGGAACGAGGTATTTTTTTAATTTCAGATTTTATTTCTGTTTTTGTTTCCTCTGGGCTGGGAACTTTTATTTTTTCTTGTTTTTGAATTCTACTCTTACCCTTTTTTAATATATCCTCAGTAATTTTTTGAGATTTTAATAATTCATCAATAGATTGTTGAGAACTAATATTAATATTTATTTTTCCTCGAGGTTCGTTTGTAGGATTAGTAAAATTGTTTTCATTAATGGCTTCCCTTTTTTTAATATAAGGAGAAAGTTTAATGGCGGTTAGGCAGAAATTTTTATTTTCTATTTTATAGAGTTCTTCTTTTAGTTTTAAACTTAACCCAGCTGGTTCATTATTAATAATAATTTTTGATACCTGGTCTTTGGATAAATAATTGAAGATGGTATTTGTGGCAAACATCAGTAATTGCTGGGGCTCTATATTTCCACTTAAAATATTGGTAAATATTTTGTCAATTTTTGGTTCATCTATGTCTGATGTTAAATAATCAAAGATATTGATTAATTTATTTTCACTAGTTACCCAGGCCGATACATTACCTAGGGGCGAGAAAAAAACTTCTTGTCTATAGATTATAGCTATCACAGCATTAATTTTTTTTAGCCAAGCATTGTCTACTTGAGTTATTAAGGGAATGTTTTCATTAACTTCTTCTAAAATATTTTCTAAGATAGCTTCTTGTTCATTAAGCGGGGAATCATAATAAAGTTTGTGAATTTTTTGAATAATTAAATTGCTTAAATCCTGGGGATTTTCAGTTTCTTCTGGAAGTTCTATCATGATAATTAATTTGCCTTTGTTTTTTTGATTTTCATGAGGAGAGCCAGTGTAAATAAAAACATTATTTAATCCCTGTTTAGAATTAATTAAGAGCTTGCTGGTTTTGAGAATATATTTCATTGATTTTAGAAATTATGCATTTTAAAAGATTAAATTCAATATTACCAATTTTTAAAATTTAAATATAGATTTTTTAATCTTGTTTAATCACTAAAAATATTATACTATAAAAAGAGGAAAGTATAAAGTTAAAGGTTGAAGGTTACAAGTTTTTTAAAACTTGCGACTTGTAACTTGTAACTTGTAACTAACCTTTATGCTTGATCAACTTTTTGGTTCAAAAACTAGGACAAAAATTCTGAGGATGTTTTTTACTAAAGCCCAGGATAGGTTTTTTGTGAGGGAGATTACTAGATTAATTGATGAAAGAATAAATTCCGTACGTAGAGAATTAGATAATTTAGAAAATTTTGGGTTAGTAAAATCAGAAGCAGACAATAATAAAAAATATTATTTTTTAAATCATAAATTCCCCCTTTTTAAAGAATTAAAAGATTTAGTTATTAAATCCCGTTTTTTTATTGAAAAATTGTATATTAATAAATTTAAAAAATTATCTGGAGTTAAATATTTAGTTTTAACTGGCTTTTTTGTAGATTTAAAAGAAGAAACCCTGACCGATATTTTAATAATTGGCAAGCCATCTAAGGTTGAAGTAGAAAAAATTGTTAATATCATGTCTAATGAATTTATTGAAGATATTAATTATACTATTATGGATATGAAGGAATTTAAATATCGACAAAATATGACTGATAAATTTTTATATAGTATTCTAAAAAATAAAAAAATTATAGTAATTGATAAATTGGGCTTAGACAATAATTTATCCAAATGATTCTTTATATCAACACTAGTCAGAGGGAAAATATAGAATTCGCTATTATTAAAGATAGGGAAGTTTTTTTATTACAAAAAAATACAGGACTAAAACAATCCGAACAGGCGTTATTTTTATTAGATTCTTTTTTAAAAAAGAATAAAATCAAATTGAGTAATATTAGTAGAATAGTCGTTAATAGGGGACCAGGTTCATTTACTGCAGTTCGTTTAGGAATTGTCTTGGCCAATACTTTAAGCTTTGCTTTAAATATTCCCGTAGTTGGCGTTGATAATTTAGAATTAAAAAATAAAGAGGATTATTTAGGGTTAAGTAAATTAAAATTTGGCAAAGATTTTATAAAGCCATATTATGACCGCGAGCCGGATATTACGAAAAGTAAGAAGATAGTAAGCATTAAGCCCGCCTTCGCCAAGGCTTCCCCCTGCGCATCCGCTTCGGAGGACGGGTCGGCGAGGCAAGAAGTAAGGAGTAAGTATTAAGAAGTAAGGAGTAGGGAGTGCGAATTACGAATTAAATTTATAATTTTAGATTTAATGCAAGTTGATTATTTATTAAAAAAAGGGACTAAAAAATTAAATGAGGATGCCGTCTTAATAGGCGATGATGTTTTTGGTGTTTTTGATGGAGCTTCTAGTTCAAATAGTTTGACCTATGAAGAAGAAAAGACTGGAGGTTTTTTGGCTTCTCATATAGCAAAAGAAGTTTTTCAAAAAAATGATTCGAATTTATGCAATTTATTTAAAAAAGCCAATAATCAATTAAGGTTGGAGATGAAAAATAGAAAAGTGAATTTGAAAAACAAAATAAATTTATGGGCCACCACACTTGCGGTTATAAAAATTAATTTTGATTCTTTTGATTGGATTCAAGTATCAGATAGTTTGATATTGATTATTTTCAAGGACAGTACTTATAAGCTTTTAGTTGATAATTATGATCATGATAAAGAAACTTTAGTTTTATGGAGAGAAATAGCTAAACAGAAAGAAAAAGACATTAAGAGCAAATTAAAAAAAGAATTAGCTGCGAACAGGAAAAGGATGAATATTGATTATGGTGTTTTAGACGGAGAATTAGGGGCAATTAATTTTTCAAAACAGGGAAACGAGAAATTAGAAAATGTTCGCCATATTCTTTTGTTTACCGATGGTTTGATAGTTCCCAAAGAAGATCCGCGGAAAAATGATAATTTTGATAAATTAGTAGAGCTATTTTTAGATAAAGGTCTGGTGGGTTGGAGTAAATATATAAATGATTTAACAAAATTAGATCCTTATTGTTGGCGTTTTCCCCGATTTAGTGATCGAGATGATCAAGCAGGAATAGCCATAACCTTATAAATTTAATTTATATGGACATCAAGGCAATTTTATTTGATTACGACGGAGTAATAGTGGATTCATTTCCAAGTGTTTTTGAAGTATATAAAAAAATATGCAATAAGTTTAATGTTGAATGCCCCCAAGAAATAGAACAATTTAGAAAAGCGTATGGCTATAATTATAAAGAGTGTTTAAAAAATTTAGGGATAAAAGAGCAATACTTTAATCAAACCAGTGAAATATATAAAAACGAAATCGTGAAAGAAAATCATAAACTATTTAATAATATAAAAAAGGTAATTATTAATTTAAGTAAAAAATATAAATTATTTTTAGTTTCAGCTTCATATAAACAAGAGGTGTTTGAAAAGCTAAGCAACTATAAGTTAATAGAATATTTTAAAAAAATTTATTGTGGAGCAGACCATAAAATTAAAAAAAGCGAGATTATAAAAAATATTTTAAAAGATAATAATTTTACAAAAAAAGAAATTATTTCAATTGGTGATAGAACTATTGATTATAATATTGCTAAAAAGATTGGCTTAGATGATAACAATATTGTCATTGTAAGTTATGGCTGGGGATATGACAAAAAGAAGCTTAAGATAAAAAATATTGCCCATAATCCAGATGATATTTTAAAAATAATTAATAATTTAATATAATGGTTGGTAATAAAACAAAGATAGCCGTAATTGGGGGCGGACCAGCGGGAATGATGTCTGCAATTCAAGCTTCTGATAAAAATTCAGAAGTCCTTTTGTTTGAAAAAAATTCAGGATTGGGTAAAAAATTATTAATCACCGGCAAGGGGAGATGTAATATTACAAATCAAGAACCAGATGTTAAAAAATTTATTCAAGCTTTTGGAAAAAATTCTAAGTTTTTATTTTCGGCTTTTGCTCAATTTTTTAATGAAGATTTATTAAATTTTTTTAGAAAAAAGGGTTTAGAGTTTAATCATGAAAGGGGAGGGCGAGTTTTTCCAAAAAGTGATTCTGCTCATGATGTTTTAGATATCTTAAAATCATATTTAAAAGAAGCTCAGGTTGAAATTCAAATAAATAAAGAATTAAAGGATATTAGAGTTTTAAAAGATAAATTTATCCCATCACCAAATTCTAAATTTGATGAGGGATTTATTTTAAAGTTTCAAAGTTCAGAATTTATAGCTGATAAAGTTATTATTGCCACTGGTGGAAAATCTTATCCAGGAACTGGATCCAGTGGAGAGATTTTTGAAATTATTAAAAAATTGGGACATAAAGTTATAGAGCTTAAACCATCTTTAGTGCCTATTTTAGTTAAAGAGGACCGGATAAATGATTTAGAGGGTTTGTCTTTGAAAAATGTAGAGGCCAAAATTATTAAAAATAGTAAAATAATAGAATCTCGTTTTGGAGAAATGCTTTTTACGGACCGAGGAGTGTCAGGTCCAATTATTTTATCTTTAAGTAAATATATTTGTCGAGAAGATTTTTTTAATTTGTTTTTATCTATTGACCTAAAGCCAGTTTTAAATTCAGAACAATTAACGCAACGGATTAGAAGGGAAATGAATGAGCAGAATATTATTTATAAAAATTTGTTAAAATTGCTTTTGCCCAGCAAATTGATTCCAATATTTTTAAAATTAGGCGACATAGATGAGGACAAAAAAATTAAACACTTAAATAAAAAAGAAATAAATAATTTAATTGATTTATTAAAAAATTTTAGATTTACAATATTTGGTTTGGATGATTTTTTCCAGGCAATTATTACTTCCGGAGGAGTTGACATAAAACAAATTAATCCCCAGACCATGGAATCTAAATTAATTCCAGGCTTATTTTTTGCCGGTGAGGTCATTGATTTGGATGCTGAAACCGGTGGTTATAATTTACAAGCAGCTTTTTCTACTGGCTATGTGGCTGGAAGGTCAGTTGTTAGTAATTAGTCAATAGACAATAGATGATAGTAATTTGATTTTTTATTTTTAATTAAAATTTTATGGACGTAAAACAAGCTATTCAAACAAGACGTAGCATTAGGCAATACAAGGTAGATGAAGTTGCTGATGATTTAATTCAGGAAATTTTAGAAGCAGGTCGTTTGGCGCCAACTGGTAGAAATACTCAACCGCAAAAGTTTTATATTATTAAGAGTGAGGAAGATAAACAAAAATTAAAAGAAAAAAATATTTTTAAACAAGATTTTGTTTATCAGTCGCCAGTAATTATTATTTGTTGTGCAGATTTGGATTTTTACAATGAGAGTTATGGACCAGTGAGTCAGGCAGATGCTAATTTAAAAGCTTCGCGGGATATGGGTATTGTTTCTGCCTTTATGATTTTACAAGCCACAGAATTGGGTCTAGGTTCTTGTTATATCGGCTCTATGGAAAAAGAAAAAATAAAACAGGTTTTAAATTTACCTGCTAATTATTTTATACCTTATGCTATTGTTTTTGGTTATCCTGACGAAGAACCCAAAAAGAGAATTCGTAAAAATTTAGAAGATTTTATTTTAAAATAATTTTTAAATAAAAGAAAAAAATCAGAACGTATCTGGTTTTTTTTATGAATATTATTTTTTCCCATTCTCAAATCAGGATGTACTGTTTCTGGAGCTGGTGATTTGGGTTTTCTTCCATCTCCATGAAGATGGATTTTTTTATTTTTTTCTTTTTTAGCATTCATTTTTTTCTCCTTGCTATCAGAAGCCTTGTGCGTAGGACGGCTAATGTTTTATTTTCAAATTATTTTATCATAATAAAAAATTAAGTCAAGCTTTGAGGTCTGATTATTTTATATTTTCCTAAAGCTAAACCACCAAGTTCTAATTTTCCAATTTGAATTCTTTTCAAATTATAGATTCCAGAACCAACGGCTTGAATCATTAATCTAATTTGTCTTTTTCGTCCTTCAAGTATAGTAATATTTAATTTCATTTTACTTATTTCCTTGACCTGGGCGGGGAGTGTTTTTTTGTTTTCAATCATAATTCCATCTCGTAATTTTTGAATTTGATTTTGATTTAAGGGTTTATTGAGAATAACTTCATAGGTTTTGGGTAGTTTATATCTAGGATGAGTAATTTGATTGGCCCAATCACCATCATTAGTTAAAAGCAAAAGTCCTTCAGAATTTAGATCTAAGCGTCCAACATATTTTAAGTGTTGGTATTTTTTAGGAAGTAATTTATAAATAGTATCTCTTTGGTGGGTGTCTTTTTTAGTAACCAAAATCCCTTGGGGTTTGTTTAAAGCTAAATAAATTTTTTCTTGACTTGGTTTAATGATTTGATTTTGGAATTTTACAATATCTTGGTCAGTAATTTGAGTTCCAAGATTAGTACAAATTTTTCCATTGACTATAATTTGGCCATTTTTAACAAACTCTTCAACTTTGCGTCGAGAGCCCAGATTGCATTGTGCTAAAAATTTATTGATTCGCATATACGAATATTATAATGCTAATATACTAATTATACTAATAATACAAATATTATACGAATGGTTTAGATTCAAAATTCAAAATTGTTTTAGTTATCCACAGGTGTGCTTGACAAATATTTTTAATAAGTTATACTTTAGTTAGATAAAGTGGTTTAGTTAAGTAAAGTAATATTTATGAATAAAAACACAAAAAATTTATATCAAACCATTTTGGGTTTAAAAAACATAAATGAAGCCCAGAAGTTTTTTCGTGACCTGTTAACTGAACAGGAAATTTTAGAATTTTCTAAAAGATGGCAAGTAGCTCAAATGTTGGCTGATAAGGTTTCTTATTCTGTGATTGAAAAAAAAACAGGTTTAAGTTCTACTACTGTCGCTCGAATTTCTAAATGGTTAGATCAGGGTAAGGGTGGTTATAAATTAATGCTTAAAAGATTAGATGCTCATCATGGAAATGACCTCGGGTAAATAGCTGCAATCATTTTTACTTTGAGGTCAAATATCGCTAATAAAGCGATTTTTTGTTTATAGGTAAAGAAAATTTTATTATGGTGCCCATCGTATAATGGCTAATATGCGAGATTGTGATTCTCGTGATACGGGTTCGATTCCCGTTGGGCGCCCCAACTAAATTTTTTATTAAAAATAAAAATATACCTATAAATTAAGTCAATCCCTTTTTAAACAAAGCATTATTAAATAAAATTAAACTAGGTTCATTAACAATTATATATCTAAGTATCAGTTAAACAACGGTAGGACACTTTTAATTCCT
>Ga0265594_1000066_pt1 | contig 83976 bp, 84 predicted proteins | sample saktaG_11_FD_190147 | JGI IMG/M metagenome (GOLD analysis project Ga0265594, IMG submission 190147) | Saline water microbial communities from Sakinaw Lake, British Columbia, Canada - sak_2011_5_24_80m | ecosystem: Environmental > Aquatic > Non-marine Saline and Alkaline > Saline ...
CCCAGTGTATTTGTATATCCTTAACGATACCCTTTGGTTCAAACCAGACATTGCCCAGTTCTTCACCCAATTTATTTAATATTTTACCTTGCTTCTTTAAACTTGCCTTCCAGGTTTCAATTCTGGCTAGTTCCGCCGAGCCCTGGGTGTAAACTTTTCCTTTAACTTCCTGATTGTACTTCTCAACATCACTATTATACTCGTTTAACAACTCTTTGTACTCTTGCCACTGTTGCTCGTATTCCTCATAGAAGCTATACAGTAATGATTTAGCTTTATCTATAGGTATTAGTCCGTATTCCTTGCCCATCTCAATATAGGCTATAGCATCCCAGCTGGTAGGACTATCATCCTCGAAACTAAATCCCTCATCGGTCTCGACAAGGCGCAAATTAAGCTTGCTGGCAAAGTTCTCTCCGGTGCAATCAATGTATACCAGTCCCATATCTGTAGTCTCGAAAGCATTTGAGGCATGCCCTTCATCACTTCCCTCAAATTGTATGCTCACCCAGGCGGTTCTAATTCCGGCTGCCTCAGCATTATTATGCACATCCTCGGCAAAATCAGCGCATACATAACCGATATATGGATTTTCTATGTAGTCATTAGTATCAGTGGGGTCTTCTTGAATAAAGGCTACTAGCTCTCCATAGGTAGGATTAGTAGCATCAGGATTATTTGTTAGCTCAATTGGCTCTCCGTCTCCCCCGACTTGTAAAGCACCGTTTTCGTAAATATATAGCGGATTTGGTGTGCACCCTACAACCGAGCTAGCTAGTAAAACAACTAACCATATAGTTATGATTGAATACCACTTGTATCTTTTCATGCAATCTCTTTATAGTAAGGGGTTGAGGTCAAGCATAATCCTAAATCCATCTCGTTCTTTTGCTGCGGCTCTTGGCTGAGCTAAGGCTAGGGAGCTTTTCATTTACCAGTGATGTTTCCACCAGTTGCCAAAAGTATTCTCTATCAGCTCCGGTTACCACTGCCTGCTCATGGGCTTCGGAGAGCGCCACCGGGTAGCCCTGTCCCCGCCGGCACTGGTCTAAAACCAGTGTATGAGTCAGGTTGAGTAAACCTTCATCCATAGCTACCCACTGGGGGATTTCAACACGGGCTATTTCGTCGTCTGCCCTGAGGTAGAAAAAGTAGACCTGGTGCACTCCATAGTGCTTCTTAACTATGGAAGACTGGTTGAAAAATACGGCTGATCTGTCTCCTGGAGAGAGTATATTTATGAACAGATCCCGGTCTCTGATGCCGGATACCTGATCACATTCTCTTGAGGTACATTCGGAACAGCGGTCGGTATCAATAACCTCGCGAGGGCAAAGAGCCACTCGCAGGGCATTGACCACGTCGTTGCTGCGAGAAAAGCTAATGTAGCTGGCGATGGCTAGTTTTCTGTCTTGATTGAGTTTTCTCATCTCGTCAAGATAGTGTAAATAGCCCTCGTCAAGCAGTGTCTTTTTTACAAAATCAGCATAAGGCTCAAGGGGCCACATGATAAGTGAACCATCAATCAGCGCCAGCGTGGAGCTACCGGGTGGTTGCCCGGCTGCCAGTTCTGCCAGCCGCTGGCACTCATCTACGCTGCGCTTGATACCCAGCAGCGTGCCCTCTATGGGCTGCTCTCTATCTTTAGTCTCGCCAGGGGTGATAACCAGGTCTTCTTCCCCTGAATAGAGATGGGGGAGACTATCCAGGGTAGCGTTGGGGGAGGTACCATAGTGAAGGCTGACGCTGCCGATGTTTATCAGAAAGCACCGGGTTGAGCGGTGGCGGTCAACGTCAATATTAGAGCCATCGGTAGCCATGACGGTGAATTCTGGGGGGAGGGGTGGTGCTACATAGTGCTGACTAAGCCCCTCCACCAGACCAGCCACCAGCCAGGTAGTCTTACTGGCAGCGATTTTTCTTTTCAGATTTTCAAAGTCGTCATTGTGTTTGCAGAGGGCTGACAGGGCATTTTGAAGATGCTCTTGTCTCTCTTCTGCGCCGGCCTTCAACTGGGCTACCATACTATCAATCTGAGGTGCTATCTTATTTAAATCTAACACATCGTTCTCATGCTATCTAATGCCCCTTCAAGGGTACAACAATTTGAGGAGCTGGATGAATTTCTTGTCCCTTCTCTTGACACTCTCATCTTCACCTTTGTCGAAATAGCTGGTGGCATAATTAAAGAACCCCTTCCCGCTTTTTAAGCCCAGCTCGCCGGCTTCTACCATTCTCTTGAGGGCTTCAGGTGGTTCCTTGGCATCACTAATCAACTTAAATAGTCGGCAGGTGTCAGTATACCATCCGTCGAGGTCACCCAAGTCACAGGTTTCCAGCGGACCGATAGCTGCTAGGCGAAAGCCAAACCCCATTTTCACAATAAGGTCAATGTCTTCGGGGCTGGCAATGCCTTGCTCCCAGAGCGACAACACTTCGCGAATCATCCCGTCCTGTATACGATTGTGGACAAGGCCAGGAAGCTCCTTCAGGATTTTTACTGGCATTTTCTTGACTTTCTTGAGCAAAGCATAAATCAGCTCCACCGTTTCATCAGAGGTCTCCTCACCACGCACAACCTCGACCAGGGGCACTATGTGAGGTGGATTTATCCAGTGAGTAGTTAGTACCCTGTCCTTTCTTTTACATTGGGAAGTAAAATCCCGCAGCATAAAAGTAGAGGTGTTACTGGCCAGGATAGTATGCTCGGGACATAAGACATCAAGGTCACCAAAAAGCTTTGTCTTCACCTCGGCGTCATCGGGAACGGCTTCGGTGACAAAATCAGCATCCTTCACTGCCTCTTTGAGATGAGTGGTAGTGGTTATGCGAGATAGCGTTGTCTCGAGCATATCTTGAGAAATTAAGCCACCCTCAACAAAGGTCCCAAGGGCATACCTGATATGTTTCAAGGCATTACTGAGACTCGTCTCTCGTCTGGCATTCAGAGTTACATCATAACCACCCAAGGCATACGTAAGACCAATTCCATGTCCCATAATACCCACCCCAATAATGCTTATCTTCCTAATATCTTCTAGGTGCATACCTGTTCTCCTTTCTTGATTGTTTTATTATAGCATTTATATTCGTAAAAACAATTTATTATCAGGGGCTCTTTCTATTTAGGGTTATTATAATTTAGGATTGGAAACTAGCTTCAAGATGAGTATTAGGTGAAATCAATGTTATAATGAAAACTATAAATCGTATGTATAAGGGTCAATAAGCTACTCTCTAGAAGAAGGCGGTTTTATGCTCCCGATTTTGTTAAGCATCATAGTCATTTCATTTTCCGGGGTAATGATGCCCGGGCCGATGTTTGCCGTAACGCTGGTTAAAAGCTATAAATCACCGTGGGCTGGTACTCAAATAGCCCTGGGCCATGCAGTAATAGAAGTCCCCTTGATATTACTCATCTATTTTGGTTTCGCCCAGTTCTTTCAGAATAGTGTGGTGCAACTGGTTCTGAGTGTACTTGGTGGTGGTATGATCATCTGGCTTGGTATCAGCATGTTTCGTACCCGTACTGAGGTGGTTAAGGGGGGCAAGGACTTGCCTTACAGCGCTTTTACGGCCGGTATCATTACCAGTGGACTAAACCCCTTTTTCCTGCTTTGGTGGGCAACTATAGGCAGCATGCTTATTATGAAGTTCCTCGATTTTGGCATTATGGGGTTGACCATATTTATCGTGGCTCACTGGCTATGCGACCTGATTTGGTTGTCCTTTGTGTCGGTTACCGTCTACAAAACTCATTCACTCTGGCGTATGAAATTTCAAGAGTGGTTATTTATTGCCTGTAGCTTGCTGCTTGTCGGCTTTGGAGGTTGGTTTGTGGTGTCAGGTATCCAATCAATAATCTAACTTCTCATAAATCAATATGGTTTAGAAAAAGATAGCCGGTGTTATAATTACGATAAAATACGGGCATAGAGGGCAGTATTGTGAGGGAAAAAACTCAGAACTACTTTTTATTTGTCATCCTGTTTTTCCTCGGTCTGTTTCAGGCTGTGACTGGCTTTGTACTATGGTTGGCTTTACCACATGGTGGTGGGGGTAGGGTTGGTAGTACAGCCACCTTCTGGTCACTCTCAAGGGACACTTGGATTGATTTTCACGACTGGGTGGCAGTAGTGCTGGTGGTTATGGTTATTACACACATTATTTTACATTGGAAGTGGATTTTCTATATGACGAAATCATATTTTAAGCCATGAGATTTCAGTAAAGCTTTTATGGAGAGGGGAATTGTGAGAGTAGGCTATGTTTATGACCCTATCTATCTTAAGCATGATACCGGGCAGCATCCGGAAAACGCCAGCCGGTTGGAAGCAATCATTTCCCATCTTGAAGAGACCCAGCTTATTCACCAACTGATACCTGTTAAACCCCGCTCCGCTACCACTCAGGAATTATCTCTAATACATAGTCATCAGCATATAGCTTATGTTCAGGAAATGGTGATGCGGGGTAAGAACTGGCTGGATGCTGATACTGCGATATCGGCTAATTCTTACGATGCCGCCCTGTATGCTGCTGGGGGCGTCCTTAGGGCAAGTGAGGCGGTTATGCAGGGAGAGGTAGATAGTAGTTTTACTCTGGTTAGACCTCCGGGGCACCATGCCACTGCTAATCGAGCTATGGGTTTTTGCTTGTTCAACAATATTGCTATCGCTGCTCAATATACTCTGGCTAAGTATGAACTAGAGCATATTGCCATCATTGATTTTGATGTACATCATGGTAACGGAACACAGGAGAGTTTTTACGATAACCCCCATGTTCTCTATATATCGACCCATCAATTTCCCTTCTATCCGGGAACAGGTAGTGTTGATGAGACTGGTAAAGATGAAGCGATAGGGACTACGGTCAATATACCACTACCAATTGGTTGTGGTGACGCTGAATATCTATCGGTTTTCGAGCAGATTATTGTACCAGTAGTTAGACGCTTCAGCCCACAGCTTATCCTGGTTTCTGCTGGCTATGATGCTCACTGGGCTGATGGACTAGCCATGATGCAGGTAAGCATCACCGGCTTTGCCCAGATGGTAAAAATTATCAAGGGTTTAACCGATGAACTGTGTGGTGGACGGCTGGTTTTCACTTTGGAGGGTGGCTACAATTTGACTGCTTTAGCTGCCTCGGTAAAGGCGACCTTTGATGTACTGCTGGGTAATAACAATGTTGAAGACCCTTTGGGACAATCTTCAGGTGGATTGGCTGTTTCCGGAATTGATTCGCTAATTAGCAAAATAAGAGAAATACATAAATTGTTCTAGAGTTCTTGCTGGCACTGGTCAGGGGAAAGAGAGCAATATTCACACTTACCATCACAGGGCTCAACGTGAATAGTCACGTCGGTATGTTCGAGGCTGGATGCTATCTCTTGCTCCAGACAGTCGCAAATTCGGTGTGCTTTTCCCACACTGGCACTCTTAGGTATAATCAGATGAAGGTCAACATGGCGCTGGTTCCCTACCTTGCGAGTACGCAGTTTATGATAGGAGACTACCTCGCTATTGTGAATTGCGATACACTTCTTTATGCTATTCTCTTCGGCCTCAGGTAATTTTACATCGATTAATCCACCAAACGACTTTTTCATTACATCGTAGGCTGTCTTTAAGATAAGCAGGGCGACTGCTAGAGCGATAATAGGGTCAATAATATTGAGCCCAGTAAGGCGTATGGCTACTAACCCAACCAACACTCCTGAAGCTGAGTAAACATCGACAGCAATATTGCGTGCGTTTGCTTCCAGCGCGAGGGAATCAGTGGCTTGTGATACCTTCATCAGATGGCGGGAAAGAAAGATGCTGGCTAGTATGGAAATCAGCATTACTCCTATGCCGGCTTCACTTAGCTCTACGGTTGCGCCTGATATTATCCGTCGTACTGCGGAATAGATTATTGCGCCACCGGCAGCAAAGATTAACACCGCCTGGAATACGGCGGCGATATTCTCTACTTTGCCGTGACCGAAAGGGTGTTTTTCATCGGCAGGCTTGGTAGCTATACTGATAGCAAAGAATGTAGTAGCAACAGCAAATAGATCAAGGAAACTATCAACTGCCTGGGCAAGAACGCTGATGCTACCGGTAATGACTGCGACCGCTGACTTGAGTGCAATCAGCCCAATTATGACTATGAGAGAAAGTTTAGCAGCACCGCTCTTGGTAGAGAACATTGCTCATTACCTGTTTCCACTCTTTGCTGCTGGTAAGGGTAACCATTGAATGAGCCTGCCCCATTCCTTCTTTTCCCAGATTACCAGCAGAGTGGGAGCAATAAAAACCGAGCTAAAGGTTCCGGCAATTATGCCAATCAGCAGGACTATAGCAAAATTCTGAATTGACGTCCCGATGAAAAATAATAAAGCTAATACCACAAATAGCGTGGTAAGGCTGGTATTTATAGAACGACCCAGCGTTTCAACCAGACTATTATTAACCACCACTTCAAAACTTGGACTTACGCCCATGTTTAAATTCTCGCGAATTCTATCAAAAACAACTACCGTGTTATTTACGCTATAGCCGATAACGGCCAGGATACCGGTAATGAACATCAGGTTAATCTCCCAGTCTAATACTGCACCCAGGATAGAGAAAACCCCTAACGCTACCAGGGCGTCATGAACCAAAGCTACTATAGCGGCGGTGCCATAACGGAAAGGCTTGGGCATTCTGTGGAACGCCCAGGTAACATAGAGTAGTACGCCAAGGGCAGCAATAGCTACCGCGATGCCGGCATTACTGGCTGTTTCCGTAGCTACCATGGGCGATACTGAGTAGAACTCAGCCTCGGTAAGCTGCCCGAACTTGGCCATTAGAGCATCTTCGAGCTGTGTCTTATCTTCCCCGCTTAATTCGGTGGTGCGGATAAGGAAGTTGCCCTCTCCTGTACGTTGAATAATAGTGTTAGGATAGCCCAAACTAGCCATTTCCTGCTTTAGTTGCTCTTGTTCTACTTCTTGCTCGAAGTTTACATTAAGGATAGAACCACTGCTAAACTCGACTCCGGCTTTCAGACCAAAGGCAGCCAGCGAAATAATACTGATAACGATAACTATGCCTGCAATAAGCAGAAACCAGAATCTCTTACCGATAATATCGAACATTATTCCTTCCCTGAATACGCAGTAAATAGTGATATCCGCTGTCCCAGACGAGTACCGACAAACAGGCGCAGTAGTGTCCGGGTGACGATAATGGCAGTAAACATGCTTACTAATACCCCGATACCTAGGGTCAGAGCGAAACCCTGTACTGGGGCACTGGCGACTATACTGCTGCCTAACCAGTAGAGAATGATACAGACAATAAGAGTAGTTACATTGCCATCTCGGATAGCTGTCCAGGCTCGGTTAAAACCGGCCTCAATAGCCGCTCCTAGTCTCCGTCCGGTTCTAAACTCTTCTTTCATCCGCTCAAAGATAAGCACATTGGCATCTACTGCCATGCCTATGGATAAGACAAAGCCACCCAACCCAGCCAGGGTGAGGGTAACGGGTATTAGTTTAAACATCGCTAGTACCAGTGCTCCGTAGAAGAGTAGCGCCAGGCTGGCCAGAACCCCCGGCAGGCGATAATAGATAATCATGAATAACATCACGATGATTATACCAATGATCCCTGCCTTAACACTCATATCAACGAAACCAGCCCCCAATATAGGGGATACCGTTTGGTCATAGAGTATTTCCAGAGACACGGGTAGGCGGCCGGCGTTCAGTTGTATGGATAAACTGCTAGCTTCATTCAGGCTTAATCCTTCAATCTGCCCCCTATCTGTAATAGTGCTACGGACGATAGGAGCAATAGGTATGCCATCCTCTCCTAATAGAGAATCCTCGCCCTCGAATATACCCAGGGGTTGATTTATCAAGCGGCTGGTAATTTCTTTAGATAGCTGGCTACCTTCTTCATCCCACTCAAAAACCAGCAGTACTCCGCCATAGCTATTTTGGTTTAAATAGGTGTTTTCTTTGAAATAATGGCTGGTTAAAGCCTTTTCCTCACCGTCAATAATGGCTGTCGCTGGCTTCCACCTTCCCAGCTCATTTTCCCATTTTGCCTCTTCGTCATCGTCAGCCAGCTCCCCGAATTCTAATATCGCCACCCGTGACAGCCTCTCTTTTTCTGAGTCAGTAATACTCTTTCCCGGTAGTTCCACCAGTATGCGGTCTTGACCCTGTTTCTGGATAACTGGTTCGGTTACCCCCAGGGGATTGATTCGGTTCTTGAGAACTTCAATTACTCCATCCATTACACTAGCTTCATCACCCGGTTCAACATTGGATAAGTCAGCTTGATAAACCAGGTGCAGACCACCCTGCAGATCCAGGCCCAGCCGCATACCATCTCTGCCAAGTAGCGGGTAGGCAAGGGCACTGATGGCAAAGGCGAAGATAGCTAATATTATGATAAGAACCAGGGTATTCTTTCTGGGCATATTTTTATTTCCTCGCTCCAGCTAGTAACTGCCTGCGGATATAGGCTAAAGCGTCTTCTCTTGTAGCTAGTTCTCCGGTGACCTGGGCTTCACGCACTGTCTCCAGAAGTTGTCCGATCCTAGGTCCCGGGCTCAAGCTAAAGGTATCGAGCAGGTCATGTCCATCAATCAGTTTTGGTGGAGCCACTACACTCTCTTCTTGTTGAAAACGCTGGCACAGTATGTACTCTACCAGACGGGCATGCTCCTGCCACTGGTTTAAATCCAGTTGTGGCCCTCTAGCGGCTAAATGGTCAGCCAGACTTAAGAAGAGTATATCAATGCCAGCCTCGCTAGTATCACGAAAATAGCGGTAGAGTGCATGGCGGGAGGGGAGTCCGGTATTTCTCGTCTGCAGCGGACGGAGATGATGCTCTATCATAGCCTCCACCAGTCTTATCTCTTTACCACTAAACCTGAGTCTCTCCAGAATATTGGCTGCCATAACGGCACCATCTTTAGCATGTCCTAAAAAGCGCATTTGCCCGTCAGCATCGATGGTCTTAGTCTGAGGTTTAGCAATATCGTGAAGCAATGCCGCCAGTTTGAGCAGTGACCCTCTGGTGCTACCCCGGCTAACCTCTTGTGCGAAGTGATGAGCTAGCACATCTGACCACGGGGAAACTGCCAGAACATCAGTCAAGGCATAATCCCAGGTTTCCTGCCTGAGTAGAAAGCTAGCAGCACTCACGGTCTTTATTGAATGATCAAAAACGTTCCAGAAGTGCTCCTTGGGTTGCACTACTCCCTTGGTCTGAGCTAGCTCTGGAATCATTACAGTGAGCAAACCCAAATCATCAAGGTAAGCCAAGAATTGACCTGTTTGAGGCACCGCTAGTAGTCGAAGTAACTCTTCTCTGACTCGCTCACCAGCTACCTTGGTCAGAAGGTTGCTGTAGCGCCGAATTAGAGATTCGGTCTGCGTCTCAATGCCAAAACCAAGCTCGGCAGCCAGACGTATCGCTCTTAATAAGCGGGCAGGATCGGATTGGAAAGCTGCCTCATAGACCGTCCGAATCATGCCCTGATGAAGGTCATCTAATCCGTTAAAAGGGTCTATAATCTGGAAATCAGTATGCCCCTTACCTAACTGGCTAAGGTCAAGTGCCATGGCATCTATGGTGAAGTCGCGCCGTGATAAATCTTGCTCTATGCTGTCTCTAAATGTAGAGAAATCAATTTCCCGTCGGTTTACCTCATCACCTACGATTATCCTGCCTATCCTGTTTACCTCATCCAGTAAGACGTACTTACCACCCAGGACAGCAGCTAATTTGGGGGCAATCTCCAAGGCATCCCCGGCAACGGCAATATCAATATCAGCAGTGTCTCTTCCCAGCAGTGCATCACGCACAAAACCACCAACGAGATACGACTCTATGCCCAGTTTGGTAAGAAGAAGGTGTATCTTATTCAATAATAATGAAGTTTTAGCCTCAGGGTATAGCTTCAAAAACTTTTGTCCACCCATTAATAACATCTAAAGCTATACTATACCCTAAAAGCACTAATTTATCAAGGGGGTGCTTTCGAGGTTATGTGTTAGAGTATTCAGCAGTGTGGTTATTGGTTTTCTTTGGCGAGGCTCCTGGCAAGGCTCTTTAACATAGAGAGGACTCCAATAACAGCACGCTGCACTTCAGCCGATTCTTCCGACAGCACCTTAGCCACATAAGGGTCTAATTGTCGGCCGCTATAAGCTGGGTGAGCCTCGGCTATCCCAGGAGATGAAGGGGATAGGTAGCCGGCCAAAGTAAACAGCTCATCCTCCTCAAAGCCCAGGGGCTTGGCAATTCTCCGCAGGATTGAAGCTGACGGGAAACGCTTGCCCCTCTCTACACGACCCAGATGTGATGATGAGACACCTGACGCCTCTGTAAGCTCCCGCAATGTCAGCGGTATTCTGAGCCTCTGCTGTTTGAGCAGTAAACCTAAACTCCTCGAACTATCTATATCCATAATAGTTATTATAATTTGCCAATTGGCAAAAGTCAAGATTTTATCAAAAATTATTAGATAATCTGGTATCCTCCTTTATCTTTCTTAATTATATCATTGGTAAAAGACCCAAAGTAGTTAGTGTGGTAGTAAACTAGTTATAGGAAAATAGGTTGACATCTGGCATATTTTAAGCTATAATGTTGCTCAGTGGCATAATGGGAGGGGCAGTTATGATACTGAAGACACGGGTTTTTGAATTGTGCAACGGGAGATACAGAAACTTATCCGAGTTGGCTCAGGCTATGGGAATATCAGTAAGCCAAGTTTATCGGGTGCGAGAAGGCAAGCGCCACATCAATCAGAAGTTCCTCATCGGAGCCATAAAAGCCTTTCCGGAACACAAGTTGGACGACCTTTTCTATTTAAGTTGACAAATGTCGCCAAACATGCCTAAACCCAGCTCTAATGAACTGGCAATAAAAGACATCAGACAATTGGCCTTATCCATCTCAACTTGGGAATGATTCCACTTTAAGGTGACCAGATTCGGTGACTTCAAGGGCAACATAATTACCAGCATCACATCTCTGACGTACGTTAGTAAGAGTTATTTCTTTCAGTAATCCCACAAATTTCTGCGTTTGCAGCAACCAGCTTGGAAGATTTCACGATTTAAGCACTCGTCCCTTGGCTTATCAAAAAAACTCTTAATATATCCATTCTTTCAGGGGCTGTCTGGTTTGATGAATGAGCTTCGATACCCGGATTCCTTTAGCCACTGGCAGACTGCCTTAGAGACAAACTCGGGTCCATTGTCATTGCGAATATACTTCGGCATTTTGGGAACAGTTGTCAATGCTCTCCACATTTCCTTAATAATCTGGAGCGTCTTTTTATCCCAGCGCCACTAGTGGAGCATTTGTGAATTTTGTAATATAATCATTAATTAAACATCCAGATTAACTCTGAAGGCGAGAAGAATATGGGAGACTTATTGTCTACTGTTCGAGATTATCGCCCGTGCTGCACTGTTAGTTCAGCCGAGGACACAACTCACAGGATTAGAGTGCGGGGGTTTGCAAACCCAAAGAATGGCTATAGGCATGGCAGGTAAGTGATTGACGTAAAAGCGGCAAGGAAATTACGTAATTTAGAAGGAGCAGTCGATGTGTAGTACTGAGCTAATGAAAGCACAATGCAGTCTAACACCCAGTGAAGCGAAACGCCTGATTGCCAAGGCTGTGGTGCAGATGCCTGAAGTGAAGAGAGCACTTAAGAAGAGCAAAGTTATTGTTAAAGAAGGTAGCACAACCTCAGCAATTAGTGAGGAATTAACCGGAATGCCAGTCGCTTCGTCTGGTCGAATTAGCCCGATGGGAACGATGGGTTCTCGTAATACAGGTGGCAGGTACCGAATTGTTATCGACCAGGGTGAAATAAGTAAACCTGAACTCACTGATGATATAACCTACTGGGCCGAGCTTTTCCCGCAGTTATGCTCGGACGACGTGTTTATCACTGGTGCTAATGCACTGGATCCTCAAAAGAGAGCTGGTGTTATGGCTGGTGGGGCGACATTATCATCGGCGCACCTGATTCCGGCATTTCGTGCCCAGGGGGTGAATGTCATCATCACTGTCGGTTGGGAGAAATTAATCCCAAACTCAATCGAAGAGGCAGTCGCTGTTGCTTCAAGGACAGGCACTGACGTGTCAATGGGAATGCCCGTAGGAATCGTCCCCCTGTATGGAACGGTGGTTACTGAGACTGATGCTTTACATATTCTGGTAGAAGGATTGACGATTACGGTTATTAGTGCCGGGGGTGTCAAAGGAGCAGAAGGGGCTACGACCTTTGTCATCGACGGTGTCCCTGCTGCGGTCAAAAAAGCATGGTCTATCCTTTCTGAGGTCAAGGGAGCTCGTATGAGTTCTGAAGAGGGTACTATTGAAGATTGCGAACCACAGGGCGAACTATGCAAGGGTTTCATTATTCGAGACGGGATTCATGTACCTAAACACCACTCCTGCGTTTACCGGGAGAAAGACTCCCCAAGTAAGCTTTTTCGCTAGGTTAGAGGCATTAATAAAGTGCTTTGTAGAGCTATTTAAGGTGTATCTGACCTAGCCTCGCTCTATTCTAACTGATAACTACTGTCAAATTCGAAGAACAAGATGGCGAAATCAAGCAGCATTAGTTCAGCATGATATCAGGTAAACCCCGTTAAGTCGTTACCGTTGGGGCAAGGGGTAGCAATAGCGTAGGGCCAGGCTTGCGGTGCAGATAAGACCTGGTGTATTTAATAGGAAAAGAATAAATAATCTGAACTTTAGGATGCTCTAAGTGAAAGAAAAACACACCTACAGTTTGTGGCTTGGTTCCAAAAGGGCCGATTACCATGTTGAATGAGTCTCTGGTATCGTTATATAGAGCTTCAAGGACATTCTTGACAGCAAAAGGGTTATCCGCTGGCACATCTAACACTTCTACAGAAGGTTGCGAGAGTAAGTAGGCATTATTTTCTCTAGCATACTTCAGGTAATCGAGATTACCGTAGCGTGGTGGGTTTGTTATCAGTGCCACCGTCTTTACCGGGTTGAAATGTTTCCATACTGCGAGAGAGCGTTCCGGTTCAAAGCCCAGCAGCAGAGCGAGCACGGTTTTCTTTTCCCATGAAATATTGCCAAAGAAGTTAGGTATGGTGGTGATTTGCTCGACGCCTCGAGTCAGCTTGGCTGGTAGATATGTCTGTGTCGTGTGAATAATACGAGGAATACCCAAATTTAATTCGATCACAAGATAGTGAAGAAGCTCTAGCAGATATATCTTGGTAAAGCCACTGATGTCAAGGGTGATAAAAGGCTCTTCATGGTTTCTAGGTTGACACTGTTTCCAGATGTTTTTGAGTTGGCTAATCCCGTCAATAGGATTTTCTTTCTGGCATGAAATGACAAAGATGCCTTTGGAGGTTCTTCTCCCCAGCTCACCCTGTAATTTATACATGTTGGTATCAACTTGTTTTTTATAGAGTTGTTCCTCGATGACAAAGATTATGGCAAAGTTTGTCCGGTAGTCAATACCCATTCGTGATGCACTGGAAAGGCATCTCTCTTCAAAACTAGCGCAGCAGATAAAAAGGTCATCAGGGCCATACTCATTTAACCTTGTCAAACGCTGCACTTCAATTGGTTCCACCGGTACCCGCATCTCTACTGCCCTCACCCGTGTATTACCCGTTGTTCCACTACATTCTATCAATTTACACTATAAATGGCTTACTTGCCGTTGTCAATTTTTTTAGTATACGCCTGGCTCAAGATTGCAGCATTATTTTGGTTAATACCACGAGAGGGGCAGCCAAGAATTTTCTCCCTAGCTATTTCAGTATAATACTCTTCGCAGTAACGTTTCTCTGTTTGGCTGACTTTAGGCGGTTTCTTGGGTACGGTCTCAAGAGTGTTTAGGGGCACAAAGCTAAGACTCTTGACTTTTGTCATCACTTATGTAAGGATATTGCCAGCCATTGTAATCATCTATCAGGGACTTGGCGTAGTGAAAGCGAAGCAAACTCTAGTTGTATTTGCTTAGTGATCGTTCTAGCTTCTATGTAGCTATCCTTTATAACCATAATTAGTGCCGACGCTGTCTTGTATCATGAAACATAGAGGGTTACCCAAACGCAACCAGATGTCAGCGATAAAGCCAATAGGCATGCTTTAAAAAGTAATTCCGGTTGGCACAAAAGACATCAAGACTCCCCGAGTTTAGGAAGTTTATAAAAAAGGAGGAAACATGCAGATACCAGCTGCCAAGGTATACTTCCCCGAAGAGGACAGGAAGAGTCTTTTAGCCAAAGTCGATGATATCCTTGCCACCGGACAGCTAACTTTAGGGAAGTATAACCGGCAGTTTGAAGAAGAGTTCGCCCGGTATGTGGGCACCGAATATGCCGTGGCAGTGAGCAGTGGCACTGGCGCTCTGGAGATTATCCTGCGAGCTTTGGATATTGAAGGGCATTCCGTAATCGTGCCCACAAACACTTTCTTTGCTACTCCTGCTGCTGTTATTCATGCCGGTGGTAAGGTTATCTTCGCTGATATTACTGATGACCTTTGCCTTGATCCGGAGAGTGTAGAAAAGAATATAAGAGAAGACACCAGGGCAGTCATCGTAGTTCACATAGGTGGAGTTGTCTCTCCCCAGCTAGCAAGGATTAAGGAAATATGCCAGGAGCGAGGCCTCTTTCTGATTGAGGATGCCGCTCATGCCCATGGCAGTACGTTTTTAGATCAGAAAGCCGGGTCTTTTGGGAAAGCTGCTGCCTTCTCTTTCTATCCTACCAAGGTAATGACTTCTGCGGAAGGCGGTATGATTACTACCAATGACGAAAAGCTTTATCAGCAGGCTCGTATCTTCCGCGACCAGGGAAAGTCAGGCTTTGAGAGAAATCTCCATGTAGAGCTTGGCTACAACTGGCGGATGAGTGAGATTCATGCGGTAATAGGGCTTTACCAGTTCCGGAGGCTTGAGGAATTTATTACGCAACGAAGAAAAATCGCCCGGTTCTATGATAAAGCGCTTGAAGGGTTAGATGGCATTAAGCCCCTACGGATACCATCTGGAAGTGAGTCCAACTATTACAAGTATGTCACTTTTCTAAACGAGGGGATAGATAGGGAGAGCTTGAAGAAAGAGCTCAGGGAGAAGTATACGGTGAGCCTGAGCGGAGAGGTTTATGAGATGCCCTGTCACCTTCAACCTGTCTTCGCAGGTCTAGGCAATAAAGGGGATTTCCCCATGGCAGAAGACATTTGCCAGAGGATGATTTGCCTTCCTATCTCTGCCGTTATGACGGAGCGAGAGGCTGAGTATGTTGTTGATGCCTTAAGAAAAGCACTGAAATGAACATTGGAGTTATTGGTGGCTCGGGCTTCATCGGTTCTCACCTTGTAGATAAACTTGTCGCGCACAATCACGGAGTTACCGTTTTCGATATCAGGAAACCACATCGGGACGATGTCCCCCATATCCATATAGATATTACTGACCTTTCCAAAATCACTGTAGCTCTAGCTGGTAACTACGATGCCGTCTATTTGCTAGCGGCTATGGCCGATGTAAACGATGTTTATAAGAACCCTTTAGGAGCAGGAGAAATCAATATCATGGCAGTGGGCAACGTTCTGGAGGCAGCGAGGAGAAATAAGATACCGCGGGTCATACTTGCCTCCACCGTGTGGCTGTACGAGATGGCAATCGAGAATAATGTTTCTGAGGAAACACCGCTATTACCAAACATGACAAATCATGTATACACAGCATCAAAACTGGGAGCAGAACTCTATTGCCATGCCTACCAGAAGCTATACGCCCAGGATTTTACCATCCTTCGTTACGGCATCCCTTATGGGCCTAGGGCGCGAGCTGGTACTGTCATTGCCATATTTGTTAGAAAAGCCCTGAACCATGAGCCACTCACTATCATGGGTGATGGATCTCAATATCGTAGTTTTGTTTATGTTGAAGATTTAGCTCTGGGTAATGTGGCAGTGTTGCAGGATTTGGCTGTTAATCAAACCTATAATTTAGACGGTACCAGACAGGTCACTATTAGAGAAGTAGCCGAAACGGTAAAAAAACTGGTAGGCGATGTTGAGATTGAATATAGAGATGCCAGAACTGGAGATTACCAGGGTAAGTTAGTTTCTAGTGAAAAGGCGGGATTAGAACTGGGCTGGGAACCCACGGTCAGCTTGGAAGAGGGCATATCCAGATATATTGAGTGGTATCAAGAGAATGAAGCGAGCCGCTAGGGTACTGGTAGTTATACCAGCCTACAATGAACAGCACAGCATAGGGAAAGTGTTAGAGGAGATAAGCCATCTGTACCCACATATAGATATACTAGTTGTTGATGATGGTTCAACTGATGCCACAGCTCAAATTGCTAAAGAAAAAGGGTCTAAAGTGATTAGCCACAGTGCCAATCTAGGTTACACTGCTGCCCTGCAAACTGGTCGTATCCATGCACTAGATACCGACTATGATTACCTCGTTTTTGTTGACGCTGATGGGCAGCATCAGCCATCAGATATGAGCAGAGTCCTGGAACCTCTAGTGAGCGGCGAGGCTGACCAGGTAAGAGGTTCGAGAGTATTGGGAAAGTATGAAGGGGCAGAATCGCCCTACCTCCGAATGTCCCGCTGGATTTGCTCTAGGTTAGTATCGTTTAAAGTGAGAGGAAAAGTTACCGACGCAACCTCCGGGCTTAAGGCTGAGAACAGAAAAGTTACCCAGCATTTCATGGAAATGTACAAGACATCCAAAAAAATTCATGCAAGTAATACTAACGACATCGAAGAGCATTTGATTGCCTATAAGCAGGGCTTTAAACTGACAGAGGTCCCAGTAATAATGCAAAGCCGAGTGGTCGGTTCAACGAAATGCTACGGTACTAGGCAGCTTCTTATCTTCCCGATGGATCTCATTCGCACATTCTTAAGAAATCTGTAGTAGCAAATTCAACAAGCCAGTTTCCCGGTATTGGTAGATAAAAGAGCCCTGGGACTCTAGGTTTGAACAAAAAGGGATGATCGTAACCCAAACGTAAAATGTGAACTGTGAACAATGAAGCGAATATTAGTATTTATTGCCTATTTTCCCCCCAGTGTTGGCGGCGCCGAAAGAAATGCCTATGAGCTTGCAAAACGGCTGATAAAGCGGGGGTACCATGTAGATGTTGTTACCTGTAATGCTAAGAATATTGGAGATAGTGGGGAACTCCCAACCTACGAGGTGTTGGATGGAATCTCTATCTACCGGCTTCCCTCATGGAATATTCTAGGGGGAGAATACCCTATCCCGAAACCAAGCTTTAACACGTTCAGAATACTAATCAAACTGCAAGGGAGAGATTATGACCTAATAAATACTCAGCAAAGGATTTATCTAACCTCGTTTCTAGGACTAATCTTTGCCAAGATAAAGAGAATACGGCTCATACACACTGAACGTGGTACCAAACCAGCCGCCTCAAGGGGGTTTGTTGAGTTGGTAAGAATGCTCAACGACTACACCTTAGGAAGGTTAATTGTAAAGTCTGCTTGGAAAACAACAGGTGTCTCGCAGGATACCTGTAACTTTCTTAAAAAATTGGGTGCGGAGGAAGTAGTCCTTATCCACAATGGCATTAATACAGACTTGTTTGAGAGGAAAGAATTGAGCCAGCCCAATGACACAGTAACGATAACCTTTGTGGGGCGCCTGGTGTATGGGAAAGGTGTTCAGGACCTGATTTTATCCTTCTCCGAGATAGTTAAGGAATCCAAGGCAAGGCTCTTGATTGTCGGTGATGGCTCCTATAGACCAGAATTGGAAAGATTGGCACAAAAGACGGATAAGGGGAATATTATATTTTTAGGCCAAAAAACAAGAGGGGAAATTGCTGAGATTTTAAGTACCAGTGATATATTTGTTAATCCTTCATATTCCGAGGGCTTGCCTACCTCGGTCCTGGAGGCAGGGGCTGCCGGGCTGCCCATTGTGGCTACGGACGTCGGTGGCACAAGGGAAATAATTGAAGACGGTAAGAGTGGTTTCCTAATTTCTCCCACCAATACCAGGGTATTAAAAGAAACAATCTGTCAACTAGTCAGGAATAAACAGCTAAGAGAAAGTTCTGGCCGGAATATACGCCAGTTTGTCAAAAAAAACTTTGACTGGGATGAAATTGCTGACAAGTGGATAAAAGAAGTCATCTTGGCAGAATAAAGCTGGAACACATTATCTTTGTGTTATTAGTAACCGTGTCTTTGGTGGTCTATTATCTTGGTTACTTTGAGTATCTCCTGTTGCCCGTTTCGGCAGCCATAGGGGCTCTGCTGTTCATCATATTCCGCAGAGTTTTTGCTAATAACGAGTTAACCCTAAATACCCCTCGCTTGTCAGAAGGCAAGCAGCATACCCTTCGCCTAATACTATCAATACTGTTTTTCATATGCTACGGGTTAAGTTTTCTGGCACTTACGCAGGGCTTCTACACCAAGACAGCCCTGTATTATATATCCATTGCTCTGTGTGCTGGCTTAATTGCCGCAGATATTCTACTGGTTAGTAATAACACTCAGGGTACCCTAAACCTTCTAAAATCCTTCTTGCTTGTTTTGAATATAACTCTGACCAATCAGATACTCTTTCCTTACGGGATTGGTCTCCCCGATTCAAACTATCATATATTTGATATCGTAATTCCTATCATCAACGATGGGCACGTACCGTTAGGTTACAGTTATTCCAGTTTCCCCGGTCACCATATCCTGGTAGCTGCTAATAGCCTGATTTCAGGCATGGACCCCAGAATGCTCTATTACTGCCTTGGTGGGTTTGTTACCTCGCTGGGCCTTCTCTTTGTTTTTCTTATCGGGAGGAAGTTTGTTAGTCTGCAGTTTGGCTTATTCGCTGCTTTAACCTATACCGGCTGTGATTACTTACTACACTTCGGAGCACACTCTACCCATATGACTTACACCTATTTTTTAGCTATAGCGATCTTTACTGTTACCCTATACCTTTATCATAAAAGGGACTCCAGCTTTGTAATCTTTTTTGTAATCCTGTCTGCCGCCATAATTTTCACTCACCATTTTTCTGGTGCTGTCATCATGGTTATGCTGGCAGCAATGCTGCTTGTTGAGTTGTTTAACTATATCAAAGCTCGGGAATATCGTTTCCAGGTGCACAGTTTAGCGTTGCTCTTTCTTGTAGCTCTCTTTGCTCATTGGATGTATATCTCCAGTATGATGGGTACTCTTGTTCACATCATCGAGGTATATTACGATGCCTTTACCCAGGAGGCTGCGACTAGCATTAGTCTAACAACCACTTTTGCCAAGCTACCTCTAGGGAATTTGTTACTAAACGAAATAGGTAGTGGTATTTTAATCATACTCTCCGTGGTCGGGTTTTTACATTTCTCTAAGCATTCTTCCTCCTTTAGGAAATTCATACTAGCCTTGGTTATCGTCTTCCTGTTTATCATATGCCTTGAGATTCTAATGAAGGAGTCATACCTGGAATCTCATCGTCTTTACATTTTTCTTCAGGAGTTCTCACTGGTCTTTCTTGCCAGTTGCGCTATCATATGGATGCTTAACAATTTTAAGAAGTTGAAGCTACTGCCCATTGTACTGGTAATATGCTTATCGTTCTTTTCCCTGGCTAGCCTTATCCACGGAGAAGAGACTAGCCTCTTCAAAGGTGATAGAGCTTACTGGAAGTTGTACGAGACCCCTTATGAAAGGCATTCTGCCATGTGGGCAGAATGTTATATTGCTGATGATTCCAGTATTATCCAGAGCCTGAGCTTTAGGAATCCCACGGCAGATATTACTGCCGAGAAACTGCCTGTTATGGAAATAGATGATTCTACAGGTAATGATGTGCTAGTGATAGACTACAAGCAGATTGCTGAGGATAGCTTGATAATCTTCAGCCGGTTTGACATCGATATTGGTTTTCCATACAAAAGGACGACTCCAGGAAAATATTATCTGGGGGGAACCTCTTACGATAGGCTTGATAAAAGCGTAATCAGTTCACTTGAGGAAGAAGAAAAACTCTATGACAACGGGGTAGTTAGTATCTATAAATTAGGGTAACAGGAGGCAGCGGACTTGAGTCATCTGCGTAAAGCATGGAACCTTTATCATCTAATGAAGAGTCAGTGGCAGCCATACGAAGAATTGAGTGACCTACAAAACAAAAAGTTGAGGACAATCATAAGGCACGCCTATAGGAATGTCTCTTTTTACCGCCAGAAATTCAATTCGGCGGGGGTTAGCCCAGAGGACATTAAGACAGTGGAGGACTTACCCAAGCTCCCTATCACTACCAAACAAGAGGTTAAAGAAAACTTTCCTGATAGGATCGTGGCTAAGGACGTTGATATTAGCAAGTGTTGGCTTCCGCATACCAGCGGCTCCACTGGTATGCCATTGAAAGTTGCTTACGATGAAGCAGCCGAGGATTTTCAGAAGGCAGTAGCCCTGAGACCAAACCTAAGTTGTGGACAGAAACCATGGGATAAATGGGCTGATATTACATCTCCAGACCGTATTCATAATAAAAAGTGGTTTCAGAAATTAGGCATTTTTAACCCCGTAGGTATCTCTCTCTTTCTTGAGCCTGAAGAGCAAATATCTGCTCTGGAGAAAATCAAGCCAGGTATCATTGACGGGTATTCCTCGTCTATCTACCTCCTGGCAAAAGCATTACAAGAAAGCGGTAGCGATAAAATTCATCCAAGAGGAATCTATGGCACAGCGGAGCTTTTAACTAATGAGATGAGAGAAGATATAAATTCCACCTTTGGTGTTGAAATGTATGACCAGTTTGGTTGCGTGGAGCTTGGACGTACAGCCTGGGAATGTCCGGCACACAGCGGATATCATATAGATATGGAAGCAGTGGTTATGGAATTTATCAGAGACGGCGTACAAGTGCCGCCGGGAGAAAGAGGCGAAATAGTCTATACCTCCCTGTACAACTATGCTATGCCATTAATAAGATACGCGATTGGTGATATTGGTGTTCCTAGCGCCAGAGAATGCCCCTGTGGCAGGGGGCTACCGCTAATGGAACGGGTAGAGGGGAGGGCGGATGCCTTCATCCAGGTACCCGGTGGCCGAATCTTCTCCCCCATTATTTGGACAATTCTTTTGAGACGCTTTCTTGAGATAGCACGGTTTAGAGTAACCCAGGAGAAGATAGATAAGATAAGAATACAAATAGAACCAAAAGGTACTTTTAGTCAAAGTATTATTGAAGGAGTTACAAAAAGGGTTCTGGATACTTTAGGTGGAGAAGTTCATATCGAAATAGAGCCAGTAGATGTTATTCCCAGGGATAACTCCGGGAAGGTTCGTTCGGTTGTCTCAAAGATTGAAATCGATTGGAGTCAAGCAGCAGGTAGAGAATGAAGTTGCTGGTTTGCGTGTCTGAATATTATCCACACGGCGCCGGGATTGCTAACGTAGCTTACTATGTTGTGAGCCAGCTCCAAAAAATGGGGGTGGATTGCACTATCTGCTCCCCAACGGGCCCGGATATCAAAATCAGTTCAAATTCAGTGATAGGTCGATATGGCCGCTTGGGACTATTATACTACTGGCACAAGGTTGCCACTTATTTTCAAAAAGAAACTAATAAATATGATGCTGTCTGGCTGCACAATCCGATATTTCCCGGGCACAATCCTTTTTTAAAAAGTCTGGTTACGATGCACGTAACCAGCTATGAGAAAACTAGCCATAGAAAATGCCCCCTGCATTTGTATCTATACTACAAGCTTTCATCAGTAGTTGAGAAACGTAGTCTAAATAAGGTTGCCCTGAGTAGTTTAAATACAAGGTTTACTGCGGTAAGCTCACATGTATCAGAGGAACTCACAAAAATTGGCATAGTACCAGAGAAAATAACATACATATCGAATGGAGTGGATACCAGAAAATTTAAGCCCTCCGACTATAAAAAGGATTTGCGAAAAAAGTATAACCTTCCCGAAGATGAGCGTATTCTCCTCAGCCTGGGAAGGCTCACCGAAGCCAAGCAACCGTATCAGCTTATCGAAGTATTTTCATCGATTGAAAAGAACAGTAAGGGTATAACCCTGGTGGTTGCCGGTGACGGAGAGCTTTTAGTGGGGGCCAGAAAACTCGCCACCAGAAAAGGGCTAAATAAGGTCAGGTTCATGGGCTATTTAGACCACAATAAAGCTGTGCCTGACCTCTACTCTTGTGCAGATTACTACATCATGACCTCTAAGTTTGAAGGGCAGCCGCTAACTCTTCTTGAGGCAATGGCGGCTGGTCTACCCTGTATAGTTTCCGATATTCCGGCCTTGAGAGTCGTTAAGCAGGCCAAGTGTGGTATCGTTGTGGATTTCAATAATGCAGAGACAGCAGCCAGTCAGATAATTGAATATCTAGTGAAGGATAATACTAATCATTCCAGAAATGCCAGGGAATATGCGGTAAGTAATCTTGATTGGGAGACAGTAGCTAGAAGATACCTAGAAGAATTCAAGAAGCTTATGTAGAGTGGAAAAGTGAAAGAACGTAATAAATGTATTGTCATCGGCTTAGATGGAGCCACTTTTGATTTGATAAACCCGCTCATCAAAGCGGGCAAACTCCCCGCCATAAAGAAGATGATGGAGGAGGGGAGTCACGGGGTATTGGAATCAACAATCCCGCCCCTGACAGGGCCGGCCTGGGTTTCTTTCGCCACTGGGAAAAACCCGGGTAAACATGGTTGCTATGATTTTGAGCTACCCAGAGACAGTTTAGATGAAATCGAAACGATAAGCTCAAAGGATATAAATAGCCAAACGTTTTACGAATTATTAGATAGGGAAGGGAAGAAATGTATTCTCATTAATTTGCCTTGTTCCTACCCTCCAAGAATAGGTGGAGTAGTCATAACCGATTTCTTGACAAGGGGCAGCGATTTCGTTTTTCCTGAAAGCTTAAAGCAGAAGGTCCCGGAATTAAAAAGATATCGGGTGATACCAAATCATCATGCTAATATCAGTAAATATATCGACGATGTAAGAGAGCTGGAAAGGGTGAGGTTTGAGTGCGCCCAAAAACTGTTTCGAGAAGACTGGGATTTTTTCTTTATCCTGTTTCAGGGAACTGACTGGATACAGCATAGGATATATCACCAACTGGTAGCCGGAGAATGTCCGGCAGCAGTCAAGTTCTATCAGGAGCTTGATCGCTATATTAAATGGTTTATGGATAATGCCGGTGAGGTTCCCATACTAGCCATGTCAGACCACGGCTTCTGTGCTTATAAAAAGACATTTGCGATAAACAAGTGGTTGATGGAAGAGGGCTACCTGAAGATCAAACAGGGGCAATCTAAAAGCTCTACTGCTAAAGATAGGACGACTCTTAAAGTCCCGCTATTTCTCGTTAACCATCGGCGGTTTTTTGTTATTGCTTCTTTCTTTTACAGGGTCTTTAAAGGAATACTGCCCCCAATAACACCTGTCATAAGAGCTGCTCCTGATACACCAAGCATTGCCTTTAGTATTCTCTCCAGCGCCAATGGTAACTGCGGCGGTATTTATATCAATGCAAAGGAGAGATTTAGTAACGGGAATATTAAAGCTGGGGATTATGAGAGAGTAAGAGAGGAAATTATGGCTAAACTGGAGCAACTGACTGATAAGGACGGGATAAGAGTCTTCAGCTCTGTATTAAGGAGAGAAGATATCTACTCCGGGGGGTGCCTGAGCAAAGCGCCGGACATATTTCTTTTTTCAGAGGAACACCTTATTTGTCCCTTTGATGGCGGTAAAGAAGGCGTATTATCGAATGAGCACTCGCCCGATGGTATTTTCATTGCCTATGGGAAAGATATAAGAAAAGGTATAAACATAAACAACACGAAAATTATAGATTTGGCGCCCACGATTTTGCATTTGATGAAGCTTCCCATACAAAGAGACGTGGACGGCAGGGTTCTAAAAGAAATCTTCAAAGAGGATTCCCAGGCAGCCAAGCGCTCAATAGAATGCCGAGAGACAAGCGAGGCAGAGAGAATAAGGGCAAAGATAAAAGGATTGAAGTCGTTGGGTAATATTTAATTAGGCAAGAATGTGAAAAACCAATGAAGTGCCGGATGAAGATCGCTATTCTAATTGCTGGATTTCCGCCAAAGAGTATTGGCGGGGCCGAGATAGCAACCCTTAATATTGCTACAGGACTGGCCCAAAGAGGCCACGAAGTTCATGTAATAACTATTGGCGATAAAGAGCTAAAAGGATATAACGAGGGTGATTTCTATACCCACTATATTCAACCGGGAGTCGCGTCTGAAGCGTCGTTATGGGGCGCAATCTCTTATGCGGTTAAGGCTTTTGCCCAAATCAGAAGAATTAACCCGGATATAGTCCATGCCCAGCGGTTTTACCGCGAAGGCCTAGCTGCTTTTTTGGCAAAAATGCTTCTTAAGAAACGGTATTGCATATGGTGCCGAGGTGCTGATGTTTATCTGCCGTGGAGATTCAAAGGGATAGCCTCAAAGCTATTTCTTAAGAGGGCAAATGCTGTTATTGCCTTAACGCAAAATATGAAAGAAAAGATTCACGAAATCTGCAATAGAGATGCTTTTGTAATTCCAAATGGTATAGACTTGAGAAGGTTTGAGAGTCTATACCACCAAGATACTCATACATTAGCAGCCAATGGGGAAAGAACTATTCTATTTGTTGGCCGGTTACACCCTGTAAAGGGAGTAGCCTATCTTATTGAAGCTATGCCTGTAATCATTCGAAAGAACCACAAAGTTAAGTTATTGCTTGTTGGTGATGGGGAAGAGAGGCAAAGGCTAGAAAGTCTTGTCGTGAAGCTAGGTTTGACTGAGTACACCACGTTCATTGGGGAAATCCCCAATGAAAAGGTCCCGCAGTATATAGCTGCCTCAGATGTCTTCGTTTTGCCCAGTTTGTCAGAGGGCCTACCTGTTGTAACTTTAGAGGTAATAGCTTGCGGACTACCAATAGTAGCCACAAATGTTGGCGGGATACCGGAAATCGTTCAGGATGGAGAGAATGGGTTTCTGGTTGAACCGGAAAACTCGAAGGCAATTGCCGAGAAGGTCTTGATGCTCTTGGGAAATGACGAGTTAAGAAAGCAAATTTCACAAAATAATTTAGAGAAGTCAAAGAACTACTCCTGGGAAGCGGTAGTGGATAAGCTAGAGGATGTTTATCAGGGAGTTCTTAAGTAGTTTAAAAACTTGGAGGCATATTGAGAGCGTAGCCAATGAAACAGATATCGGACTACCATGATGGAAAGTATAAGCTAATTGATGATGGGAATATACTGCTGTTTCCCAGGAGACATAAGGTTATATTAAATGAACTACGTAATCTAAAGAAGGGGAAATTACTTGATGTAGGTTGTGGTGAAGGATTACTATTGGGAAACGCTAAAAGGCTGGGATTTGATGTCACCGGGGTAGATTGCTCAGAGTATGCCGTTAAAATGTGTTGTCAGAAGAACCTTGATGCAATATGCCTTGATATTGAAGGCGAAGGACTCTCTTTCAATGAAGAGTTTGATATAGTTGTTGCCGCTGAAATAATTGAGCATTTATATGACTATTATAGTTTTTTGGCGTCGGTTAATAATTGTCTGAGGGAAAAAGGACTATTATTTCTGACTACGCCCAACTCTTCCTGGCTTTTTTACCGAGTCCTCTATCTGTTAGGGGAAACGCCAACGCAGATTCAAAGCCCTCTTCACCTGCGATTTTTCTCGCTATCTCACCTTATCAGCATCTGCCGTGACCAGGGCTTCAAGCTGGAAAAGAACCTCGCTTATGCTCCCCTCCCATTTATTAGAAATAGATTCTTTAGGGTGCCTTCATTCCTGTCAAGTCTACTTGCAGCAAGTTTTGTATTAGTGCTACGGAAAAATGACGAGCCGAAGCATAATGATTTAATTCCCGTGTTGGAAGGACGTCAAAGACCGTGGATAAAGCGTGGCGAGAGGTAACTCAAATTAAATTCAGGGTGCTATCAGAGAAACCTTCTTAGAATACTCTTGGCTATTGACAGGTCTACTCCCGCCCCTTTTTCTATGGTCAGAAGCATGGATATATCCTCTTTATCAAAGCTCCTGGTAAGCAAGATAGCCAGACCGTATATTCCGTAATAGAGAAAAAGAACCAACGGCAGCATCCACCAGGTAACAGCGACAAAATTCCCAAATATAAATTGGATAAAGAATATTAACACTAATGAGACAATTGTTGGCTTTATCAGGTTTTTGCTTAGCGGTTGAATCCTGGCTAATGAGTAAATTTTCCAGGATACTATCAAGTTAATAACAACGAGAGCCATTGTAGAGGCGATGGCGGCACCTGCGATTCCCAGAGGAGGAATCAGCACTATATTTAAACCAATGTTAAGTACTGCTGCTGCCAGAGTAGTCCACATTGTAAACTGGGATTTTCCCATTACAATGAGGGCAGCTCTATTAGGTCCGAGCAGATTACTGATTATGAACCCCAGGGACAAAATCCTGAGGGCATTTGCTGCCGGAGTGTAGTTACTACCAAATAAGAATCCCAGCACGGTTTCTGGGAATAGAAACATGACCAGAAATAGTGGCAGTGTAGCTGAGCACAGCCATTTGGTTAGAATGGAAAAATTCCTCCTTATTTCGGGGATTAATCCCTGTGCATATAGCCCTGATGTAACCGGCAGATAGATTAGTGCCATGGCTACTAAAGGGGCAGAAATGAAGGTAGCCAGGGGACTGGCAACATTGTATAGCCCTACCTCTTGCGAGGCTTTAAATAGCCCCAGCATGAGCGTATCCGCCCAGCTTATGATTAGCCCTAACATAGCTACTCCGAGTAAGGGAAGGGAAAAGACAAGGAGTTCATTAGCTACCGGGTTAGTAATTATTATAGGGCTAATTTTTATTGGTAAAGGCAGTCGTTTAACGGTATAGAATATGAAAAGAAAGCAAGAAACCCCCAGAGAAACGGGATAGGCGTAAAAGACCCAGTGAAAAGGCAAAGTAAAAAGCGTAATCCCTAGTAGCAGGAGGAGAAAAAGAAGGTTTATGATGATATCCCGAAAGTAAATTGTTGGTTTTATATCGTCAAATCCCCTGAATATGGAAGCCAGGATATATATTAAAGTGGAGAAGGGCACAGCTCCGGCAAATACTTTTAGCGGTAAACCAAGTGCAGTTTCGTGGAAAATTCTCTCAGCAATGATATCCGAGGTAAAATAAAGGATAATGCCTATAACAAGGCTGGTTACCAGGGCAAGCCAAATAGATGCTGAGATAACCCCTTGAACTTGCTGGTTATCGTATTTAGCTCTGGCATAACTGATGCTTCTGGTTGCTCCCACCCATAATCCAAGTGTAGCTATTATGACACTGATATTTAGTACTGCGAGAGCCAGGGAAAATATTCCGTACTCGCTCTCTGTCCCATATCTGGCTACCAGAACCCTGGTAAAGAAACCAAAAAGCAAACCCACCAGTGAGCCTGAGAAGGCTATCCCGGCACCCCTGGTTATTTTCAGGAGAGAGTTGTCTAAACCCTGCGTTATTGTTGTCAAGATGTCCCTATGAAGTTAATTACAGGCGGCAGTAATAAATTCCCAGGTTGGCAGTCTCTTCTGCGTCGAACATTCCTCTAACATCAACGAGCACACCATTGTCACTAAGTTTTTGCTTAAGTTGACTAAGAGTGATTTCTCGGAAAGCCTCGTGAGCTACTGTTACGATAATAGCATCAAACTTTTGTGTTTCCATGAGGTTACCGGCAGACTTAATTCCAAATTCGGCCTCGTTATCATTTAGTAAAGGATCATAACCAAATACCTCGGCTCCGTATTCCTGAAGCCCTTTAATAATCTCTTTGACCGGTGCCTCCCTGGTATCGGCTACATTTTCTTTATACGTCAGTCCCATTATCAGGATTCTGGAACCTTTTATCTCTTTATTAGCATTATGGAGCGCCTTTACAGTCATCTCGGCAACGTGTTGAGGTATAGCGTCGTTTATTGTTCTTCCTGCCAGGATGACCCGAGGCTGGTAGCCCAGCTCTTTAGCTTTATAGACTAGGTAATATGGGTCAACTGGTATGCAATGCCCGCCGACAAGACCTGGTGAATATCTATGGAAGTTCCACTTGGTTGCCGCTGCATCCAGGACATCTGTGGTATTTAGTCCCATCGCCTGGAAGATGATCGCCAGTTCGTTCATCAGGGCAATATTGAGGTCACGCTGGATGTTTTCGATTACTTTAGCTGCCTCGGCCGTCTTGATGTCTTTTGCTTCAAAGATGCGCGGGGTAACTGCTCGATAGAGTTTGGCGATTATCTCCGTTGTTTCGCTATCCATACCGGCAACGACTTTAGTAATCTTGTCGATAGAGTGTTCTTTATCACCGGGGTTTACTCTTTCTGGCGAGTAACCGATTTTGAAGCCCTCACCACATCTAAATCCCGATTCTTTTTCCAAGATTGGTTTTACTATTTCCTCGGTAACACCGGGATAAACCGTGGACTCCAAAATGACAATACTGCCCCTCTTCATGTTTCGCCCTGTAGTCTCAGTAGCGTTTGTGACACAGGTGAGGTCAGGGTCTTTGGATTGAGTTATCGGGGTGGGGACACAGATAATTATAAAATCGGCTTCAGATATCTTCCGGGGGTCATCAGTGAAAACAAGGCGAGGGTTACTGTTGTGCTGATTTAGCGTTGCTATTTTATTGCTATTGATATCGAAACCGACTACTTTCAAGTTTTTAGCGAACGCTTCGGCTAATGGCAGGCCTACATAGCCCAGTCCTACTATACAAACCACAGCTCCTTCTAAATCACCTTTCATTGAGCCCCTTAATGATCTCCTTCAGGCCATCCTCGAGTGCCCATGCTGGCTCATAACCAAATTCCATAGCCTTAGAAACATCGGCTACTGTGCGTCTCGGGTCGCCGGTCCTCGGCTCTTCGTAGACGGGTTTCAGGTCTTTACCCATGAAGGCAAGGAGAGTTTTAGCCAGTTGATTTATAGTAGCGTTAGCACCACATCCAATGTTATAGGCGCCACTGGCATCGTTCACAGCTGCCAGGATATTGGCTCGAACTACGTCTTGTATAAAAGTAAAATCCCGGCTCTGCTCGCCATCACCAAAGATAATCGGCGGTAAATTATGGGAAATCCTTTCCATAAAAGCAGGGACAACAGCTGCATACTGTGAGTGAGGGTCCTGCCTTGGGCCATAAACGTTGAAATATCTCAAACTAACGGTGTGTAGTCCATAGATCTGGCGGAAAATGTTGCAGTAGTGTTCACCGACTAGTTTCGTTAACGCATAAGGAGAAAGAGGCTTGAGAGGCATGCTCTCCTTTTGAGGCAAGGATAAGGCATCGCCATAAACCGAGGAAGAGGAAGCGCAGACGACTTTCCCTATACTATTTTCCTTGGCTGCTATCAGTACATTTAGGGTTCCCGTTATGTTTACCTCATTAGTTGCCAGGGGGTCTTCTATGCTGCGGGGCACACTGGAAAGGGCAGCTTGGTGAAATACATACTTAACTTCTTGAAAGAGGTCAAGTAGTAAGGGGAGGTCAGTGACGCTGCCCTGGATAAACTCTGTATCCCCTTTCTTAAGCAAGCTCGCTATGTTTTCCATTTTCCCGGTGGAAAGGTCATCGAGAATAGTAACCTGGTAACTTTGTTTCACCAACTCTTCGGCAAGATGTGAGCCAATAAACCCAGCCCCACCGGTAACCACTACTTTTTCCATTCGTCTCCTTTTGCTGTATAGAACCTCGGTAGTCCCGGATATATGTTGTCCTAATTGTTCATAATGATAACTTAGCTTGCTTATGAGGGGCAAGCTCGCCTTGGAGGTGATGTATTTAGTCCAGGTTAAACTCTCTCTTCAGGGCAAAGAATACATCCTGAGGTTTCTCTATCTTATAATCCAGATTAACGCTTATGAGCAGGGCGTTTTCATGATGATCGCCCTTTAAATCTCCCCAATCTGATTTCATCGGTAGCGTTTGTACCTTGGCTTCGCCAAAAGAGCAGAAGCCATGGTCGGAAATGACAATCAGTTTATTCTGCTTATCTTTGAGAAAGCCGCTACCAAAAAGAAGTTGCCCCATTTTGTCATCTAACTTTCTATACCAGTCCAGGACGCAGTCCTCCCCCCAGTGAAAGTGCTGGATACGGTCAAGCAGGGTATAGACCGAGATAAGCAGATCAGGACTGTCGGCTAAGAGTTCCTCGGTCTTATCAGTAACCTGCTCCAGCTCCTCTTGCCACTCCTTCTCGTTGGTGGGGAGCCCGAATCCCACCGGTCTGAAATCAACACCAAAAGAGAAGGGGGGAACTATAAAGGGAACATTCAGCACTTTTACCTTTTTACCCTGTCGATGCAGGATATCCCAGATAAACTCGGCTCTAATATCTTCTCTTTTGAGTAGCCTGTCATCTGCGACAAAGCTCTGGTGCCCGTGTTCTTCCGGAGTCTTGCCGCAGAACATACCACACCATACTGAGGGAGAAAAAGGTTTCTCTCTCAGAACAAGCTCCTGGCAATTACCTATCTCGCAGAGCTTCTTGAATGTAGCCAGCTTATCTATATTGGGCTTTATCACCTTCCAGGTAGCGGCATCTATTCCCAGTACGAAAATCACTTTAATTCTCCCGAGTAAGTGGCATTTTTAAACTAAACATGTGTCTCCAGGACTATGCCGGCGCCAATATTCTTTCCCAATCTTGCTAGGACAAACCTGCCCAGTTCCGGTATCTCCGAGAATCTCTCGATTACTATTGGTTTAGTCTTAAAGGCTACAATGGCTGCTTCGTTTTCTCCTATCCCATCCGCATTTTTTGCTATTATCTCCCCTGTCTCCGAGCTTATCCTTTGTCTTATCTCTTTTACCAGACACTTAGCCTTACTCGTTCCACATTTCATCTCAAGTTTGTCTCCACGTTTAAGTGCCCCCTCAAGAACAACTACCTCACCCAGGAACTCTTCAATAGAAACTGTTGGAGCATCCTGATGCCCACCAACGTTACCCCTGCTAACTTCACACCCTATCATAATCCCTACGCTGTCTCCAGCCCTCGCCTCCTTCACCTCACCCGGGAAGACACGTATTTTCTCTACCTTGCCTTTAATGCCAGAAGGCTGAAATACAAGCTCCTCCCCTTTCTTTAGAACGCCTGACTCCACTCTCCCGACTACTAATTTTTCTGAATCGAATTGATATGTATCCTGAACAGTGAATCTGAGGGGCTTTTCGCTTCCCGCCCCCAGGGATATTTGATCGAGGGCCTGAATCAGGGTAGGTCCTTGATACCACTGTGTTTTTGGTGAAGGCATATATACATTATCGCCCTCCATGGCTGAAACGGGTAAGAAAGTTTCTGCTGAACAGTCTAGAGTGGTAAGGAGTCGGGTAGTTTCCTCCTTAACTTCCTGGAAGGTTCTTTCTTCGTAATTTACCAGATCCATCTTATTTACCGCCACAATAATTTTCTCTATCCCCAACATATGGAGTAAAAAAGCATGTCTTTTTGTTTGCTCTTGAATACCATCGGGGGCGGAGATTACTAAAATGGCTATCTGGGCGTGCGAGGCGCCGGTGAGCATGTTTTTGATAAATTCCTTATGCCCCGGGACATCGACAATAGTATAATCGTTCTTCCCCTTGAAAAGTACTCTGGTGGTATCTATAGTGCGCTCTTCCTTTAGTTCCTCCTCAAATGAGTCGAGAAAATAGGCAAATTCAAATCTCTTTTTGTACTCTTCAATGAGCTTCTGTATCTCGGCCAGCTTATCCTCAGCGAGTGCTTCCGAGTCATAAAGGAGCCTGCCGATGAGAGTTGACTTGCCGTGGTCTACATGCCCGACGATGACAACACTTACATTCATTCTCTTTTCTCCTACATGTATCCCAGGGCACGGAGTTTCTGCATGGTGTAGGATTTCTCCTTATCTTGAGCCCGCCCGGACCTCTCGGCAACTTTGGTTATCTTTAATTCCTCTACAATCTCACCGATATTGGCCGCATTAGATTCAGTAGTCAGAGTGCATGGTTCACACCCCAGGCTGCGGTATCTCCTGCCATTCCGGGCAAAGTACATCGAGTTTACCGGCATACCCTCTCTCCTTGTGTACTCCCAGACATCAAGCTCTCGCCAGTGCAGTATCGGATGGACTCTCATATGTGTCCCCTCCCCGACAAGCCCCTGGAACTGGTCCCACATTTCCAGAGGCTGATCTCTATAATCCCACCCGAAGTTCTCATTGCGAGGCGAGAAATATCTTTCTTTGGCTCGAATACCGTGCTCGTCCCGGCGGATAGCCAGGATCAGGGCATCAAAGCCATGTTCGTCCAGGCATTCCCTCAGTGCTTCCGTTTTCAATCTGGTGCAGCACTCAAATTTCCCGTCCTTAGGGCTAACCCCTTCTTTAAGCGCCTTTTTGTTTTTGGCAACCAATAAATTCAAGTCCCATGCGCTGGCAATTTCATCCCTGAATTTATACATCTGTTTAAATTTATAACCGGTGTCTATATGGATTACCGGGAAGGGTATTTTGCCGAAGAAGGCTTTGCGGCATAGCCAGAGCATGGTGGTGCTATCCTTCCCCGTACTCCAGAGAACCGCCAGGTTTTTGAATTCGGCATATGCTTCTCTTAAAATATAGACAGTCTGATTCTCGAGGTCCCTCAGGTCTAGCATGAGTCTCCTTCCTTAGAGCATAAAGGTTTTTACTAAGGTAAATGTGCCGAGAACTATGGTAGCCAATGCTATGATCAGCTTTAGCTTTTCAGAATTTATCTTCCTGACTGTTAGTGCAGCAAACGGCGCGGCGACCACTGAACCTATACTTGTTGCTGCCGCGAGTTTCCAGAAGATAGCACCTTCAACCAGCAGATAACTCAAGAAACCCACTATGCATACTATGGCTTCAGCGAGCGTGGTACTTCCTACTGAGCTTCTTGCTTCCCTGCCACTTATTACTTGCCCACCGGTTACCAGTGGCCCATACCCTCCTCCACTTATTCCCTTATTAAAAGAACTCAAGAGTGCTACACCAACCAGGCCTTTCCAGGAAAAGGTACTGTGGTTGCTTCGTCGTGCTAGAATTACTATTCCGATTCCCAGAACCATGACCCCGATGTAAGCTTTAAGCACAATCTCGGGGATACTTACTGCTGAGAACACGCCTGCTAATACTCCTACTACACCGCAGATAGCAAGAATGAAAATAATCTTAGCATCAAGGGACTTGGGCAGATAACCTAATCCCCGCAGCCTCCTTTTTATCTTCTCGTCCCTGCGAAAGTCCAAGCTTATGTTCCCCACCCGATAATGGAAAAGCCCGCCGATTAGCCCCCCAGTAAGCTGCCCCAGGAGCACAGCCGGGACAACCTCCAGCGGCGAAAAACCGGCAATAAGTAGCAGGGGAGTCAGGGTAGTACCGTAACCCATGCCGATGGCAGCGTCCATATACTCACACAAAAGGGCGAGGACAGCTACGGCAGTAAATAAAATTGGCGTTATCTCCATAACAAGTTCATGAGCAGGAGTTCTCTAATCAAGGTACCCCAGACCTTTCAACCTTTGCTTTACCTCTTCTTCATCTTCCTTGCTGAAGGTTTTCCTTTTTTCTTGCTCCTCATCGTCTTTAAGAACTTCCTCCAGGACAAATGCCACGTATTCATCAACTGAATCAAAGTCTGTAGCTTTTACCCGTTCCTCTATTTGGCCATAGAGCTTAGCTGCTAGGAGTACAGCTCGGCTTCCTTGCTCGTCGCTCATTTATCCTCCTTCAAGTAGCCGAGTTTTCTTAGTCTTTCTCTTATTTTCCTTACTTCCTCTGCCGTCAGCTTGTCATCTTCTCTCTTTACTTCTCCACTGGAGACAAGGGTTCTCATGACGAAGACAATGAACTCGTTAACACTGGAAAAACCGGTATCAGTTATCATGTGACTCAGCATCTGGTAAAGCTCCCTGGGTATCTTAATAGTAACTTTATCTTGCATTGTACTCCAATCGTAGCCTGATTATAGTCTAAAGTTCTTATTCATACAAGAGGTGCTCACCAAGTCACAGGTAAATACGAATACATAAACTCTCTCTAGATCTTGTCTTTATGGTTACGAGTGTGCTAAATTGAAGCTAATATCAGCCTGCTCTCTGTGAATTAAGTTATGCCAAAAGGTATTACTATTGAGGATTAAACTTGGGAACGGACTTATCCCATTAAATCTGCTGGTTCTTCTGCTGATTGCTGTTATCATCCTGCTACCGGCTACCAGTTTTCGTATTGTTCTGGGAATCCCGTTTCTACTGTTTCTACCTGGCTATATACTCATAACAGCTCTCTATCCTAAAAAAGAAGGGATAGATGCCATTGAGAGGGTGGCACTGAGCTTTGGCTTAAGCATTGCTCTGGTGTCGCTTATCGGGCTGATTCTCAACTATGTGTCCTGGGGTATCAGGGTGGAGTCAGTCCTCTATTCTGTCGCCTTGTTCATATTTATCACGTCAATCGTTGCCATGGTAAGGCGAAGAAGACTGGATGAAAAACAACGTCTTTGTATTGAATTCTGTTTGAAGCTACCGGGATGGAGTGGTGGTGCATTAAACAAGTCACTATCCATTATTTTGCTCGTATCTATACTGGGGGCGCTGGGAGCGTTGAGCTATGCTATAGTTACGCCCAAGCCTGGAGAAAGGTTTACCGAGTTCTATATCCTGGGGATTGGTGGAACGGCTCAAGGCTATCCTGACAATTTTTTCATGGAAGGAGATAAGATAGTTCTCGTTAAATACAATGGCGATGAAACACCCGTGGTAGATAGCGATGGTGGACGGGTGGTACTGGGGATAATAAACCACGAGTATGAAACTACAACTTACCTTGTCAGGGCCATGATAGACGAAGAGCCGGTGAGTATATATTTTGATAAGGCAGAGATGGGGGAAATAGGACCAATAGAATTAAATCACGACGAGAAATGGGAACGTGAAATAGGTTTTTTGCCCCAACATGTTGGTGATAACCAGAAGGTCAAGTTTGTGCTATACAAGGGTGAAGGCCTCTCTTTTGAGGCATCGTCCCATCTCTGGATAGATGTAAAGGAGCAAGACTAAGACATCTCAGCCATCTGTTCCAGTTTGAACCTGACACTTTGCAAGGTAACGTAACCCTGACGTAAAGACACGTCGCCTGTAAGGGTAGGTTTAATGTATTCACTTATTATTGGGCGTGTGTTATGCTAACTTATCTAGAAGAGCGTATAAATGGCTCATATAAGGTGTAGCTATGAAACGAGATAAGCATCTGATAGTGCTGGTAGGAGCCCTGATTTTTGGGTTAATTTTGGTGCTAGCCCCTGTGAGCAGTTGGGTGTCACCGGTACAGGCAGCCATAACCTGGTCAAAGTACTCTTTGAATCCAGTCCTTGAGGAAGGGGGCCCGGGTGGCTGGGAATTGGCGGGTGTTGGTTCTGCCTGCGTTATTCTGGATGACGATACTTATCAGATGTGGTTCAGTGGTGTAGATGCCGGGCCGGGGCTGGCTATCGGCTATGCTACCTCCAGCAACGCTGCATCCTGGACGAAAGATACTGCTAATAATCCTGTACTGGAAGGTAGTACTGGGGAATGGGATGAAGATGAAGTTGGCTCCTGCTGTGTAGTTAAGGAAAGCGATACCTCCTATAAGATGTGGTACACCGGTTGCAAAGGTTATGATGCAGCTATTGGTTACGCTACTTCCAGCGATGGTATCTCCTGGGTAAAATCAGGCAACAATCCTGTACTGGAAGGTAGTACTGGGGAGTGGGATGGGGATGGCGTTTTATCCCCTTGTGTTATCAAGGAGAGCGATACCTCATACAAGATGTGGTACACGGGACGAATTGACGATATCCTGGACACCGTAGGCAGTATCCAAATTGGGTATGCTACTTCGAATGACGGCGTAAACTGGGTGAAGTCAGGAAGCAATCCGGTATTGGCTAAGGGTTCTCCTGGTGATTGGGATTCACGGGGTGTGGGTGTCGGCAATGTGGTGATGATAGATGACACCTATCATATATGGTATACCGGCTATGAAGGTGCCGGTACGTCTGCTATCGACCTTGCTATTGGGCATGCTGCCTCAAGCGATGGCGTGAACTGGGCAAACCGCAGTCGGGAATTGACCGGAGGTACCGGTTGGGAAACGAATGGAGTTGGTGCTCCCTGGGTTATTTATTCTGGCAGTGGCTATCGTATGTGGTATTCTGGATTAGATATTAATTTTGACCCTAACCTTGGTTATGCCTGGTACACTATCTCGGAATCGTCTCAGTCGTCTCAGTCTTCTACTACAGAACCGCCGCAATGCTCTGATATATCCGATTATGTAGATGAGGACGGTGTCTTTACTGAAGATATTACCGCTGAATCCACTGATGGGAATTGCTGGGTAACTGTTACTGAAGGCACTGTCGGTCTCACCGAAGAAGGAACGCCGCTCAGTGAAATAGGCATCATGTTTTTAGAAGAGCCCCCGCTTCCGCCCGAACTCGCTGATTTTGTTGGCTTGGTTTACGAACTCCAGCCTGATGGAGCTCATTTCGACTCGCCGGTAAATCTTTGCTTTGCCTATGACCCGGCCCTTGTACCCGGGAATGTTACCGAAGAAAACCTGACTATTGCCATGTGGGATGAGATAGCTGGTGAATGGGTTGCCCTGGATTCCACCGTTTCCCCAGTAACCAATACTATTTGTGCATCGGTAAACCACTTTACCCCTTTTGCTATCTTAGCCTATACTCGTCCGGCCTCTTTCGTCACCAGTGACCTGATTATAACTCCGGAAGCGGTTGAGACAGGCGAAGACGTGATTATTAGCGTGTCAGTAGCCAATACCGGTGACCTTACCGATAGCTACGAAGTAAGTCTTAAGATAGATGAGGTAGTGGTAGCGACTGAGGATATAACCCTGGTCGGTGGCGCCAGCCAGACAGTAAGCTTCACCGTGACTAAAAATATTGCTGGTACCTATACGGTGGGTGTTGATAATCTGACTGGCGAATTTACGGTCAAGGCATTACCAGTATCACCGACTATGCCTGCGTCTCTCTTACCTACGCCAGCCTCTTCTGCAGCCGAGTCAATCAACTGGTGGCTAATCGGTGGTCTTATTGCTGCCGGCGTAATTATTGGCGTGCTTGCCTGGTTGGTTATCATCCGCCGTAGAGCTAGCGAATAGCCTGATAGCTAAATTAGAAAGGTAGCAAGATCTCCTATATCATATAATTAACTTTGACCTCTCCATTCCCCGTCTCGATACTAACTATGATTGGCAACTCGGTCACCTGGGGGTCATATCTGGAGATATCAAGCCATGGCGGCATACCGATAACCCATACCTTACCTCGCTGCATTATTCTCCAGCAGTAATTACCATTGACTAGTGCTTCCTCATCAGTCAGGGTATAGCTGGTGCTGCGCAACTTACTTTTAGCTAACACCGGCGAACTGAAATCACTGCTATTAGCAATCTCAAGATAATATTTGACACCGTCCTCATTAGCAATATTAGCCCAGTTGAAAGTTGGAGTGGTATCAGTAGTACATAGCCCGCTCTTGGTGGTAACGGTGCTAGTAGCTGAGGTGGCCGATGTATCTATGGTGAAGGACCAGGATGGTGTCCATCGGCTAAGGTAGTTGTCTATACTTTGATCAATCGTGGACAAATCAATCCACGATGGGATCCCGCTGAACCATAGCATCCCTTCACTTATGCCGCAGCTGATGATAGGTTGAATTGGTATTGACTTATAGCCAACCTGAATCTTATTGCCTGGCATAAAATGAAGCCTTGCTCCGTCCAGAGGCAATAGTGGCAATACTTCCTCATCAGTTACTACTATCGAACGCATCTCTAGGGGTTCTTCTTCATTCTCTACTGGTGGTGATTGCTCAGGTGGTAGCAAACTTATAGTGACCACTGTGCCTATTATCAGAACTACTAACGTGGCTACTAACAGCAGCCAGACTCTGCCTGAAACTCTACTGTTCAATATAGCAACCTCAAACTATCTCTGAAGAGGGCTTATGAGCTCACTTCACCGTTACTGATTTTGCCAGATTACGTGGTTTATCCGGGTCTAAACCCCTGGCCACAGCGAAATGGTATGCCATAAGCTGAAGCGGAGTAATACATACCAGAGGATAGAATATTTCTTCAACTGAGGGAATCCTGATCCATTCATCAAAACTTTTTTCTAGCTGATCAGAAATACCGATGATAAATGCCCCGTGTGCCTTAGTCTCAGCAATGTTGGATAGAACTTCATGGAAGGTATAATCCTTAGGACAGATGGCAACTACCGGGGTTCCCTTGTCAATCAGTGCCAATGTGCCGTGCTTCAGCTCGCCAGCGGGCATACCCTCAGCATGAATGTAGGCAGTCTCCTTCAGCTTCAAAGCCCCTTCTCCGGCCATGGCGAAGTTAATCCCCCGAGCTATGTAATAAAAGTCGTTTCTGTTCTTAAGCTTTTGTGCCAATTCAGTTAACCTGTTTCCGTTATCATGCAAGTTTTTCTCTATCAGCGGGCAGACAGCTTTTATCTTTTCTATCCCTTCATCAAGTCTGTTGACCATGGTAAAAGCCAGCAGATAGAGAACAACCAGTTGGCTGAGAAAAGACTTGGTAGCGGCAACGCTTATCTCCGGACCACAATTGAGGTAAACTACCCGGTCGCTTATTCTGGCAAGAGAGGAGCCGACCGTATTGACCAGTGAAAAGACAGTGGCTCCAGCTTCCTTAGCTCTCTTGACCCCTTGTATTACATCGGCTGTCTCGCCACTCTGGGAGACAGCTATTACCATAGTATTTTTATCGATAGAATCAGAGAAGTATTCAAATTCAGATGCCATAACCACATCGCTAAACTTGCCGGCGATCTTGGAGAATACATACCGACCAATGAGAGCCGCGTATCTTGAGGTGCCGCAGGCAGTAAACACAACCTGCCTTGCTCTCAAGATGTCCATGGCTGTTTCCATTATCAGGTTTGTATCCTGCAACAAGGCACAACGTATTGCCTGCGGCTGCTCCAGAATCTCCTTCAGCATAAAGAAATCGTAGCCTTGCTTGGTAGCCCTATCCTGTTTCAAATCAAGTGTTACAGGTTCCCTTTTTATTTTCTTGCCTGTACTATCAAGAAGAGAGACCTTTTCTCTGGTCAGGATAACGGTCTCGCCATCTTCAATAAAGATAGCTTGGTTGGTCTGTTCAAGAAAGGATAGTGTGTCACTGGCAATAAAGTTACCTCTTTCACTGGTGCCAACTACCAGTGGGCTTTCCTTGCGTGTGGCTACAATCTTTTGTGGTTCTACAGCCGATATAGCAAGGAAAGCGTAAGAGCCCTTAAGGTCTTTGGCTGTGTGCAACACGGCTTCTTCTAGGGAAACCCCTACTTCCATATATTCTTCAATGAGGTGGGGAATTACCTCGGTATCAGTGTCAGAAATAAACTTATGCTTAGGCTCAAGGCGAGAGCGGAGCTCCAGGTAGTTCTCAATGATCCCATTGTGGACTACGGCGACTTCTCGATTGCAGTCGAGATGAGGATGAGCATTTACTGAGGTGACGATGCCGTGTGTTGCCCAGCGGACATGCCCGATCCCGGCCTTACCTGGAAGCTTGTCTAGCCGGTATTTTTCTCTTACTTCGGCCAGTTTACCAGCGCCTTTCTTAAACCACAGCCGACTATTGGTGACAGTGGCCAAGCCGGCGGAATCATAACCCCGGTATTCTAACTTTTCAAGCGCACCCAATAGAATGGGGGCAGCCTTTCTATCACCAACAAAACCGACTATGCCACACATCTAATCTTTTTATCCTTTCTTTAGTGCCGAAACCGGTTCCTAATAGTATTACTAACTTGTTCAGCCATAATGAAGCTATCTGGCTCCAGGTCACTCGTTAAACAAACGTTAGGGCCCACGATAGAGTTTGGGCCAATCCTGACACCAGGCATGATGCTGGCGTTTACCCCGGTCCTGGAATTGTCTCCGATTATGGCGCCAAACTTATTTCGTCCGGTATCTATGGGTTCTTCGCCTACTCTAACCGAGATATCCCGTTCATCGAAACGCAGGTTTCCCAGCACCGTTCCAGCACCAAAGGAGCAGTCAGCGCCTATTATTGCATCACCAATATAGTTCATGTGAAGCTGGCACCTATCCCCAATATAGGAGCCCTTGACTTCGGTTGAGTAACCGACCACACAATCAGCCCCGATATGGCTATAGTCTCTAACCAGGCTGTTGTTCCCGATTGTGGAGTTGGGCCCAATGTATACAGGCCCTCGTATTACCGCATTTTCCAGGATCTTCACATTATCATCTATGACTACTTTGCCTTTAATGGCGGCTTTTTCTGAGATATATGCTGATGGCGAGATATATCTTTGTTCTCGGTCCAGAAACCACTGTGCTAGAGTCAATATATGCCAGGGGTATTTTACCGAATACCAGAAACCGGTATAGGGGACGACTTCGATATGGTATGCATCTTTAACCATGGCATCGATGGCACATTCGTAAACATTGTCTCTATCAGCCAGCGCATTTTCAGCATATTGGAGAAGTTTTTGGGGATCTCTGTGTAAGTGAACCACGAGGTTTACCAGGTTGGACGGTTCTTCCCCCTTCTCTGGTTTCTCCACAATACCTGTTAAGTAACCCTCGTCATTTGTAATAAGATAGCCACCAGGGAAGTAATCTGCCACTTCATAGCCAAGCAGGTAAGAAATAGCAGAGTGAGTTCGATAAGCATCCAGGAGTTTGTTGTAGGCAAAGCCTTCGAAGACATCGTTGGGATTAACAACGATAACTTCGCTATCCAAGAACTGGCTGGCATTCCTAAGAGCGTCAGCCATCCCCAGCGGTTCTTTTTGAACGACGAATTTAACTGCGATGTCAGAAATATTAGTCGTAATCCTCTCCATGCTACCGATGTTTTGTGAATTCCCTACGATAACAAAATCAGTTAGCCCGGCTTCTTTTGCTGTATCAATCTGGTGTTCGAGCAGCGTCTTCCCTAGAAACTTGAGCAAGCACTTGCCCTCAGTTAAGGGGAACATTCTCTTGCCAATACCACCGCAAAGTAAGACTACTTTCATACCATAAGCTCTTTAGGGATTTCTTCTACAGACTGGGCCCTATTAAAAAATGCCCGGCTCCTGAGTTTGTCTCAGTCGTCATCCGGACAACTGTTTCAGTCTCCCTGATTTGAATAGGTGAGGGATTGACTAAAATATAATGCGTTATTAGGCTGATGTCAAGGCTCACTGAATAGTGTAGATTCTGTAAACTAGTTAGGTTTGCCTACTTATGGCAAAGAGGAGAGGGTGTATTTGCACTCAAATCACATGCTTAAAGATTAAATACTAATCGTTATAGGTTTAAGTAAAGCTGCTCGTGTCCGCATGTAATAGTAAACTCTGGATTCAGACAGGGTTAGATTTTAGGCTTTACTGGACAGTAGCATTTCGGCGACTTTTCCAGGTAGTTTACGAATGTTGATGGGTTTGGATAAGTAGGCATTGCACCCGGCTTCAAGGATTCTCTCCTTGTCTCCCTTCATAGCGCAAGCAGTAATGGCAATGATAGGAATATGCTTGAACGCTTGGTTTTTCTTGAGTCTTCTAGCTATCTTAAGACCGCATATGTCTGGGAGTTGTATATCTAGTAGAATGATATCTGGCTGCTCTTTCACCGTTACATCTATTGCCTCTTTTCCGTTAGTTGCTTTGAGCAAAGTATAGCCTTTTGCCCTGAGGGCTAGTTCAATCAACCTCATATTCAAGGGGTTATCTTCTACAATCAGTATCTTCTTATTCATTCTCTGACTCTCCTGAAGACTATTGAGCGGTTGTTACCAATGGTAGGGTAAAGATAAACCGGCTTCCCTTTCCGTATTCACTCTCTACCCAGATTTGCCCGCCGTGTTTAGCGATGATTTGTTTACTCACTGCCAGTCCGAGCCCAATTCCGTTCTTGGGCTTCGCTAGAAGATTATCTACCTGATAGAAAGGCTCGAATATCCTTTTCTGGTGCTTTTTCTTGATACCGATGCCGTTATCGATCACACTAACCTGGCACCAGTCACCCTTGCTACCCGCCTCGACTGTCAGCTTGCCGCCATCAGGGGTAAACTTGGCTGAGTTGCTGATGAGGTTGAGAAGCACTTGCTTTATCCTAAGTTTATCGGCGCAAATTCTGGGAAGCTCTTCTGCGATTTTCACATCAAGACTTTGTTTTTTGGGAGTAAGAATAGCCATTATGGTGTTATATGATGATGCTATCATGGCAGTCAATGCAATACTTTTTAAGTTGAGCACCATCTTGCCCGACTCTATCTTGGAGAGGTCAAGAAGCTCGTTAATTAAATTCAGTAGGTGGTGGCCACTGCTCAGGACATCGCCAAGGCACTGTCTCTGCTCTTCGTTCACTATCCCCGGCAACTCGTCGAGCATTAGTTCAGAGAAGCCAATGATGACATTAAGGGGGGTACGTAATTCGTGTGACATGCCGGTTAGAAACCGGGTTTTGGCTTGGTTAGCTGCTATGAGTTGCTCATTCTTTTCCTGAAGCTCTTGCTCCATCTGCTTGCGCCTGGTGATGTCGGTATAATGCTCTATACGGCCTCCAGCATAAAGCCCTGACTGAATAGGCTGGCTCCAATGTTCAAGCCACCGCTCTTTGCGTTTACCTTCAGTAAGCACATGGCACTCAAAATTTTCAACATAGGTATTATTGTCATATGTATTAAGTACTTTCTCGGCAAACTCTTCCGGATTCTCAAAGGTATGCTTGATTTGCTTGCTAATGAGTTGTCGCTTATCCTTCCCGATAACCTCTTCCCTACGCAAGCCGAAATAGCTTTCCAAAGCATTGTTTACCCGGACGACCTTGAAATCAGGATCGAGAATGAATATGCCGACTGCTGAACTATCGAGTACATCATTGGTCAATGACTGGTATTTTTGTTCGCCCTGTTGCAATGTCTCTACCGCTTGCTTGTATTTGGTGATGTCTCTGATAAACAGTTCATCATCAGCAATAAGAGCTTTTCTCTTCCCCATTTTTTACTACTCCCTTTGAGCTTTTACTGGCTAGTAATTTATTAAGAGTACGCTTGACTTCACTTATCTAACCGACCCTATTTACACAATAACACCTCTATAATCAAAAACTCATAGAAATAGCATAAGGAAACCATCAGGGAACAATCAGAAATGCATAAGCGCCACCTGTGTTGCAGGTGGCGCTCTTAGGATGGTGATGCTGTTGCTTATTTAGGCGTCTTTAGATAACCTTCGATTAAACTGGTAGCCAAAGCCGGGGCGGTTGATTATATACGTGGGGTGGGCTGGGTTAGGTTCTAGCTTGCGGCGTAGTTGCCAAATACAGGTGCGCAGTAAATCTACATCGTCAACGTATTCCTCTCCCCAGACCTGGCTCAGGATTTCCTTCGGCTTAAGGAAATGACCAGCTCTGGTCAGCAAGCAATGGACCAGGTTGAATTCCATAGGGGTCAGCCTTACCTCGTTTCCCTCCTTGGAGACTCTTTGCTCAGCCAGGTTTATCCTGAGGAAATTATCAGCGAATTCAACTTGCTTCCGCGATTCATATAGTCCAGCGCGGCGGAAAGTAGCCTTCACCCTGGCTATGAGCTCTCTCATTCCTACCGGCTTGGTACAATAGTCATCGGCACCGTTACCCAAGGCACGTACTATGTCATCCTCTTTTTCCTTGATTGTCAACATGAGTATAGGAACCCTGGAGATTTGGCGAATACGCTCGAGAACGTCCCAGCCACTGATATCAGGGAGGATAATATCAAGAATGACTAAATCGGGCTGCTCGGTACGAACTAGCGAAATACCTTCGTAGCCAGTGTACGCCTTAATAGTCTCTATCCCTGTTTGGTTCAGATTATACTCTATAAGCCTTACCAACAGGATGTCATCATCAATAACCAGTACCCTTTTCATTTCCCTGCCGTGGCCTTTGAACTAATGAATTCCCTTACGACTTCAATAAAACCTTGGACATCGATAGGCTTAGAAATATAACCATTACACCCCATGTGCAACATCTTTTCGCGGTCTCCTTTCATAGCACAAGCAGTTAACGCCAGGACGATGATATCTCTGGTTATAGCATTCTCTCTCAGTATTTTTACCACTGTCATGCCATTCATATCAGGTAGTTGCACGTCCATCAGGATAAGATCAGGAATAGTTGATTCGATTTGTGCCAGCGCCTCGTGAGCAGTGGTTGCCTTAAGAACGGTATACCCCTCTCCCTCCAGGATGTGTTGAGCGAGTCTCATGTTCATAAAATCGTCTTCCACCAGTAGTATTTTCCTATTGGGCATTCAGACACCCCCCTTCCTGATAATAGGGATAGAGAAGGTAAAATTACTGCCGTGGCTAACCTCGCTGACCACCCATATCTTGCCGCCATGAAGTTCCACCAGCCTTTTGGCTATTGATAGGCCAAGCCCTACCCCGTTTTTCCCCCTGGCACTGGGACTCGCTCTCACCTGACCGAACTCCTCAAATATCCTTTGCTGGTCTTGAGGACTTATGCCAATTCCATTATCAAGAACAGAACAATGAAGCAAATGGGTAGCCTCCAAATGACAAACCACTTTGATCTTGCCCCTCACCGGGGTGAATTTATGAGCGTTAGAGATAAGGTTTAAGAGAATTTGCCTCATCTTAGCCTCGTCAGCGAATATGGGGGATAGGTCATCAGCCATTTTTATTTCCAGCGATTGTTTCTTAGCGGTAAGCATGGGTAGAACAGTAATCTTGACGTCCTCCAACAGCACTGCCAAATCAAACTCACTTAAATCAAGGGTCATCTTGCCCGACTCGATCTTAGAAAGGTCAAGTATACTATTAATAAGCTGGAGCAGATGTTTGGCACTAGCTTGAATATAACTAAGGAACTCGCTACTGGTCTTCTGATCAATCGATGACATCTCGTTAAGCAGTACTTCTGAGAAACCGATGATAGAATTCAATGGAGTGCGTAGTTCGTGACTGGTGTTAGCCATAAAATCTGACTTTGTTTGACTTACCTGTTCCAGCGCTCGGTTGGCTTCCTCTAGGCGTCTGTTAGACTGTTGCAGGCTTTCAACCAATTCTCGATTCTCAATTAATAACCGCTGCTCTCTCAAAGCATTCTTAATTATGGTCTCTAGCTCATTCATCGCTACCGGCTTAAGTACATAGGCGTAGGCCCCTTCGTTGATAGAATTCACTGCCGTTTCCAGACTGGCATGACCGGTTATCATTATTACTGCTGTCTCCGGATTAAACTCCTTGGCCGTTTCCAGTATTTCCAGTCCACTGATATCGGGTAGTTTGATGTCCGCAATGATAATATCAAATGGCTGCTCTCTAATAAGCGCTAGAGCTTCTTTCCCATTGGTGGCAGTAGTTACCCTATACCCTATATCTTCGATAGCTGCTGATAGGGTTTTTAGTATCGCTGGCTCGTCATCAGTCAGCAGGATGTTGGCTGCCGGGGACATCGCTATTTACTCCTTCGCTGGGAAATCTCACCGACAATGGCCATTATGTTTTCGATGTCAAAAGGCTTGTAAACGCAGGTATACACCCCCTGGGATATCGCTCTCCTTAACGACTCTTCTTCGGAGTAACCAGTCATCATAATCACGGCTACTTTAGGATCAACTGTCTTCACCTGTTCGAATATTTGTGTTCCATCTACATCAGGCAACCTGATATCCAGGAAAATAATGTCAAAATGTTCCTCCTTAACCCTGTTTAGTGCTTCCGCACCGGTTTCAGCAGTGGTTACGCGATAGCCTCTATCCTCTAGAATAGTCTTGAGGGTTTCTCTATCAGCGAAGTAGTCATCTACTACTAAAATTAGAGTTTTACTGAGGGCAGCTTCGATGATACTGACGATGTGCTTCATATCAAATGGCTTGTATACCACGGCATAAGCACCCTCTGCCAAGGCTTCTCTTATTAGATCCTCGACAGAATAGGCAGTCATCATGATGACTGCTGTTTGGGGATTTATCTTTTTTACCTCACGGAAGGTCTGCACTCCGTTAATGCCGGGCATCTTTATATCCATGAAGATGAGGTCAAAAGGGATTTGCCTGGCAGCTTCGATGGCCTGGTAGCCGTTCTCAGCGAGAACTACATTGTGACCCTCATCCTCTAGTATACCCCCCAAAGTCAGCCGACTGCTCTTGAGATCATCAACTACTAGTATATTGGTTTTCATTTATTTCCCCCTTTACCTTGTCTCAACTTGTGGCTCCCCAGCCGTTTTTTCGGTAGGGAGGGACACAGTAAACGTAGTTCCTTTCATTACCTCACTCTCTACCCGGATATCTCCGCCGTGTTTTTCCAGTATGCTTTTACACACTGATAACCCAAGACCGATACCTTTAGCCTTGGTAGTGAATAAGGGGTCAAAAATCTTGTTTAGAACTGACTCAGGGATACCGCAACCGGTATCAGCGAATTCTACCTCGACTTTCTCGGCACTGCTTTTCGCCCAGATATCTAAGCGACCGCCTTCATTCATCGCCTGCTGGGCATTGATGATTAGATTGATAAATACCTGTCGAATTTGGTCGGCATCTACCATTACCATGGGGAGCTTCTCATCTATGTGCTTGATCAGGTTAATATTTTCGGGCTGGGAAATATGCTGAAGCGCATCCTCAATGACACCAGCTATGCTAACTGGTAAAACGGTCGGTTTAGCTAGCCGGGAAAAACCAAGAAGGTCGGTTATCACCTTGTTGGCAGCATCAACCTCCTCGTCTATGATACCCAGAAATTCGAATGCCCGGGGTTCCGTAGTCGGTAGGTCGGTTTTGGCTAACCTTCTCCGTATATAGAAGACGGCATTCTTAATCGCCCCGAGGGGGTTCCGTAGCTCATGTCCGACCCCGCTGGCCAGTTGTCCGATAGCCGCTAGTTTCTCCGAGCGAATGAGTTGCTCCTGAGCTTCTCTTAGCTCATCGTTAGCCGAGTGTAACTCCTCGTTGGTAGCGCGCAGTTCTTCCTCAGTAGCCTGTAGCTCTTCATTGACAGTATGAAGTTTCTCGTTCTGTGCCTCAAGTTGCTCGTTCTTGTCCCGTATTTCCTGCTCCATCCGCTTGCGCTCAGTGATGTCCCTCATCACGGCAAATAGCATTATCGGGTTACCTTTAGCATCCCTCACCACACTGGGAGCAACGGATAGTGTGGCCTCGGTGCCGTCTTTAGCAGTGATGACCATCTCCATAGCCCCCGCCGGAGCACCAGCCATAAGTTGCCCGATGTTGGCAGAGACCTTTTCTATCTCCACTGGCTCAACCATCGGGCCGAGCAATCGAAGAAGGGGCAGTCCTAAAACCTCCTCTTTTTTCTTCCAACCCAACATTCCTAGAAGAGCATTATTGACATCAATCAACTTCCCCTCGAGGTCGAGCACACCCAGTCCATCAATCATGCTTTTGATTAATCCCTCACTGTAAGTTTTGGCTTTCTCTATCTCGTAAAGCGTTGCTTGAAGTTCCTCGTTGGCAGCCCGTAGTTCCTCTTCAGTAGCCCGCATCTCTTCATTGATAGTACGGAGCTCTTCGTTCTGTACTTCGAGTTGCTCATTCTTTTCTCGTATCTCCTGCTCCATTTGCCGGCGCTCGGTAACATCTCTTAATGTTGCTTGAATAACTGTCTTACCACCAACTTTTAGCAGGCTAGCGCGGACATCGGCGAAAACAAGGGTTCTGTCCTTATGGTATAAAACAATCTCAATTGGCTCACCTACTTTCCCCCCCACTATATCCTTAAATAGCCTCAGATATTTGGGAACATCCTCCAATCGGAGAACTCGCAATTTCGCGAAGTGCTTACGGATCAATTCATCTTTGGAGTAGCCCAGCATTCTTGTTATTGCGGTATTACATGACGTGACTGTACCCTTGATGTCAGTGGTAATTATGCTGTCAGGAGACAGCTCAACCATGTTTCTATATAATTCCTCCACTTTCCCTGTAGGTTCTTCTGGTTGCTTGCGGTCGGTAGCATCTGCTATAGGTGTATTATTTGGTGCTTCTCTTTTACTAGGCATAATCACCTCCCGTTTTTCTTGTATATTTTTGCCTTGTTATCAAGGCATTCCAACCTTCCGCGCAGATTATCTGTCGGTGTCTCTACTTCTCCCAGGACCAGGTATCCAGGGCTAGCCAGCGAGTCATACAACATACTGAGCACCCTTTCTTGAAGCTGCTTCTGCAGATATATCAGAATATTGCAGCAAAATACGCAGTCTAGATTCATAAAAAGTGGATTTTTGCCTGAAACCAGGTCAAAAGAGGAGAAGTCAACCATTTGCTGGAGATTGCTATTTATGGCATACCCTTCATCTTGGTGGGTGAAGTAGTGCTCTAAAATGGCTGGTGAGAGGTCTTTTATCTCATGAGGAGAATATCGTCCTGCCTGTGCCTTATGCAGAGCATGTTGGCTGATATCAGTAGCGTAAATTGATACGCTGAAATCTCTTACTCTCTGCCCCAGAAAAGCAGTAAGTAGCATAGCTATAGAGTATGGCTCCTCACCATGGGCACAGGCAGTGCTCCAAAAACTCAGCTTATGCTGCCCCCGCTCTTTCTTGTAGGCTACCAGCTCTGGTAATACCAGTCTGGATACTTGCTGAAAGGTGTACGGGTTTCTCATAAAACCACTTACCTTTATGGTGAGGTCATCAGCAAGCCTCTCATGCTCTTCGGGATGAGCATCCAAAAACTGCACATACTCCAAATATGTTTTGGCTCCGGTAGCATGAAGTCTCCTCTCCAGCCGACGAGATATTGTCCCACGTTTATAACCTCGGAAGTCATGCTTCCCATCCTGATGCATTTTCCCCAGAAGCAAATCAAGGGCTGGTGCATCATTCTCTGAGCCCATGGTTCCCATCTGAAGCGCCTTAGTTTCCATTGGTAGCCCCTTTATGACAATTGTATCATAAAAGCAAAAAAAATGCCAGAGGGCAATCAAAATAACTATGGACTCCTGATTTTATGAGGCCGGTGGTAATGTTTGGTGCCAATGGAGTGCGTTACCTGGATAAGTGAAGGCAAGGCAAAAAGGGGTGTTTACATACCCACTGTGACAATGAGCATCAATTGTCGGAATCGGGTAAGGTTAAAATTCAGATTAAAATTGGCTACCATTCTTCTCTGGAAACTGTTTTTAGCTTGCTCTCATAATCGAAGGCATAGCTAAATACTGCATTGGGTGGAGCATCCTGCAAAATATGTGGCTTGACTTGTTCATACTGTCCCTGATATTCAGGGATTTGCTCCCCCCTGCTATCAAACACCAGGGCCATGCCATTCGGTGCTTTAATGACAGACCTGATTCCCTGATCGATATTCTTCATAACTTTGTAACCTCCAGCCCTTACTTTATGTCTGGTATCTGGCACCTCTATTCCTGATGCTTCGTCAATCAAGAATTCTAGGTATAGGTTTTTGCCTCTGTTCATCTTACTTCTCCTTTCTATCTTTTTCTCCTACTTGCCCTCTCTTGGGAATGTGCATCTATCATCCTTCCACCAAAAACAGGACGGATAGCAAACCAGACCCAGTGGACACTTAGTAACTTCCGTAAGCAGGCCTTTCACTATCTCTGGCCAGTGGTGAAATTCTAAGCCAATACTGCTCTTCACCAGCTCAACTACATTGTCAGTTACCTGCTCTTTAGATATGCCTAACTCATCAGCACAAGCCAGCACCTTACCTTTGGTCAGCATGAAGACAATTCCTTTCCCAGAATCTTCGGTCACTTTAATCACTTCCTTCTGCCGCTTTAATTTGCTTGGCGATGCCTTTTAAGATAGTGAGGATTGCGACCACGCTACGCTGTATTTCAATAGGCTCCTGCCTTAACATGTTGGCTGCAATCGGGTCCAGTTGCTTAATATTATTCTCTGCCATCGTCTCAGCTGCTGTTAATAGTTGAGGAGACAAATAGCCGGCTAAAGCAAATAGTTCACCCTCTTCAAAACCTAAGGGACCGGCTACTTTTTGCAGAATATGGGCTGACGGAAAACGCTCCCCCATCTCAACACGACCCAGGTGTGATGCAGATACACCTGACCTAGTAGCCAGCTCCCTCAGTGTCATTTGCGCGAGAATTCTCTGTTGTTTAATTATTCTGCCTAGATTATTATTAACGGCAGTCATTTCCATTTCTCGATTCCCCCTTTTCTTTATTAAAGTCATCCCTCAGTCAGATTCCACGCACAGCGTCGTAGGATAGCCTTTACTCTAGCGACCAACTCTGAATGGTGGAAAGGTTTTACTAAATAGCAATCAGCCCCGCTCTGTACTGCCTTGACCCAGCCGGTAGCGCGGAGAGCTTTACCCAGCATTACAATAGGAGTATCAAGTGTCTGGCGTAGTTGCTGACAAACCTCAAAGCTATCTACCGGTAATCCTTCTCCCAGGATGATCAGGTCTGGCTTAAGCTGAGCCAGTCTTGACAATGCCTCCAGGTGGTCTGAATAGCTCACTACTCTGAAGCCTTCCTGGGATAAAGTCGAAACGATTGTCTCATCCAAGGGCAGGTTGCTTTTATCAATGACTAGAAGGCTATATCCAACTTTCATCACCTACTTCTCCCCCAGTATTGCTTCCTGTTGGTCTTGACTGCCTTTCCCCCTCCTGCCGTGTATACCAGGACATGACCGGGTCGTCGGTGTATTGCATAGCCAGTAGCCTTGGCCATCTTGATTATTTCTTCCCCCTCATCTTCGGTTCTTTCCCCCATCAACTTTCCATCTAACCAATACAGGGTTTTCTTTTTCATGTTATATTTCTTTTCCTGCTACTGTAGGTCATCAGGGTTCAAAACTTCTCCCTTGCTTCCTACGTGTATACTTCCATCTTACGACAGCAAAATTAATTGCCCATAAAATTAGTGTTTAAATTTCATTAAAATCTTGCCAGATAGATTGAAAGCACCAGCCAAACAGGTTTATTGTCTTGACAGCAAGCATTTTTTATGCTATGATGATGACTCATGGCATGAGAAGTGACAATCTGCCTTTTATGGCAAACCGAGTACAAAGCTAATTGAAATAATTGATTATATAGCGCTACGATTATTTTCTAATTGCAGGTGCGGCGAATTCTATCAGTTGCTTTCTTATAGGATGTAGTAAATGCAAACCGCCAGTAAAGCTAAGGAAGAACTTATCAAAGTTATTGAGGAGGTGGAAGCTCTGAGTCAGTATGCGGCCGAAACAAAGCAGATAGAAGCCAATTACAAGCGAGTCGAGTTAATATCTCAGGAGGCTCGTGAATATGCTGAGAGCATCGTGGGGACGGTTCGTGAGGCACTGATAGTGCTAGATGCTAACCTGCGAGTAATCTCGGCCAACCGTTCCTTCTACCGGATCTTTAAAGTAACAGCCAGAGAGACTGAAGGGCAGTTCATCTACGAGATGGGCAAACACCAGTGGGATATCCCTGAGCTACGAGAGCTTCTGGAGGATGTTTTACTAAAGAACTCCACCTTTGATGATTTTAAGGTGGAGCATCATTTTCCTCACATCGGATGGCGGACAATGCTTCTGAATGCCCGCCGGGTACATAAAGAGACGGGTAACACGCAGATGATTCTTCTCGCTATTGATGACATTACCGAGCGCAGGCAGGTGGAGGAGAAATCGAAAATACACCGTGAATATCTTCGGGAATTAGTTAAAGAACGTACCGCTGAGATAAGAACAGCCTATGAACAACTTCAACAGGAAATCACTGAACGAAAGCAGACAGAGGGTAAGATAACACAGGCAGCCGAGGAATGGAGAACGACCTTTGACTCTATTATCGATTTGGTATCCATTCACGACAAGGACTTCAGACTGACAAGGGTGAATAAGGCTCTTGCCAATTCCTTAAAGATGGAACCAGCAGAACTCATCGGCGAAACTTGCTATAAACTGATCCACGGAACCAATAAGCCTGTGCCCAATTGTCCTCACATACAAACTCTACTAACCAAACAACCGGCTACGTTGGAATTCTTCGAGCCACACCTGGGAGTTCATCTTGAGGTGACGACGTCGCCGATATTCGATGAGAAAGGCGAGGTCGCTGGTTCCGTTCATGTTGCCAGAGATGTCACCGAGCGTAGAAAAATGGAAGAGCAGCTTATTATCACTGACCGTCTGGTTTCAGTTGGTGAGCTGGCCGCCGGTATCGCGCATGAATTGAACAACCCGTTGACTAGTGTTATCGGCTTCTCGCAATTACTCCTGGATGGAGAAGTCGCTGACGATGCCAAGAAAGATTTGAAGATTATATATAGTGAGGCTCAACGCGCCGCTGGAGTAGTGAAAAACCTTCTCACCTTCGCCAGAAAACATAGCTCATTAAAACAACCGGTGAATATCAATAACATAATAGGTAAGGTGTTGGAAATACGTGCCTATGAGCAAAGGGTAAACAATATTCATATCATTACCCGACTGGCCGCTGATCTTTCTGAAATCGAGGCTGATTATTTTCAATTGCAGCAGGTTTTTCTCAACATTATCCTTAATGCCGAGCATTTTATGATTGAGGAACATAAGAAAGGTACGCTGATTATTACTACTGAAAACACAGAGGATACTATTAAGGTTTCCTTTATTGATGATGGACCGGGAATCCCTAAGGAAAGTCTGGGACACCTGTTCGATCCGTTCTTTACTACCAAGGAGGTGGGTAAGGGAACAGGTTTGGGCCTGAGTATCTGTCATGGGATAATAACCGAGCACGGCGGCAGGATACAGGCCGAAAGTGAATTGGGCAAAGGAGCTACCTTTGTCGTGGAACTGCCTATCAGTGGCTACTAACACGGAGGTGCGATAATATGGAAAACTCTAGTGCTGGCGTAAAGAGAATCTTGGTAGTTGAAGACGAATCAGGAATCAGACAAGTTTGCCAGAGAGTTCTCACCAGCCAAGGATATCAGGTAGACTTTGCCTCTAACGGAGCTATTGCCGAAGACATGCTGAGCAAAGAAGATTATGATTTACTTTTGGTTGACATTAAAACACCGGTAAGGAATGGTAAGGAATTTTATCAAAATATTAAGGATATTAAGGACAAATACTCAAAGCTACTAAGCAGGGTAATATTCACCACTGGAGATGTAATAGGTGATGATACTCAGAACTTCTTGAAGCAGGCTGGGAAACCATTTTTGCTCAAGCCATTTACTCCGGACGAACTTCAAAGCATCGTTAAGGAAAACTTAAACCGATAGTGCTACCGACCAGTATACTAATATTGCGAAGACGTTGTTGGGATACCCTTCTAAAAGAGACGTGCATTTTCATCACACCTCATTTCAGGTATCAGTAACATCCTCTCTCGAGCTTATTTCGCTACCTTCCCAGGGAGTAGGTGCTTCAGGTGAGGGAAATTATCCTCCATATGGGGGAACCACATGGCTTGGACGAAGGTTTTCTCAAAACTCGGCTCCACGGTTAGTTCTACGTATTCCACTTGCCTTGCCATTTCGTCAGCCTCAGCCCTTTTATCCACATTAAGGAGAGCTATCCGTGCTCCATCGCCGGCAGCATTACCCACGGCATAGACGTTCTCTTGAGCGCAGTCAGGGAAAAGTCCGATGATGGCGGCTGATTCCTTATCAATATAACTACCGAAGGCTCCAGCCAGAATAATCTTATCCAATTTCTCCACGAGCAAGCGATGCATCATGATCTTGACCCCAGCATACATAGCCCCTTTGGCTAGCTGTATATTCCTTATATCCTGTTGGCAGACTACAATATCTTGCTTGGTCGAGGTCTCACTCGACCAAGCAATGACGAACTCTGGCCCGTCCTCAGTAACCCGCAGACGAGGAGTGTCCAAATCAGCGCGAAATCGGCCGGTTCGATTTATGATACCAGCCACGAACAACTGGGCTACGGCATCAATTATCCCTGAGCCGCAGATACCCTTAGCATCCACATCCTCCAAGTCCGTATTCCAGTCTTCTTTGCCAATAACCTTGAAGTGAACCTCCTTAGTATCCGGAGCTATCCTTATCTTCTCAATAGCCCCTGGAGCAGCGCGCATACCGCATTTTATCCCAGCTCCTTCAAACGCAGGGCCAGTGGCGCAAGAAGCAGAGATGAGCTTGTCTCGGTTGCCTAAGATTAGCTCACCATTGGTGCCGATATCGACTACAAGTACCATATCATCCTGATTATACGGCTCTTCGGTAATGAGTACCCCCACATTATCAGCTCCGACGAATCCAGCTTCTATAGGAAGGATATGAACATAAGCTCCCGGTGATATCTTAAGTCCCAAGTCATGTGCCTTAACATTTACAGAGTGGTGTATACTCGGAGAGAACGGTACCCTGCCGATATACTGGAGGTCGAGATTCAAGAAGATATGGTGCATGCAGGTATTACCGACAACAGTCATGTCAACAATAGCATGTCGTTTGATGTGTGTCTCAGCAGCCACTCGCCCGGCAAGTTGATTGAGGCCCTTTATGAGCGCCTGTTTCATGCTCTCCAAGCCGTCTTTGTAGGTCATAGAGTAGGTGATACGGGACAGCACATCTTCACCATAAGCCACCTGAGGATTCATCATGGAGTCAGTGGCTACAATCTCACCAGTAGTCAGGTCACACAGGTAAGCAGCTATCGTGGTGGTGCCTATATCCACCGCCATACCGTAAGCCTTTTCTATAAATCCGGACTCTACCTCGATGACCTCTCTATTCATCCATACCGATACAGTTACTTTCCAATCACCCTGGCGTATCACACTCTGTAAGTTGCGGAGCACCGGATAGTCAATGACAAGACCACTCAGGTCAAACCTTTTTCTAATCTCAGCCTGCAGACGCTCCCAATCACCCAAGGGGTCGTGCAAGGTTGCCGGTGTCATTTCTACATAGTACTTCCTCACTGCTGGCTTTAGTTCTATGGCTATATCCCGGGCTGCTTTGCGTACTACCTGTTTCCCTCTCCGGCTCTCCTCAGGAACGAAGACCACAACATCACCGTGGATGTGAGCCTGACAAGCCAGCCGGTAACCATCATGCTGCTGCGACGGAGTCAACATTTTCCTCTCTGTTTCGCCTATTGGAGAAAGGTTCTCCACCCGGGAGTCAACGCTATATTCTTCGAAGATTCCTTTCTCTATCCTAACCTTGCACTTACCGCAGGTAGCCTTTTCGCCACATATACCTTCTATGTCTACACCCAGCTCATGCGATGCCTCTTTGATGGTTTTCCCATCATTGACATAACCTCTCCGCCCTGATGGCTGAAAGATAACCATTGGCTGTTGCTTCATGCGCTCTGACATGCTTTCCTCACTTTAATATTTTTATATATTATATTCATATACTTATCCTTTAATCGTGCTACATCTCTCAGTACGCAGTTTGTTCACAGCATTACTGTCCAAGAAGTAACACGCTATCCCCGCTCCGGAGGCTCGAACTGAACGAGAACAGGTCGCGGCAAAGCAAGTCCAGCTTCCACTTCAATTGCCTTAAGGATAGCCATGGGTACAGGGCAAGTAGTATGGAGGCTACACTCAGAGGCGCACTGGTAAACCTCAGAGTGTAAAAGTGGCTTCAAGGCATCCCACTGGTCCAGTTCTACCAATGATTCGCCCATCTTGGCCACCATTTCGCAGTCACTGGTAATCCTAACACTCACCTTTCGTTTGCCGACCCTGTCAACCTCTACGGTGGCCTTCATACCACAAATACCAGGGTTAACCACTACTCGCGTCATCTATCTGAATTGTCACTCCCACTAAAATTTTGAGCCTCGTCAATAGCCAGTCAGCTTATACTAATACCAGCCGAAGTCGTTGACTGCCTTGGTCATCATCCATACGTTGTACGACGGTGCCCTGGGCGGCAATCCACAGCCCGGAGCCAGAATAAAACCGCCACGAATCTTCTTCCCTTTCTCAATACATAACCGGCAGTGTTCGTACACTTGCTGAGGTGTTCCCGTTTGAAAAACCGCCGGCTCGACATTGCCCATAATGATATCATTGGGGAAGTATTGGGCAGCGTCCTCAATGTCCACCTCATGGCCAAAAGTCAGGACACTGGGATGCGGCCAGCCATCGGCACTTGAGACGAAGTCGGCTAAGCAGGGTAAGTTCAGGTTCTGCTCACCGCATATATGAAACATAAACTTATTGACCCCCATGGCCCGTATTCGTTGATGAAACTCCCTATGATAGGGAATAGCATATTTTTGAATATGCCTGGGCGAAAAGATTTGATTAGCCTCACTGGGTGAACTCATAAAGTAGACCATCTTCTCTGCACCAAAAGTATCTACCCAGTACTGCAGTACACTAAGGTTGTGCTCCAGAGCCATCCGCATGAGCCGGTCACATATTTCAGGTTTCTTCATCAGCCACCTGGCAAACTGCTCCACACCACAGATATCAGCTCCCATATTGAAGGGTGAGCGAGAAAAGAAGGTGACTGGCCAGCCAGCCTCATCTTGAAGTTTGGAGAATTCCATGCGCTTGGGAATGCCACCGGCTGTTTTCGGGTCGGGCATTTTCAGCTTCCAGACATCATCCTCTGTCTGCACGGCATTGGTCTCTACTGCTATTGCCATCGCATAGGGGCTGTCTGGCATTTTCATCTTTGCCCCGAAGTCCCAACTCCCCAAAATAGTGTGTGCCAGATGCTCCCATAGTGGCTGCCAGTTATACTGCTCACAGCTCCATTGTATTGCGTTGAATGCCTTCTGCGGGTCGGTTTGCAACTCGGTAAGCGTGTAGCCACAGTTAATCATGAAAAAGTCACTGGCCATTCCCACAATGGGGACTCTATCTGGTTTCTGGTAATTGAGGAGTGCATTCATGCGCTGCTCATCGGTCATCCTGTCCTGTCTAAAGTCTGTCATCATACCAAGCCTCCCATTTTGGACTATCCTTTCCTTTCCCCAAGCATCTTAACTAGCTGTGTCGCTTCCTGAACCGCGTTAGCTGCGGTGTCAGCATAGCCATCAGCCCCATAACTCATAGCTATCTCTCGAGTTAAGGGGGCACCGCCAACCATCACGGCTACGTTGGAATCCTGTGCTTTAACCATCTGTACCACTTTCGGCATTGCCATCATACTCGTCGTCATCAGGGCAGACAGAGCCACAATATCAGCCTTGGTCCGCTGTTGCTCATCCACAAACTTCTCAAGCTTAACATCCTTCCCCAGGTCATAGACAGTCCAACCAGCAGCATCAAACATTATCCTTACCAAGTTCTTACCAATGTCATGAATGTCGCCCTCAACGACGCCGATAACTATTCGTCCTTTCACCTCTGCCTTTTCAATCTTAATATGTGGCCTCAGAATATTCAGCCCGGCATATAGGGCATCCGAACATAGTAAGAGTTCGGGAACAAAGTACTCTTGATTAGCATACAACTCACCCACTTTCTCCATTGCCGCCGTTAGTCCATTCACTACCGCTTGATAGGCATCAATACCTTCTCTTAGGATGGTTTGACTGATCTCCGCTGCAGCTTCCTCATCCATATTTACTACAGTGTCGTATAGCTCTTTTATTAATTCCTGAGCTCTCTCCTCTGATGACATCCGGTTAACCTCCTTATTAATTAGCAATTGACCTGATACTACCGGTTAGCTAAAACCATAATTGATTAGCCTGGCATTATCAAACACCTGAAACATTCCAATGCATGTTACTCTCAACCCTAAAGAGCTCTTGTAATCTAATACCAGCCAAAATCATCTATCGCTTTTCTCATCATGTAGACATTATGGGGAGGGGCGTCCGGTGGTGTTTCACAACCAGACATCAGCATAAAGCCTCTAGGGGCTTTTTTGCCTGCCTCTATCGCCTCCTTGCACAACTCATAAACCTGCTGAGGTTCAGCCGTCTGGATGACATGGGGTTCTATATTGCCAGCAATAATAGCCATATCACCTAGGTACTTGATGGCAGTAGTTATTTCTACCTGGCTACCAACACTACAGATACCGGGGCTGCCCATCGGCAGTTGAGCCCAGTAAGGCAGGTTCAAATTCTGCTCCCCACATATGTGATGGAATATGTGTTTTACCCCCATGCTGAGTATTTTTTCACTCGACTCTTGTAAGTAGGGCAACACAAACTTTTCAAACTGACGCGGTGAGATAATATCGTTGCTGGCCAGGGGTTCCCATATCTGGGCAATAACCCGCTCACCACCAAAGGTATCTACCCAATATCTTATAGCATCATTAATATGGTCTGTAGCCAGGCGAAGAAGTCGGTGTACTAGCTCCGGTTTCTTTAACATCCAGCGGCACAGTGTCTCCACGGGGCATATGTTACCGGCAATAGTGAAATTGCCGCCAAAGACCAGAGTGATTGGCGTGCCCTGCTCTACCTGTAGCTGTGAAAATCCCATTGCCAGCGGCAGGCAGCCAGCTTTCGTAACATCCGGTAATTTCAGCCTGTCAATGTCTTCTTCCGACTGCACCGGGCATACAGTGTGGGTTGGGGCTTGTTCATAGCTGCCTTCTGGCATTTTAACTTCACCTCCAAACTCCCACGCTCCGTATGAGGCATAGCCATAAACCGGGCCCCAGTCAAAGCCATACTGCTCCTGTGTCCAGAGCTGCGCTTCAAAGCTCTTCTGGGGGTCACTATAGATAGCAGCCAGAGGGTAGCCCACATTCCTGGCAGAGAAACCCAAGATAAAGGGATAAAGAGGTACCCTGTCCACTGGTTGTCCGCTCAGTAATGCCTCTATCCGCTCTCTATTTGTCATTCTATCTTGTCTCATCTTAAGTTAAGCTCCTTCTACTAAGATTAGCCCCAGCGATTAGGCTGCTACTCATACCAACTGAGGGCACCCTGCAGTTATCAGAATAATGTCTTAGACGAGGTAACATAGCCGTAAGGCATCCATCTCAATAGCCAGAGGCGACACAGCTCATAAACCCGTTGTAGACTACCTGACTGTATAATTACCGAGTCAATCTTACCATAGATGGCACCCTGCGGCAAATACTAAATACCAATAGGCATCCTTAATCCGTGAATTGATTAGAATTTTTAAGGAATCGCAAGCTACATTAGGAGTTATTCTCATTGGTGGGCTTACCGAAGAGGTAACACCTTGGGCAGGAGCGATGTTGTTAGTGGAGCTATATCGCAAGGCTATTTGCAACAGTTCGTTAGTTGTCTTAACTTGCTCGATGGTGGTATTCTCTTCGTGGCGTAAGCCCTCTTTTCCGGGTCCTAAGACCCTGTTTATTTCTCTTGGAGGTATCTTACGCCTTATCTGCTTTTACAGGAAATCTGAGGCATCACCAGGCATAGTTGATTTATTCTGAAGGGTGTGATAGTCTTTAACTGGGAAAGGCGGGGATGGAGAAGAGTAAGGGGGGTAAAGGGCACGCAGCGAGTCTGGTACGGTGAGAGCAGATGTATTCACTCCCTGAAAATCACTCCTGAGCTATCAACCGAACGGTGGTGTTGAGACTGCTTAGTAGGCTTGGTCGGTATCGTCAGCCGTTATCCGTGACGAGGGCATTGTAGTTGTGCTCTTAAAGAGTGCCTCCGCTCATTACGGGGGAATTGGGGTGGTACCGCGGGTTGATAAGTCCCGTCCCTGGAGGGCGGGATTTTTATGTAATATGGCTGTTTATTAAGAGGCCGTGGACAATTTTGGTAGAAGGGGTTTGGTTATGTTCCATCCGGTAAGCAGCAGGGTAAACCTGCCACAGATGGAGGAAAAAGTGCTCCGCTTGTGGAAAGATAATAATGTCTTTGAGCGGAGTGTAGCCGCTCGTCAGGGTGCCCCTCGGTTTGTGTTATATGAAGGACCGCCTACCGCCAATGGTAGCCCGGGTATTCATCATGTATTAGCCCGTGTCTTTAAAGATATCATGCCACGGTACAAGGCGATGAAAGGTTACTATACGCCGCGTATCGCTGGCTGGGATACGCATGGGTTACCAGTAGAGCTAGAGGTAGAAAAGGAGCTCGGTTTTTCCAGTAAGAATCAGATCGAGGAATATGGGATTGACCGGTTTAATGCTCGTTGCCGTGAGAGCGTGTTTAGCTACCTGGCAGAGTGGGAAACAATGACCGAGCGTATTGCCTACTGGACTGATATGGATAATGCCTACGTAACCATGAAAAACGAGTATATTGAAACCGTTTGGTGGGCGATAAAGCAGATGTGGGATAGGGGCCTGGTGTATCAGGGTTATAGGGTTACGCCTCACTGCCCCCGCTGTGGCACCTCCTTGAGTTCACATGAAGTTGCCCTCGGCTATCAGGATGATGTTGAAGACCCTTCCGTTTATATAAAGTTTAGGGTTGTACCATCGCCAGTATCGGAATCTGTTGGACAGAAGAAGCTTTATGAACTTTCGCGAGATAAACCAACCTATTTACTTGCCTGGACAACCACGCCATGGACTTTGCCGGGTAATACTGCCTTGGCGGTAGATGACGATGCTGACTATGTTGTAGCGGCCGTAAATGATGAGTATATAGTTTTGGCTTTGGCTCGACTGGAACCAGTAGGGCTCGGTGATTGTGAGGTGCTGTTAAGGTTAAAAGGAAGTGATTTAGCCACCATAACTGGAGTGAATTATGAGCCTTTGTTTAACCCCCATGAATTTGGGGTGGAGCGAAGAAGGTTTCAGGAAAACTCGGAACTGCAATTGCAGGAATCAGACGAGAATCTAACCTATCGTGTTATTGCCACGGATTTTGTCTCTCTGGAAGACGGCACCGGGATTGTGCATGAAGCACCGGCTTACGGTGATGTCGATTTTGAGGCTGGCAAGAAAATGGGGGTGGACTTTGTCCACATGGTAGATTTGCAGGGTAAAATTACCGGTAATTACCCCTTCTCCGGCAAGTTTGTTAAAGACGCTGACCCGCTCATTATAGATGATTTGAAGTCCAAGAATCTCCTTTTCCGCAGTGAGAAGATTCGCCATACCTATCCTTTTTGCTGGCGCTGCGATTCACCTCTCCTCTACTATGCCAAGCAGACCTGGTATATCCGGACAACAGCGCTCAAAGAGAATCTTATTGCCGGGAACGACAAGATAAACTGGTATCCGGAGCACATTAAGCACGGACGTTTCGGTGACTGGCTTCAGAATAACGTTGACTGGGCGTTTTCCCGGGAGCGATACTGGGGCACGCCACTTCCAGTGTGGCGTTGCGAAGCTTGCGGTACCTGTGAATGTATCGGTAGCGTAGAAGAGCTCAAGGGTAAACCCAATGTCAGTGAGTTTAAGGAGCCTCTTGATTTACATCGTCCCTTCGTTGACGAAATAACCTATCATTGCCCTCAATGCCAGGGAAGCATGAAGCGAGTCCCGGAGGTAATTGATTGCTGGTTTGATTCGGGTGCCATGCCTGTAGCTCAGAGCCATTACCCCTTTGAGAACAATACCTTGCTTGAAGACGGGCGCTTCCCTGCCGACTATATCTGTGAAGCCGTTGACCAGACCCGCGGCTGGTTCTACAGCCTGCATGCCATCTCTACCCTGTTGTTTGATCGCCCCAGTTACCGGAATGTTATCTGCCTGGGGCATATCCTCGATGCGAAAGGGGAGAAGATGAGCAAGGCGAAGGGAAATGTGGTAGAACCGTCGGCAGTGATTGATAAATATGGAGCCGATGCGCTCCGCTGGCATTTTTTAACTGGCTCACCACCGGGTAATGTGCGTCGTTTCTCGGAGAAACTGGTGGCTGAGGTGGCGCGCCGCTTTTTGCTAACGTTCTGGAACGTTTATTCCTTTTTTGTTACCTATGCCAATATTGACCAGTTTACTCCTGGTTCGGAAGAAGTCTCATCTCAGCCAGAGCTTGACCGGTGGATTATATCGGAGCTCAATCAGCTTGTTGCTGATGTCGATACTGCGCTTGATGAGTATAATCCGACGGAGGCCGGGCGGAAGATAGAGGGCTTTGTGGATAATCTGTCGAACTGGTATGTTCGCCGCAGCCGGAGACGGTTCTGGAAGAGCGAAAATGATGCCGACAAGCTATCAGCATATACTACTCTTTATCAATGCCTGGTTACCTTGTCAAAGCTGCTGGCACCATTCACTCCCTTTCTAGCTGAGGAAATATACCGGAATCTGGTTTGCTCGGTATTTCCTGAGGCTCCAGACAGCGTTCACTTGACCGATTTCCCGGTGGCTGACGAAACTAAAATTGATAAGCAGTTGGTAGCTGATACTCAGTTAGTGATGCATGTATCAAGTCTGGGTCGTGCTTCCCGTAGTGGGGCAGGAATAAAAGTGCGTCAGCCTCTGGCCAGATTGTGTCTTCGTGTCGATTCTGAAGCACATGCTAGTGCTCTTAAACGTTTGGAAGCACAGATATTGGAAGAGGTTAATGTGAAGAGGCTTGATTTTCTTGTTGATAGACCAGCAGCAGCGCCAGAAGGACCTTGGACCAGCCTTGGTATTAGTGGATATGTTGATACAGAGATTTCACCGGAACTGGCTGCTGAAGGTTTAGCGCGGGAGATAGTGCATCGGCTGCAGATGATGCGCCGCTCGGCCGGGTTCGATATTGCTGATTATATTACTACCTGTTATCAGGGGGATGATTATACCCGGCAGGTGATGGCAGATTTTGGTGACTATATTAAACAGGAAACGCTATCCCGAGAGCTTGTCGAAAGGGTTCCTGAAGAGAGTTCCTATACAGAAAGCTACAAGTTAGGTGGTCACGAGATATTACTTGGCGTGAAGAGGTTAGGCTAATCTAACGGGGCGGATTTTCAGCAAGTACGGCATAGGTGGTGCTCTTATTATCACCTCGCCAGAAGACTATTTCTACTTCCTGTCCTATTTCACTGGAATGAATGGCTTCTACCAGGTCTTCGGCACTGGCTACTTCGTGACCACCCAGGTTGACAATGACATCACCGGGTTCAATACCGACTTCACCTGCCGGGCTACCCGAAGATACTTCGGTAATGAAGGCCCCTTCTTCTACCGCTAACTCATATTGATATATTACGTATTCATCTACGCTGCGCAGGACTACTCCCAGCCAGGGGCGAATGATATATCCTTTTTGAATTAGTTCCTCTATAATAGGCATTGCTGTTTCGGTACTGATAGCATAGCCGATACCCTCGACTTCAACGGTAGAAATCTTGACACTGGTAATGCCAATCACCTCTCCCTTCATGTTGAGCAACGGCCCGCCACTGTTACCGGGGTTGATAGCAGCACTGGTTTCAATAAGGTTACCCAGCGTTTGGCCTGATACCGGAATCGAAACTCCCAGGCGGCTGACTATGCCCTCCTTAGCGCTAATCCCCAGTCCCAGGGCATTACCGATAGCTACCACCCAGTCGCCGACCTGCAGTTGGGCAGGATCGCCGATGCTGGCTGCCGGTAGGTTCTGGGCATCTATTTTGACCACTGCCAGATCACTGAGCGGGTCGGTTCGGGTTGTCTCGGCAGTATAAGTTTTGCCATCATTGAGAGTTACAGTAACACTCTCGGCTCCTTCTACGACGTGGTTATTAGTTACGACAAGCCCATTTTCATCAATAATCCATCCCGAGCCAGCCCCCTCCTGGGTATATGGCCGGTTGAAGATGTCATAGCCTACTACCTCAGTATTGATAGCTACTACCGATGGTTTAACGAGGGCTACTACAGCGGCAATGCTGGGTAACGGTGGAGTATTATCACCTGTGAATGGTAGTGTCCAGTTAGGGTCGATGGGTGATGGTGTAGCAGTAGGGGTAGGGGTAGGTGAGGGGCTTGATGTGGGGGAAATATCCACATTGGGCAGTAACTCACAGCCTGCTCCTAAGAGAAGAGCTATTATTAAGACAAAACACAATATTAAGTGTTTTACACTTATGAGTTTCATAGTTATATTGTATCACGGGGACATAATTTGAGCAAAACAGGAGGCCGGGTCAAACCCAGCCCCCTGTTTCATGGCTATTTATGACTTTATGCCGTTGGTACTTTAGGTAAGTGAGCCAGTGCTTCCTTTACTTTTTCCTCTGGATAAGCATAGTCGGTTAGCTTGCCGGAGAGATAGGCATCGTAGGCAGCCATATCAACATGCCCATGTCCACTATGAGCTAGTAGTATGGTCTTGGACTCCCCAGATTCCCTACACTTAAGGGCTTCGTCAATGGTCACCTTAATAGCATGGTTGGTCTCCGGGGCGCTGAGAATACCCTCAGTGCGGGCGAAAGTTATTCCGGCTTCAAAGGTAGCCAGTTGGTGTTCAGCCCTGGCTTCGACAAGCCCCAGTTTGTGAAGGTGGCAGATGATGGGTGCCATCCCGTGATAGCGCAAGCCCCCAGCGTGAACCGGTGGGGGTATAAAGTCATGCCCCAGAGTGTACATTTTGAGCAGGGGGGTAAGACCAGCCACATCACCGAAGTCATAGGTATAGGGTCCCTTGGTTAGGGTAGGGCAGCTGGCTGGCTCGACATTGATGATGCGCAGGTCTGGCTTCTTGCCTTCAATCTTGTCCTTGACGAAAGGCAAATACATTCCGGCAAAGTTTGAGCCGCCGCCAATGCAACCGACGATGATATCGGGGTAGGCATCTGCCTGTTCCATCATCAGTTTCCTGGTCTCCAGACCGTTTATCGTTTGGTGGAGCAGGACATGGTTGAGCACGCTACCCAGTGAATAGTGGGTATCATCGCGAGACACGCAATCCTCTACTGCCTCACTGATGGCCAGCCCGAGGCTGCCAGGGCAGTCGGGGTCTTTAGCTAGCATGTCCCGTCCCGCCTTGGTATCGGGACTGGGGCTGGGAACACACTTGGCTCCCCAGACCTCCATCATGACGCGGCGGTAGGGTTTCTGGTGGTAGCTGATGCCGACCATATAGACCTTTAGCTCAATACCAAAGAACGCACAGCCCATAGATAAAGCACTGCCCCACTGCCCGGCACCGGTCTCGGTAGTCATACGCTTGATGCCCTCTTGTTTGTTGTAGTAAGCCTGGGCAACCGCGGTATTAGGCTTGTGGCTCCCTGCCTGGCTTGTCCCTTCATACTTGTAGAAGATTTTAGCCGGTGTATCCAGCGCCTTCTCCAGTCGGTATGCCCGGTGCAGAATGGTTGGTCTCCAGGTGTGATAGACAGCCTGCACCTCTTCCGGGATTTCAATGTAACGCTCGGTACTTACCTCTTGTTTGATTAGCTCCATGGGGAATAGAGGTGCCAGGTCGTCAGGAGTTACCGGTTTGCCGGTACCTGGATGCAGAACTGGTGGCAGTGGTTCCGGTAAGTCAGCCTGGATGTTATACCATTGGGTCGGCATGTCTTTTTCATCGAGGATAAACTTGCTTCTTTCCATTTTTCTCCTTTCATGTTTTTAATGTTTAGTACTTATGATATAGCAGTTAGGTGATTTTTCTGGCCCCGGGGGGCCACCACTTGTATAACTTAAAAAACATATTCACTGCCTCCTTATTAAAAAAGCCTCCTCCCCTTAAAGGGGCAGGAGGCTCACCTCTGCGGTACCACCCTTCTTAGTCAGTCCAATACATCCAATACATTAGAACTGACTATCTCTATCAGGTACAGAGTCCAACAATTCATGACTCGATACCCTGGGGTTTGTTAACGCTTCCCTAACGACAAAGCCTACTCACTTAATGCTTTCGGTTTGCAGCTCCCAAGCCCATTCAGCTTCTGCGCCAACATCGGCTCACACCTTACCCGACTCTCTGTGTCTCGCTTTAAGCCTACTAGCCTTGTTCTCAGCCTTTACTTTATCCAATTATTAAAAAGATAACCTAAAACTAACAATTTGTCAAGCCATCTGCGGGAATTGTGAAGATGTTCTACGATTTTGTGACCATCTAACTGTTCTGGGGAAATGTCACCATGAAGGAGTTGGTGATATTGAACAGGAAAGAGGAAAACAGCTTGTTTAGATACCCATGGGCTTTGCCTGTGGGACTCTGCCCTTCGGGTTCATAGAAGGTCAATATAATCATTGCCATTTTAGCCTACCGGTGATTTTGTCCATGCTTTTCTCATAGCGTTTAGCTAACGATCTTCCCGAACCAATCGGTTTCATGGATTCAGCCATGCTCCGTTGCCGGTTGTCTACATTATCCTATCATACTTGACTGCCAGATAAGTAATAAACTGGGTAGCAGCTTATGTTATGCTATAATAATAGACACGTAAAATCTTGGCTCTGGAGGTGAAGGATATGACTACCGGGATGTCCGAAGAGGAAATCTACCGCCAAGCAAAGAAAAGGGTAGAGGAAAAGAAGGGCTTTTACACCCACTTCGCCGCCTATATCGCAGTGAACATTTTACTGGTGATTATCTGGGCGATTAACGGGGCAGGGTTTCCGTGGTTTGTTTTCCCCCTGGGTGGCTGGGGAATTGGCATCCTTTTTCACTTCCTGGGGGTTTTCGTCTTCCCAAAACAAACTAATTGGGAGAGAAGACAGATAGAAAAGGAAGTAGAAAGACTTAAGAGAGATGGATAGAATTATCACTGGGCCAAACAAAGGGCAGGGCAGATTGCTAAGCAAGTTAGGAATAGGTAAAGCTTAACTACTCACACTAATGAGGAAGCCGGGAGCGGTTAGTTACTCCCGGCTTCTTGTTTTATACTGCGTTGTTGATTACAACAGTGAAGGCACCGCCGTTGAAGCGTCAATCAATTCTTTGAGTTTGGCTTCAACTTCCTGCTGTCTTCTCTCTTTTCCCCGGATTACTTCAGGCATTTTGTCATAGTATCCCTTGATTTCATCCACTTGCTTAAGTTGGGATAGGATGACCGTGATTTTTAGAGCACTTGTTGCCCGAGGATAATCACCATACCTAATTACTGCCTCCGGAGCTATTTCGCCCATATAGTCTCCCAGCTCCTTAACCAGATCCATGTTCATTTCTACGGATGGCGCCGACAGTAAATACAGGGCACTGCCTGAGTCTGTAGGGTTACAATTGAGCGACAGGTTACTAATAGCTTGATCCATTGCCTGTATTCCCTTATGGGTTTCGGTACTTTTCTTCCGGAAATTGCGTGTGCGCTCAAAGGGAAGCCTAATTGCTGACAGTTGTGATTTGCCATAGCCCAGCACTGTCCATCCTTCCAGAGTGCAGGCTATATCTCCGGCGTCAAGCAACCTGGCACCAATATACTTGGCTTTTTTCTCTTCACCAGCACAGAGTAAATCATAGAACGGTTCGACTATTAATCGGTTGATAGCAGACATATTATTTACCAGGGAAGAGTCCTTTTTGACATATCTCTGGTTATCAACTAAGAACACTGCATCGGCGACAGAATAAGCTGCTTTGAGACACGTGGCGGTGTTGTGAATTGTTCTGGCTTCCGTTTTTTCCTCATGCTCAAAGGGCAGGACAACCAGAGCATAGACCGGTTTGTCTCCGTAGCGTTCCTTCAATGTTTGCACCATTACCGGCATTGAGCCTGAACCGGTACCACCAGCGGCACCGGCAGCAAGTAAGAAAGCGTCTGCCTCGTAAAAACGCTCAGCCGACCTGATAGCATCCAGGACTTTATCTCCATCTTGCTTGGCTATTTCGGCGCCTAGCGCATTTATTTTCCCCACACCATGACTACCAGTCTTGCGATTTCCGATAAGAATTCTATGCTGGTAATCTGATTTTATAGCCGACAGACTGCTTAAATCAGCAACATCAGTGTTTACAGCAAAGGTGCCAGCCACTATTTCAATCCCGCGGTGAAAGCGTGACCTCTTATTCATACGACTAAATTCATCGGCAATCCTGCCACCACATTGTCCAAAACCCGCAACTACTAATTTCATTTCCCACCTCCGTGTTAAATTATTATTTCAGGCACAAAAACATGCCAGTATAGCCCCAAGTTATCTATTAAATAGCTGTCCGATAGCTTACCTCCTTCCCGCCATTTAAGTCGGGTAGCTTTGCCTCAAATATTATCAAATAGCCAGTATAATTCTAGCTCATATGAATTGAATGTAAATAGGGAGATGGTAACACCTGGGTACAGTACTATGGAGGGACAAAATTGATGAAATGCGACAGCAGCTAATCTCTCACTACACGTTTACCTGACTTGTGATAGAATTATGGAAGGATAAAGGAGAGTCCCCAGATGCCCAAAAAGATTACTATTTTGGTTGAGAATATTAAGACCGAAGCCGAATTAAACGATAGTGAAACTGCCAAGGAAATTTGGGAAGCGCTTCCTATAGAAAGCAGGGTAAATACCTGGGGGGATGAGATTTATTTTTCTGTGCCGGTTAAGATTGGAGCAGAAGATGCTAAGGCAGTAGTCACCGAAGGTGATCTAGGTTATTGGCCACCTGGAACAGCCTTCTGTATCTTCTTTGGGACTACTCCAATGAGTAGCGGGAATGAAATCAGGCCGGCCAGTCCGGTGAATATCTTTGGTAAGATTGTAGGCGATGCCAAAATATTCAAGAAGGCTATATCAGGAGCAAAAATTATCGTTGAGAAAGCTGAATAAGGGGTAGAAAAATGCAGGAACATAAACCGACATATGAGGAAGCACTGGCACTTTTCAAGGAATTTAACCAGAGCGAGAGCTTACTAAAACATGCCTATTCCGTTGAGGGGGTGATGCGCTATATTGCCAGAAAAACGGGGGAGGGTGAGGAGAAGTGGGGAATTATTGGCCTGATGCATGATTTAGACTACGAACGTTATCCCGAGCAGCATTGCAGCAAATCACAAGAGATATTAGAGGAACGAGGCTGGCCAGAGGAATACGTAAGGGCAGTAGTATCTCATGGGTGGGGTATCTGCAGTGACGTTGAGCCGAAAACTAATCTGGAGAAGACACTGTATACCATTGATGAATTGACTGGGCTGGTTACCGCCGTAGCTATTATCCGCCCGTCCAAAAGCGTAGCCGACTTAGAGGTAAAATCGGTGATGAAGAAATGGAAAGACAGGGCGTTTGCTGCTGGGGTGAATCGCTCGATAATTGAGAAGGGGGCAGCGATGTTGGGAGTGGAGTTAAGAGACCTGGTTACTGACGTCATTATGGGTATGCGCCAGGTAGCGGAAAAGATAGGGTTGTAGTGTATTAACAAAACTGGCTCCCGGGGTAGGGTTGGGTAGTCCTAAACCTGAACTACACCAGGACAAGAAAACCAAAAGGAGGTAGCTGAAGATGAGAAGATGGCTCAGTCGTATGTATAGCCGTATTATAGCCATTCTAGCAATACTTGTAGCTATTGCAGCAATTTTCATTCCTGAGGCAAGATGGGCGATGCTTTCATTAGCACTAGGTACCTTGGCGCTTGCTATTGCATGGGACAGCTACAGGATAGCCAAATACACAGATGATAAGTTGCAAGAAATAAATCAAAATATTAAGCGCCTGGAGGAACTACAGAATGAAATCAAAACGGAGCAAGAAAAGCGAACAAGTGCTAGCGCACCAGTGGTTGCCTCGATGACAGCGCTTTCACAATTGGTGGAATTCTTTGGGAAGAAAAAGGGGGATGAGTGAAAATAAAGCTGGCTCCCGAGGTAGGACTCGAACCTACGACCAATCGGTTAACAGCCGACCGCTCTACCACTGAGCTACTCGGGATTATTAGTGAACTTGCCTAATCATTATCAACTTTTGGTGAATAGAAGTCAAGCTCGTTAACTAACTTACTAACCCATTAGTGGACAGAATTTGAGGCAAAGATTATAATCTGAAGTAGCTATGAATGCTCGACCTGAACTCCATACTCTTCTCCGTAGAGATGAGATAGAAACCACAGTTAAGAGACTGGCGGCTGAGATTAGCAAAGATTATCAAGGTAAATCTCCACTGCTGATAGGTATCCTTAAAGGTTCCTTTGTGTTTATGGCTGACTTGGTACGCCTGCTTGATTTCCCGCTGGAGGTAGAGTTTATTCGCTTGTCCAGTTATGGCCGGGAAAAGCAGAGTTCGGGAAGAATTAAGATAGTGCAGGGTCTTTGCTCTGAAATTAGGGGCAGGGATGTATTGGTAATTGAGGACATCGTCGATACCGGACTTACTACTTCTTTCCTGCTGAATTACCTGCGGAAGAAAAAACCCGCCTCATTAAAACTTTGCTCCTTGACTGACAAACCTTCCCGGCGAGAAGTTCCGGTTGCTATTGATTATCTGGGCTTCACCGTTCCGAATAAGTTTTTAGTTGGCTATGGTCTGGATTATAATGAAGAATTTCGTAATCTTCCTGACATATGTGTCCTGGAGGAATAGTATTGAATAAAGCAACTCGCTTAATCTCAGTAGCTAAGGGGAAGATACCAGCAGACCTGCTTCTGGCTAATGCCAAGGTGGTAAACGTCTTTACTGGTGAGATTGAGTCGGGTAATGTGGCTATTTGTGATGACAGGATTGCCGGAATAGGGGATTATAACCAGGCTAAGCAAGTATTAGACTTAGATGGTAAGTATTTAGCTCCTGGCCTTATCAACGGGCATATTCACCCGGAAAGCTCAATGCTTGATATTGCTCAATATGCCCGGGCCGTGGTGCCACGGGGCACATTAGCAATAGTTACTGACCTTCACGAAATAGCTAACGTCTCTGGTCTAGAGGGTATAAGGTATGTATTGAATTGTGTCCGCCGTTTACCGCTGGAGCTTTTCCTGATGGCGCCTTCCTGTGTGCCAGCCACCCATCTGGAAACAGCAGGGGCCCGCCTCAATCCCGAGGATATTCGCCAGGTTCTCAGATGGAAAGGCGTTATTGGGCTGGGAGAGGTAATGAATTTCCCCGGAGTGCTCAGTGGTGATGCCGGTGTACTGAGCAAAATTGACCTGGCCAGGGGTAAAGTTGTTGATGGGCATGCACCTGGAGTTACTGGCAAAGACCTTAGTGCCTATATTGCCGCTGGTATTTATTCTGACCACGAGTCGGTTTCTCTGGATGAGGCTAAAGAAAAACTCAGGCAGGGCATGTGGGTTATGATTAGAGAGGGCTCTTCCGAGAAAAATCTGGATGCCTTACTGCCTTTGGTTACTGACAAAACATATAAAAGATGCCTGTTTGTGGTTGACGACCGCAGTTGTGCCGACCTGCTGCGTGACGGAGATATTGATGCCGTGGTACGCAAGGCAATTTATAAAGGCCTTGATCCGGTGCGAGCTATTCAGATGGCCACTATCAATACCGCCGAATATTTCAAACTCGACAGACTGGGGGCAATAGCCCCGGGTTACCTGGCTAACTTAATCGTTATTAGTGATTTACCTAACCTTGAGATAGAGATGGTCTTTTATCGGGGTCGCCTGGTAGCTAGAGAAGGGGAACCGCTATTTCCCATATACCAATACGGTGGTAAAAAACTAACCAATACCGTGAATATAAAATCTTTTAATAAAGAGTCATTGCAGTTGTTAGCTTCAGGTGAAACCGAACCGGTTATTGAGGTCGTACCCGGCCAGATAATCACTAAAAAAAGGCTGGAGAAAGTCAAGGTTTCCGAAGGAGTTGTTTTACCCGATATCAGCCGGGATATTCTGAAATTAGCGGTGGTAGAGAGACACCACTCTACCGGTAATATTGGCCTGGGCCTGGTTATGGGATTCGGCTTAAAGAAAGGAGCTCTCGCCTCGTCTATCGCCCATGATTCTCATAACATCGTGGCGGTTGGTACCAGTGATGAGGACATATTTTGTGCCATTAAAGAAATTGAGCGGTTTCAGGGTGGGTTGGTAGCAGTTGCTGAGGGTAAGGTATTATCCAGCTTGGCGTTACCTGTTGCCGGGTTATTATCTGACAAACCGCTGGAAGCGGTGGTGGCTCAATTGGAAAAGCTGGAACAGTTAGCTGGGGGTTTAGGAACAACCTTAGCTGCTCCCTTTGCTACCCTTTCCTTTCTAGCCCTACCGGTAATTCCCGAACTCAGACTAACCGATCTGGGGCTGGTAGATGTAAATGCATTCAAGCTGGTCAAATAAAACATTTTGTATCTACAGCGAATAAGAGTTAAAATAATCGGCGGAGAGAATTATGGCTACACATTTTGCTAGAGAGCAAGCTATGTTTGAGAGTCGGCATGACGCCGGGAGACAGCTAGCCTCTAAACTAAGCGAATACAAGGACCGTTCCGTGGTAGTGCTCGCTATCCCGAATGGGGGTGTACCGGTGGCTTCGGAAGTAGCCAGCGCCATCAATGCTGATCTTGCCCTGGTTATTTGCCGTAAAGTCCCCATATTACTTAACCCTGAGGGGAGCTTAGGAGCAGCCGCCGACGATGGGACAGTTATTCTCAACGAAGAAGCGGTAAAAAGAATTAACTTCAGTCGGCAAAGGCTGGAGGATGAGATTAACAAGGTAAGAGCCGAGATTAAACAGCGGAGTTTGCTTTACCGAGGGGACCAGCCAATCGTCAGAGTAAACGGCAAAACAGTAATCGTTATCGACGATGGATTGGCGTCTGGATATACTATGACAGCAGCGGTAGAATCGGTGCGCCATCGCCGTCCTAAAGAAGTAGTGGTCGCTGTACCAGTGGCATCGGCACTGGCGGTGAAACAGGTAGAAAAGTTCGCTGATAAAGTGATTACTTGCTTTACCGGGTTTATGCCCAAATTTTACGTCTCCGACTTCTATAGCTACTGGTATGACCTTAGTGATGATGAGGTAATCCGCTACCTCAAGCAATGGCGAATGCGGCAGTTTCGCCAGGCATAGACTACCACAATGAGTAATGGTAATTCCTAAAGATTAGGTGGATAAGAGCAGACATTGGAGAACTGGTTATATGATATCATAACGAATCAGGCACTGGTAATACCGGTTAGTGCCTGGACGATATCACAATTAATAAAGGCATTCGTCACTCTCACTCGGAAAAAACGTTTTGACTGGTGGTTTTTATTCAGGAGTGGCGGTATGCCCAGTGCACACACAGCACTGGTTTGTTCGCTAGCCACAGCGGTCGCTATGATACAGGGTTTTAACTCCGTAACCTTTGCTATTGCTGTTATATTAGCCATGATAGTTATGTATGACGCTGCCGGTGTACGGCAAACGGTAGGACGGCAAGCAAGAATCATTAACCGTATAGTAAAAGAGCTTCGTGAGAAACGCCCAAAAGGTGAGGTGGAACGAGACCTGCGAGAGTTCATCGGGCATACTCAGTTCCAGGTTATTGCCGGAGCAATATTAGGCATTATTGTCACCTGGATCTGGCTCACGATAAGCACCCTGTAAATTCTTAGGTTATGAGTTTACCAGTTATGCCTTTTCCAAGATACCACACACTCCCATACCACCACCACCGCATATGGCTTCCAGCCCATACCTGATATTGCGTCTTTGCATCTCATGAAGCAGCGTAGTCAGAATTCTGGCTCCGGTAGCGCCCAGGGGATGACCAATAGAAACGCAGGAGCCATTGACGTTAACCTTATCGTAATCTTTTTCGGTTATACCTAATTCTCTAAAATTTGCCAATGCTTGAGCGGCAAAGGCTTCGTGTAATTCAATGAGGTCAATCTGGTCAAGAGTGAGTTCAGCTTTCTTTAATGCCATATCAACTGCCGTCGATGCTGACTTCCAGGTATAGCGTGGGTCAGCACCACTGAAAGCGAAATTCCTGATATAAGCCATTGGTTTTATATTTAACTCCCTGGCTTTCTCTTCTGACATTATTAGGCAAACCGCTGCCCCATCATTTTCGCCTGAGGAATTACCCGCGGTACAAACACCACCCAGCACTGGCCTCAATTTACCCAGAGCCTCTAAGCTAGTATCAGCACGAGGACGCTCATCCTCGCTGAACAACAGTGGCTCACCTTTACGTTGAGGCACTGACACAGGGACGATTTCCTCCTTGAATTTGCCCGATTCGATAGCAGCACAGGCTCTTTGATTACTTAATAGAGCCCATTTGTCCACTTCCTCTCTGGTGATGTCATATTCCTTGGCGGCTGTTTCTGCCCAGGTCATCATGGTAGGCAGTAGGCCAAATCTCTCCTCCGGCTGAGACATGACCCTGGCTCGTAGTATCCTGTCGTACATTGGCATTCCCCAGGTTAAGAGGCTGCCATGCCCCTTCGGCATATCGCTAACTCCTCCCACACCCCATCTAACATCGCCTTTGATATAAAATTCAGCGGTGCTCATACTCTCTACCCCCCCAGCCACCACTATGCCAGCGTTTCCGCTCTGAATCATCATCGCTGCCATGCAGACGGCATCAAAACCACTGGGGCACCGACGGTCGAGAGTCAGTGCTGGTATTTCCACTGGCCAGCCCGCCTTGAGCAGTGACATGCGGGCAATGTTTACATATTCGCCGCTGTGGTAATTCTGCCCCATAATCACCATATTTACTAAGCCAGAATCCAGTTTGGCTCTCTTTACTACCTCGTTGAGAACTAAGGCGCCTAAATCATATGCTGGCACAGTTCGCAAGGAACCACCAAAGTTACCTACTGGCGTTCGTACGGCACTAACTATCACTACTTCGTTCACGTTTCCTCCTCTGTTCTCCTTGGTGAGATTAGTTATCTTTACCAGAATTACTTTCCTTTGAACTCCGGCTTCCTTTTTTCCAGAAAGGCAGTCACTCCTTCTGTGTGGTCTTCAGCATCAAAACAAAGAGCAAAATTGGCTTTTTCGTAGTCGAGACCAGCGGCAAGGTCAGTATACATGCCTCTATTGATAACTTCTTTAACCAGCTTGATAATAAGAGGGCTTTTGCTGGCTATGGTCTCAGCCAGCTGTTCTACTTCTTCCTCCAGCTTATCTGGTGGTGCCACCTTATCGACCAGACCGATACTTGCCGCTTCCACAGCATCTATTATCTTTCCGGTGTATATTAGCTCTTTGGCTTTGCCCCAGCCTATTAACCTGGGCAATCTCTGTGTACCACCCCCACCCGGGAAAATACCGATGTTTATCTCCGGTTGTCCCAGCTTGGCATTTTCTGAGGCAACTCTTATATCGCTACACATAGCCAGTTCCAAGCCACCGCCGAGACAGAAGCCGTTTATCATCGCAATTATTGGAACACTAAGGTTCTCAATATCATTAAAAAGCTTCTGTCCGAGGTCAGAAGCATACTGCTCCATCGATATTGGAGTAGCGTCTTTGAATTCGTTGATATCAGCACCACTGATAAAGGCTTTCTCTCCCGCCCCGGTAATGATAACTACCCTGACACTGCTATCTTTTTTGATTTCCTCGATAGCATTCCGAAGCTCTTGTCTTGTTGCCGTATTCAAAGCATTTCTTACTTCCGGTCGATTGATGGTGATTTTGGCTATTCCTTTGTTCTTGCTGCTAGTATAGATGATATTCTTATATTCCATATTTCTCCTCGTTATTTCCCCAGCCCGAAAAAGGTGTAGTATCCCCCCTTACTGTTTGGTTTCTTGCCCAAATAGCCGGCACTGACGAGTTGCTTTAGTAACTGGGGAGGTTGCCACAATAAATCGTGGGTAGCCTCATATAACGCGTTTATATTATTCAAGCGAGCATCAAGCCCAACCAGATCACAGGTTTCAAAGGGCCCCATCCTGTGGCCATAGCCTAGTTTCATTGCTTTGTCAATATCTTCGGCTGATGCCACACCTTCCGCTAACATTCGGCTAGCTTCAAGGAAAAGAGCTACGCCAAGTCTGCTACTGGCAAAACCCGGCGAGTCCTTTACAATGATTGGCTCTCTTCCTAAGCTCAATACTAGTTTTCTGGTAAGCGCTGTAGTCTTGTCTGTAGTTAGTAGGCCCCTCACTATTTCCACCATACCCGTTAATGGGACAGGATTGAAAAAATGCATGCCGATAAATCGCTCGGGCCTCTCTGTCGCGGAGGCTAGCTCGGTAATGCTAAGGGTTGATGTATTAGTAGCAAATATAGTCTCTGCTCTGCATACCTTGTCAAGTTGCCTGAACAGTTCTTTTTTAGCGTCCAGCTTTTCTGAGATAGCTTCGATGAGAAAGTCTGCTTGTCTGGTTAGTTCTTCTATATCTATTGTTATAGTAATCCTGGATAATGTCTCTTCTATCTGGCTCTGGTCTATCTTTCCTTTTTCAGCCAGTTTTTGCAGGCTTTTCTTTACCCGATCAATAGCTAAGCCCAGTAAGTCCTGGCTAATATCTCCCAGCAGGACACTGTAGCCTTTTTGAGCTATTAATTGGGCTACCCCATGCCCCATCGTGCCTGCTCCGAAGATGCTGATAGTTTTTATGGCTTCAACTTCCATTTCTTACTCCCATGTGTTTATAGCAAAATCATGACCTAAATATCGTATTGACTGCCAGAAGAATCCGTTCCAGCCTGAACTGACGAATGAACTCCCAGCCATGGGAGTAAACCACTTTTCTGCTGGGAGATATAGTTTACACTACATTACTATGCAGGGAGGAGCTTTAGTAATATGGTACCACTGAGTAAAAAACAAGTACTCAGCAGAGCTGGTGCTCACCAGCTCATATCACCTTACACCAAACTACATATACAGGCAAACTAACACAACTAACTTGCCCAAACCATTTGGTGTTTTGGGAGACACAACACCTGATGCTACCCCGCTTCTTGCGAAAACACACGACTGACAACACAGAAGCGAGGTAGCTCCCGTCTATAAATGTTCGGCCTTACGCCGAGTTCTCGTATCTATAATATCCGCTTTAGCTCTTTCCTATCCTAAACATCTTGGTGCCACATGTGGGGCACACACCCTGGGTTGCCGGTTTGCCGTTTTTCATAGTAATAGCTTTCGCGTCCTTCATTTCTCTCTTAGCACGGCATTTCACACAATAAGCTTGCATTAGTCATCTACCTCCTTTTTTTGATTACCCACAATAGCCTATTTATCTTGTAATGTCAATAATTACACGTAAACTTCAAATTGTCAAGAACCAAAATAACTAATCTGGGCTTAGATCTATAAAATGGGCAAGTAACGCTTTATCTCATACTCTGTTACCTGAGCCCGGTAGGTATCCCATTCTGCTCTCTTATTCCTTATTAATGAGTAAAAGACATGCTCACCGAGACACTCTCTCACTAGCTCGCTTCCCTCCATAAGGTCAATAGCCTCACCCAGACTTCCGGGTAGTGTTCCAATACCCTTCTGCTCCCTTTCCTCTTCTGAGAGCTGATAAACATCCATCTCCACTGGCTCAGGGGGTTCAAGTTTTTCTTCTATCCCCTTGAGCCCAGCGGCAAGCATAACACTGAAGGCCAGATATGGGTTGCAGGCAGGATCAGGAGAGCGAAACTCAATGCGTGTGGCATTTTCGTTTCCTGGCCTGTACTCAGGAACTCGGACCAGAGCAGACCGATTCCTCGTTCCCCAAGAGATATAAGCCGGGGCTTCATAACCTGGAACTAGCCTCTTGTAAGAATTCACCCACTGACAGGTAGTGGCAGTTATCTCTGGCGCATGCCGCATTAAGCCAGCGATAAAATGTCGGGCGAGCTTGGAAAGATGATAGGGGTCTTTCTCATCAAAGAAGGCATTACGATTGCCCTTAAAAAGTGATTGGTGTACATGCATACCGCTGCCGTTTATGCCAAAGGCTGGTTTGGGCATAAAGGTAGCATAGAAACCTTGTGACGAAGCTATCTGTTTCACCACTACTTTGTAGGTCATCACTCTATCGGCCATGGTGAGAGCATCGGCATATTTCATGTCAACCTCGTGTTGACTGAAGGCTACCTCGTGGTGGCTGGTCTCTACCTCAATTCCCATCTCCGCCAAGGTGAGCACTGTTTCCCGGCGAAGGTTGCTAGCCAGGTCCAGGGTCATATCAAAATACCCCCCCTGGTCGAGAAAGTCTGTTCCATCATGGTTCTTGAAGTAGAAGTATTCTAACTCTGGCCCAACATAATAGGTGAACCCCATTTCGGCAGCCTTTTTGAGGTTTCGCTTGAGGACATAGCGAGGATCACCTTCAAATGGCTCACCGCCAGGCCGCAGAACATCACAAAACATTTGAGCTACAGCATTCTCTTGCGGTATCCAAGGGAGTACACAGAGAGTAGCGGGGTCAGGCAGGGCCATCATATCACTCTCTTCTATGCGCATGAATCCTTCCACAGACGAGCCATCAAACCCCTTTCCCTCTTCCATGACCTCCTCCAGTTCACTGGCATTGATGGTAAAGCTCTTCAGGAAACCAAGAATATCGGTAAACCAGAGTCGAATAAACCTGACTTTCTCCTCCTTCACTTTTTTCAGGGCTTGCTCTTTAGCTGTCTCTAGCTTTTGACTCATTTTTCACCCCTGCAGTTTATTTCTTTGCCTAAGAGTGGCTGAGCTAAACCGGTAGGCGAAGACGGTACAAAACAAACCGAGTCGCCAAGAAGCTTAGCCATTTTCTAACGGTTAGCCTGCCTACAGTCTAAGCCTAAAGTAAACTTTCGTCAAGAGTGAAGGGCTCCCCTCGTTTCTTATTGGTAAATTAACTGCTAATGTTGTACCATATTTAGTGGGAGCCGCGTATGTCTGAGGTAAGGTGGTAAAAATGTCAAGTAATCATATTGAAACCATTGGTGATAGGTTGGCTGAGGCACTCAGGGAGCATAAAGCTGATTATATAGAGGCTCATCTCGAAGAAGGCCAGTCAAGCCATATTACCTATCGGGGAAAAGAGCTGGAATCTATCGGTAAAGGTGCTGCCATTGGGGGAAATGTGCGCGCTCTAGTAAAAGGTGGCTGGGGCTTCGTTAGCTTCAATAACCTCGATACATTGGAGAGCAGTGTCGAGTTAGCGGTAAAGCAAGCCCAACTGGTGGGAAACCAGAAAAGTCAGCTGGCTCAGGTAGAGCCGGTAGTTGACAAAGTGCCGGCAGAAATAGATAAAAACCCGGTAGCTATCCCGCTGGCAGAAAAAAAACGGCTACTTGATGAGTATAACGAGATTATCTGGCGTACCCCGGGGATGCAGACTTCAGTGCTTGGTTATGGTGATAGCCGTAAGAAAGTGATTTATGCCAACTCATCGGGCAGCTATATCGAACAGGAAAAGGTGGGAATTACTCTGCGCCTGACTGCAGTAGCAGCCAAAAATGGCGAGGTACAGCAGGTGGGATTAAGCACCGGTAGCAGTGGGGATTTCGGCCAAATAAGCAATCTTCATCAACAGGTAGAACAAATGTCTGAACGTGCGGTAGAGCTACTGTCTGCACCTAAAGTAAAGGGAGGAGAATATACTGTAGTCTTAGACCCGGTGCTGGCTGGCGTCTTTGTCCATGAAGCCTTTGGGCACCTGTCCGAAGCCGACTTCATTTATGAGAATGACCGCATGCGTGAGCTTATGGTTCTGGGCAGAAGATTTGGTAATGCTGAGCTTAATATAGTGGATAGTGCCGTTGTGCCCGGGCTACGCGGCAGCTACAAGTACGATGACGAAGGCACGCCCGCGACTAAAACTTACCTCATCCGCGAGGGAATTCTGGTAGGACGGCTACACTCCAGAGAAACGGCAGCAAAGATGAACGAGAAGCCTACGGGTAATGCCAGGGCTATTAACTACCGTTATCCGCCGATTGTCCGCATGACTAACACGTATATCGAGCCAGGATCAGCTTTATTTGAGGATATTATTAGTGATATTAAAGAAGGCGTGTACGCTAAGAACTGGTATGGCGGTACTACCAGTATGGAGATGTTCACCTTCTCAGCTGGTGAAGCCTATATGATACGTAACGGTAAGATTGCCGAGTTAGTCAGGCCGGTAGTGCTTACCGGTAATGTATTTGCTACCTTGAACAATATAGATGCCATTGGTAACGATCTGGATATGAATCAGGGGGGTGGTTGCGGTAAGGGAGAGCAGTCACCTCTACCAGTATCAAATGGCAGCCCGCACATTAGGATTCGTCAGTGTCTTGTGGGAGGCGCCTGAATGGAAACTATTATAGCTCAAGCTAAAAAGGTGGCCGAGGAAGCCGAGGTATTTATGATTTCCTCGGCAGAGACCCCGGTCCAATTCGAAGCTAATCGGCTAAAGAATATTCAAAGCAAGCAGAGCAGTAGTGTAGCATTGCGTATTATCAAAGATGGCCGAGTAGGATATGCCTCAGCTACGGGATCAGCTGATAACCATGAATTAGTCAACATGGCCGTAGAAACAGCCAGGTTTGGTATGACTGCCAAATTTGAGTTCCCATCTATTACTACTCATTCTCATGTTGAAACATTCGACCCTGATGTAGAATCTGTGCCTCTGGAAAAGATGGTGGAGCTTGGCGTGGAATTGATAGCTCAGGTTACCAGCCATACCCCGGATATTGTTTGTGAGGCTGAAGTAACCAGGGATATCTTATCAGTCCGTATCATAAACTCGCGAGGTGGGGAAGCAAGCTACCACAAGAGTATTTTTGACGTGGGCATCGGGGGGACCCTGATTCATGGTACGGATATGCTCTTTGTTGGTGAAAGCCAGAGCTCGTGCCATCCCCTGCTAGAGACTAAACCAATAACCGAAATAGTACTCCAGCAGCTTGAATTAGCTAAAAACCAGGCTTCAGTGCCAAGTCGGCAGTTACCGGTAGTGTTTACTCCACACGGAGTAGCCAGCGCTCTCATCTCGCCTCTGATGGTGGCTTTTAACGGCAAGATGGTATTGGAAGGCGCATCACCCATCGGTAATAAACTTGGCGATGCGGTTTTTGATGAAAAACTGTTCTTGTGGGATGATCCTACGATAGCCTACCGCCCGGGAAGCCGCCCCGCCGACGATGAGGGTGTACCCAGCCAATGTACCCCACTCATTGAGCAAGGGAAGGTAACCAACTTCCTTTACGACCTGCAGACCGCTGCCCTGGCTCATACCAGTAGCACCGGTAACGGTAGAAGAGGAGGCGGGCTACCGGCTCCTGCCCCCAGTGCCTTTGTTATTGGGTCAGGAGATACCACCTTTGAAGAGATGATTAAAGATATGAAGGAAGGGCTGGTTATCGAGCAGCTTATGGGTGCGGAACAAGGCAACATTCTGGGCGGCGATTTTAGCGGTAATGTCCTGTTAGGCTACAAAGTAGAAAGTGGTAAAATAGTAGGTAGAGTTAAGGATACTATGGTTTCAGGAAATGTCTATCAGATTCTTAAAGAGGGGCTAGTCATTGGCAGCGAAGCCAGGTGGGTAGGTAGCTTTCTCAAAACACCACACCTATATTGCCCCAGCCTGTCAGTAGCTAGTAAGGGGTAGCGCCAGTGATTGAAGTGAGGAGGAGGTTGAAATGAAAATCAAATGCCTCTCATCTCTGATTATTGGGTTCATTCTAATAATTGGTTCTGCTATTGGGTGTAGTCAGGGTTATTCACAGCAAGATTTAGACATAGCTTATAATCAAGGCTATATTGATGGATTCAATGCTGCTCTAGGCGAATCACCTGAAACGACACCGTCACCCACTGCAACGCCTACATCTAGTCCTTCTCCCAGCCCAACCCCAACTATAGTGGAGAATTGGAAAATTTACAATATTCGTTATCAGGTTACAGAAAAAAATGATACGTGGTGGAAATTCTCTTGGCAATTAACTCTTAAGAATAATACCTCTTCTATTGTAAATTTCCTTGTTAATGTTAATTTCGTAGACCGAAACGGTTTTATAATTGATGATGACATAAATAATCCTCCTGAATTTACACCAAAGGAGCAAAGAACTATTAAGGGTTATGCGTTAATAGATGCCGAATTGGCCCCGAATGTTAAAGATATGGAAGCAGAAGTAGGAATGGCTTATATTGTAGATTAAATAAAGGAGGTGTGGCGACCTCCCATTTTTCGTAGTTTTGAAGCCGTTAGCTGGCAATTAAAAGATAGGGGGATACAAGGAGTGAGGTAGATAAAAAGTAGCCTAACCAAAAAGAGGTATAATTAGTGATGAAAGATTTAATTAAAATCCGTGCCCGACCGAAACTTAATTCGCCTGTTATGCTGGCTGCCTGGCCCGGCATCAGTAATGTCTCCCTGATAGTAGCCACCTTGGCACTACCGGTTGTTTATTTGCAAAATTGGCCGCTATGATGTATAATCAATGTAATAGTTACTGTTTAGGTTAGTACAAGCTTCTTAGAATCCACTTAAATTCGTATTAAGTATTGGATGGCCCGAACTCCAACTAAAATTCAAAAGAGAGGAGGTCATTCAATGAGTTTCCAGGACAAGTCGATCCCATGTTCCGATTGTGGGACTACCTTCACCTTCAGCGCAGAGGAACAAGAGCAGTTTGCTTCCAGAGGCTATACTAATGATCCCAAGCGCTGTCCCTCATGCCGCCAGGAAAGGAAAGCACGGCAGAACGGCAACAGTGGTAACAGCTATAGTAATGATAGCTATGCCTACAGGCCCCAACGTGAAATGTTTCCTGCGGTATGCACCGAGTGTGGAAAAGCTACCCAGGTTCCATTCCAGCCCCGCGAAGATCGGCCGGTATATTGTAGCGATTGCTACAATAAAGTCAGACTGAGCAGATCCCGCTAGTTTGCTTTTGAAGTGGCATACATAGATCAGGTACGCTTGGCTGTGTATGCCACTTTAACAAGGATCAAACAATCGAAGGAGGGAAATCTAACATGAAAATATATGTGGGTAATTTATCGTACGAGACAACTGAGGAAGACTTGCGGCAAGAATTTGTGGCTTTTGGAGAGGTAACTTCTGTAAGCGTAATAACAGACAAGTATACCGGGCGACCCAAGGGATTTGCCTTTGTTGAAATGGCATCAAAGTCTGAGGCTGATGCTGCCATCACAGGTCTGAACGGGAAAACACTGAAAGACCGTACTATTGTGGTCAACGAAGCTCGTCCTCGTACCGACAATAGAAGTGGTGGCTCCTATGGTGACAGAAGGGGTAGTGGCTATGGTGGAGGTAGAGGTGGTGGAGGTGGTGGATTTGGTGGAGGAAGACAGGGAAGATATTAAACTTCCTCTCCTTCATTTTTACTTAACACACACACACTATACTCCAGAGGGCTATTGGCAAAGCGTAGATCATGGATAACTCCGTTGCCGAGGAAAGGGGTCAACATGAACATCTATATAGGCAACTTATCTCTAGAAGTGACTGAAGAGGAACTGCGACAAGAATTCTTGGCTTTTGGAGAAGTGATGTCTGTAATCATCATGAACGACAAATATATTGGGAGTGGTCAGCTGCGCGGCTATGGCTTTGTTGAAATGGCTTCGAAGGCTGAAGGTGAAACCGCGATTGCTGCCCTCAATGAAAAAATGCTGAGGCATGTAACAATTAATGTTGTTGAGGCCCTTCCTCTTTCAAATCACAAAGATAAGGGATTACTACATAGCAGAAGACCAAGCCACTTTAGTGGAAGGGTCAGAGAAAGAAGATACTAAATAAGTTGAGTTGCCTGCTATTTTTTTGACGCAGGTAACTCTAAATTTTACTAAGGAGTTTTAATGAGTTTCGAAACCTTCAATTTTCATCCGAGCATTATGGCCGGTGTACGAGCGCTCGGTTACGTTACACCCACACCAATCCAGCTTCAATCCATCCCACCAATTATGCAGGGCCGTGATCTTATTGGAATAGCCCAGACCGGGACCGGCAAGACGGCCGCTTTTGTGCTGCCAATTCTGCAACGTTTACTCGTAGGCTCACGGGGTCGCGTCCGGGCTTTAATAATCTCGCCCACCCGTGAACTGGCCGAGCAAACATGTGAGACTATACATGATTTGGGGGGGCAAACCGGATTACAGGGTATTGCCATTTACGGTGGCGTCAATATGGAGCAGCAAAATCGGAGACTGCGCAAAGGGGTTGAAATAATTGCTGCCTGTCCGGGCCGCCTGCTCGATCACCTTTGGAAGGGTACAGTTGATTTATCCCATCTGGAAGTTCTCGTAATCGACGAGGCGGACCG
>Ga0265594_1000068_pt1 | contig 83078 bp, 95 predicted proteins | sample saktaG_11_FD_190147 | JGI IMG/M metagenome (GOLD analysis project Ga0265594, IMG submission 190147) | Saline water microbial communities from Sakinaw Lake, British Columbia, Canada - sak_2011_5_24_80m | ecosystem: Environmental > Aquatic > Non-marine Saline and Alkaline > Saline ...
TCAAAAATTGTTGCATATACTGATGAAGCATGAAGGAACCTCCGCCTGAAATATTGCCTCATGCTCCATTATCAACTATTTAATTTTACAATGCAAACTGCGCTAACTGCGGGGTTTGAGGGTTAGGTTGACGCTTTCGGCGCGGAGAATAAAATGAATAATCGTAATTATACGAAAAAAGAGCTCATAGACGCAGATGATAATCAGTTGTCCTTTTTAGTTGGAGTTAATCTCGTAAACACATCAGAACTAATTCTTCAATTTCCATTTGAATTATTAAAGAATACAAAAAAGGGTTGGGGCAGAAATCGAGACATAGAAGAGTTTCAATTATATGCGGCTTTTCAATGTATTGTAAATTCCATAGAACTCATATTGAAATCACGTGTAGCATTAATAGATTATACATTATTATTCAAAAACCCAAAAAAAATATCTCGTGAAGATTTAATAAATGGTGATTTTCAAAGTATAAATTTTGATAAATGTGTTGAAATCATTGAAGGTAAATCTAATGACGTGCTTACTGAAAAAGTTAAGGATAGAATTGAAAGTATTAGAATTATAAGAAATAAAATTACTCATTATTATGTCGATACAACAAATGAAATGTTTTTAAACTATATTGCGTTTGGATTGGATGTTTATATAACTATATATAGAGAATTTATTAAAGGGAGAATATATGATTCTTATGATAGAATAGAAGGATTTGAAGAAGAATTATCTGATTTTGAAGAATTTGTAAATTTAAGAGTTGAAACATATAAAGTAAATAATAAGTTGGGTAAATATAAAATACCAGGAAATCCTGAATGCCCTGTTTGCTATACTTGGAATATTGTTACTCTAGAAAATAGGAAAAGAAAATGCCTGTTTTGTGGATTTGAAGAAACAGAAGAATCAGAAACCTAACATTTTTCTGCACCTGACCGGTGTTCCGCTGCCGCTACACACCGGCAGGTGAGAAATGCGTTGGGCTGCTCGAATTCACGTTTTTTTTGCCCAGAAAAAATAGGTAAAGATTTTCATTAATAAATAGTTTACAATCATCCTATTCCATAAAACGGAAGCAGGAGAAAACATGAAACAAATCGAAACAAAAATCGAAACTGGAGACTGTTTGGAAGTTCTTAAACAATATCCAGACAACTTTTTTAATTTAATTGTTACATCGCCACCGTATGCTGACAGTAGAAGTAAAACATACGGCGGGATCAAACCAAATAAATATGTTGAATGGTTCTTGCCAAGAGCAAAAGAATTTCATCGAGTATTAAAATCAGACGGTACGTTTATCCTAAATATAAAAGAAAAGGCGATTAATGGTGAGAGACATACGTATGTGTTGGAACTTATATTAGCCATGCGGAAACAAGGCTGGCTATGGACAGAAGAATTTGTATGGCACAAGAAAAATTGTTTTCCAGGAAAATGGCCTAATCGATTCAGGGATGCTTGGGAGCGATGCCTACAATTTAATAAATCTAAGAAATTTAATATGTACCAAGAAGAGGCTATGGTTCCTATGGGTGATTGGGCCAAAACCCGATTAAAAAAACTGAGTAAAACTGACCTTACTCGTGATGAATCAAAAGTAAATAGTGGGTTTGGTAAAAATGTGTCAAACTGGATAGGTCGTGACATGGCTTATCCTACGAATGTGTTGCATTTTGCAACTGAATGTTACAATAAAAATCATAGCGCAACTTTTCCTAAATCATTGCCGGAATGGTTTATAAAATTGTTCACAAAAGAGTACGATTGGGTACTTGACCCTTTTGTTGGCTCCGGTACTACAGCAGAGGTAGCTCAAAGCTTAAACAGAAACTCCGTGGGCATTGATGTTCTTTCTGAATATTGCAAACTTGCACAAAAAAGGACAGCCCAATATCAGTACAGAATATGCGAGGACGAAGCTGAATATGAAATCAATAAACCAAGAAAAAATAGCGGAGTATGTCGAGAGAAACATACCAGAGTTTCATCGCAACCGAATAGAAAAGTTGAAGAAACTCAAATTGAAAGCGGTACTTAAGCGTAAAAATCCTTATCTTTTCAAGGTTAAGCATATCACTACCGCTGGCGATTTTATAAAAACGATTCTTGACGCTCATTTGTCTTCACAGGAAGAAACATTATTCGGTGGTTTTCTCGAAGGATTAGCAATTTATATTTGCAACCATGTTTATCATGGCAACAAATCATCTGCCGAAGGAATTGACTTAGAATTCAAAAAAGATACTGCTAAATATATTGTTTCCATTAAATCTGGGCCGAACTGGGGCAACTCAAGTCAGATCAAGAAAATGAAGGATAATTTTCGCAAGGCCAAGCGAATTTTGAAAACCAATATTGCTTCATCCCTCAATGTCATTGCGGTCAACGGTTGTTGCTACGGCAAAGACAACAAGCCAGATAAGGGTGAATATCTGAAATTATGCGGACAAAAATTCTGGGCCTTTGTTTCCGGCAACGACAACTTATATACTGAAATTATCGAACCTCTTGGGCATCAAGCAAAAGAGAAAAATGATCAATTTCTTGAAGAATACAGTAAGATTGTCAATAAGTTTTCCCTTGAATTTATGGAAATGTTTTGCGATTCAACCGGAGCAATTCTTTGGGAAAAAGTAATCCAATTTAACTCTGGAAAGACATAAGGCCCAACAAAAAAATGCAACAGACGCAAAAAGCCGCGCCGCTGATTTTGACGTTGGGTTTTAGTATTAATTAATAATGGTAGCGAAGTTGAGCAATGAGGATGGCATCTGATGAGGCTTTATACACTATTCTATGCTCATCATTGATCCTTCGGGACCAGTACCCGGATAAGGCATGCTTGAGTGGTTCAGGTTTGCCAATGCCTTCAAACGGTTTACGTTTAATGTCTTTAATAAGGCTATTGATTCTCCGGAGGATTTTCTTATCAGTTTTTTGCCAGTATAAGTAATCCTCCCATGCGTTGTCAGAAAATATGAGCTTCATCCTATAAGTTCTCTTTCTGTTCCTTTTCCATTTTCAAGCTGTGCGATGGACTCAATAAGCCTTTTTGTATTTTTGGGAGAACGTAAGAGATAAGCTGTTTCCTCAAGGGCTTCATAGTCTTCAAGTGACATTATGACCACGGAATCAGTTGTTTTGCGTGTGACAATAACTGGTGCATGATCATTGCATACATTTTTCATAGTTTTGGCAAGATTTTGCCGAGCTGCTGTATATGTAATAGCTTTCATTATAATAAACCTCCTATACATGTACCAATTATTGTACATGTAAATATTGATATGTCAAGGAGAAAAATAAACCCAACCATTTAATAAACCCGACCGGCGAAAAAACTCGCCGGCGCGTTATCAAAACGTTATCTTCGGAAATTTGAATAATATGTGGATAATCATATTTGCATTGCCTGATTTAAATTTGACCGAGTCAATTGGGAATGAAAATATTGCAATTGTTCCTCACAATGATTCGCGAATAGTTGAAATCACAAAGCAAAGCTCATATGCAAAAGCACTCGTAGATAATTTCGGCGATCAATTTGAATAAATGGGGACAGCTGTACATGCTCAGTAATTAGGTAACTCATTTGGTCTGTGTTATAAAGGAAAAATAACCAAAGGAGTCACCCATGAAATATGCAAACATCGTCATAGTAAAGCGCTGGATTCCGATATTGGAAGAGTATGAGCGCACGAAAGTAAAAGTTACTCCCCGTCCCTTCAAATTTGTAAAAGACTTATGTGAAGCACATCATATATCGAAAAAAGAACTGTCTTGTTACTATCGTAAATGGATTGATGGGGGTAAAACACCGGAATCGTTGCTGCCTGAGAAGCGAGGAGCCAAACCAGGCAGCAGAAGAACCCCCAAACCCATTGAAAGAAATATCGTCAAAGCCTATCGACGTTTTGGCTCGAATCGATATGAGCTTGTACTGATCTTTAAACCATACTATCTGGACAAAACACCTTCATCTGCCACGATGGACAGGATCAAGGCACGTTATCCACTGAACGAAGCGGCAAAGAAGGTTATCAAGCGCTACGAGAAGAAAGCGCCGGGAGAGCTGGCCCACATTGATCTTTCAAAGATCCCCAAGGATCTGCGCTGTTCGTTTAAAATCAAAGAGCAGTATGTTGCGGCTGTCTGTGACGATTGCACCAGACTGGCCTATGCAGAGATCATTAAAAACAAGCGTGCCTCTACCTTGACCTATTTTATGGCGCGATCACTGTCATGGTTTAAGCAAATATATAACTTTCAATTCGATGCCATCATGTCTGATAATGGTCCTGAGTTCAAAGGATCGCTTCAGCGAGAGCATCCTTTTGAGACCATGTGCCAGGAATTGGGAATCAAACATATCTACACACGGCCTTACAGGCCACAGACGAACGGGAAGATCGAAGCCTTTTGGCGCATATTGAAACGTGAATTCTTTTTACCAAACTCCTTTGAATCAGAGGAAGATGTTATCATGAATCTTGGCAATTTTCTGTTCGAGTATAATCACCTTCGCCGACATGGTGGATTGAATTATGAAACACCTTTTGATAAGCTTCAAAAAGTTACCGAATTATTGAGCTAGTACAACAGCGCCCATTTTTACATTGATTATTTACTTTGTCTGCGCAACCCAAAGAAAAAAAACGTGATAACTTTTAAAAGATTGCAAAGGAAAAGTGGGATTACGATGGCGAAGGTGTGGTAATTGGCCTAAATAGCGACGGTACAATTTAGAACACAACAATGGGGGGGGGGATGCTAGTGGCAGAACGATCTGAAGGAGTACGACGTATTGTATTTATACTGTCCTTGCTATTTGTTTTTGGCTGGATTTCATGGATAGGTATAATGTCTGACGGCTTCTCCGGAATCAAGTCTATTGGATGGTTGATTTTTGCAGGTGGCCTCATTGTTGCTTACCTTCTTCCTCAATTAATATGCAAAACATCATACTGGGTAATGGATGGTTTCAAGAAAGATAAAGAAACATAACGAGGTCATTTCACCCGAGCGCTACCGCGCCCGGTAAATTCGTCGTTACATACAGTAAATCAATATCATAACTCCACAGTCAATTCCCAAAGTGTAGAGATCTGCTGTGTCGTAACAGTTTTTGATCTTCGGGAAACCAGGTCTTAATCGAAAAACTCCTTTCGAAATCCTACGAAAGAGGCTATAATAATATCAACTTCGTCAGCCGAGATCGGGGCCATCACATCTAAGGAAATACCAGAATGATATCAGACAGACCTATAAAAAACAGGGATAGGCGAAACAGACCTGATATCTGGCTAAGGTTGATCGGTTTCTTTGGAGTCATTGGTTGGCTTGTGATGCTGGTCGCAATGATAATTGCCCATAAAGCAAGACCTGAGCTTGAAACCTTTACCACCAGGTTTCACAATATCATGGTGCGAACGATATGGGATACGGAATTGACCACATACCTTTTCTATTTGATGCTTGTTGGTCTTTGCATAAGTGTCACAGGGCTTTTGATCAATTCAAGAAGACTTAAGCGAAAAGATGATCAGTTACGAACAAGCTTGATATTGCTACTGCTGATATCAATTGCCGGCATTGTCACATATTTTTCCTTTTTATATTAAATCAATTGCCTTTTTGATTATGGATGACAAGAGAAAATTTGAAAGATTACATATCGAAGTTCCTGCCGGAATTATTGCACACAGCAAACTAATATCATAACTTAATAGTCAAATTTCAAAGTGGGTGTGCAAGGAAAAACAGGCTTCAATGTGGACAGACTCCTGAAAATCAACATATCCAGATGATGCCGGTCATATTGTCCATTTATCTATTTTTTCAGCAAATCATTCAGATCCGCATTAGGAATATAGCTCCGGTATATTTTTCCGAAGGTGCCGTCCGCCTTCAGGCCATCCAAGACTGACTGCCATTTTTTAACCATCTCAACAGGAGTTCCACGCGACACCGCGATGTAGAAATAGGTATTGCTCACAGTAAAGACCGGTTCCAGATCATCCATGCTGTATCCCGCATTCTTTACAATCTCGGGAATTGTAATATCGAAATCTGCACCTCTCCGTTCATGAGCTGTTTAACACTGGTGATGGGAAGAGGAGAACTAACCAGATTCGTAAAACCTTTGTCCTTCAGGTATTGTTCGGTAAACCAGTTAGTAGTTGTGGCAATGGCGGCCATCTTTTGTGCCTCATCCAAGCTGTTGATTCTTATGCCGGAACCTTTCTTGGCGTAAAATATTGCGCTGTTTTTGCCGACCGGCCCTACCCATTGGAAAAGATTCTCCCGTTTTTCCGTTCTCTCGGTACTGAAGAGCACCACATTCGGGTTGCTCAACGCCACATTGTAGGCTTCATCCCAGGAGGTCAACCGGATGTGATCTGGAATGCCCTGACGGGCAATAATCTCCCGAACTATGTCCGTGACAAAACCGGTGACCTTCCCATCTTTCATGAAGGTAACCGGCGGGTATTCCTCTGTCAGCATTTGAACTTCAGAAATACCTTTTATGTCTTTCTGAGTTGCGCATACACACCCGGCAAAAACAAATAAACCCAATACCAAACAGAACCAACTAATTCTTTTCATAAACGAATCCTTCCTCTTAACGTGGTGTCCATATTTCTGCCGACCATATCATAATGGCTGAAAAAATCCATCAATGATAATCAATTGTAATCCTGAATCTTTATCGAGGATGACGATTTGTTACTTTCAGGAAGAAATAGTGGAGTCGAAAAGCTCCTTCAGTAAACCGGAGAGTTCCAATGGATAGGCCGAGGGACGGGAGAGCTTTACTTTCTTTCCGCTGATTGTGAAATCTTTTTTCTTCAAGATAATGACTATCTTTCCGGGAGCCGGAATGAAGAAGGCAGTTGCAAAAAACTCGTAGACAAGGTATTCGGGGACATCCATGATTTTAATGCGGCTATTACATGGAAATGGGCAGATTGAGTATGGTTTTGCTATACTTTTCTATTACACAAAAAGAAAACTAAAGAAATGTACCTTTTATCAAAAAGTGCTCCACTGGAAGAGTCAATAGCAAAAATGAAAGCTGTTTTAGCAGACGTTGGATGCGAAACTACTTTTTCGCATGAAAAGCATCCGCTAAAGCATTGTTACTCTGTGAATCTCGTTTCGGTTGAAGCACCAAGTCATATCTATTCCAACGGAAAAGGGATTGTATCGGACGCATCGATGGCGAGTGCATTGGGTGAGTATATTGAACGGCTCCAGACCAATAACTTTTTTATCGACTTCCACCTGGCAAATCGAAAATATTATCCTGACGAAGTCGCCTTTGAGTTTGGCGGAGCATATCTAAACGATGAACTACGCTTAGTGTATGATCCTGATGGAGAGCTCACGGATGAAGATCTTGTTGATTACAATAGTGATTACGAGGATAAGATCGTTGCGTTGCCTTTTGCGAAACGATCGAGTGGAGAAACTGTATATTTCCCGATTAACATTTTGAGCAATCTCTACGTCAGTAACGGTCTGGCAACGGGAAATACGCCACAAGAAGCGCAGGTACAAGCGCTAAGTGAGATTTTCGAGCGTTATGCCAAAATAGAGATCATCAAAAACGGTTATGCCCTTCCTAAATACCCCGATGAAATTGTTCAATCCTTTGACCGACTGCATAGTGATGTTTTGGCGCTGCGGGAGTCAGGATACATCGTAGAGGTTCTTGACGCCTCATTAGGGGGAAAATACCCCGTCACCGCTATCTCTTTGATCAGTCCGGAGAACTCTTCTCTTTTTGTCTCCTTTGGTGCGCATCCAATTTTAGAAGTCTCGCTTGAACGGACGATGGCAGAATTGATGCAAGGTCGCGAATTGAAAAATCTGGATGCCTTTGAAGTCCCGACCTTTGACATGAGCATCGTCTCGGACAGTTCTAATCTTGAATCGCATTTTGTTGACTCTAATGGAAAGTTAGGATTTGGATTTTTAAGTTCTGCAAAAAGTTTTGAATATGCATCGTGGAGCTATCAGGGCGAGGGACGCGAAGCAGAATACAACTACCTGACTGATATTCTTGACAACATGGGCAAAGAGATATTTCTGCGGGAATACAACTATCTTGGATTTTATTCTTGCCAGATGATCATTCCTGGTGTTTCTGAAGTCTACCCTATTGAGGACTTGATCTACAATAATAGAAACAGTGGTAAATTGATCCGAAATATGGTTTTACATTTTGAGGAGTATGATCCTCAGGAGATTCTAGACACTATTGACTCTCTGGATGATTCAATCAATATCGAAAACTATATCGGCGTTATTTTCGAGAACAGTTTCACCATGCTTGAATTTAAAGCGCAAATGCATCTCATTCTTGGTAACACAGATGAGGCTCTGGCATCCCTGGAATTTGGGACTAATAAGCTGGGACATATTGTCGCAGAATTGATCCGAATGGACAAAGAAAAGCTGGTTTTGGAAGATTATGAAGAGGCTCTGTTTAACATCTTTGGACGAGAAAGAGTCGAAAAAGCCTTGCGTATAGTAAACGGTGAAGAGTTCCTGGTAAATACAACATTTCATAGTGACTATCACAATATGCTTGAAATGTATGACAGACTGGAGCGTAAAAAACAAGCTGCCCTTTTTCCTCTCGAATAAGGTGTGGGTATTGAGGGTCGGACCAGGTTAACTTATTAACATATCACTTTGGGGGAACTTCAAGTTAACCCCATTAATGAACAAGTAGCGGATGATCTGACCGAATGCTTTAAACAACTGGCCGATGATCCCGAAGTGAAAGCCGTAATTCTAAAAGGAGAAGATGTATGAACTTACCTAATTTAAGACGCGAAACCAGATACGGAATGCCGGCAGCAGACCAAATAATGTTTAACAGGTATTATGTGCTAGGTTATTCATATTATTTTCGTCAGGCAAAGTGGGCTCTGGAAGTTATAGATCCTGATAATCCTGGCTTAGATCGTTCAGATAATTTTCGTCCTGACTATCGAATTCTAGAGATGTTTCGTGCCGACCTTGTTGATTATGTTGGGTCCGGCTATGACCGTGGGCATCTTGTCGCGAGTGCTAATCAGAGAGAAACAGAACTACAAAATAGTGAAACATTCCTTTTGTCCAATATGTCTCCTCAGAGACCTCAATTCAATAGAAATATCTGGGGAGAATTGGAAGCTGAAGTCAGAAATTTAGATGCAAAGTCTAAAATATTAGAAACGTATGTTATTTGTGGTCCTATTTTTTATTTTGATCAGTCAGTCGAAAGTATAGGTGCTGATGACCCAAATGAAGTAAGCATACCAATACCACACGCATATTTTAAGTCTGTTTTGACTGAGAATAACAAAGGGGCTTTACATATGTGGTCATTTGTATTGCCAAACGAAGACTGTGATCAATCACTTGACACGTTTTTAGTTCCAACAACACTTGTTGAAAAATTAGCCGGCATAAAGTTGTGGGAACGTCTGGTAGGCAAGAAAATCGATAGAGAGAAATCAAGCGTCCGCAGGATGTGGTAAAATCTCCAGGGATATAATAAATCATTGCAGTGGACGACTAACCGTCGCCGCTGAATTCAGCCGTTCCATAAATCGCATACAGGAAATCAATATCATAACCCCATAGTCAATCTTTACATTGTAGAGAGCTGATATTTAGCAAATGTTTTACAGGCACTCTATATTTTGATAGGGGTTCACCTGTATGACTTGCAGTATAAAATTTAAGTTGGACACTTATTCACTATAAAACAAAAGGAGCAAGAAATGGTACAGGCAAAACAGGGGGATACCGTCAAAATCCATTACACGGGTAAATTGGAAGACGGAAACGTATTCGATACATCTGCCGATAGCGAGCCTCTGCAATTTACTATAGGCGAAAACCAGGTAATACCGGGCTTTGAAAAAGGCATAACAGGTATGAAGATTAATGAATCAAAAACTATTACTATTCCTATAGATGAAGCCTATGGACCGCACCGTAAAGAAATGGTATTTAATATACCCGTAGCTCAATTCCCGTCGGATATTGAGCCGAAGATAGGGCTACAGCTTCAGCTCAGTCAAGCAGACGATCAAGAAACCGGCCGAACAGCGATGGCCATCGTGACGCAAATCTCCGAATCAAGCGTGACAATAGACGCCAATCATCCTTTGGCTGGAGAAACCCTGATTTTCGATATCCAGCTCATAGAGATTGTGTAACTCTCTCTCATTTATTATAAAAAAGTGTTTTAGAAAGGTCCCAAAAAGTTGGAGGGAAATGCGGCTTATCGTCGCGTTATTAGGCCGTGGCGGTTCGGCTGATACTTACGATATGTCTGGTTTCTTAGATTTATCGGTCTTTGCCCTGCGGCACCCGATTCCGTGTTTGAATTTGTCCCATAACCCTGATAGTGATTACCGGTTTCTCGGGATAGTTAGTCTCAAACTTCAGCAATCCATTATACCATCCACTTGCACCACTTTTATTCGTTAAAACAACCTTGAACAATCGTCCTTCCTCTACGGTCTCTATCCTGTACTCCACTTTATCAGAGAGCGGAAAACTGACAGGATTTAAGGATAAGGGCATGTCATGTCCCGCACGAATAGTAACCACTTTCTCAACCGTGTCTTCTGCAAAACCGCCGAAATAGACCAGTCCTGGCGACACTACAATCGGAACTTTGACAAAAGCCTTAATTCCTATCCAGATAATTCTATTTTTCAAGTCATTGGTATATACCTGGGCAGCTTTGGTTACGTTACCCGCAAATCCCTCTGTATTTACTTCCAATATTATTTTTCCCTCACCACCGGGAGGGATGACCTTATCGTATCGGGCCACGCTGCAGCCTCACCCGGGCTGGACTTTTTTTATCTCCAAAGTCTGGTCACCTTTATTCAGTACCCTGAAGGCATGTTTGAGCACTTCTCCTTCCTTGACCTCTTTGAAGTCAAAAGACTTCTCTTCTATAACCATCATCGGCCCTGCAGTCATCTGGGCTAAAGCGGCAACGGCGCCAAAGACAGCGTATATAACTAATAAGGAGACAATAAGACACGTTCTTTTCTTTAATCTATCCACCATTTTTGATACTCCATTCGGTCAGTTTTTCCAACATACCTATATTATCCAGGCAGTACAACCCCGTTTCTCCTCCGTCATTCTCCAATGGATTTACCCTTTCAATTTCTTGTAAAGACCCTCAAGTTTTGTCCGGTAAATATTTCTGATATTTTCTTCCTCATCTCCCAATGGCCTGACCGGTACAAGATCCATAACTTCGGAAGAAGAAAGTCCGGATTCGAAAAGGCTCTTCGCGGTACCCTGCACCATTTTCGATATACCGTATGCTACCTCATCAGAGGTTAGTCCAAAGGATTTGCCGATTTCCTGCAATTCGTATAGCTGGAACCAGAGATATGTTGGTCCCATAGCCGTTAGAATAGCGTACGCTTCCAATTTTTCTTCCGCTACCTCAGGACACTCACCGAGGAGGCTCAATATATTGTTCAACTGATCTTTTTCTTTTTCTGTAAAGACCTTGGAAAAGGCTACGGGATTGTAACCGGCATTCACAACGGAGGGAGCGTTCGGTATCATTCGTACGATCCGCTGGAATCCTCCTAAAAGCTCAGACACTTTAGTAATAGAAATCATTGGCACCAGGGAGATGATAGTTGAATTTTCCTTCAAGCAGCCTTTAATCTCTCCGAGAACACCACTTACCGCGGGTGGATGAAGTGCTATAAAAACGATATTCGTTGATACGGGTTGTGTATTATCGTTTGGAAAAATACGAATTTCCGGGAATCTTTCTTTTAACCTGTTCAAAACTTCAATATTTGTATCACTTACAATAATCCCCTCAGGCAGTTTGCTTTTCCGTCTGAATCCTTCCAGGATAATTCGTGTTACCCTGCCACCGCCGATAAAACCAATTGTATTACCTGTCATTTTTATACCTCCTTCTTCAAGCTCATCGTCATCACTATTTTATGAACAATGGTTTTCCTGAATCCCCGGACCGAGGCAACAGGCCCACTTCCCCAGACAAACCTCTAATGACGTCTGCGCTGTCGTCAAACAAGTTACTTGATATCAGAGAGGATTTTTTTCAATTCCTCAACTGTTGGAGCCTTGCCTGAAACAACAATCTTACCATCGATAATCACTGCCGGTGTCATTATAATACCGAGTTTTACAAACTCCTTCACGTCAAATATGTGTGAAATGTCTGCGGCTAAGTTCAATTGAGCACAGGCATCGATTACATTTTTTTCCGTTGCCTGGCATCTTGCACAACCAGGCCCTAAAACTTTGATTTCCATTTTCTCAAACCTCCTTTTTCTCTACTTTTTTTCTCTTTGGCCCTCTGGGGCCATTTCACAATCTTCTACCATAGCTTTATGCCACGATTGCCCCGAAAATAAGGCCGGCTGCGGTAGACATGACTATAACGATCGCTATGTAGACAAGGGTCTTTTGTGTGCCTATAACACTGCGTATGACAAGCATATTTGGCAGTGAAAGGGCGGGACCTGCGAGCAGAAGGGCCAATGCGGGACCCTGCCCCATACCATTGCCGATCAGTCCCTCTAAAATAGGTACCTCGGTCAGGGTAGCAAAGTACATGAAAGCACCCACCACAGAGGCAAAAAAGTTTGCCCAAATCGAGTTGCCACCTACCAGCGACTCTATATAGTGAGAGGGAATAAGCGCCTCGTGTCCCGGCCTGCCCAACAGCAACCCGGCTACCAGCACACCGCCAAACAACAGAGGCAGTATCTGCTTGGCAAATTCCCATGTAGACTCTCCCCAATGGACTATTTCCGCTTTGCTGAACCAGGCTTTGAGAATAATTCCCAACACAATCAGCAGCCCAAAAGCGATGGGCCAGTGAATCTGATACACGACATTCCAAAAACCCACCAGTTGTGAGGGTTTCCCCCACGCGGCAAAAATTAGAATCAGAACGAGTACAAGCATAAAGAGAGATTGCTGCCAGAGTGCATTTTGTTTTTCTCCTTCAGGCAGGATGATGTCTCCTATTTCCCTCGCCTGATCTTCCTTGCGATATAAAAAGGCCATGAACAAACCGATTATAACAGCAAAAAGGATAGCGCCAATGACCCGGCCAAGACCAAGTTTCCACCCAAGAACGCGGGCCGTCAAGATGATTGCCAGAACATTGATGGCCGGACCGGAATAAAGAAACGCCGTCGCCGGACCTATACCTGCCCCCCGGCTATAAATACCGGCAAAAAGCGGCAATACGGTACAGGAACAGACAGCCAAAATAGAACCGGAGACCGACGCCACCGAGTAAGAGAGGAATTTGTTAGCCCTGGCACCGAAGTATTTCAATACAGCGGCCTGTGAAACAAAACAGGCAATTGCACCCGCGATAAAAAAGGCCGGAATCAGACAAGCCAGAACATGCTCCCTCGCATATTCCTGTAACATGTAAAACCCTTCCATGATGGCTGTGTTCAACCGCACGGAGGAGAAGGGAGCATAATATGCAGCCGCAAAGACAAGAAGGATAATAATGAATTTTGTACGTTCTTTCATGTTGCGATACTCCTAAATAGCGATAGAGTGAACCTTATCTTCTATTGCAAAGTTCCTTGCGATCTGCAATCTCAGCATTCTTTCTGCCGGCAACGATTTGTGGATCATCATCAAGAATGCCGGCCAAATACTTCATCATGTGTCCAGCGTAAATGTTGCTGGAATCCTTGGCGATTTCATAATTCACCCATAAACCATCTTTTTTGTAGCCAACAAGTCCGGCATCCTCAAGCACTTTCAGGTGCTTGGATACTGTGGGCTGTGCTATTTTCAGCACCGCCTGCATTTCACAAACGCACAACACTTTGTGCTGCAACATCTTGAGTATCTTGACCCGGTTGGGGTCGGAAAGAGCCTTCATAACTTTGACAAAATCTTTCACTGTATCCCTCCTTATATTACTATATGGTAATATAAGCATTTATACTATAACAGTCAAGTATTTTTTGTTCTTCACCACAATTTGTGCTAACTAAAATATTTATGGTATAGTAAAAAGTCTCAAAATGTGTCCTTTGTCATGCTGAACTTGTTTCAGCATCTAAACATTTCAATAAGTTAAAGACCCTGAAATAAATTCAGGGTGACAATAAAAGACTTTTTACAAAAGCATCAATATTTATAGAAAGGTTATCGAAAATAATGGGAATAGCCTATGCTTATGAACTTATTGCATCTCCATTCGGAGATGTCGGGCTTGCCTGGAGGCAAAAAACCCTCTCTCCATGTATCGTGAGGATTTTCCTTCCGAGGAAGAACGTAAATACGGCTCACCTTATAAATCAAGCCTTTCCCGACGGCGGCGTCAGACGATCACATAGTATGATAGAAAAGATTTGCCGGCAGATTGAGGAATTCATGAGGGGGAATCCGGTTGATTTCTCATTGGAACACCTCGACATGAGCAGCTGCTCCACATTTCAACAGAAGGTCTTACTTGAAAACAAAAAAATCCCGAGGGGAAGGGTGAGCTCTTACGGGAAACTGGCCGGCACAATCCTCGTTCCCGGAGGAGCAAGAGCGGTCGGGTCAGCCCTTGCCGGAAATCCTTTCCCTATTATCATACCATGTCACCGGGTCATTAGATCAAGCGGGGAATTAGGCGGTTTCGGGGGAGGACTGAATATGAAAAGAACCTTCCTCGAAATGGAAGGCATTGTATTTGATTCCCGGGGGAAGGTTCACCAGGAGTATTTCAGAGAGTGATTTTTACGATTGCTTTTTCTTATGTTTTTCCACGACCATATTATCCCGGTGTATAATTTCGTCGTAAGGCTTGCTTCCCAATACCTGCTCTATCTGGGATGTCTTGAGCCCCTTTATTTTATATAGATCGAGGGAGCTGTAATTCACCAATCCCTTTGCCAGCGGTATACCGTTCATATCCTCACAGGTTACAGGATCACCCTCCTGAAAATTTCCCTCAACGTCAATGACTCCTGACGGGAGAAGACTTTTGCCCTGATCAATAATGGCTTTTTTCGCTCCATCGTCTATAATCAGTTTCCCATTCGGCTTCAAGGTAAAAGCTATCCAGTGTTTCCTGCTCTTCATGTGATCATCCGAAGGTAAAAAGAGGGTTCCTGTTTTTTTGCCATCAAATATATCATGAAGGACACCCTTTGTTTTCCCACGGGCAATAATGAATGGTATGCCGAATGCGGTAACCTTTTTCGCAGCTATGACTTTGCTTTTCATGCCCCCCATGCCCACAGGATCAGCCTCCGCTGTAGCTACTGCCTCAATTTCACCTGTTATCTCTTTTACAAGTGGAATCAGCCGAGCCTTTTTTTCCCCTGCCGGATTTCTGTCATAGAGACCCTTGGTATTAGTTAAATTTATGAGAAGGTGGGCTTCGATGATATTTGCCACTATCGCGGCAAGATTGTCATTATCTCCAAACTTTATCTCGTCGACTGCAACTGAATCATTCTCATTAATAATCGGGATAACTCCCCATTCCATAAGGGCTGAAATAGTATTGCGAACGTTGAGAAATCTTTTTCTGTCAGTCAGATCACTCATCGTCAGGAGTATCTGGGCAACAACCAGCCCATGTTTGCCAAAGGCGTTGGAATAAATCCCCATCAGTCTCCCCTGCCCTATGGCTGCAGATGCCTGCTTCTGGGGTATGCTTTTAAGCTTACCAACAAATCCCATTCTGTGCATACCGGAAGCAATGGCCCCCGAGGTAACAACAACGACCTGGTAACCCCTCCGGGTGAGTTCGGCTATCTCATCGACCAACTGTTCTATTATGTCGAGATCGAGTCCGCTTTTACCCGTTAAGACACCGGTGCCGATCTTAATTAAGACCTTTTTAACATTTAACAGTATCTCTTTTCTTTCGTTCACCATTGTTATCTATAGTGCCTTTTGCGTCTTTAGTGTTTTGACTATCTCGTTTATCAGTACATCTATCCCCTCTCCTGTAACAGCGGAAACCGGGAAAAGTTTTATCCTATATTCCCTGAAAATCTCAATCTCTTCTTTCATCCTCTCTTTCGTTACAGTGAGGTCTATTTTATTGAGCGCCACGATCTGAGGTTTTTCTATCAGAGCAGGACTGAAAAGTGCAAGTTCCTCGTTAGTCGACTCGAAGTTTTCCCACGCACTACCGTGAGAATTTTCAGAGATATCAAGAATGTGAAGGAGGATCGCGGTTCTTTCAATATGACGGAGAAATCTCATTCCCAACCCCTGACCTGAGTGGGCTCCCCGTATCAATCCGGGAATGTCTGCAATGACAAACGTTTCAAAGTCATCAATTTTTACAACTCCGAGATTCGGTTTTAGTGTGGTGAACGGGTACGCTGCTATTTTGGGCCTCGCAGCGGAGATTTTTGATATAAAGGTTGATTTCCCCGCGTTTGGCTGACCTATAATTCCTACATCTGCAAGAAGTTTGAGTTCAAGCTCAATCCGCTTTTCTTCTCCCGCGAATCCATCCTGAGCGTAGCGGGGTGCCCTGTTTGTCGACGTTGCATATCTCGCGTTTCCCTTACCGCCATCCCCCCCTCTGGCCACGATGAATTCCTGACCGTCGGCCGTAATATCCGCTAAGACTTCACCCGTTTCAACATCCTTGACAAGTGTTCCGACAGGAACAACAATTTCCACATCGGGGGAATTTTTGCCTGATTTATTACTGCCCTCTCCACGTCCTCCGTTTTTTGCAACATGGTGCTGTCTGAATTTCAGGTCGAGCAGTGTACTGCAACGAGCGGAAGCCTTTATAACAACATCTCCCCCTTTTCCCCCATCTCCGCCGTTCGGTCCTCCCCGGGGGACGTACTTCTCCCTTCTGAAGCTGACGCAACCATTTCCGCCGTTACCAGATTTGACATAAATTTTTGCTTCGTCAATGAATTTCATGGAGAAAATCTGTGGAGATACTGCCAAAAAGTCTGTAAAACGTACATCGCTCCCTAACCCTGCAGTTTATCGTGAGGCCAGCGAGCGAATACAATAAAATCATTTTTCACGTTTCGAAAATTCCCCGCAGCAATCTGCGGGGAACCTCAATATGGATATTTAGTATCGGATGTAAGGAGATTTGGCGGAAGGGTGAAGGGTTATGTTATTGGACAGTATAAACGCTCACTTTTTTTCTGCTTTTACCAAATCTTTCAAACTGTACAATCCCATCGATTTTTGAAAAAACCGTGTAATCCTTTCCCATTCCCACATTATTACCAGGGTGTATTCTTGTTCCGAGTTGACGGATTATAATGGATCCAGCACTGACTAATTGTCCGGCGTATACTTTCACACCACGCCTTTGAGCGTTACTGTCTCTTCCATTACGGGAACTCCCCTGTCCTTTTTTGTGTGCCATTACTTCCTCCGCTTACATGGAAATTTCCTTTATTTTCAGGCTAGTTAATTCCTGACGGTGTCCCGTCTTTTTGCGATAACCTTTTCTTCGCTTCATTTTAAATACTTTTATCTTTGACCCCTTGGTCTGAGCTACAATCTCGCCGGTAACCTCAGCCCCCATAACATATGGAGTGCCCACCTTGATTTCACCCTCCCTGGAGGTCATTAATATCTCTTCGAAAACAACTTCGTTTCCCTTTTCTCCATCAATTTTCTCAATATCAAGAGTGTCCCCTTCTGAAACTTTATACTGCTTTCCACCTGTTTTTATAACCGCATACATAGTCGACCCTTTTCCTGAATGAAATTAGAACTTGTCATTATAGAAATTAATAACCATTTGTCAACAACATTTTTGCTAACCGCCAAACAAATGAGACTTTTTTTAAAGGTCCCATACATTCTGTGCAGTCAATGGAGGTGATTCCAATTGGGTTCGTCTTTCTAAATCATATTGACATACAAATCACATCACATTATACTTCAGTGTACTAATTTAAAAGGAGAGAAACATTGAAAACGGTAAATTCGATTTTAATTCTGGTGATAAGTATATTACTGATTTCAGGCTGTGATACAGGATTTATAGTGGGAGACAAAGTTGTGAGTGTTCGATCAGGAAAACTCATCTATACAGACGGCATATTAACGACAGATTATCCCTTTCCTTTCGATAAGGTATGGGAGGCCTGCGAGAAAACCGTAGTCGATATGAAGACTTACGATACTGAAAAGGATAAGAAGATCGCTACGGGAACGATTGATACAAATCTAAGTGATGAAAAAATTCACATATCAGTAAAATATGCAGCAAAAAATCTGACAACAGTGGCTGTACGTGTCGGCCTGGCTGGAAACAATCTTGCGGCACAACTCATCCATGAAAAGATAAAAAATAACTTATTAAAAAAGTGACTCAGGGACGTCCCCAATCCTTTTCCCTGAGTGAATCTCCCCGCTCACAAGGCGGGGCTTACGGGCGCGCTCCCGGTCAAAAAATCCGTCATATATAAACAGGACAAATCCGAACGAGACAATCCAGAAAATTATCGCTTACGGAGCCCCTTTTTTCTTGAGCATTATAACACTAATTCCGCACAATATCATAATAATACAAAGTACCTGCCCCATGGTAAAAGACCATAATACAAATCCCAATTGCGGATCAGGAACCCGCAGAAATTCAATGAAAAAACGAATCAGCCCGTAACCGATAAGATATAAAGAAAAAAGAAATCCTTCGAAATGTTTCCTTTTTCTTATAATCCAGAGGAATGTGAAGAGAAGTATCCCCTCGAAAAAAGCCTCATAAAGTTGAGATGGATGCCGGAGGCTGAGGTACGGGTCTAAAGGAAAATACATTCCCCAGGGCACGGTAGTTACTCGACCGTAAAGCTCGCCGTTGATAAAATTACCTATTCTACCGAACGTGTATCCCAGGGGAATTGCAGGGCAAAAAAGATCGGCAAAACGCCAGAAATTTATTCTGTGTCTGCGACAAAAGACAATCGAAGCCAACAGGACTCCGATGGCACCACCATGATAAGACATGCCGCTGATTCCTACATACCGGAAACCACCAGCAAAATCGAATGGAAATATAACTTCAAGAGGGTGATTCAGGTAATATCCAAAATTATAGAACAGAACATACCCTAATCTTGCCCCGATTATTAGTCCTACAATGCCCCATACAAAACAGTCCTGTATTGTTTCCGTCGAATATTCATAATCTTCACTCCTGATTCTATACTGGACAAGGATATACGTAAGAAAAAAAGCAATAAGATACATCAAGCCGTAATAACGAAGCTGGAATGACCCAATTTCAATGATATTAGGGTTGATGTGTTCAGGTATATGGTTCCAGTAATTGATCAATTGTTCCATTTTAGTTCCGGCAAACTGCCGGCACGATTCACGCTCAGGTAAAACCCTGACCCGACGGGGCGCAGGATGAACAACTCTGGCTGGGGCTGGATGCAAAAATTGATAAAATCTTCTGAACCTCGCTACTGTTACATTCCGGGCATTTTAAATTCTTATCCTCGTCATTGATGGAGCGTATTAACTCAAATGAGTTGTTACAATTAATGCATTTGTACTCATAAATCGGCATATTTTTTGTTCTCCTTACACAGGACAGACATTTGAAAACGTAATTATGATATCATATTTTTCAATTATTTTCCACGCTTCTTCTATGGCTGGTAGCCAAAATCTCCATAGGTCTCTCCTTTCAATTCCTCCACATAGAGCTGGGCGGAAAACGCGGCTGTAGCTCCATCACCACATGCCGTGACTATCTGCCGGAAAAGCTTTTTTATGCAGTCACCACAGGCAAATATGCCGCTTCCGGATGTTTTCATGTCTCTGTCCGTAATAATATATCCACTATTATCAAGATCCACAAGGCCTCGAACAATATTCGTGCTCGGTACCAGACCAATGAACACAAACACGCCTTCTGTCTTTATTACTCTGTAATCGTCGGGCTTTTTAACGTTTCTTATCCTCACACCTGTAACAAAATCATTTCCAAGCACTTCCTCCGGCACTGAATTATAGGCAAAATATATCCTATCATTCGCAAGAGCCCTTTTCCTGAGGATACCTGCAGCACGCAGACGGTCCCGGCGGTGAATTATAGTAACCTTCCTGGCAAATTTAGTAAGATAAATGGCTTCCTCAACTGCCACATCCCCGCCTCCGACAACAACCACATCTCTATTTTTGTAAAAGGGCCCATCACATGTAGCACAGTATGATACCCCTCGCCCTATGAAAGTTTCCTCTCCTGGAATATCCAACTTGCTCCAGGATGCACCTGTCGCTATGATGACAGATAGCGAATGGCGGGTATTACCGTTTGTCTTCACTTGCCAAACATTTATTCCACCCAATTGTTTCTTCGTAATGGACGTCACATCTTCCGAGGTAATCTCCAGGCCAAACCTGGTTGCCTGTTCTTTGAATTTGTTATGGAGTTCAATACCATTTACCGGCTCGGGGATCCCCGGATAATTTTCAACAAGATCGGTAACGGTAACCTGACTAAACGTTGAACTACCTCCGATCAATAACACATTCATGACGGCCCTTGCGGCATACTGTCCTGCCGTGAAACCTGCAGGGCCACCACCTATAATAATAATATCATAAATATTGTCAGGAATTTGTCTGGTTTTCATTGTTCACTCCTTTATTATTAAAGCTCCCCGCAACAAGTTGCGGGGAACGAAGTAATTCGAAGAATAATCTCCGACTGGTTAGTAAATTAGAATTTGCTTTCTGGTAGAAAGCAAATTCGTTAACGCATTTATCCCCTTTAGCGGGACTTATCCCGTTTATCGGGGTAAGGAAAACATTTTTTGTATGCGCTCGCTGTTCAGTTCGGCCTGCCCGGTTAAATAGAGCAAATTATCACCCCACCTGTCTGTTCCGATAAGATTACTGGCCAAAAACTCTTCTACACACTTTACTGTTTCTTTGCAAGGATCTCTAATTTCTTTTAATCTATATACTGTTTCACTTAAAATTATTTTTTCCTGTTGCCAGATTAATTTGAAATGTTATAATTTTTATTTTATCATAGATTATTTGTTCTTGGTTTTTATTTCCAAATATAACATTAGAAAGAAATAGGGAAAACAATTTAATCAATTTTTTAAATGCCACAACTTTTGAACGTTACCCATAATTTGGTGCCAACTCGTACCTAAAATTAAAAAGGGGGATGTTATGCGTATATCTTTTCTTAAAAACAGGATTTTTTTATTATCGATGATAGTCCTTTTCGCTTTTATCTCGGGTTGTGCGATGACAGCACCCCTGAAACCCGAAGAGATAATTCCGCCTAAGCCGAGACTGGACAATAAGGGAGCTTATTTATGTCCTTACACGCAGGATGGAGTCATGGCAGAATGGGTTGATAAAGCAATCAATGCTAAGATTGGCGCAACGGTCGGCAAACATACCGGTGCCTACGCGGGACAGCAACTATTAGAAAATGTCCCTTTTATAGGAGGTCTTGTAGGACAACATGCCGGAGAGGCTATCGGTCGCAAAATTGCTATTGAGTGTTCAGGAGGCTGGGAGTACATACAGGAAACGAGCGATGTGTCTTTCGATACCCTTGAGGATTTATCGATTTACCTGTACGCGGTATACTCTTCAAACGAACATTTCAAGGATGCACTCGAAGCTACCATGGAGATATATCCGGAGATGAAAACAAAATATTATCCGGCGATTACACATGCTCCTAAAAAAGAGGCCCCTGAAAAAGATGGTCAGTAGAAACTGATTTGTAATAGCTTTGCATTGAAAAGAGTAATTGCCAAAGGCTTAAAGGGCCAACACGCGGGGATTGAATGGGTAAATTGATTGACCGGGGGCGCAATATAAAACGAACATATTGCTCACAACAGCTCACTATCTACGATTCCTTGCCGGGAAACCCCACCCTGTGAGCGGGAAGCTTCACTTTTGACACCTGAAATTTTCGGATTCGGACGACAATTGTTTTGCAATAATCTTTCAGAAATAGATTAAACGGGGGGACTATGACTATTGCAATATTAAGAATGATGAAAATATGTATTTTGCTTTGTTTGTGTCTCTTATATGTGAGTGGTTGTGCTACGGTTCCAAAAGATGCGGCCGGTTCTCAGGCACACTATGTGGACCCCGGTCAGAAAAGCGAGGTCTACGGTGTGGGTATTGATTCTCAGGACATTATCAGTATAACCGATGAAATGATACGTGATATGCTTTCGAATCCTTTCTGGTCTGATTCCGAAACTCTCCCTAAGGTTATAATAGACTCTAAATATTTCAAAAATGAAAGTTCGACAAGAATCAACAAGAAAATGATTACTGATCGATTGAGGGTAGAGCTGAATAAGACTGCCCGTGGAAAGATGATTTTCATCGGACGGGAATATCTTAACATGATTTTGAAAGAGGCGGAGTTGAAGCAGTTGGGACTTATGGGGCAAGATAAAGCGATGGACGAAATCAGGATTTATGAAGCTGATTATCGTCTGGGGGGTCGTATTTCAACACGTGATGCGATTAATCCAAAGACGGGTGCATTTTCCCGTTACCATCAGCTCCTTTTCGATATGATTGACTTGAAAACCGGTGCAATCGTATGGAGTAACGGATATAATTTCAAAAAAACCGCTCAGGAAGATATAATCTACCGATAATTCCGGCGGTTCAAAAGGCTATAGGCGGTATCATGAAAAGGTTTTTTTATGTTTGCATTATTCTATGCGCAGTGTTTGCAATTCTAATAGGTTGCGCAGGCAGGCAGAAATTTGAGAAGGCCGAAATACCCGAAAATCGCATGAGAGCATTTCTTGCGGATAAACCCGAAGAGCTGAAACCGGGCTTTCGTGCAATGCTGGAAGACGGGCAAAGGAATTACGTTTTAAACAATATACAGGTCGGTGTTTCAGCGTTGAAACTGGGACATACTGAAATTGCTGAAAAATGCTTTGACGAGGCGTTGAAACATATTGAAGCGGTATTTGCGGATAATGAAAAGGCGAGAAAGGCCCGCAGTTTATGGTATGAGGAAGGCATGAAGGATTTCAAGGGCGAGCCGTATGAGAGAGCCATGTCCTATTATTACAGGGGACTCCTTTATATGCTGGAGGAGGACTACGAAAATGCCCGGGCATGCTTTAAGGCCGGCATTATTCAGGATGCCTTTGCCGAGGAAAATCAAAATCGATGTGATTTTGCCCTGCTGTTATTTCTTGAAGCCTTCTGTTCCCTGAAGCTCGGCGATCAGGAATTAGCTAAAGCGGCATTGGAGGAAATGAAAAAGCTGCGACCGGATCTTGCGCATCCTGATACTGAATCGAATGTTCTGATCCTTGTCGAAACAGGAGCATCACCACGAAAACTTGCCGATGGACTGGGTCATGCGGAACTAAAATTTTTCAGAGGGCGAAACATTGTGGAAAAACAGGTTGTATTATATGTAGGTGATTCAAAAATAATGTCCTACCCGATAGAAGATGTAGCCTGGCAGGCAATGACCCGTGGTGGCAGGCCTGTAGATAAGATAATTAAGGGTCAGGTTGCTTTTCGTAAAACGCACGAAAAGATAGGATCAACACTTACCGATATTTCATCGAATTTGCTGTTGGCTAATCCGGTCATGTCCAATTCTGATACTATGGGAGCAATAGGCACTGCTTTGGGAATTTTTGGCGTTGCAGAAATGGCCATGGCGTCTCGAACACGTACCCATGCCGATACACGCTACTGGAACAACCTTCCAGATACGGTACACATATCACACATGGATCTCAAGAAGGATACATACAAATTAAAAATTCATTACCAAGATGAGACTGGCGCAGTGGTATCGGAAGATCAGCATAAAACAACCCTTGTCATTGATGACAAGGAAGACTTGATTCTTATCTGGAAGCGACCGGATGGAAATTTTGTTATAAAATGAGAATTTTATACGACCAAGCCCCCGTGGTTCAATCACCTCATAGTGTAATAATGCTAAGAGGTCGTTGACTGAAAGGGCATCAGCCCGTCACCTATAAAAACACTTCATAACTTTCAGATTCATAGCTTACAGATTTATAACCAATCATCTTTTGAATATGGAATGAGAGGAAACGACTTCCATAATTTTCAACAAATTTACGAAGTCCACACCTCGCTTTTCGAAACTTTTCACTTTGAAGATTTTTTACCACATTCTCAATCTCTTGAGTTCGGCCTTCACAGATAATCTGTGGTCCTTCCCCTATAAGAACCTCCCACTCACCGGCCACGGTAATACCCAGTTCTTCCATGGTCGGATAGAATTCTTCGCTGACATAACGTTCGTAATCCGTTTTTGTGTTATTCACGATATCCCACGTTTGAGTGAATTTAACAGTATCTTTTTTAACATCTCTTGAATATGAATCTTTCCTTCCAGTGGGGACAAGGACCTTGGTTTTATAGTTCTTTACATAATTGAGCAAGTTCTCATTCAGTTTTTTATATTTTGGATCCTTCAAAGCCTTTTCTATTATATCCAAATCACCGCTTACGCCCTCAAATATAATTTCAGCATAGGCACCAACCAGAACTGACCACCCGGCTACAGTATGAATTCCCAATTTATTTATTCCCGGAATAAAGTCTTTCACAATAAAATTTCGATATTCTTGGTTACTTTCGGGAATAATGGTCCAATACTGATTAAATTTTACAAACATTACTTAGTCCTCCTTCTACTTGACTTAAAAGATCACTATTTTAATATTAAAATTGCACATAAAAGAAACATAAATGCAATAAGTTTTTCTTTATGCACAGGTTATTAATTCTCCGCCAAGGAAATTAGATCAATGTAATCGAATTATCAATAGTAAAAATGCATTGTCAATAACATTTCAAAATGACCGGTTTGATAATTGTTTAATTGAAAAATATTTATATGATTTAATAACTACTTGTAATTTTACGGAATCGGTGTGATAATAAAAATTATTAGTTGTTATACTTCTACAGTTAAAAGTGAGGGTCTCGGAAAAGCAAGTCTGCGGATAGAGGGAAGTCAGGAATGGAAAATGTGATCACACAGATCTTGGAGATCGAAAAGCAGTGTGCTGAGGAGGTTGAAAAGGCCGAGCGGGGGTACAGGAAGAAGATCGAGGTGTACAAGAACACCATTGAAGAAAAAAAGGCAAGAGAATTCGCCCTGATTATCACCGAAGGCAATGAAAGACTGGCGCAGGCGCTTGAGCAAGCGCAAAAGCAAACAGAGGCCGAATTGTTAGCTTCAACCGAGGATAATGAAAAGCTTTATCAGTATCCAGCGCTCAATGAGGAAATAAAGGAAAAGATCATCTCCATCCTTCTTGCGATTTGAGGGACCATGAGATACTACACAGATAAAGACAATCTCCATGTTAGGATATATGCCATGAGAGGCCGTCTCCTCTCGCTCAAGGATTATGACTCAATTGTCAGGAATCGAGAGGCTTTTTTCGACAGACTCTCTGACACACACGATCCTGTCGAGGCCAAGGAGATGGTTTTCAGGGAGCAGCTCGCCATGGTCGTCCATCTTGCCGAGGCAACCAGGAAATATAGCTCACTTTTCATTGCCTTCCTTCGCCAGTACGAGGTAAGCAACGCGAAGCTCCTTCTGGCAAAGACCTTCGGCAGACAGAGCCTGGACCAGTGGTACGATATCAGACCATACGCCATCCTTGACAGAAGCCTGCTCCAGCAAGAACTTTCGCTGGATGACATAAGGACAATCATGGCCGGCACATACCTGGAAGACGTGTACGAGGATATCTCAAGCTATGAATGCCTTGAAAACCAGGTGGACATCAGCGCCGCCAGGAACCTGTATACATCTTCAGCCCAATTCCTTCCCGAATCGCGAAAGGTCTTCCTGGACTTTATGCTCAGAAGGATCGCCGTCATTACGATGATCTGGCACTGGAGACTCAAGCAGAACTACCACTGGAGCGACGAAAGGATAAGACTCTACCTTGAGACGTTCCATAACCTCAACCTCTTCGGTGGACATGCATGGCCACAGGTAAGGATAGTAGAAGAGGTATTGAACAGGCGTCTTGAACAATTGAGGAAGAGTGGCACACAGGCGCCATCCGCAGAAGATATAGAGTACCATCTCGAACAGTATTTTTATAATTGGGTTTCATCCATGTTTCATAAGGATTTTCATTCCGTATACTGCGTGGTTGCTTACCTTTGGCTGCTCTACTATCAGGTGAGGAACCTGTTCCGCATCATCGAGGGTATGAGTTTTGGTTTACCCCCCGGAGAGATACTCAAAAGGATCATAAGTGAAGTGTGATGGTTAAGTTATTTGTAAAATCGGATATCAGGAAAATCAGCATAGCCCTTGAGAAGGTATTCTACCATGAGGTCTACCTCGAGCTGGGAAAGGCAGGGTTTATCCATCTCTCCCGTTCGAAAGACAGTGCAGGCGATGATATCATGATGGATGCAGGGCTTAAAGATGAAGAGGCAAAGAGTAGGGAGATTATCTCGGGGCTGGAATATGTGATGAATACCCTGAATATCCAGCCCGGGGAGGTTAGCGTACATGATATAATGCGCGATACAAGTCAGGATGAGGCGTTCGTCTCCCGTATGAAAAGCACAATCGAACGTACACAGAAGCTTTGCTCGAGAATTAATGAATCATTAGGAGTTATATCAGAGCGTTTATCATATCTGGAAGTATTGAATCGGATGGGCATTGATCCCGGGGCAATCAAAACGGCTCGACTGGTAAAAATGGTCTTCGGGATTGTGAAAAACACCGATTGGGAAGCCCCGGTTCAAGAGAACTTCGTGGTGGCGAAAACGGGTAACTATGTGTTCGGTACTTCTCTTCCCGAAGATATTTCTACGATGCTCCAATTCCTCAAGGGATATGGTTACACGGACAAGTCGGATGATATACGCGAGGCTTCCTTTGAAGACCTCATACACCGTCAGGACATATTAAGACGCAGGCTTGAGGTCCTTGATGGACATTTCAATAATCTGAGGGATAAAGAGGGACACGCTCTGATGAAGTTGCATAGCACATATGTGGGATACGAGGAGATCCTCAAAGCCTTGAGAATGTCACTATTCTCATCCAGGTCCTTGTTCATAACAGGATGGATGAATATAACAGACAAGCAGAGGCTTTTCAGTATCCTTCAAGGAATTTGCGGCGATAAATTCATCGCTATCGTATCCGAGCAGAGGGATGCTGATGCACCTGTCCGCTTGAGAAACATCAGGTTCTTCAAACCATTCGAACTCCTCGTTAAGATAATGGGAATGCCATCCAACAGTGAAATAGACCCCACCCCGCTTACAGCTATCACCTTTGTTCTCATGTTCGGCCTTATGTTCGGTGACCTCGGTCAGGGGCTCGTCCTCGCACTGGGCGGCATTATTCTTAAGCGAATCGCCAAAAAGAAGGGGAAACCCTCAGAAGGCCTCGGGCAGGCCGGAGGGATACTGATCGTATGCGGCTTTTCTGCCGCCATCTGCGGCTTGCTCTATGGCAGCATTTTCTCGAGCGAGCATATCATACCCGCCCTCTGGATCCATCCCATGGAGCACATCATGAATCTGTTTTATATAACCATACTGATGGGGGCTATATTCATCATGGTGGGTCTTTGCGTCAACATTATAAACAGCCTCATGAACTCGGATTATACCGGAGCCCTCCTTGGGAAGAGGAGTCTGGCTGTACTAATTCTCTATGCTGCAATCGTGCTTATTGCCGTGAGGTACACAAGAACCGGTCAGGGACCTGCGCCATGGGAAGTCGGTGGATTCATCGTCCTGCCCCTTTTCCTCTTTTCCTTGCGGGGCGTGCTTGGGCCCGCCCTTTTCAAGGAGCACAAACCGCACAGCATATCCGAATACGTGATCGAGACGCTCATGGAAATACTGGAGATAGGGCTAAGCATGCTTGCAAATACCATCTCATTCATCAGGGTGGGGGCTTTCGCGCTCTCGCATGCGGGATTGAGTATTGTGACATACACACTGGCAGGCATGTTCGATCCCTCAATGAAATCTGTGGGTGCACTTACCATCATCATTGTAGGAAACATCTTTATCATTGGCTTTGAGGGGTTTGTCTGTGGTATCCAATCTATGAGGCTTGAGTACTACGAGTTTTTCAGTAAGTTTTTCAAGGGGGACGGTGTGGCCTTCACCCCCTTCATACTAAAGTTAAAAACGTCGGAGGTGTAGGATGGCCAAGAATAACCTGTTTGTGTTTTTTATGAGTAGTTCTCTCTGCTTTGCAGTTCTGTTGCTTTTCCCGGATGTGATGTTTGCGGCCGCATCAGATGTGGCCCAGGCATATACGGGAAAGGAGTGGAGGGGTTTAGCATACCTGTCCGCGGCATTAGCCGTCGGGTTGGCCTGTCTTGGGAGTGCCTTCGCCGTGGCCCGGATAGGTTCCGCGGGTCTGGGTGCCATCAGCGAGAAGCCGGAGCTCACAGGAAGGGTCCTTGTTTTTCTCGGTCTGGCCGAAGGTATCGCCATATACGGCCTGATCATTGCGATTATGATCCTGAACAAGCTGTAACATGAAGAAAATCTACATTATCGGGGACATGCATACCGTAAGCGCTTTCCGCCTTTCAGGGGTGGAAGGGGTAATTTCTGGAACAGACAATGCGCCGGCAAGGCTGGAAGAGATCGTAAAAAAAGGGGATGCAGGTGTAGTGGTTATAACGAACGAGCTTGCCGAGGATATTCAGGAGAGGATAAAGGAGATAAACCTGGGCAGCTTAAGCCCGGTGGTCATTGAGATACCCGGTATCGACGACACGAAGGGTCTCCGCCGGTCGGTCGTGGGCTACATAGCCGAGGCGCTCGGCATCACCCTGTGATCAGAGGAACGGTTTGTGATGGATAAAACGCCATTGGAAAGCTCTATCAGGGAAGAATCCGAACGCGCGATACGCGCCATCAAGGAGATGGAGGTCTCAGGGATCAAGAAGCTGGATGAGGCTTGTGCCGCGGAGACGGAAAACTTCAGGAAAAAATCCGAGGCTGAAATAGATGCAAGGATCGAGCAGGAGCTGTCCAGGCTGGAGAACAGGGACATCCTTGAGCGCAAGAAGCTCAAGCTCCACACCATCGAGGACTTCATTAACCATATCGTAGACGAGGCAGTGAAGGGAATGAGGAATGATCAGCGATACAAAAAATTCCTCTCAGATACGGTATGCGATGCCGTAGGCCAGATACAGACCAGAGCAGAAATTCACCTGAAGAAAGAGGATATTGTCTTTAAAAAGGAAATTATGGATTCCCTAAAGGCAGCCGGCAGGAACCGGGATATCGGCATAAAGGAAGACAGCACGATAACGTGGGGTGGATGTATCGTCCATGACGAGCAGGGAGACCGCATATTCAACAATACCATCGAGAGAATTTATTTTAGAAAATCCCCTGCTATCCGCCAGGAGATCGTGCGGATACTGAAGGAAAAGAGTGTTGCCTTTTAGGTGATAAAGGATTGGATATGAACGGCATGTTGACCGGAAAGGTGATAGCGGTAAATGGCCCAATCATCAGGGCGTTCGGCCTCAACGGGATACGGATGTTCGACATCGCCGAGGTGGGACCTGACAGGCTCATAGGCGAGGTTATACGGCTCATTGAGGATGTGGCCGTCATACAGGTATACGAGGATAATACGGGACTGAAGCCAGGCGATGAGGTGATCTCTTACCGCAGGCCGCTTTCCGTCCTTCTGGGGCCGGGACTTATTGCAAACATATACGACGGTATACAGCGCCCCTTAGTGGGCATTTCCGAGGCATGCGGGAGTTACATAAGGAAGGGGATAAAACTGTCCCCGCTTGATGTGACCAGGAAATGGAAATTCGACCCGCTGGTAAAGGCCGGGGGTGAGGTGAAGGAAGGGGATATCCTTGGAGAGATCCAGGAGAGCCCGCTCGTCATGCACAGGGTACTCATACCCCCCCGGGTCTCCGGCATATTGACCGCCATCGCTGATACCGGAGAGTACACAATCGAAGACGAAATATACACTGTCGATACCGGCACCGGCACGTACCAGGGGAAGCTTGCCGAGTATTGGCCGGTAAGGAGGGCGAGGCCGAGCAGAATCAAGAAGAAACCCTTTATACCCCTTGTGACGGGTCAGAGGATAATAGACACATTCTTTCCGATAGCACGGGGCGGCACGGCCGCCATCCCCGGGGGGTTCGGCACGGGCAAAACCATGACCCAGCACGCCCTGGCTAAGTGGTGCAATGCGGACATCATCGTGTACATAGGCTGCGGTGAGCGTGGCAACGAAATGACAGATGTCCTTACAGATTTCCCGAAGCTCATAGATGAGAGGAACGGCCGGCCTCTTATGGAACGAACGATCATGATCGCGAACACATCGAACATGCCGGTTCCCGCCAGAGAGGCGAGCATTTATACAGGGGTGACCATCGCGGAGTACTACCGCGACATGGGATACAGCGTGGCGGTAATGGCTGACTCCACATCGAGATGGGCCGAGGCCCTCAGGGAGCTGTCCAGCAGGCTTGGGGACATGCCTGCTGAGGAGGGTTTTCCGTCCTACCTGGCTACCAGGCTTGCCGAGTTCTACGAGAGGGCAGGCCTTGTTGAAACACTGTCGGGCAGCGACGGCGACATCACCATCATCGGTGCGGTATCCCCTCCGGGCGGCGACTTCTCAGAACCCGTTACCCAGCACACAACACGGTTCGTGAGGTGCTTCTGGGCACTGGACAAGGTTTTAGCCGACGCCAGGCATTATCCTTCCATAAGCTGGACAGACAGTTACACAGAATACCTCCATGATATAGAGGGCTGGTGGAAAAATCTGGACAGTCAATGGCTCTCGGTGAGAAATGAGGCCATGAACATCCTGCTTGAGGATGACAGGCTTCAGCAGGTGGTAAAGCTCGTCGGAACCGACGCTCTGCCGTCGTCGCAGCAGTTTATCCTTTTTATCGCCGAGATGATCAAGAACGCATTTCTCCAGCAAAACTCATTCGATCCAATTGACAAGTACTGCGATCCCGAAAAGCAGCTCAAGCTCCTGAAGACTATTCTGGATCTTTATAAAAAGGGTACGGAACTTGTGCAAGCCGGCATTTCTGTCAAGGATATCGCGGCGCTGGACGTGGTCTCGGAAATGGTAAGGCTCAAATCCGAAGTTCCCAACAAGGAAACCGAAAGGATCGAAGAGTATGGGAAGAGGCTTGCTCTTGGACTCGATTCGCTTAAAGAGTCAATAATAGGAGAATGAACATGCCGGCCGAGATTGACTACACTAACCTTTCCGGTATCTCCGGCCCACTGATCTTCGTTGAGGGGGTCAAGGGCGTTGGCTACGGCGAGATCGTGGAAATTCGGGATGACTCAGGCGAGATACGCATAGGGCAGACCCTTGAGGTGGACGAACAGCGGGCCGTGGTTCAGGTCTTTGAGGGCACGAGCGGACTTTCCGTGAAGGGGATGAGGATTACCTTCGTGGGGAAGTCGCTTGAGATCCCGGTTGATCGCGATATGCTCGGAAGGGTCTTCGATGGTCTGGGAAGGCCCATCGATGGAGCTCCCCAGGTAATCACGGACAAAATGATGAACGTTAATGGCCTGCCGGTCAACCCCTGGAGCAGGGAATATCCGAGGGACTTTATACAGACCGGGATATCCGCCATAGACGGGATGAATACCCTTATCCGCGGTCAGAAGCTTCCGATATTCTCGGGCAGCGGCATGCCCCACAACCTGATTGCCGCCCAGATAGCCCGCCAGGCCAGGATCCTGACCGCGGAGGAAGAATTTACTGTCATATTTGCCGCCATGGGCGTGAAATTCGACGTGGCCAAGTTCTTCATCACCTCCCTCGAGGAGTCGGGTGTTCTCACGCACTCTGCCATATTCCTAAGCCTTGCCGACGCCCCTTCGATCGAGCGTCTCATCACCCCGAGGGTGGCGCTGACCCTGGCCGAGCACCTCGCATTCGACGAGGGCATGCATGTACTTGTGATACTGACCGACATGACGAACTACTGCGAGTCCCTCAGGGAGCTTTCGAGTTCGAGGGGCGAGATTCCCTCCCGGAAGGGCTATCCCGGTTACCTCTACAGCGACCTCGCATCCATACACGAACGTGCCGGCAGACTGAAGGATCACAAGGGTTCAATTACCCAGGTACCCATACTTACCATGCCGAGCGACGATATTTCCCACCCCGTCCCGGACCTGACCGGCTACATCACCGAGGGGCAGATAGTACTGGAGAGAGAGCTCTTTAACAAGGGGATATACCCGCCCATTGCGGGTCTGCCCTCGCTCTCAAGGCTGATGAAGGACGGCATTGGAGAAGGCCGGACACGCCACGACCATGCCCAGGTTGCGGCCCAGCTCTTCGCCTCATATGCAAAGGTCAAGCGCATACGGTCCCTTGCATCCATCGTGGGAGAGGAGGAGCTCTCAGAACTCGATAAGATATATCTGAATTTCGGGACCGCGTTCGAGGAGCAGTTCCTTCGCCAGGGCGATGAGGAAAACAGGTCGATCGAGCAGACACTGGACATCGGCTGGCAGATGCTCTCCTTGCTTCCGAGTGATGAGCTGTACCGCATACGCAGGGAAGACATACAGAGGTACTATATATCAGAAGGTAAATGAGGGCGTAGAATGCCAAAAATAGAGCTTCCCCCCACAAAATCATCGCTTAGAAAGCTCAAGGAAGACCTTGCGTTCGCATACGAAGGCTACGATCTCCTCAACCAGAAGAGAGAGCTTCTGGCCATTGAGATCGTCAGGCGTATTGGCGAGATTAGGAGATTGGAAGCCGAGTTTTCGGATGTTTTAGATGAGCTCTACGCGGCTTACCGGATAGCGGCCATCGACATGGGATCCGAGGCCATAACCTTAAAAAGCAGCTCCGAGAGGAGGGGCTATTTCTTCCACATGGCATTTACTAAATTCATGGGGTTGAAGCTTCCGAAGATCAGACTTACATTCAAGAAATCCTTGCTAACTATCACTTTAACAGGGACAACAGCCACCTATGACACGGCGAAGGAGCGCTTGAGAAAGACGCTTCAAGTACTCGCCGAATATGCGGTTATCACCAAAGCGATCATCATGCTCTCAAGGGAGCTGAAAAAGGTACAGCGACGAGTGAACGCCCTTGAGAAGATATTCATCCCCCAGCATGAAGAGGCTAAGAAGTACATCTCAGATAGAATCGAGGAAATGGAGAGAGAAGAAATTTTTGTGAAGAAACTCATACGACAGCGCGCATCAAAGGAAAAAGGTACTACCTAAGCGCTTGATAGCAACAAAAAAAAACGTAACCTATGGATACTTTCCATTTGGAATTTACAGAAGTAATTTACTCAATTTTCCAAACGGTTGCCGTAGGGGTATCTTTAAGAATTACCCCCTTCTCAGCAAGAGTATTCCTGATTTTATCCGAACTTTCCCAATCTTTTGCCGCCCTGGCTCCCATTCTTTCTTCAATCGCGCGCTCAATATCTTCCACATCCAACCCACGTTTTTGAGCTTCTCTGTTTCTGTCCTTCTGGAAGTATTCGTCAGGATCTTCAAGAAACAATCCCAATACCCTGCCCACTTCCTTGATATGCCTTTGAGCGACATCCAGCACAAAGAGCTTCTTTTCCGTCATGGCAATCTCTTTTTCAGCCAGATAACTGTTGATCACCCTAACCGTGTCAAATATGTAGCCAATGGCCATAGCGGTATTTAAATCATCATCCATCGCCTCGGTAAATCTGCCGGGAAGAGCATCAACGTAGTCGAATACTTCTTTGTCTTTTCCGGGAAGGTTTATCCCTGAAACCTTCGAAAAATCTACACCACTCGCAAGGACATCTCCGATATTTTTCAGGGTCGCATAGAACCTCTCCATCCCCGTTCTCGCCTCAGCAAGTGAGTCACCGGAAAAGTCCACGGGGCTTCTGTAGTGGCTCTGGAGCATAAAAAGTCTCAACACCTCTGGATGGTAATTTTTGAGTATCTCTTTTATTGTAAAAAAATTGCCGAGAGATTTGGACATTTTTTCACTGTCAACCCTGACAAAACCATTATGTATCCAGTACTGTGCAAAGGTCTTGCCGGTCGCACCTTCCGACTGGGCAATCTCATTTTCATGATGAGGGAAAATCAGATCCTTCCCGCCACCATGTATGTCAAATGTCTCCCCTAAAAACCTCTGACTCATCACCGAGCACTCTATATGCCACCCGGGCCTGCCCCTGCCCCAGGGACTATCCCACCAGGGTTCTCCCTCCTTGCTCGCCTTCCAGAGAACAAAATCGAGGGGATTCTTTTTCTTCTCATCCACCTCAACCCTCGATCCTGCTACCATGTCTTTGAGATTTCTTCCGGAAAGCTTCCCGTACCCATCAAATTTTTCAACAGAGAAATAGACATCTCCCTCATTCACATAGGCCAATTTTTTCTCCAGAAGGACGGTTATATGTCTGATCATCCCTTTGATATTTTCCGTAGCCTTGGGAGCCACTGTGGGTCTTGCCACACCAAGCGCATCCATGTCTTCATTATGTTCTTTGATATATCTCTCGGATATCTCTGAAATATTTTTTCCCTCAGCAGCCGCCTTCTCTATAATCTTATCATCCACATCGGTAAAATTCTTCACGTAGGTCACAGTGTAATCCCTGTACTTCAGATACCTGGTAATAAAATCGAAAACTACTGCCGAACGGGCATGACCGATATGACAAATATCATAGGCCGTGATACCACACACATAAATTCCAACCTCTTTTTTCTTAATCGGTTTGAATTCTTCTTTCTGTCCCGTCAATGCATTGTAAAATCTTAAAGTCATTTTAACCTTCAAACTATGGAAACAGCGAAATCAATTTTAAGCCGGAGTCTTCACTCAAGCCATACATCAGATTCATGTTTTGTAAGGCCTGACCGGCAGCACCCTTTATAAGATTGTCAATCGCGGATACTATTATAATCCTTCCCGTCTGATCGTCAACAGTTAGCCCGATATCACAGTAATTAGAACCCCTGACCGATGAAACAGTGGGGAATGTACCAGCCTTATAAATCCTGACAAACGCTTCACCATCGTAAAACTTTTTATAAAGATCTATCAGGTCAGATACGGATACGCTCTCCTTTAGCCCCGCATATATCGTATTAAGTATCCCCCTGTTCACCGGTAGCAGATGCGGTACAAAGGAAATCTTAACATCCGTCTCGGCAAGGAAGCCGAGCTCCTGCTCCATCTCCGGCATGTGACGATGCTGGCCGATCTTATAGGCCTTAAATCCCTCATTCACCTCACAGAAAAGTGAGCCAATCTGCGGTTCGCGACCCGCACCACTAACCCCCGACTTCGAGTCAACAATAATCGAGGTAATATCAATCCATCCTTCCTTCAACACCGGGGCCAGACCAAGAATAACCCCGGTTGGATAGCAACCTGGATTTGCAATAAGCTGTCCGGTCTTAATACTATCCCTGTACAATTCCGGAAGGCCGTAAACCGCCTCTTTTATCAAATCCGGTGCCGTATGTTTCTGGTACCACTGCTCATACACTGCAATATCACGCAGGCGAAAATCAGCACTCAGATCAATAACCTTTTTCCCCGCTTTCAAAAAGAGAGGAACAGACTCCATCGCCAGACCGTGAGGAAGCGCCAAAAAGACAACATCAGAAAGCTCAGCAACATCATAAGGGGATGCATCGATGAATTCCATGTCGGTCAACCCTTGAAAAGCCGGAAACACATCGGAAACCTGAGTACCCTTAAGTTTTCTTGACGTCAGGGCAACAACTTCCACTTCAGGATGCCGAAATAGAAGTCTTAGAAGTTCCTGACCTGTGTAGCCACTTGCTCCGTATATGCTAACTTTTAACATGACAAGTCCTCAATAATTCACAGGAATCAGCAGTCGGATATTCTCTCCAGAAAATTACAGCCAATCTTTACGGGCACCACCCATTTTCGAATGAAATACCTTACCGACATTACCGGTTTTTTCTGGATACTGATAGCCGAACACCACAAACTGTTACAATATTTCCTTATATACAAAAAAGGGAGGCCATAGCCCCCCTCCTCACCAATATTATCTTTTGGAAAACTGAAATCTTTTCCTCGCCCCGGGTTGCCCGTACTTCTTCCGCTCCTTTATACGAGAATCTCTTGTCAGGAATCCCGCCTGTTTTAGAACCGGCCTTAGTGCGGCATCGTACTCCAGAAGTGCTTTAGAAATGCCATGTTTAATTGCACCGGCCTGTCCCGAAATACCTCCACCTCGAACATTGATATAAAAATCAAACTTGCTCATCTGTCCGGTAACCTCAAGGGGTTGCTTAATCAGCATCTTGAAGATGTCTCCGGTAAAATATTCATCAAAATCCCTCTTGTTTACAACAAGAGTGCCACTTCCCTCTTTCATCCACACCCTTGCTATAGCGGTTTTTCTCTTTCCTGTCGCATAATAACGTTTCTCTGCCATATTTATCTCCCACAAATAATTAATACATAAGCAACCAGCACTTTTAATTCAAAGTGATATTTGTGCCTGTTTCTTTGCTTTATACTAAAAGCTGATTGTTAACAGCTGTTTTACTATCACAATTCCAGTAACCTGGGGGTTTGAGCTTCATGGGGATGTTCGCTGGTAGAATATATCTTCAGCTTTTTAAGCATTTGTCTGCCCAAAGAGTTTTTTGGAAGCATGCCCTTTACCGCCGTGCGCAATAGTCTTTCCGGCTTTTCCTTCAACAACTTTCCGGCAGTAACAGATTTTATTCCTCCCGGATAACCGGAGTGATGATAATATATTTTATCAGTCAATTTCTTGCCGGTAAGAGAAACTTTCCCGGCATTTATAACTACTATAAAATCTCCCGTATCAACATGTGGCGTGTAAACAGGTTTATGCTTGCCCCTCAAACGCTTCGCTATTTCACTTGCAAGCCTTCCAAGTATTTTCCCCTCGGCATCAATCAGATACCAGTCTTTTACAATATCTTCTTTTTTAGCACTATATGTCTTCATAAAACCACCCAAATTCTGAAAATTTAAAAAGGAAAGATACGCAATTTAAACACGTTTGTCAAGTTAAAAACCTAAAAAATATTATTGCATCCTAGTATGCCTGTCTGGCACCCCTGCTTATACTACGTATGCCTTCAGGTCTAGCTGTCACTCTTCCGACCTTCCCCAGCCCGTAAAGGGAGAAAACTACCATCCATACCCTGTCATTATCAGCGTCAGAATAGGTGGCCATAAGGCTCCAGCATTGCTTGCTATAATCCAAGCCGTATGTCATTTCGTGATCGATCTTATTCAGCTCGTCCCTTCGGAGAATATATATAAGATCAAGGGAATCGGTAATCTTTGCATTCAGTGAAAGATTTATCTCTTCTATAGACGTCTGCGTATATCTATATCCGATAGTGGCAGAATCACCACGCCAGTCACTTAATGTAAGATCATAGTTTGTTTTTTCCCAATGGCCCGAGTTAACGTTGAAGCTGGTATCCGCATCAAAGGCAAGATATTGAAAAGGGTCAAACTTGAGTTCCATATTCGCATTGCCGAATGGCCTTTTCTCGTTCCCATAATTTTCTGCTCGATGCTTTATTCCTTCTCTTATATCATATGTCTGACTCAGCTTGACGAGTAGAAATTCCCTGTAACTTATACCCCCGCCTTTACTTTTACTTTTATCTTTACTTTTGTCTCCACTCTTGTCTGTATTTTTCAACCTGGCCATGAAACTATTGGTCAGTGAATAGGTTAGACTGTTTGTTTCACTTATCGTCGCTACGAAATTCGGCAGGTCGTTCTGATATATATATGGAACGTAAGTGTAGGTCAACTCAGGTTTAATTCCGTGCCGTATCTTATCAACAGTTTCACCACCTATATCAAATATTCTGTGAACTTCCGTGGAAAGCGACGCCCCCACATTATATATCTCCCTACCTCCATGTTCCTCTTTATTTGCCCCCTCAAGCTCACTGGCATCCCAGAAGGTTTCTCTCAACCCTATCGACGGGGTAAAATCAAGATAGGCGCCAAAGTTGAACGGTAAAGAAAACGTGGGGTGAGCATCGTAAAGTTGTCCGTGGTCGCCGGTGGTCCTCTGATAACTATTAAACGAAGAATCCAGCGCAAAGTTGAGTGGAGTGTCCAGGATAGGCTGATTAACACCGGTAAAGGTTATTTCAGGATATTTTTGCAGTGTTGAATTGTTGTCATAGCTCGCAAAATTATCAGTGTACTGAACAAGGGCGGTAAGATTAAACAAGCTCCAATCCTTAACAAGACGAGCAGTCGAGTCCAGCGAAGCGAGGGATTCATCACCCAGAAAAGAAACCTTACCAAGCTTGCGTTCCCCTCCCTCTGTGTAATTGTCCAGATAGTAGTTATAATCGGAGAAATCTCTGAAATACCAATTATCGGAAACTTTTTTTATGTCTGTTCTCAAATAAAAACCTGGGCTGAAAGTGGTCTCATGGTTCAGGTAATACGACCACCTTTCCTGTTTTTCCTTCCAGTCCCGGCTTAAACCGCCGTTATCGGGCATGGTCCCCGTCTTTTGATCCTTGATATAGTCGGCATAAAAGGTACCGGATGAATCCTTGCTGATAAAGTACCTGAATTCAACCCCTTCTTTTAATCCATTTTTATCCATGTAACGTTGATAAAATGTAGCATCTGCACTCTTTGAAATCGCCCAGTAGAGTGGAAGTTCTACGTCCCAGCCATGTTTATCCGAATTTGAAATACGGGGTGGAAGGAAACCCGATTGCCGCGTTGTCTTCGCTGGAAATATCATATACGGCGTATACAAGAAGGGAAAGTTTTTTACCTGAAAGGTGCCATGTTTCACCTTACCGTAACCATCAATGGTCACATCAAGCTCTCTTCCTGTGAATCTCCAGGCCGGCCAATCTCCGTCACAGGTGGTTGCCGTAGCATCTTTAAGATGATATGTGGCTTCCCCCTTCTTCTCAATCTCTTTCCCGTTTATATAGAAATGGTTCTTTGCAAAGAACAGCTTCCCCTCGTAGACAATACCCGTTTTTGAAGTAATATTAAATTTAACCTTGTCTCCCTCAAGTATATCATCATCACTTTTGATATAAACATTCCCGTAAGCATCGGCATCACCTGTCGTCTTATTCAAATCCACATAATCAGCCTTGAGGAAACCACCGGTAAATGTAATTACAACGTTTCCTTTCGCATTATATGTATCAGTATCCCTGTCATAGGCGAGACTATCAGCCTCTATATTAATCGGCCCTTTTTGTATGTCCCCTTCAGAAGCAAGGGTAAAATCAACCTGAAAGAAAAAAATCAGGAGAGAAATCATTGTTAAATAAAAAAGATTTTTCCTCACCTTATAAAAACTTTGAATAACCATACCGAATATCATTCCCACCAACTTTCACGCTCAACCCAATATCAGGGGTCAGGTTTTTAATATTTGACAGTTCAGGAATTCCGGGAGATGAATACACCAACGCATGAAAAATGTCAAATATGAAGCTCCCCGCCCACAGGGCGGGGCTTCCCGGTAAGGAACATGTTTTTTTATATTGCGCCCCTTACCCCGCCTACAAGGCGGGGCTTGCTGGTGCGCTCCCGGTCAAGACCCCATACAGTGTTTTTTTATCTCTCCAACAAGAAAAAGTGAACCGGTCACGCAGATAAGATCATCTTTTTCGGCAAGGGCAAAAGCCCGCGAAAGCGCCCGGCCGGAATCTTCAATAATTTCTACACTATTAATATACCTCTTTGCAACGGGTAATATATCCATCAAATGCAAGCTTCTTTTATCTTTTGGCTCTGTGAGGATAAGTTTATCGGCAAGAGGGGCCAATTTTTTCAGCATCCTCCTGTAATCCTTGTCACCAAGTACACCGAACAGGAGAATTAACTTCCTATAGGAAAACTTATCCCTCAGCGCACGAAAAAGAGCAGATGCCCCCGCCGGATTGTGGGCACCATCCACAACCAGCATGGGAGAATTCCGAAGTACCTCTAATCTCCCTTCCCATCGTACATTTCTCAAACCACGCATTACTGCACTATCATCAACACCAAAACCTTTATCGGCTAGAAGCTCTATCGTTCCAAGAGCCACGGCGGCATTTTCTATCTGATGCCTTCCTATCAAGGGGCAAACAAGGTTTCGATAATCTTTTTTAATCCCTTTATAAGAGAAGGTGTTCAACTCTGGCGTATAAGCTTCTTCAAGCCGGAGAGTTTTCACTGCTCTAGCTTTCACGTCTTTCCCTAACCGGTACAGTCTTGCCTCTCGTTCGCTGCATATATTCTCCAACACCTTCAAGACGCGCTTCTCTTTCGCACCGGTAATGCATATACCTCCATTCTTGATAATTCCTCCCTTTTCCCAGGCAACTGCTCCCAAATTACTGCCAAGATACTTCACATGTTCCAAAGAGACATTGGATATCACGGACACTTCCGGTATCACAACATTTGTCGCATCAAGTCTTCCGCCCATTCCAACCTCTAAAACAGCCACATCCACAGAGTTTCTGAAAAAATGGAGAAAAGCCAGAGCTGTAATAAATTCAAAATAGGTTATATCCCCTTCAATCTCTCCACGCACCTTTTCAATCAGGTAGGAGAGTTCCTCCATCGTTATCATACAGTCGTTTATCTTTATACGCTCATTGACATTAATGAGATGAGGTGAAGTATAAAGGCCAACTTTTACTCCACCCTCCAGGAGAATAGAGGAAATCATCGCTGCGATTGAACCCTTACCATTTGTTCCGCTAACTAAAACTGTTTTGTATTTTTCCTGGGGATTATTTAATCGGTCAAGGAGTTGGGAGACAGGAACCAGACTCAAATGTATTCCCTTATCTCTCAATCCTGAAAGGTATTCAAGGGGATTTTGAGATGCCATTTATTTTCAGCTTTCAGCGTTCAGATAATCTTACAATCTCAGGGTTAAGTTATAGCACAAGTTTTTAGAAGGCATTAATTTGAAACACAAAGCTTAAAAGTTAGACCAAATGGTGTTTTGACCGGAGGAGTACCCCGTAAACCCCGTCCTGTGGGCGGGAGCTTCACTTGACACTGACCACTGGGAGCTGAATGTTTACCCAATTTTTATCACTTCTCCTTCGCTCAGGATGTGAATATCTTTGTTCTTTATCAAATCTATCTCTTTTCTGATGGTTTCTTCATACTGTGGTTTCATATGGTAAAGATAAATATCTGGTGTTATAGCGCCCAATTTCTTTAATTCACGACCGAGACTGGCAGGTATAAGATGACCGGTAATATCCGCAATATCCTCCATACTATTGGGAAGTGATACTTCAATAAATACGGCTTTCAAATTCTTGAGCTTCCGCATAACTTTCCAAACATCATCAGTCGGACCGGTATCTCCTATAAAGACAAATGAACCACTTTCAGATTCTATCACATACCCGATTGTCTCAACAGTATGATTGACTCTGACAGAAGTAATCGTAAGATTATTAAGCTGAAATCTTACACCCAATTGGATTATCTCAAATTTAAGAAGAGGTTTCTCCGGAGTTGGAATCGATGAAAAATCAGGCCATATAATGTTATTAAAAAGGTTTGCTCTCAGTGCATCAATAACTCCCTGTGTACTTAAGACTCTAATTGCCGGATATTCTTTTTTGCTATAATAAAGATTATCCGCCAGAAACATTATATCACAGACATGATCAAGATGAGTGTGAGTTACAAGAACATATTCTATCTTAATTTGTTCTTCCAATGACAACACAGAAGTTATTGTGCCGGCATCAAGTAAAATTTCTTCATTCAACAAAAAACACGCAGTGTTGTGGCCGGGGAACTTGGATCCGTAACAACCTAATACCCTTATATTCATATAATTATTCCTTTTCACGCTTTTTAGGATAAAAATAAGTCCCCATAAGCTCACTGCAGAGGCTCTTAGAAGCATTAAAGAGTGATTTTATTAAGTTTGCTCGCTATACATTTTTACAAAAATAACAACGTCAAAAGAAAAATCAAAACGCCGGCTCACAGTTCCAGGCAGCTACAAACACAAATAGCTCCCCAAGTCCACCGCCTTTGGCCTTTTGCTATGAACTCATAACCAAATTATTCTTCTGATATAACCTTAAATATCTCATCGCCAGGACGAACTCGCCCCGTTACCTTAATTCCGATATAATCACCGGTTACTGCCTTTTCAACTTTTTCGTTTTCTATTTCCATTGAGTCAATTTTACTTTCAAATTCTGTGGTATGACCTGTGAACTTAACCGTATCGCCTACTTTTAACTCTCCATCAGTAATCTTGACCGCTGCAACGCTTGGCTTAGCAAAAAACTTAACAACCTCTCCAATTTTTTCCTCTGCCATGACTGATCCTCCCTTACTCATCAGATACGTTAGGGTTCAAAAGATATAAGACAATATTCTCTAAAATGTATCGAGATATCGCAATATATCAACACATTATGCATTGACAATTTTTCATTATATTTCTTTTAAGAAAAATTTCAAGGGAAAACATAAAAGATACTGATAGATCAAATAAAAAGGCAAGGGATCACCCTTGCCTTTTTATTTTTGCACTTTTTTATTTTCTTATTTTTCCGCGGTTGAAACGTACTGTACCAACTACTTTGAGGGTCTCTTTTCTCCTTCTGAAATTAATTCAATAACAGACATAGGGGCATTGTCACCTGCTCTGTAACCTACCTTTACTATTCTCGAATAACCCCCATCCCTTTCACTGTACCGGGGTGACAGCTCTTCAAAAAGCTTTTTGACAACTGCCCGGTCCCTTATAAAAGACAGAACCTGCCTTCTTGCGTGGAGGCTGTCCTTTTTCCCTAAGGTAATTATCTTTTCGGCAATTTTTCTCAATTCTTTTGCCTTGGCATCGGTTGTAACGATCTTTTCATGCTTCATGAAGGAAGTTACAATATTTCTCAGCATCGCTTTTCTATGACTCGTGGTTCTACTAAGCTTCCTCCCAGCCTTTCTGTGACGCATTTAACATCTTCCTTTCTAATTAATGAATCTATCTACTATATCTCTTTAGCTTCTTCTTCATCATCTTTTACCGGCAGTGTAAAATCTACCTTCATACCGAGTCCAAGTCCCATCTCAGTAAGTATTTCCTTAATTTCACTCAGGGATTTCCTTCCAAAGTTCTTGGTTTTAAGCATTTCAGTCTCAGTCTTCTGAACAAGTTCTCCAATAAGCGTAATACCGGCATTTTTCAAACAGTTTGCAGATCTTACAGAAAGCTCCAATTCATCAACGCTCCTGTGCAAGTTATCATTGATTTTTTCCTTTTCCTCGATCTCTTTATGTTCTTCCTGCTCTTCCTCTTCCTCTTCAAAATTTATAAAAACATTGAGCTGTTCCTTTAATATTTTTGCAGAATAAGCTATGGCATCCTCTGGTAAAATACTCCCATCCGTCCATACCTCTATTATGAGCCTATCATAATCAGTAACCTGCCCCACCCTGGCATGGGTTACCGTATAGTTTACCTTTTTAATTGGCGAAAATAACGTATCAATATTTATAGTGCCTTCCGGTTGGTCAAGGTCCCTCTCCTTTTTAGCGGGAACATAACTTCGCCCCATCTTCACGACCATTTCTACCTTAAACACAGCATCAGCCGAGAGGGTTGTAATATAATGATCCGGATTCATTATCTCAACAGTTGCATCTGTAATGATATCCCCTGCGGTTATAACTCCCTCTCTTGAAGCATCAATATGTACAACCCTGGGTCCATCTTCATAAAGTTTTAAACGGATGCCCTTAAGGTTTAAAATAAGATCGGTCGTATCATCTTTCACCCCAGGAATCGTAGAGTACTCATGAAGAACTCCGTCAATCTTCACAGAAACAATAGCTGCTCCCTGTATGGAAGACAGCAATACTCTTCTAAGAGAGTTACCTAAAGTAATGCCAAAACCCCTTTCCAAAGGCTGACAGGTAAATTCCCCATAAAATTGAGTGTGGGTTTTTTCATCTACTTCGATTCGCTTCGACCGCATTAAACTACGCCAGTTTTTTTGCATTTCTTATACTTCCTATATAGAGTTGCTTTGACCGTTACGTGTTTATCACGCTATTTAGAATAAAGCTCAACTACCAATTGTTCCTGAATCGGCATGGTTAATTCTTCCCGAACAGGAAACATCTTTACAACACCTTTAAAGTTATCTTTATCCAATTCCAGCCACTGAGGGATGCCTCGTCTCGCAACCGTCTCCATCGAATCTAATATTCGCAACATCTTCCTGCTCTTCTCTCTAACCTGAACCTCATCACTAGCGCTTATAAGGTATGATGGGATATTAACTTTTCTGTCATTTACCAAAAAATGATTATGTTTTATAAGCTGTCTTGCTTCACCTCTGGAGCTCGCAAAACCCATCCTGTATACAATATTGTCAAGTCTTCTTTCCAACAGAATCAACAGGATTGTTCCCGTTACTCCGCTTTGCCTATCTGCCTTATTGTAATATCCTCTTAGCTGCTTCTCCAAAAGTCCAAACGTTCTTTTAAGTTTCTGTTTTTCCCTTAACTGGATACCATAGTCGGAATGTTTTCGTCTATCCCTCGTCTGCCCATGATCCCCCGGGGCATACCCTCTTCTTTCAAAGGAACATTTGTCACCATAACATCTGTCCCCCTTGAGAAAGAGCTTCAAGTTCTCTCTTCGACATAATCTACATAAAGATCCTCTATATCTTGCCAAAACATTCCTCCATTTTATTATGTAATAAAGCTAATCTTCAGCTTTTATTATACTCTTCTCCTTTTCGGTGGGCGGCAACCGTTATGGGGAATCGGCGTCACATCCCTGATAAGACTTATATCAAGACCTGCCGTCTGCAAAGACCTCAGGGCTGCTTCTCGACCTGAACCCGGCCCCTTCACATATACCTTAACACTCCTCACCCCATTCTCTTTCGCCTTTCTTACCGCATCCTCTGCAGCCAGTTGAGCAGCAAACGGTGTACTCTTCCTCGAACCCTTGAAACCCCGGACTCCAGAGGAGGACCAGGTAATAACGTTACCACTCAGATCTGTAATCGTAATGATCGTATTGTTAAACGTCGATTGAATATGGGCAATGCCTTCCGGTATATTTTTTCGCTCTTTCTTTTTTCCAGTTTTCCTCTTCGGTTTTGCCATTGTTCCTCCAGATGGGGTCAAAACGTGACCCACTCAAATTACTTCTTCTTTCTCTTGCCGACAACGGCCCTTCTTGGCCCCTTTCGTGTCCTGGCATTTGTGCTTGTTCTTTGACCCCTGACAGGAAGACCCTTCCTGTGCCTCAGCCCTCGGTAGGAACCGATATCCATCAGGCGTTTTATCGACATGGAAATTTCTCTTCTTAAATCTCCCTCAATCTTATGGTCTCTATCTATAATGTTCCTTATTGAGGTTACTTCCGAATCAGCAAGATTATCAGTTTTTGTATCAAACTCTACACCTGCTTCTCCAAGTATCTTCCTTGATTTAGATCTACCTATACCATATATATAGGTCAAGGCGACTTCCATTCTCTTATTCCTAGGTAAATCTACACCTGCAATTCTTGCCACACCCGATATCCTCCTTAGGAAATAAATGATAAAAATAGAGTATTAAGGAGCCAGAAGACAGATCTTAGGACGGAAAGAGTATTTTTTCAATTCTGCCCCTGACTTATGATTTCTTCTTTTGTATTCTCCTTTACCCCTGGCGTTGTTTATGCCTGGGATTTTCACAAATAACTCTGAGCGCCCCACGCCTTTTAACAATCTTGCATTTATCACATATCTTTTTAACGGAACTCCTCACTTTCATGATACTTCACCCCATAACTACATTCATTTTGCCCTGTACACAATTCTCCCACGCGTCAAATCGTATGGGGAAAGTTCAACGGTTACTTTATCACCAGGTAATATCTTGATATAATGCATGCGCATTTTCCCGGAAATATGGGCAAGAACACGATGCCCATTTTCCAGTTCAACACGAAACATTGCATTCGGCAACGGTTCAATTACTTTACCTTCAACCTGTATCGCTTCTTCTTTTGCCATAAGATATTTATCCTTATAAAGACATCAAAGCCGAAATAATAGATATATTCACTTATTCGAGCGCATTGCACAACACCTTCTTACGCCACCTTACTCAATATTACTGGTCCATCCTCTGCAATTGCCACAGAATGCTCAAAGTGAGCTGACAGCTTACCATCGGCTGTCACAACCGTCCATCCATCGTCCAATACCTTTACCTTGTATGTTCCCTCATTCACCATTGGTTCAATCGCAAAAACCATACCTACTTCTAACTTAACACCCCTGCCACGCACTCCGAAATTGGGGATCTGTGGCTCTTCATGAAGACTTCTTCCTATCCCGTGACCTACAAAATCTCTCACCACAGAAAATCCGGCAGCCTCAACACACTCCTGCACCGCAGCTGATATATCACCCAATCGATTTCCTGCCCTCATTTCTTTTATCCCACGGTACAGGGCTTCTTCAGTAGTTCCAATCAGTGCCTGCGCTACACTGGAAACCTCACCTACAGGAACAGTTATGGCTGAATCTCCATAGTATCCCTTATGATATATCCCAAAATCGAGGCTTATTATGTCTCCAGCTTTAAGTGCTCTATCTGACGGCATTCCATGAACTACTTCACCATTAATAGACGTACACAGAGAAAAAGGATATCCTCTATACCCTTTAAAGGCTGGTTTAGCACCCATTTTCAGGGCAAGTTCTTCAGAATACCTGTCCAGCTCTATGGTTGTTATGCCAGGTTTAATTATACCTCTCAATTCATTCAAGATATTCGCTACTATAACATCACTTGCCCTTATCTTTTCAACCTCGTCAGGAGATTTCAAGATTATCATCAGTTTTCACCTTTTAACGTCTTCTACCCATCCGTCCCTTTTTCAAGAATCCTTCATATTGCCTCGTCAATAGATGGGTTTCTATTTGACCTACCGTATCAAGAGCAACACCCACTACAATAAGAAGCGCTGTACCACCAAAGTAAAACGGCACATTAAACTTACTTATAAGAATACTCGGCAGTACACATACTGCAGAAACGTACATGGCACCACCGAAGGTAAGCCTTGTCAGGATACTGTCTATATAATCTGCTGTCTTTTTACCCGGTCTTATACCCGGAATATAGCCCCCGTGTTTTCTCATATTATCGGCCACATCGACCGGATTAAAAGTAACCGCAGTATAAAAATAGCAGAAAAATATTATAAACGCTACATAGAGCAATTCATATACAGCTCTTCCGGGCATCAATACATCCGCCACCATCTTCATCCAGGGATGTGGAATAAAATTGGCAATCGTAGCAGGAAACATTATGATTGAGGAAGCAAATATAGGTGGAATTACACCTGCTGTATTAACCTTTAAAGGAAGATGGGTCGTTTGTCCACCATACATCTTTCTCCCAACAACTCTCTTGGCATATTGAACTGGTATCCTCCTCTGCCCACTTTCCACAAAGACAATAATACCAACAACCGCGACCATCATTACGGCAAGAATTATAATAAAAAATATTCCCATCTCACCTGTGGACAGCAAACGAAAGGTATTCGCAACGGCCTCAGGGCCTCGAGCTATTATACCCGCAAATATAATCAGAGATATCCCATTACCAATACCCTTATCAGTAATCTGCTCTCCTAACCACATGATAAACGAAGTACCGGCAGTAAGGGTAATAACAGTCATCAATCTAAAGCTCCATCCGGGGTCAAGCACTATAGATACACCCGTAGGACCTGCCATGTTTTCCAATCCTACCGCAATACCGAACCCCTGAATTACACTTAAAAGAACCGTTCCATATCTCGTATATTGCGTTATTTTTCTTCTTCCGACTTCTCCTTCTTTAGAAAGCTTTTCAAGATAAGGAATAGCAACTGTGAGCAACTGCAAAATAATGGATGCACTGATATAGGGCATAATACCCAGAGCAAAGACTGACAAGTTGCTCAGTGCCCCTCCTGCAAACATATCAAAGAGTCCCAGGAGTGAACCCCTTGCCTGCTCAAAGAACGCCATTAAAGCCGCTGTATCGATCCCCGGAGTTGGTACATGTACACCTATCCTGTAAACAGCCAACAGAAAAAAAGTGAATAGTATTCTCTTCTGAAGCTCCGGGATTTTCTGGATATTTTTAAGGCCGCTTAACAACTCAGATAACCTCTATCGAACCGCCTGCACTCTCAATTTTCTCTCTTGCACTGCGACTTATTCTGTCAACTTTCAGCAACAAAGGATAATCTATAGACCCTTTACCCAATATCTTGATTCCATCACCTTTATTCTTAATAATCCCACTACTTATAAGAGTATTTGAATCAATAACCGAACCCTCTGGAAATTTGTTCAGCTGTTCTATATTTACAGCGATGATATCTTTTTTAAAGATATTATAAAATCCCCTTTTCGGTAATCTCCTCAAAAGAGGCATTTGACCGCCCTCAAATCCTGGCTTCGCTCTTCCACCCGAACGGGAATTTTGCCCCTTCGATCCTCTGCACGATGTTTTTCCATGACCTGATCCAGTCCCGCGACCTACCCGTTTTCTCTTTTTTCTTGAACCTTCAGGTGGTTTTAAACTGCTCAAATCCATATTTAATTTACCTCAATTTCCTCTACGGCAACCAGATGCGTAACTTTTTTTACCATCCCACGAATCTCAGGAGTATCACCCAGCAAGACGGTTTTATTCAACTTTCCGAGTCCCATCCCGCGCAGTACTTTCCTCTGTTTTTCCGGTCTTCCTATAAAACTTTTTACCAATGTTATCTTCAGTTTCTTTTCCACGACCTGCTCCCATGTTCTGAAAGTTCCGAAAATACGGGGTTTCGATACTAAAAATATCTTTTGACAATTTTATGTCTCAATTCACTCTCAAAACATATTTTTCAATCTTTCAAAGGTCTTGTTCTATACGCTAACAAAAGTGTCAAATTTCGGAAACATCTTTTCCCCTGAGAGCGGCGATCTTCTCGGGTGTTCTCATCTTACGAAGGCCATCAATCGTTGCTTTGACAAGGTTATGATGGTTATGTGAACCAAGGCATTTTGTTAATATATTATGAACGCCGGCAACTTCCAAAACCGCTCTAACAGCACCACCCGCTATAAGGCCTGTCCCCTCAGAAGCTGGCTTGAGGAGAACTTTCCCGGCTCCAGAGTGTCCTATCACCCCATAAGGTACGGTTCCGTTAACAATTGCAACTTTCATTTGACTCTTTTTAGCCTCATCCATACCCTTTCTTATTGCCTCCGGGACTTCATGGGCTTTCCCCAATCCCAAACCGACAGAACCATTACCGTCACCAACAACTACAACCGCACTAAATCTAAATCTTCTGCCACCTTTGACAACCTTAGCTGTCCGCTTAATAGCAATAACCCTATCAAGAAGTTCTAATTCTTCCATATTCCTGCAATACCCCTAAAAACTAAAAACATCGATTAGTGTATACCAATTAAACCAGCAAAAAGATCGATCAATTAAAATTTCAACCCCGCTTCCTTAGCCGCCTCAGCAAGAGCTTTTACACGTCCATGGTAAAGAAACATCCCCCTATCAAAAACAACCTTCTTCACATTATCGGACAATAATTTCTCGGTTACCAATTTGCCCACCTCACGAGCAGCATCTGTCTTCTTCAGTCCTTCAAGCTTCCCCTTCAATTCCTTGCTAAGGGTTGAGGCTTCAGCAAGGGTCTTCCCCAAATCATCAGCAATTGCCTGTACGTATATATGCTTCGAACTCCGAAATACAGAAAGACGCGGTTTCTCCTGAGTACCAAACATCTTTCCCCTTACTCTCTTCTTACGTTTAATTCTGTTCCTTATTACTTTTTTAGATACCAAAGTTCTACCTCTATATCGAATATATTGAGTTTTAAATTATCATAAGAAGAATCTAAAACTTTAGTTTTTCGTGCTATACGCCTGCGGACTTTCCAACCTTTCTTCTTATACGTTCACCTAAATACTTTATTCCTTTTCCTTTGTAGGGTTCCGGTTTCCTAAAACTCCTGATTTCGGCTGCTACTCTTCCAACAAGTTCCTTATCTATCCCGGAAATTACTATTGTCACTTGCTTATCAACCTTAGCGGAAATCCCTTCAGGTATTTTATATTCTACAGGATGAGAATAACCGAGCAATAACCTCAGAATATTGTCATTCACTTCAGCGCGATAACCGACACCTGATATCTCTAACGTTTTTTCGAAACCGGCAGTGACTCCTGTTACCATATTTGCAACCAACGTCCTTGTCAGCCCATGAACAGATCTTACCTTTTTATCATCGGAAAGCCTCTCTACCACTATGGTCCCATTATCAAAAACAATTTCAACACCCTCGGGAACTTTCATGGTCAAGTTCCCCTTTGAACCCTTGACCTCAATCATAGAATTGTCCTGCCTAATCTCTACTTCTTCAGGAACTTCTATTGGTTTCTTACCGATTCTCGACATTTACAAATCTCCAGATTTCAGGATAGCTAATAACTATCATGTTTCCCGGTCCGGACAGGCCGGAACCAAAGCAGACTAAGAATGAAAAATTGAGGCACTACCATACATTACAGAGAATCTCACCGCCGACTTTTAACGTTCTTGCCTCTTTATCAGTCATAATACCTTTTGATGTTGACAGTATAGCTATGCCATACCCATTCAAAACTTTTGGTATCTTCTCACTTTTAACATAAACCCTTTTCCCCGGTTTACTAACCCGCTGTATCCCCGTTATAACTCTTTCTTTTGAATCCGAGTACTTCAAATATATCTTCAAGATCTCTCGCCCGTCATTACCCTTTTCAACAGCAAATCTACTGACATACCCCGCCTTATTCAAGACCTCGGCAATATTCAGGTTCATTTTCGATAATGACACATTGACTTTATCGAACCTTACCATGTTAGCATTTCTGATTCTCGTCAGCATGTCTGCTATAGGATCAGTCATCCCCATACCACTTCTCCTTAATGTTTATAAGCACTCAGTTTCTCGACTAAAAATATGACAAAGGCTAAATGCTGACTGTTGGAAGCCTGTTCATTTTTACCCTTGTTTCGTTGCTACCAGCTTGATTTTATCATCCCGGGAATTTCCCCTACCAGAGAAAGTTTTCTCAAACATAACCTACACATATCGAATTTCCTGTAATATGCTCTCGACCGCCCACAAAGAGGACATCGAGTGTATTTCCTGACAGCAAATTTCCCTTGTCTTTTCGCCTTTGCAATTAAGGACTTTTTTGCCACATGCAACTCCTATCTCAGTTTCGATCAGAATAATCTATAATTCTAACCTTTGAACTATAATTTTTTCCTGCCAGTCACGGCCTCAGTAAAACCGCCGGCAAATCTTACCGTACCTCTTAAACTTTGCATGTAATCTGCGGCTTCAATTCTTATAAGGTATCCCCATGAGTTTCAAGAGTCGTCTTCCCTCTTCATCTGTTTTAGCCGAGGTAACAATCACGACATTCATTCCCCTGACCTTATCAATCTTGTCATACTCTACCTCGGGGAAGATGAACTGTTCCTTAATACCCATAGCGAAGTTGCCTCTTCCATCAAAAGATTTAGGCGAAATACCCCTGAAATCTCTAACTCTTGGAAGGGCAACATTAACAAGCCTGTCAAAAAACTCATACATCATGTCCTTCCTTAAAGTAACCATACACCCTATCGACATACCTTTACGCAGTTTAAATGTAGCAATCGATTTCGTCGCCTTTGTAACAACCGGTTTCTGCCCCACAATCACTGAGAGTTCCTGAACAGCATTATCAATTATTTTAATGTTTTGAATCGCCTCACCCAAACCCATATTTACAATAATTTTCTCGAGCTTAGGAACCTCCATCCTGTTTTTATATTTAAATTCCTTCATCAAAGCAGGGATTACTTCTTTCTTGTAGTACTCTTTTAATCGTGCCATTCATTCTTCCTCAGCTTAATCATCCAATATTTCATTACATCTTTTACAAACACGCACATTCTTTCCATCTTCCAATAATTGGTATCCAACCCTGATACCAATGTTACATTTGTTACACATCAGCATAACATTGGATATATGTATCGACCCTTCCTTCTCAACAATGCCACCTTTCCCCTGTGCATCCGGTCTCTGATGTTTTTTCATGAAATTTAATTTTTCCACAACTACACGGTTTTTCTTTTTGACAACATTAAGTATTTTGCCGGTTTTTCCCTTTTCCTTACCGACAATAACCATAACCATATCGCCCTTTTTTAGATGGTTCCCATGCATATTCAATTCCTCAACATTTATGCTTTTATTTGCATTCGACGATTTCGCAACAGTATTACAATACTTCAGGCGCCAGAGACACAATCTTCATAAATTGCTTCGCTCTCAATTCACGGGCTACTGGTCCAAATATTCTTGTCCCTATAGGCTCCATTTGATTATTTATAAGTACAGCAGAATTATCGCTAAATTTAAGGTATGTACCGTCCGGTCTTCCGACCTCCTTTGCTGTTCTTACCACGACAGCCCTCATCACATCCCCTTTTTTAACCTTTGAATTGGGAATTGCTTCTTTTACTGATACTACTATTATATCCCCAATACTGGCATACTTTCTCTTAGACCCTCCAAGTACTTTAATACAACCGACCTTCTTTGCACCCGAATTATCTGCCACATTTAAAATGGTCTGCATCTGAATCATGGAAAAATACCTCAATAAAATTACGTTAATCCCGTCAGAAAAAACCTCATTGCTTATCGAACATTTAATTAGACGGTTGTAAAACCTGCAAATATCTCAAAATCCACCGGAGATGAATTTCATATTACATTAATTAAAAATAAATTTGTGGCTCAGTGCCGCAATCTACCGGAAATCTTACAAACGTTCAACACTAATCCAACAGTAAAACAAAAAAACGGTCTTTTAAATAATATCCATTTGAGCCGGAGGTTGGAAGCTCATGGTTAATTTGCCTTCTTCAGTATTTCACGCATTCTCCATCTTACGTCTTTACTCAAAGGACGTGATTCAACAATTAATACCCTGTCACCAATATTACACCTGCTTTCCTCATCACGAACTTTATATTTAGCTCGTCTTCTTACAGACTTCTGGAACCTGGGATGTCTTACTAACCTCTCCACCAAAACGACGATCGTTTTGTCCATTTTATCACTAACTACGACACCCTGTACGGTTCTTCTATTGCCCCGATCACCCATGTTTATATTTGAGCCTCTCTTTCCCTTAAAACAGTCTTTATGCGAGCTATATTTTTTCTGACCTTCTTCATCACGAGCGGGGAGTCCAATTGCCCAGTAGCGTGCTGCATGCGGAGTTTGAAAAGCGCTTCAACAAACTCTCTCTCTTTCTGTTTCAGCTCATCAATATCGATTTCTCTGATTTCCTTAATTTTCATCAGATATCTCCCTGGGAAGAAATTTTGTCGATATTGGAAGTTTATGTGATGCCAGCCTAAAAGCCTCGCGAGCCGTACTTTTTTCGACCCCTTCTATCTCATACAGAATAATACCAGGCTTCACAACAGCAACCCATTCCTCAGGAGATCCCTTCCCTTTCCCCATACGGGTTTCTGCCGGCTTTTTAGTAATCGATTTGTGCGGAAACACCCTTATCCAGATTTTACCTCCGCGCCTAACATGACGCGTTATAGCTATTCGTGCTGACTCAATCTGTCTCGCAGTTAGTCTTCCACATTCAGTTGCTTGCAGGCCATATTCCCCAAAAGACACATTACAACCCCTTACAGGTGTTCCTTTCATTCGACCTTTATGCAGCTTTCTATATTTCACTCTCTTCGGCATTAACATGTCTTTAAAACCCCCAATTCAGCTCTCAACTGTCAGCCTTCTTATCCGGAAGTACCTCACCATGAAATATCAGAACTTTTACACCAATAAGCCCGTAAGTTGTATGCGCCTCAGCAAAACCATAATCAATATTTGCTCTCAAGGTATGAAGTGGAACTTTTCCTTCTCTATACCATTCCCTTCTCGCCATCTCGGCTCCACCAAGTCTCCCAGAACAGGTTACCCTTATTCCTTTGGCACCAAATTTCATGGCAGATGTAACACTTCTCCTCATAGCCCTTCTGAAGGCAACCCTTCTCTCAAGCTGGAGTGAAATATTTTCAGCAACAAGTTGCGCATCTATTTCAGGCTTGCGTACCTCAAGGATATTTATGATCGGATCACTTTTGGAAATTTTCTCAAGATCTTTCTTGAGTTTTTCGATCTCTGATCCCTTTCTGCCTATGAGAATCCCCGGCCTGGCAGCATGAATATTCACTTTAGCCTTGTCAGCAGCCCTTTCAATCTCAATCCTTGATATACCTGCATGGTAAAATTTGCTTTTAAGGTACCTTTTGATCTTAATATCTTCATGCAGCAATTCGCTATAGTTTTTTTCTGCAAACCACTGAGAATCCCAAGTCTTGTTAATGCCCAGTCTAAAACCGATCGGATTAACTTTTTGCCCCAAGACTTTACCTCCTTATTTGCTACTCCTCATCTAGTATGACGGTTATATGACTCATTCTCTTTTTTATCATAGCCGCCCTTCCCTGTGCTCTTGCCCTCCATCTTTTCAATGAGGGTCCCTGACCTACAAATACCTCTTTTACATAAAGTATTTTTTCATCGATACTCGGATTCTGTGTTGCATTCGCAATTGCCGACTTTAATACTTTTCCTACAACACCAGCAGCCTTTTTTCTTGTAAAGGCTAATATCCTCTGTGCTTCTTCGACTTTTTCCCCCCTGACAAGATCCACTACCAATCTTGCCTTTTGTGGCGAAATCCGAATATATTTGGCAACGGCCTTCACTTCCATATCTATTTAAACTCCATTACCTAGTTTAATCATAACAATCTACAGTAGTCAGAAATCGTATAAAAGACTAATTCAATGTTTGCGCCTTCCCTACATACAGACTGACCCCACATTATCTACGTAACCTTGTTTTTCTATCACCTGCATGGCTATAAAATGTTCTTGTTGGGGCAAATTCGCCAAGCTTATGCCCAACCATGTTTTCGGTGACGAACACAGGGATAAATCTTCTTCCATTATGAACAGCAAAGGTATGGCCAACTAATTCAGGGGTAATTGTAGAACGACGTGACCAGGTCTTGATCACACCCCTGTCTCCCGAAGTGTCAGCTTTTCTTACCTTTTCTATAAGTTTTTCTTCAATATATGGTCCCTTCTTAACTGAACGAGCCATTCCTTAACCCCTTTTCCTGATAATATACTTGTCTGAATCCCGGTTTTTCCTTGTCTTATACCCTTTGGTAGGAACTCCCCATGGTGTTACGGGATGTCTTCCTCCGGAGGATCTGCCCTCTCCTCCACCATGTGGATGATCAACAGGATTCATTACAACGCCACGTACTTTGGGGCGTCTCCCCAGCCATCTCTTCCTGCCTGCCTTACCCAAACTTATATTCTCATGATCAATATTCCCAACCTGACCGATTGTGGCCTTACACTCCAACAAAATCTTCCTTACTTCCCCTGAGGGGAGTCGAACCTGCGCATATTTTCCTTCCTTCGCCATAATCTGACCATAGGCGCCTGCGCTTCTAATCATCTGCCCCCCTTTACCAATTTTTAACTCCAAATTATGGATATGAGAACCGGGGGGTATGTTTTTAAGGATGGTCACGTTGCCCGGTTTTATTTCCACATTTTCACTGCTTACAATAACATCGCCCACTTTAAGATCCACTGGAGCAAGGATATATCTTTTTTCCCCATCAAAATAATTAAGAAGGGCTATTCTTGAAGACCGATTGGGGTCATATTCAATAGAAGCCACCCTGGCCGGCACATCAATTTTGTCCCGCTTAAAATCTATTATCCTGTATTTTCTCTTATGCCTTCCACCAATATGCCTGCTGGTTATTCTTCCATTGTTGTTTCTTCCCCCGGTTCGACTCAGGGATTGCAAAAGTCCCTTTTCCGGTTGAGTCTTTGTAATCTCCTCAAACGATGAACAGGTCTGAAACCTTCTGCCTGGTGACGTTGGTTTATACTTTTTAATTGCCATCTGTACCTAACCTTTAACTCTAAGTTGTAAATTTTAAATCTGTAAATTCAAACCTGCAATTAAACCCCTTCATAGACTTCTATTCTATCACCGGGAGCAAGAGTAACTATAGCCTTCTTCCAATCCCTCTTCTTACCTGCGACTTTCCCCATCCTTTTCTTCTTACCAAGCATATTCATCGTAGAAACGTTTAAAACTTTTACTTTAAAAAGCTTTTCAACTGCTTTGGTAATCTCAATTTTATTTGCGCTACGGTCCACCTCAAAGAAATATTTATTTTCTTCATCTCTTGCAATGGTGCTTTTTTCCGTAATAATCGGTCTTTTTATGACAAAATATATATCCATTATGAAAGCATTGCTCCTTCAAGCATCTTGACAGCCGGTTCTAACAAAACGAGGCTATCATACTTTAGAAGGTCATATACATTAACACCTTCTGTTCTCATCATCTTTATTTCTTTCAGGTTCCCTGAAGATTTCTCCAAGACAGGATTTGACTTATCCAGAACAAAGAGAACGCTTTTTAATCCGAATCTATCCATTACTTCTTTGAACTTCCTTGTCTTTATCTCCTCCATGGGAAAATCTCTAAGAATCAATATTCTCTCTTCTTTAGCTTTCATACTAAGGGCAGATATAAGAGCTGCTTTTCTTATCTTCTTTGGTACCCTAAAAGAATAATCCCTTGGCTTAGGTCCAAACACGACTCCACCACCCCTCCAGATAGGGGACCTTATAGTTCCTACTCTCGCTCTTCCTGTCCCTTTCTGTCGCCAAGGTTTTCTACCGCCTCCTCTGACATCGCTCCTACCCTTTGTCGAGGATGTACCTAGCCGCCTTGCAGCCATCTGCATTTTCACAACCTCGTAGATAAGGCCCTCATGTATCTCTACACCAAAGATAGAATCACTGAGTTCTATTTCAGAAACCTTGTTCTTCTCAATATCATAAACATTTAAACCCGGCATTTTGCCACTCCAGATCCTGCTTAACCACGCTTTTTAATAGAATTCTTAACCAAAACAATACCGTTCCTGCTTCCTGGAACCGAACCTTTAATCAGGATCAAATTTTCATTTGGTCTAATCCCTACTACCACAAGATTTTGTATCGTTTTTCTCTTATCACCCATATGTCCTGGCATCTTTTTCCCTTTAAAAACCCTTGAAGGATATGCACTGGCTCCTATAGATCCCGGTGCCCTGTGAAACATAGAACCATGGGTAGCTCTACCCCCTTTAAAACCATATCTCTTTACAACACCCGCAAAACCTCTCCCTTTGCTCACTCCAACTACATCAACATAGTCACCTACTTCAAAAATATCAACTTTCAGCTCTTGACCTTTTTCATAATCTTCAGGAGACATCATCCTGAACTCCCTCAAAATCCGGGGGAAACCACTGCCTGTTTTTTTCAAGTGTCCTTGTATCGGCTTGGTAACGTTTTTTTGTTTCTTCCGCCCAAAACCCAACTGCATGGCATCGTATCCATCAATTTCTTTGGTTTTTTTCTGTGTAATTACGCAGGGACCCATTTCGATAACTGTAACCGGAATAGCCATTCCATCTCCTGAAAATACCTGCGTCATCCCTAATTTTCTGCCTATAAGTCCCTTTTCCATAACCACTCTTCTTTAACTAACCTTTGTAAGGTGAGCACTGTATTGACCGAAAGCTCTGCACAACTATGCAAAAACTCTAAGCTCTTAACACTTTCCGCCGTATTATTATATAAAAAACAGGAGACGAATTTTCAGAAGAATCCATCTCCTTATGCGCTTTCATGCCCCTATAATTTTATTTCAACATCAACACCCGCTGAGAGATCCAGCTTCATAAGAGCATCTACGGTCGCCTGCGTAGGTTCAATAATATCAATCAGCCTTTTATGTGTTCTGATCTCAAATTGTTCCCTTGATTTCTTGTCAACGTGAGGTGATCTGTTGACACAGTACTTATTTATCACTGTAGGCAAAGGTATGGGGCCGGCTACGCGAGCACCTGTTCTTTTTGCCGTACCAACAATATCTTCAACAGATCGATCCAGCAACTTATAATCATACGCTTTTAGTCGAATTCTTATTTTTTGATTTTCCATTTATGCCTCTACCAGCAACCAGTGTTCAACAAAAATTGGCGAACCCTTGCCTTTCTTAATCTTATTTACGTCTGATAACTGTTTGCCGAGTTTTTCCTCTATTCTATAATCTCGCTTACAACACCAGCGCCAACAGTTCTCCCACCTTCACGAATAGCAAATCTGAGTTGTTCTTCCATAGCTATAGGAGTAATAAGTTCAACTTCCACGCTTACATTATCACCGGGCATGACCATCTCCACTCCCTCGGGCAGTGTAGCAACGCCCGTCACGTCCGTTGTCCTGAAATAAAACTGAGGCCTATAACCGGAAAAGAAAGGAGTATGTCTCCCTCCCTCTTCCTTGGTAAGAACATAAACCGTTGCTTTAAATTTTGTGTGAGGGGTAATGGAACCGGGCTTTGCTACAACCTGCCCTCTTTCTACCTCATCCCGCTTGGTACCCCTAAGGAGTACACCTATATCATCACCAGCTCTTCCCTCATCTAATGTCTTACGGAACATCTCGACACCGGTACACACAGTCTTTAAAGTAGGTCTAATGCCGACCACTTCTACGTCATCTCCCGTCCTTACGATACCCCGGTCAGCTCTTCCGGTGACCACGGTACCTCGCCCGGATATACTGAAAACATCCCCAATCGGCATTAGAAACGGTTTGTCCAGATCACGAACAGGTTCTGGAATGTAGGCATCAACAGCATCCATCAATTCCCAAATAGACTTAACATCTTCAGAGTCCGGATCATCACTCTCGAGAGCCTTCAGGGCCGATCCTCTGATAATCGGAATATCATCACCCGGAAAATCATACTCAGTGAGGAGTTCCCTCATTTCAAGTTCTACCAGATCAAGCAGTTCCGGATCATCAACCAGATCAACCTTGTTCATATAAATCACGACATATGGAACCTGAACCTGTCTTGCAAGAAGGATATGTTCTCTCGTTTGAGGCATAGGCCCATCCGACGCAGCCACTACCAGGATGGTACCATCCATGTGGGCCGCCCCCGAAATCATATTTTTTATATAGTCGGCATGGCCTGGACAGTCAACGTGTGCATAATGTCTTTTGTCCGTTTCATACTCCACATGGGCGATATTAATTGTGACACCCCTTTCCTTCTCTTCAGGAGCATTATCGATCGCATCGAAAGACATAAATTCTGCAAGCCCTTTTGAGGCCAGATGCTTTGTAATTGCAGAGGTAAGTGTTGTCTTCCCATGATCCACATGACCTATTGTTCCTATATTTAGATGCGGTTTTGTCCTTTCAAATTTTTTCTTGGCCATCTCCATTACCCCCTTTTAAAGATAAATATAGTTGGTTTGATTATCCTACCTTTTTAAAGTTCTGTCAATTTAACTTTTTCTCAATTATGTCTTTCGCTAACCCCTCAGAGACTGTATTATAATTGAGTAATTGCATTGTATAGGTGGCCCTTCCCTGAGTCTTGGATCGTAAATCAGTCGCATAGCCAAACATTTCAGCCAGAGGAACCTCCGCATGTATCGCTTCCGAATCCGGTCTCGATTCAATACTGACGATCTTTCCCCTCCTGGCGCCAAGATTGCCTATCACATCTCCCATATACTCCTTGGGAACAATGATTTCAACAGACATAATCGGCTCGAGAAGCACCGGATGAGCCCGTTTCATACCATTTTTAAATCCTATTGAACCGGCCATCTTAAATGCCACTTCTGATGAATCAACGTCATGAAAAGATCCGTCAACCAGGTTTACTACCACATCAACAATTGGGAAACCAGCGAGTATTCCATTTTCCATCGCCTCAACAATTCCTTTTTCTACTGCCGGTATATATTCACGTGGGATAACACCCCCAACAATTTTATTCCGGAATTCAAAACCCCGACCAATTTCAGCAGGTTCAATCTCCAGCCACACATGACCATATTGCCCTCTGCCTCCGGACTGCTTCACAAACTTCCCTTCCGATCTGACATTTTTTCTAATCGTTTCTTTGTAAGCTACCTGTGGACTGCCGATATTTGCCCCGAGACCAAACTCCCTGGAAAGCCTGTCAACAATAATTTCGAGGTGTAATTCCCCCATCCCGGAAATCAGCGTCTGCCCGGTCTCTTTGTCAAGCTTCACCTTAAAGGAAGGATCCTCCCGAGTAATCTTCCGTAGAGCCTCACCCAGCTTCTCTTCATCTGCCTTCGTTTTAGGCTCTATTGCTATAGCGATAACCGGCTCCGGAAATTCAAGCGTTTCAAGTCTCAACGGATGACCAGTATCGGTTATCGTATCACCCGTAGTGGATGAATCCAACCCAACTGCTGCAGCAATATCACCGGTGCGAACTTCCTTGATCTCTTCTCTTTTATTGGCATGCATTTTGAGCAGTCGTCCAATTCTTTCTTTCCTCATTGCCGAGGCATTATACACATTAGAGCCCGCTCTCAAAACGCCGGAATAAACTCTGAAGTATGTCAATTGACCAACAAATGGATCGGTTACAATCTTGAAGGCAAGAGCCGAAAATGGCGAATCATCACTGGCGATCCTTTCCACATCCCTTCCATCCGTATCTTTTCCCACCACCGTAGGTCTGTCCAAGGGGGATGGAAGAAAATCTACCACCGCATCCAGAAGAGACTGAACACCCTTGTTCTTAAACGCAGAACCACATAAAACCGGTATTACTTTTAAAGACAGGGTTGCTTCCCTAATAACTTTTGCTATTTCTTCATGTGAAAGAGCTTCTTCATCCAAATATTTCTTCATCAAGCCCTCGTCATAATCGGCAAGGCACTCAATGAGTTTTTCTCTATACTCACCGGCAATATCTACCATCTCAGGTGGAATTTCTTCCACATTAAAATTACTTCCCAGTGAATCTTCGTCATAAATAACGGCCCGCATACGAACAAGGTCAACAATCCCCCTGAATTTACTTTCTCCTCCTATCGGAAGCTGTATCGGAAGTGGATTCGTACCGAGTCTCTCTCTGATGGCTGAAACAACCTTAATAAAATCCGCGCCGACTCTGTCCATCTTATTGACAAATGCGATACGTGGAACACGGTATTTATCGGCTTGCCTCCAGACAGCCTCTGACTGAGGTTCTACACCACCCACAGCACAGAAAAGCGCAACAGCACCATCTAAAATTCTCAAAGATCTTTCAACTTCTGCCGTAAAATCAACATGACCTGGCGTATCTATTATATTTATTTGATTATTTGCCCAAGTACATGTAGTTGCCGCAGAGGTTATCGTAATACCTCTTTCCTGTTCTTGCTCCATCCAGTCCATGACGGCCGTACCATCATGAACTTCCCCCATTTTATAGGATTCCTGGGTATAATATAATATCCGCTCTGTCGTAGTGGTTTTCCCGGCATCTATATGAGCCATAATGCCGATATTACGAATATGATTTAAAGGAACTACACGTGCCAATTCAATTCACCGCCACTTAAAATCTGTAATGAGCAAAGGCTTTATTTGCCTCAGCCATTTTGTGTACATCCTCTTTCTTTTTGACAGTGGCTCCTCTGCCATTGGCGGCGTCTATCAGTTCGGCAGCTAACTTCTCTTTCATGCTTTTACCGGCACGCTTTCTTGCATTATCTATCAACCACTTAATCCCCAGAGAAACCCTCCTAGTCTGTCTTACTTCCGTAGGCACCTGATAAGTGGATCCTCCTACCCGCCTCGATTTTACTTCTATGACAGGTTTTACATTACTTATAGCTTTCTCAAAAACTTCGATAGGCAACTCTTTTGTCTTCTCTTCAATAATATCAAAAGCCCCATAGAAGATAGATTCAGCAGTACTCTTTTTCCCTTTCAATAACAGATTGTTAATGAATTTTGCCACGAGTTCGCTATTATACCTGGAATCAGGCAGGATTTCTCTCTTTGCTATCTCTCTTCTTCTCGGCATTTATGACTACTCCCAAAGATCAACTTGGTTTTTTGGTTCCGTATTTCGATCTACTCTTTTTCCTGTCCTGGACACCCATGGTGTCGAGTGTCCCCCTTACTACCTGATACCTCACCCCGGGAAGATCCTTGACCCTGCCTCCCCTGACAAGGACAACAGAGTGTTCCTGGAGATTATGTCCCATTCCCGGTATATATGAGGTCACTTCATAGCCACTGGTAAGACGCACCCTTGCCACTTTTCTCAATGCAGAATTAGGCTTCTTAGGTGTTGAAGTATAAACCCTGATACAGACTCCCCTTCTCTGCGGAGAACCGGCAAGTGCAGGTGTTGTGGCTTTCTTTTTTATCTTTATTCGGCCTTTACGAACCAGCTGATTTATTGTAGGCATCATCCCCCCATCGGTTAATAACTTATATAAAGGCAAAGTTTGGTTCTCTATCAATTACCAACTTGCATGTCAAGTGTTTTCTCGTCTACTTTTTCGGTTATTTGCTCTAACTTATCATCACCTTCAATTTCCATCCCCAACTTCTTATACACACTGACACCTGTTCCCGCCGGGATCAACCTTCCCATTATAACATTCTCCTTAAGCCCCCTGAGGTAATCAACTTTCCCGGCCATGCTGGCCTCCGTAAGAACACGTGTCGTCTCCTGAAAAGACGCTGCCGAAATAAAGCTCCCGGTACTAAGAGATGCCTTAGTAATCCCCAAAAGAACCGGTTCACCTATAGCAGGTTGACCTCCCTCGGCTATAACTTTTTCATTTTCTTCCTCGAATAAATGCTTTTCCACCTGCTCATCTGTAAGGAAAGATGTATCGCCCGGTTTTGTCACTTTAATTCTGCGAAGCATCTGACGCACAATAATTTCTATATGTTTGTCATTAATTTTGACACCCTGTAGCCTATAAACTTCCTGTACTTCATCAACTAAATACCGGGCTAATTCTTTTTCTCCCTTAATAGCAAGAAGATCATGAGGATTCTGCGCACCACCCATCAGAGGTTCACCAGCCACAACTCTGTCACCTTCCTGTACACTTATATGTTTCCCCTTGGGAATCAGGTATTCTCTTTGATCACCGATATCCGGGGTTATAACAACCTTTCTTTTTCCCTTTACATCTTTACCGAACGAAGCCACCCCGTCGATTTCTGTTATTACAGCATATTCCTTCGGTTTTCTCGCTTCAAAAAGTTCCGCCACCCTGGGAAGACCACCGGTAATATCCTTTGTCTTTGTGGTCTCTCGAGGAATCTTTGCAATAATGTCACCAGCATTTACCTGCTGACCTTCCGACGCAACAATGTTTACGCCAACTGAAAGTTGGTGCCTTGCAATCGTATTCGTTCCCGGCAGCTTAACCGTTTTTCCGTCTTTATCTTTTAACGAAATCCTCGGACGTAAATTTGAATCCTTAGATTCAACAACAACCTTTCTGGAAAGACCAGTCACCTCGTCAACCTGTTCCTTCATGGTCACCCCTTCAACAATATCTCCGAACTTGATTGTTCCATCAACCTCTGAAAGAATTGGTATTGAAAAGGGGTCCCATTCTGCAATCAGTTCTCCTTCTTTTATCCCATAACCATCAGCCACCTTTACATGTGCCCCATATGGAACAGGATATCTACCGCGGCTTCTCTCTTTCTCATCCAGGACGTGGATTTCTCCGCTTCTGTTCATCACGATAAGCTGTTTTTCTTTGCCCTTAACCGTATTGAGATCCACGAACTTTATGGTACCCGAATGCCTCGCCTCCAAGGTAGAGTGTTCTTCGAACTTTGCGGTACCACCAATATGAAAAGTTCGCATAGTCAGCTGGGTTCCGGGTTCACCGATCGATTGAGCTGCAATAATGCCGACCGTTTCACCAATATTTACCAAGTGCCCATGGGACAAATCCCTTCCATAACACCTGGCACAAGCGCCTTGTTTTGACTTGCACGTCAGAACGGATCTTATTTTAATCCTCTCTATACCTGCTCGGTCAATCTTATCTACTAGCGCTTCATCAATTTCCTGATTCGCCCCTACTATAATTTCTCCTGTAAAAGGATCCTTGATAGCATCCAGGGTAACCCTACCCAAAACACGCTCACCCGCTGCTTCTATTATCTCCCCGCCTTCCGACAGGGCAGAAACATAGATGCCATCGATCGTTCCACAATCTTCCTCAGTAATAATACAGTCCTGAGCCACATCGACAAGTCTCCTGGTAAGATACCCGGAATTTGCCGTCTTAAGTGCAGTATCAGCAAGACCTTTCCTGGCACCGTGTGTAGAAATAAAATATTGGAGAACAGATAGCCCTTCCCTGAAATTTGCAGTAATCGGTGTCTCAATAATCTCACCGGATGGTTTCGCCATTAACCCCCTCATACCTGCAAGCTGTCTTATCTGCGCAGCACTTCCCCTCGCACCCGAATCAGCCATCATATAAATAGGATTAAAGCTTTTTATCTTTATCTTTTTATTATCCGGCCCCATCACCTCTTTCGTTCCGATAGCTCCGAGCATCTCAGCAGCAACCTTCTCAGTAGCCTGAGCCCAGATGTCTATGACTTTATTATAACGTTCTCCATCTGTAATAAGACCATCCATATATTGTTTCTGAATCTCCAAAACACCTTCGTCGGCTTTTGCAACAATCTCCTTTTTGCTGGAAGGTATCATCATATTATCAATCGCAAAAGATGCACCAGACATAGTAGCAATCTTGAAACCAAGATCTTTTAATCTATCCGCCAGTAAAACCGTTGCCTTATCCCCACAAGACCTGTAACAATAATCAATAAGGTCTGCCAACATCTTCTTGCTCATAACTTTATTAATGATATCAAAGGGAATTCCTTCAGGAACAACTTCATAAAGTAAAACTCTACCTGTCGTTGTATCCGTTAGTTTTCCCTCAATTCTAACTTTAATCTTCGCATGAAGATCAATCACGCCGGCATCAAAGGCACTTCTAACTTCATCGGGATCAGAAAAGATCATATCCTCTCCCATAACACGGTCTTCGGACCTCGTTAGATAATAAATTCCGAGGACAATATCCTGACCTGGAACAATAATCGGCTTACCATTAGCCGGTGAGAGAATGTTATTTGTCGACATCATAAGAACCCTGGCTTCTGTTTGTGCTTCAATAGATAAAGGCACATGTACAGCCATCTGGTCTCCGTCGAAATCAGCATTGAATGCAGGGCAGATCAGAGGATGAAGCTGTATCGCCTTTCCTTCTATAAGCACAGGTTCAAAAGCCTGCATGCCAAGCCTGTGTAAAGTCGGAGCTCTATTAAGCATAACGGGATATTCACGGACAACCTCATCTAATGCATCCCATACCTCCGGGATCTCCCTTTCAACCATCCTTTTAGCGCTCTTCACAGTGGTAACATAACCCTTCGCCTGAAGCCTGTTGTAAATGAATGGCTTGAAGAGCTCCAACGCCATCTTTTTAGGAAGTCCACATTGATGTAATCTCAAGTCGGGTCCTACAGTAATGACGGATCTTCCTGAGTAATCAACCCTCTTGCCAAGGAGATTCTGTCTGAACCTGCCCTGCTTCCCTTTCAGCATATCCGACAGCGATCTAAGAGGTCTCTTGTTGGAACCGGTAATAGCCCTTCCTCTCCTGCCGTTGTCAAAGAGGACATCTACAGACTCCTGAAGCATCCTTTTCTCGTTTCTTATGATAATTTCCGGTGCAGAGAGTTCCTGCAAACGTTTCAGGCGGTTGTTCCTGTTAATAACCCTTCTGTAAAGATCGTTTAGATCAGACGTGGCAAAACGGCCGCCATCCAGGGGAACCAGAGGCCGGAGCTCTGGAGGAATTACCGGTAAAACTGTCAGAATCATCCATTCTGGTTTATTTCCCGATTTTTTAAGTGCTTCAACAATTTTTAGCCTCTTTAAATACTTCTTCTTTTTGGTTTCAGAGGTAGCTACTTTCAATTCCGATCTGAGTTCTTCATCCAATCCATCTATGTCAACTTCTTCCAGAAGTTTTCTAACAGCTTCAGCGCCTATCCCTGCCTCAAAGGCATCCGGGCCATACTCCTCCCTCAATTCCGCATAACTCTCCTCAGAAAGTACTTCCTTCTTTTTCAAAGGTGTATCTTTGGGATCCAATACGATCCAGCATTCAAAATAGAGCACCCTCTCCAGTTCTTTAAGCGTCAAATCAAGTACATTACCTATTCGGCTGGGAAGACTCTTCAGAAACCATATATGGGCTACAGGTGCTGATAAGGTTATGTGTCCCATTCTTTCTCTGCGAACCTTTGACTGGATAACCTCAACACCGCACTTTTCGCAGACAACCCCTCTGTGTTTCATCCTCTTATATCTGCCACAAAGGCATTCGTAATCCTTAACTGGACCGAATATCTTTGCGCAAAAAAGCCCTTCTCTCTCCGGCTTGAATGTCCTGTAGTTTATTGTCTCAGGTTTCTTGACTTCACCCTGAGACCACGAAAGAATACTCTCCGGCGAGGCAATGGACATTTTTATTGCATTAAACCTCACGGGATCCTTCGGCTTTTCAAAAAAACTGAATATATCTTCCACTGAACATATCTCCCTAATTAGATTCAATCCTGAATCTTTTAATTTTACTTTTTAACTCTTCATGCTGGAACAAGTTCGGCAGGCCATTTAATGATTTTAATGAAAACTAATTTCCTTCCTCAATTAACTGCACATCGAGACAAAGGCCCTGCAATTCCTTGACGAGGACATTAAAGGATTCAGGAATCCCCGCTTCAAATTTATGCTCTCCTTTAACAATGGATTCATATACTCTTGTTCTGCCAGCTACATCATCCGATTTAACGGTAAGAAACTCCTGCAACGCATACGCAGCACCATAGGCCTCCATCGCCCAGACCTCCATCTCACCCAACCTCTGGCCGCCAAACTGCGCTTTACCCCCGAGAGGCTGCTGAGTAACAAGAGAATAGGGCCCAATTGACCTGGCATGAATCTTATTGTCAACGAGATGGTGAAGCTTCAGCATATAAATCATTCCTACTGTCACCTCCTGGTCAAAAGGTTCTCCAGTCCTGCCATCAAAGAGCATCGTCTGGCCACTTTCCGGAAGATCAGCCAATTTAAGCATACTCTTTATATCATCCTCAGAGGCACCATCAAAAACAGGTGTCGCTATAGGAATACCATTTTTAAGTCTGCCGACAAATTTCTTGATTTCCTCATCAGTCGCCCCATCTATAAAAGCGTCAAATTGAGGAGAGGAGTATATCTCTTTAACTTCTTTTTTCAGGTTATCCATGCTGTATTTCGTATTTAGCAAAGAATTTACCTTGTCTCCCAATTCTTTTGCAGCCCATCCGAGATGAGTCTCTAAGATCTGCCCCACATTCATACGCGAGGGCACCCCCAAGGGATTCAAGACTATATCAAGAGGAGTTCCGTCCTCAAAAAAAGGCATGTCTTCCTCTGGAAGTATCCTGGATAGCACTCCCTTATTACCATGTCTTCCCGCCATCTTATCACCAACAGAAAGCTTCCTTTTTATGGCCACATAAACCTTAACCATCTTGATTACTCCTGGGGGAAGTTCATCTCCAGTTTTTAATTTATCTATCTTTTCCTCAAAAAAAGCCTCCACCAACTCTATTTTTTTAGAAAAATTTGCAAAGATAGTTTCTACCTTCTCATTCAACGCATCTTCTTCTAACAGCGATATTTCCTTCCAGAGACTAAATGGTATCATCTCCAGGACATCTTCGGTAATCTCTTCTTCCTTTTTTAACAATCTCTTTTTCTTTTTCGGATCAACCAGCCTCGTTGCAGAAGTCTTTCCGATGAGTAAGCTTGAAATCTCCCTCTTAACATTATCGGTAATAATCCTGATTTCATCATCTCTGTCCTTGAGTAAACGCCCTATCTCTTCGTCTTCTATAATTTGCGATCTGCGATCTTTCTCCGTCCCCTTACGGGCAAATGTCTTTGCATCTATAACTATACCCTCAACTCCAGGGGGAACACGCAGAGATGTATCCCTGACATCACCAGCTTTTTCACCAAATATAGCCCTAAGTAACTTTTCTTCCGGAGACAGTTGTGTTTCCCCTTTTGGGGTAATCTTACCGACCAGAACATCTCCCGGTTTCACCGATACTCCTATACGAACCATCCCGCTTTCATCCAGATTCCGCAGGGTTTCCTCCCCTACATTGGGAATATCTTTGGTGATTTCCTCCTTGCCCAATTTAGTATCCCTGGCGACCGTGTCAAATTCTTCAATATGTATAGACGTATAAATGTCCTCTTTCACCACTCTTTCACTAATCAAGATAGAGTCCTCATAATTATATCCTCCCCAGGACATAAAGGCGACCATGACGTTTCTCCCCAGTGCCAGTTCTCCATCATTGGTTGCAGGCCCATCGGCTATCACCTCTCCTCTGTTTGCTCTATCTCCTACGTTTACAATAGCCTTATGATTGAAACATGTATCCTGATTTGAACGCTGAAACTTGGTCAGGTTATATATATCGACTCCTGTATCAAGCTGGGTTTTCCCGTCATTATCACATTCAATTACAATCCTTGACGCATCAACGCTCTTCACAACGCCAGACCTTTTAGCTATAATAACAGCACCAGAATCCCGCGCAATAACTGACTCCATCCCCGTACCCACAAGAGGATATCCAGGTTTTACAAGCGGAACCGCCTGTCGCTGCATATTGGAACCCATCAGGGCACGGTTGGCATCATCATGTTCCAAGAAGGGAATAAGTCCTGCGGCAACACTTACAAGTTGATTGGGAGATACATCCATAAGCTGAACTTCATCAGGCATAGCCATAACAAAGTCCTCCCCCCTCCTCGAAGAAATAAGCTTATCCTTAAATCTTCCTTTTGAATCGAGAGGAGTATCCGCCTCGGCTATAATATATTTTTCTTCCTCCATTGCTGTCAAATATTCGATATCATTCGATACTATCCCGTTCCTTACCGCCCTGTACGGAGTTTCTATAAAACCGAATTCGTTCACCCTTGCGTAGGTACTAAGAGAAACAATAAGACCTATATTGGGCCCCTCTGGGGTTTCAATAGGACATATCCGGCCATAGTGAGATGAATGTACATCTCTCACTTCAAAACCCGCCCGCTCCCTGGTAAGTCCCCCTGGGCCAAGGGCGGATAATCTCCTTTTGTGCGTAACTTCTGAAAGCGGATTCGTCTGATCCATAAACTGTGACAGCTGACTACTCCCAAAAAACTCATTAACAACGGCCAAAACAGGTTTAGCATTTATTAAATCATGGGGCATCATGGTTTCCACATCTTGAAGACTCATCTTCTCTTTAATAGCCCGCTCCATTCTGACCAAGCCTATCCTGTATTGATTTTCGATAAGTTCTCCAACAGATCTCGCCCTTCTGTTACCTAAATGATCAATGTCATCAATACTGCAATCTCCCACACCATTCTTGAGATCAACAAGATATTTAACTGCCTTCAGGATATCCTCATTCCGTAACACCGTTACATCCGTAGAGACATCCAGGCCAAGTTTATAATTCATCTTGGCTCTGCCCACATTAGAAAGATTATAGCTATCAGGATTGAAAAAGAGACTACCGAAAAACCTGCGTGCCGTTTCCAGAGTGGGCGGGTTGCTTGGTCGGAGTCTCCTGTATATTTCAACTATTGCGTCTTCTTCCGTGTCAACCTTATCAATCAGGAGAGTATCCCTCATGGCAGAACTCGTTCCATCTTCGTCAAGACTAATAAACCGTAGTTCCCTGACCCCTTTTTCTCGAACTAATTCCAACCCTTCCACAGTCAATTCGCTATTGCAGTGTAACAAAACCTCTTCTGTTTCAGGATCTAATACATCCGATGAGAGCACCTTTCCAACAAGGACTTCATCACTTATCGACATTCGACCTATATTTAATCCCGCGAGTTTTTTCAAAGCCACTTTTGATATTTTCCTGCCCTTTTTTACGATAACTTCACCGGTTTTTTTATCCTTAATATCTTCCGGGGCTCTTTCATCAACAAGAAATTCATCCACCGACATAAAAGCCTGGCCATCCTCCAGAAATACTTTTTCAATATTATGAAAATAGCCAAGCAGATCATCGGTAGAGTTCCCCATAGCCTTTAAAAGGATAGTAACGGGCATTTTTCTTCTTCTGTCTATCCTGGCATAAAGAAAATCCTTGGAATCAAATTCAAGATCGAGCCAGGAACCCCTGATTGGAATAATCCTTGCTGAATATATTAGTTTTCCGCTTGTATGTGTCTTTCCCTTGTCATGATCAAAAAAGATGCCGGGGGATCTGTGGAGCTGGCTGACTATAACCCGCTCCGTACCATTGACAATAAAAGTGCCATTATCTGTCATCAATGGTATCTCACCAAAGTAAATCTCCTGTTCCTTGATATCCCTGATTGTCTTTTGCTCACTCTCCCGGTCAACATCAAAAACAACAAGTCTGACCACAATCTTCAGCGGAGCCGCATAAGTCATTCCCTTCTGAAGGCACTCTTTCACATCGTATCTGACATCCCTTATTTTGTAACTTACAAATTCCAAAGAACACTGACCGCTGAAATCCGAAATGGGAAAAACACTCTTAAAGGTACCCTGCAGACCCGAATTATCCCTCTCGGCGGGATTTATATCCCTCTGGAGGAACTTCTCATATGACTTTGTCTGGATATCAATAAGATCTGGGATATCAACTATTTTTTTAATACGACCAAAATTTTTTCTAAACCCGTCCATAATTCCCCTTACAGCAATTGATAGTTAAAGTTCAGTAAGCAATGGTTGGTAAAGACCACTGTATACTGTCCACCAACTACTATTTTACTTAATCTCCACGCTGGCTCCTACCTCTTCCAGTTTCTTCTTAATATCATCTGCCTCATCCTTCGAAACGGCCTCTTTAACCGGCTTCGGCACACCATCGACCAAATTTTTGGCTTCTTTCAATCCCAAACCTGTCAAGGCCCTGACAACCTTTATAACCTGGATCTTCTGGTCACCAAAACCGGAGAGTATAACATCAAATTCAGTCTTCTCTTCTTCCTGGACTACCTGTTCTGACCCTGGAGCCACAGCAGCAACCGATACTGGCGCAGCCGCGGACACACCAAACTTTTCTTCCAATTCCTTTACGAGTTGTGACAACTCGAGAACTGTCATATCTTCAATAAACTTTACAACATCTTCTTTTGTTATTTTTTCTTTCGTCACTTTTTCTTTTTGTGTTTTTTCCTTTGTTTCTTTCTCTTTTACTACCTTTTCATCTGTCATTTTTCTAATTCCTTCCTAATATGTTTTATTTCTCTGTCCGATAAGCGTCAAGAACTTGAACAAAACTTCTCGGAACACCATTTAGCACATTAACCAGCGAAGCTTGTGTTGCTACCAGTACGGAGAGAAGCTTTCCAAGAAGAACATCCCTACCGGGAAGTGCAGCCAGAACACATATCTCTTCCTTACTTAAAAACTTGCCATACAACATCCCTGCTTTAATTTCCAGATCCTCGTTCCTTCTGGCGAAATTAACCAGTGCTTTTGTCGGCTCAATTTCATCTCCATAACTCATGGCAATGGCAAGCGGCCCCTTGAAATACTCTTCAAGAATACTAAAATCGGTACCCTTAGAAGCGATTCCCAGAAGGGTATTCTTTGTCACCCTTAACTCGGTCGCGGATTTACGTAGCTCATTTCTTAATGAGGTAATCTCCTCCACATTTAAACCACTATAATCCACCAGAACCGCCAGCTTAACATCTTTAATTTTATCACGAAGATCAGCAACAACCAGCTCTTTAGTTTTTCGATCCAACTATTTCTAGCCTCCTTTCTTATTCTGAATTCCAAAAACCCTCACTATAAAGTAAGAATTTAGTTTGAAAATCAGAGATGCATACAGGAAGAAAAATTGAACTAATCAATCGTCTCGGCAGGCCGATTCAAATCGTTTAAACATCCCGTACCCGCTGTCTCTGACTTATTTATCAGATATCAATTCCCAACTGAAAGCTCTTAGCAGAAACCAAGTTTCGCCACTTCGCTGACAGCTGAGCATTAATAATCATCTCAAAAGATTTCTGACATTCAGGGAATCCACCTTTACCCCTGGACCCATAGTGGTAGAAATTGATATGTTTTTTAGATAAGTTCCTTTACTTGATGCCGGTTTCAGTTTCACGATAGTTTCTGCTAATGTTAAAACGTTTTCCAATAATTTATCTGCCCCAAAAGAAACCTTTCCTACTGGACTATGTACAATTCCTGTTTTTTCTACTCTGAACTCAATCTTACCCGCCTTGAGTTCTTGTACAACTCTTCCTACATCAAAGGTTACTGTGCCGACTTTCGGATTCGGCATCAACCCACGCGGTCCTAAGAGTTTTCCAAGTTTTCCCACACTACCCATCATATCAGGTGTAGCAACAACTCTGTCAAACTCAAACCAACCCTCTTTTATTTTTTCAATTATGTCATCAGAGCCAACAATATCAGCTCCCGCATCAAGGGCTTCCTTTTCTTTGTCACCCTTTGCAAAAACCAACACTCTTACAGACTTCCCCAAGCCGTTAGGAAGACCTACGCTTCCTCTAATCATCTGATCGGCATGCCTTGGATTCACACCTAATCTGATAGCTACATCGACAGTTTCGTCAAACTTTGCCCTTGAGGTGCTCACAATCAGTTCCAAAGCTTCCTTCAGAACATATTTCTTTTCAGATTCAACCTGCTCTTTCGCTTTTAAAAAACTTTTACCTTCTTTAGGCATTGTCATTCAACCTCTTCTATTCTGCAATTTCAATTCCCATCGATCTTGCCGTTCCCTTTACAATGTTTTCAGCCCCTGGCATATCGAGGGCATTCAGGTCATCATATTTTAACTCGGCAATCTCTTTCACCTGTTTGGCTGTTACCGTTCCTACCTTTTCTCTTTTTGGATCTCCTGACCCCTTCGCTATTTTGGCTGCCTGTTTGAGAAGAACAGACGTCGGCGGCGTTTTGGTAACGAAGGTAAATGATCTATCAGCATATACAGTTATTAGTACGGGTATAATCATTCCTTCCTGGTTCTGCGTCATGGCATTATATGCCTTGCAGAACTCCATAATATTTACTCCATGTTGACCCAGGGCTGGCCCTATAGGTGGTGATGGAGAAGCTTTCCCCGCCTGAATTTGAAGTTTTATGCTTGCTATAATCTTTTTTGCCATTCTGATCACCCTATCTCCAAGTTTTCATTAATATCAATTCTGGACAACCTGTATGAAATCTAATTCCACAGGCGTTGACCTGCCAAAAATACTAACGATAACTCTTAATTTACCCTTCTCTGGTTTAACCTCGTCAACCATCCCGTCAAAGTTTGTAAATGGACCGTCTATAATTCTGACATGATCTCCAACTTCAAACTCATATTTGGGTTTCGGTTTCAAGGTTCCTTCATCTATCCTGGTTTTCAGTAATTCAACATCTTCATCCGGTATCGGAGTCGGCTTATCTTTACTTCCGACAAATCCTGTAACTTTGGGCGTATTATTCACTACATGCCAGGCTTCATCGTTCATTTCCATTCTCACAAGTATATAACAAGGAAAAAATTTCCTTTTGGAGGTTTTTTTATCCCCGCCAACCAGTTCGACGACATCCTCTTCCGGCACAAGAATATCAGAGAAATACTCCTGCATACCAGCAGATTCTATTCTCTCCTGCATGGAAAGCTTCACCTTGTTTTCAAACCCCGAATATGTGTGAATGACATACCATTTAAAGGCCATATATTTAACCCATGAATAATCTCAATATTTTAGTAAGTCCAAAATCCACGATGCCGAGAAACATAGACACAAGGAAAGTGAAAATAACAACGATAGACGTGGAGGTAAAAGCCTGCTTTGGTGTCGGCCATACAACCTTTTTAAGCTCAATCTTTGCCTCTTTCAAAAACTGCCTTATTTTTTGTATTCTATTCATTGATGCTTATTCTGAATTTATTTCCGTAACGATAAAAATGGCAGGCCAGGAGGGAGTCGAACCCCCAGCATCCGGATTTGGAGTCCGGCGCTCTATCCAATTAGAGCTACTGGCCCGTACCCGCATATGGGACTTACCTTAAAACGATATGTTCTCCAAGCCTTAAAATCACGAAACAACATTTTAGGCAAAGCGAAAGGAGTTTTACACAACGGTTTCTCTGCCAAGATACGCCCCATGTTAACTACTTCGTTTCCCTGTGAACAGTATGGACCCGACAGAACTTACAATATTTTTTCAACTCAAGACGATCCTGCATCGTTCTCTTGTTCTTCGTTGTTGTATAATTTCTTTGCTTACATTCCGTACAAGCCAAGGTAATTATGTTTCTCATTACAAACCAACTCTCTTTAAAATGGAGCCCACGACCAGGATTGAACTGGTGACCTCATCCTTACCAAGGATGTGCTCTACCGACTGAGCTACGTGGGCAAATTAATAAATTTAAAAAGCAATCTCTGCAGTAGCTCTAACAGATCAGTATCGGCTCTCAGACAATTTCTCCAACTTTCAGAATACCTGCTCATCCCTCACAAATCATTCCCCTACAAACCAGACAATCATTTTTACAAATAAAATGGAGCGGGAAACGGGATTCGAACCCGCGACCCTCAGCTTGGAAGGCTGATGCTCTAGCCACTGAGCTACTCCCGCTTTATGTATGGTGGAGGGGGGAGGATTCGAACCTCCGTAGGCTCCGCCGGCAGATTTACAGTCTGCTCCCTTTAGCCACTCGGGAACCCCTCCCTGGAGCTGGCGATGGGACTCGAACCCGCGACCTGCTGATTACAAATCAGCTGCTCTACCAGCTGAGCTACGCCAGCGATCTCCCAAACGACAGACCTACGCACAAGAATTTTGCATAATAATATTACAAGATACAATTTGTCAAGATTTTTTTGGCTCTCTAATTAATTTAAAAGAAATGTTATCATAAGCAAGATTTAAAAAGGATCGCTGACTCATAATATATATCACTGTAGAAAAGTGACAACGAATCCACGATCAAAAAGAAAACATACTGCAGGGATTTCTTTACGCTATAAAAACGGGTTTCCCCTTAAATATTACTTATGTGTTCAAACACCATGCATATTTCTATTCGTTCTTGTGGAAATACAGTACAACTTAATACAACTTTCCTATAATTAGTCGTTTGTCAAGCATAATTTTAGGTTCCTTGCCGATTTTATCGTCACCTTCTTCGATATTTTCTTCCTGACATTCATATAATTTCGTAATACATTCCGAATTAGCTGAACTAAATAGGATGATTATACGAAATTGAAATACCCCGCCGCCATAACGGCAGGGTATTTTCAAAAAAAGCCTTCTTTGTCTTCATGGATTGTCCTCCCGCAAAAATGAATTTTTTCACAAGATTCGATTTTTTGCTTAGAAAATACAGAAAAATGGGAAGTGCGCCTCGTTGGGATTCAGCTACATGTTGACCATTACAGTTGCACTTCGCAATTAACCGGCTGCCCGTAAATGCCGTTTTTCGGAAATATCCTGTGAACTGTCATGAAAGATGGTGTCAGTCTTTATTATTCGTGCCATCTTTGCTGAATCGCTGTCCATGCCAAGAACCTCTACGATTATTTCAGATGGTTTAACTCCCCCGTCCTTTCCGAACAGCAGCGACATTTTGATCCTGCTGTCTTCCCTGTCGAAAAAAAGAGCGTTGACTATGGGACGTATGTTTCTTCTGGTCTGCTTTCTTTTCTTTTCCCGTAACATAATTAACTCATCAGACTTAAGGAAGGTTTCTATCTTTTCATCTAACAACTTCTCCTTTTCCAAAGGGATTTTCTCGGGAAGAACAACCTCATATTTGAACCCCTTTATAACCTTGGACAAGGAATCGGTATCCGGCGGTATTCCCCTGACATTCAGAATTCTTAACCCGGAAGGGAGAAAGGAATTTATTTTTTGAATGACTTCTTTAATGCTTTCACCAGGACTCTCGACCTGAATGTCAACATACTCGCCCAGACTTTCCATTCCTACCGATGTGGCATACGGAAAGGATATCTTTGGATGAGGATGAAAACCTTTCGAATACATGAAGGAAAGTCCGCTTCTCTTTATCCCCCTGATAAGGGCAGAGGAAATCTCAAGATGGGACAGAAGGCGGGAGACCCCCTCCTTAGCAAATTTGATCCTGAATTTCTCTATCTGTCTGGGAGATTCCTCTTTTGCCGGCTCCACTTCCTTCTTTCCGACAGTGCCGGCACCGTCCTTCGCTATAATGTTTCTTATTGTATCATGGTCACAGATACCGCACTGATGGCATACCCCGAAGCGGCAGTCTGCCGTCAATTCTTCCCCCAGTGATTTCCGGAGTTCTTCCGTCAAAAAATTCTTGCTTATACCACAGTCTATTCGATCCCAGGAAAGTTTCTCTGTAATGTGCCGTTCCCGCAGGTAATCCTCGACTCTGATGTCTGTCTCCCTTATCGCCTCTTCCCACAGATCAAACTTAAACTGGTCGCTCCAGCCGTCGAAGCGGCATCCAAGGCGGAAGGCACGTTCCAACAAGGCCCCCAGCTTTTCGTCTCCCCTCGAAAAGACCCCCTCAAGGAGGCTCATCCGTCCGTCATGCCATTTTATCTTTAGATTTCTGTTCCGAATATTCTTCTTAAGGAACTCCTGCCTTTCCAGTATCTCCTCCAGACTTATCTGCCTGCACCACTGAAACGGTGTGTGTGGTTTTGGTACAAAAGTGGAAAGGCTCACAGTAACCTGTCGCCTGTTTTCTCCTTCCCGAAGTACCCGGTATGCGAGGTCGGTTATACCCTCTAAGTCTTCCTTCCTTTCACCGGGAAGCCCCAGCATAAAATACAACTTTATTGATCTCCAGCCCGCACCAAAGACATTTCTCGTGGTGGAAAGAAGGTCCTCTTCAGTATTGCCCTTGTTTATCACATTTCGCAGTCTCTGCGTCCCTGCCTCCGGCGCCAGGGTAAAGCTCGTCTTCCTGACCCGCTTTATCTCATCGATCAATTCCCGGGTAAGGGTCTCCACCCTCATCGACGGAAGAGCTAATGCCACTCTTTTATCATAATAACGGTTCATCAATTTGGAAACGAGATATTCGATCATAGAATAATCGCCGGAGCTCAGCGACAGGAGTGATAATTCGTTGTGCCCTGTTGAACAAAGCATCTCATCTGCCATCTTTCCCAGAACTTCCGGTGTCCTCTCCCTGACAGGCCGCCAGACCATCCCAGCCTGACAGAATCGACAGCCACGGGTACAACCCCTCGCTATCTCCAGGGTAACACGGTCGTGAATCGTATTCATCAAAGGAACCACCGGTCTCAAGGGCACTAACCATTGGTTAATATCGGATACAATCCTCTTTTTTACTCTTTCCCCACTAGTATGTATGGCGGGGATGTAAACCCCTTCAATTTCGGCGAGCGACTCGAGAAGCTGCCCCCTGGTGTACCCCCTTTTCTTTCCTTCCATCACGGCACGGGAGATTTCCATGACCACCTCTTCACCCTCCCCGATGACAAAGGCATCAAAAAAGGCAGTGACCGGCGCGGGATTAAAGGTACATGGTCCTCCCGCAATGACCAGAGGGACTTCCTCTTTCCTGTCCCTGGCATATATCGGGATACCCCCAAGCTCCAGCATGTTCAGAACGTTTGTGTAGGACAGTTCATACTGAAGAGAAAATCCTACGATATCGAAATTCTTCAAGGGAGCACGTGATTCAAGAGAGGAGAGCATGATATTGTTTTTCCTCATCTGGAATTCCATGTCCGGCCAGGGGGCGTAAAATCTCTCTGCAGAAATCTCCGGGACGCTGTTCAGTATAGAATAGAGTATCTGCAAACCGAGGTGAGACATTCCCACTTCATAGGTATCCGGAAATGCGAGCGCAAAACTCAGTCTGCACTCCGATTTATTTTTCTTCGCAGAATTTACTTCTCCCCCGATATACCTGCTCGGTTTTTCAACCAGGGTAAAGATATCTTCATACAGTTTAGAACTCATAGAATATTCAAGCTTTCAAATGTTTTCTTTACAACATCCGCTGATAGGCTGAAGGCGGCCAGTTCATCGTCAGGAAGGTCTATTTTATGTATTTTCTCGACACCTGCTGCACCTAACGTTATCGGGGCACCGATATAAATACCCTCTATACCGTACTCGCCTTCGAGATAGACCGAGGCAGGAAGCATTCTCTTGCTGTCCATAAGTATCGCTTCCACCATAACCATAACGGAAGACGAAGGGGCATGCCAGGCACTGCCCGTTTTAAGAAGCTTGACGATCTCGGCCCCGCCGTTTTTTGTTCTTTCAATAATTGCCTGAAGCCTTTCGGGCTTTATAAGCTGGCTGATTGGAATGCCGTTTAGTGTGGTATATCTTTCAACAGGCACCATTGCATCCCCATGACCTCCCAGCACGAGAGCCTGAATATCTCTTATTGATACATTCAGCTCCTCGGCCAGAAACAACTTATACCTCGCCGTATCGAGAATTCCCCCCATACCAACGACCCTCCGTGCAGGAAATCCTGAAACCTTCCAAGCAAGCTGGGTCATGACATCAAGCGGGTTTGTAACCACAACAATAATGCATTCGGGAGCATGTTCTTTTATCTTCTCCGTGACCGATTTTATGATATTCCCGTTTTTTTCGGCCAGTTCCTCGCGGGTCATTCCGGGTGTTCGGGCAAGCCCTGCTGTAACCACAATAATCCGAGAATTTCTGATCTCAGAAAAGTCATTTGTGCCTGTTACTTTAACATCAATCCCTTCAAGAGATGCTGATTGTGAGATATCAAGCGCCTTGCCTTGGGGAAGCCCTTCTATAATATCAACGATAACAACATCTGCCAGATTGTTCTCTGCTATTCTCTGGGCGACCATGGTACCGACAAAACCAGATCCGATAATGGAAACCTTTTTTCTCATACGACTCTTCTCCTTTTACACAATTTAACCAAAGAGAAGTTTCATATCACAAAAGAAATATGGGGGGAAGAAATGTTTTAAGAACCAGTAAACGGAAAGCGGCCAGCTTAAATACCTGGCACTACCCGAATTGATACGTGTCTATCAAAACCATTGACAGGGTTGGGAAAAGAAGGTAATTTATCCGCAACAGTCGTTAGTGTAAGAGCTTTGAAAATATGGTTTTTTGATGCTCAGAATGTGTTTTGCGTTCAGAGGTTTTGGCTTCAAAGAAACAGCTGAAAATCAAAGATAAAAACAGAGGTGTCTTCTGGGGAAAAGAACTATAAAAATTGTCGCAACAGGTTTTGGCAGCGGTTTTACCCCTTTTGCCCCGGGAACTGCGGGAACAGTTATAGGGATACCGGTATATCTTGTATTCTCACATTTTTCCTGGCCCCTTTACCTGATATCGGTAGTGGCATTTTCATTTTTGGCGGTGTATGTATCCCGGGAAGCAGAAAAGATATTCAATAAAAAGGATGCACAATGTATCGTAATTGATGAGATTGTCGGCTTCCAATTCACCATGTTCCTGATCACGCCCACTGTATTACACATATTCATAGGCTTCCTCCTCTTCAGGTTTTTTGATATTATCAAACTCTTCCCTGCCGGTCTTTGCGAAAGGAAGGTTTCCGGAGGGTATGGGGTCGTCGGGGACGATGTTATAGCAGGCATTTATGCAAACATATCCTTACTGTTATTAATTAAACATCTGGGAGTGTAAACACCTCGAATGAGAATCGGAATATTGGCAATAGGAAATGAATTGACCGGCGGTTCGACACAGGACACAAATTCCTCTTTCATATCGCGTGAGCTGAATGCCGAAGGCTGGAGCGTATCTACAATAATGGTTTCCGGTGATGATGAGGATATAATCGGGAAAGGACTTGACTACCTGATGGCTCTCTCCGATGCCGTTATCGTCACGGGCGGACTCGGCCCGACCTCCGACGATATCACCACCGCATCAATCGCAAAGGCATTTGGTCTTAATTTATATACCGATGAAACCGTTCTGAATCAAATGAAGGACAGGTTTAAAAAATACCGTACCAAATGGATCTCTAACAATACCAAACAGGCCATGTTTCCCGAAGGAGCCGAGATAATACCAAATCCGGCCGGAACGGCCTGTGGATTCTCCCTGAAAAAGAATGGAAAAATTGTAACCGTTATCCCCGGTGTTCCATCAGAAGCTAAAAAGATGTTCTCCACAGGAGTCATACCACTCCTCAAAAGAAATTCCGGAGAGGCCAAACAATATATGGTAAGCAAAACCATTAAGCTGTTTGGCGTCACAGAAGCGGGAATTGATCAAATGCTATCCGATGTTGATCTAAAAATCACCGGGGTAAGCATAGGATTTTATCCCAACTTCCCGGAAAACCATATTGTAATCACATCAAAAAATCTCACGGAATCCGCCGCAGAAGAAACCCTTAAGATCGCAGAGAGGCGGATCGAGGGGAAATTACAGAAATATATCTTCGGGTATGATAATGACACACTGGAGGGAATTGTTGCATCTCTTTTAACAAACAGGGCATTGACACTATCGGTAGCCGAGTCATGTACCGGGGGACTGATTACAGATCGCCTGACAAACATACCGGGAAGTTCAGTATTTTTTGACAGAGGGGTTGTTGTTTACAGTAATGACTCCAAGACAGATCTCCTCGGTGTTCCATCCGAAATTTTAAACAATTTTGGAGCCGTAAGTGAAGAGACGGCTGTTCTCATGGCTGAAGGTGTCAGGAAGCTTGGCAGAACCGATCTTGGTTTGGCTACAACCGGTATAGCAGGCCCGACAGGAGGGACAACACAAAAACCTGTTGGCACTGTTTTTATCGCTCTGACCGATGGAGAAAATACGATATGCCGCAATTTTCTGTTCGGTGGAAAACGTAAAAGGATAAAAAAAATATCATCGCAGTGGGCTTTGGAGATGCTCCGGAGATTCCTGATCGGGAATAGTTTGAATGACTGATAAAAAACTGATAAGAACCTTTCTGGCAATAGATATTCCTGAAGAGATAAAAGTTCAAATAGAAACAATCCAGGACCGACTGAAGGCAACTGTAAAGGGGGTCAGGTGGACACGACCGGAAGGGATACATCTGACACTGAAGTTCTTTGGCAACATCTCCGAAAATCAGATTGCCGATATCTCCAGGGTTGTTGAGAAAAATACCGTAGACATAAGACCACTTTCGCTCGAAGTTTCAACTCTCGGAACATTTCCGAATCTTAATCGCCCAAGAATCTTGTGGCTTGGAATTGGCGGATCGGTAGAGAGATTATTAGATCTCCAGAAGGAAATTGCAAGAGACCTTGAATCGATAGGGTTTCAAAGGGAAGACAGGGCATTCAGAGCCCATCTAACTCTTGGAAGAGTAAAATCGCCAAAAAATGTAAGTGGGCTTTCCGAAATTATGACAAATGAAAAACATTACGATGCGGGGAGTTTTTGTGCCGGGGGCCTTACGCTTCTAAAGAGCGACCTTACACCCAAAGGTGCCATATACACAAAACTTGCCTATTTTCCCTTTGACGGGTAATGATACAAACAAAAATGTTATTTAATGACAGTACAGTATAAAGCCATAAATGGAGGCAGCTATGAAATCAGATACAGATAGAGAAAAAGCGGTTGAACTGGCTATAACCCAGATTGAACGGCAGTTTGGAAAAGGTTCAATTATGAGACTGGGGGGGGATGAAGTCATTTCAGACATTCCAAGCATTCCCACAGGTGCACTAAGCCTCGATATCGCCCTTGGAGTGGGTGGTGTCCCCCGGGGAAGGGTCATTGAAATATATGGTCCCGAAGCCGGTGGTAAAACAACCCTTGCCCTTCACATAGTAGCCGAGGCACAAAAGCAAAATGGTCTGGCTGCCTTCATAGACGCGGAACATGCTCTTGACGTACTATACGCCAGAAAGATTGGTGTAAATACCGACGACCTTCTCATCTCACAACCCGACACAGGCGAGCAGGCACTGGAGATTGCCGAAACACTTGTCAGAAGCGGGGCATTGGACGTCCTGATCATAGATTCCGTAGCTGCTCTCGTGCCGAGGGCAGAGCTCGAAGGAGAGATGGGTGATGCACAGATGGGACTTCAGGCGAGACTCATGTCACAGGCCCTTCGAAAACTCACTGGAAGTATCGGCAAATCGATGACAACCGTCATCTTTATCAACCAGATACGGATGAAGATAGGGGTCTTCTTCGGCAACCCGGAAACCACGACTGGCGGTAATGCCCTCAAGTTTTACTCGACGATGCGCCTCGACATAAGAAAAATAGGTGCCATTAAACAGGGAGATAAGGTTACAGGAAACAGGACGCGGGTTAAAGTGGTAAAAAACAAGGTTGCTCCTCCCTTCAGGCAAACCGAGTTCGACATCATCTTCGGGGAAGGAATTTCAAAAGAAGGGGACATTCTTGACCTTGCCGCAGATAATGGAATCATCGAAAAGAGTGGTGCCTGGTATTCCTATAAGGGTGAAAGGCTGGCCCAGGGAAGGGAGAACGCCAAGGTGTTCCTCAACAAAAATCCTGACATCACGAAACAGGTAGAAGAAGAGGTTCGTGAAAAGGCCGGCATGAAAAGAAAAGTCACAGAAGAAAGCCAGAAGGAACAGCAAGAAACATAAAGGGTAATAAATCTGTTTGAATGCATAAGTAATAAAGATTGAAGGAAACCTCCAGGCGGTTCACAATGCTTAAAGGTAAACTGCTGGGTCGAGATGAACTCGCCCAGAAATAAACCACAAGGAGGTTTCCAT
>Ga0265594_1000070_pt1 | contig 82979 bp, 81 predicted proteins | sample saktaG_11_FD_190147 | JGI IMG/M metagenome (GOLD analysis project Ga0265594, IMG submission 190147) | Saline water microbial communities from Sakinaw Lake, British Columbia, Canada - sak_2011_5_24_80m | ecosystem: Environmental > Aquatic > Non-marine Saline and Alkaline > Saline ...
CGCTCATTTTCTCTTCGGAAAGTTCGGGCGAAAGAAGGTAATTTAATTCGTAATATCTCATAATTCTCTTTTATACAGATTTGTTTAATGATAATCAATCAAAGGTATAAACGCGATTGAATTAAGAGTATTGTAGCAATTTACGATGAACCGGTCAAGTTGAGAGCTAGACGGATAGATGCATTTCTAATGGATAAAATTTCTAATTACCAATTTCTAATAACTAATTTCCAGTTTCTAATCACTAAATGCCAATTGCTAATTATCAATTGGAGAGGCTGTTTATTTAATGATATAATGTAATTGTATGAACAAGATTAATGAAAAAGTTTTTAAAGCTTATGACATACGCGGTTATTTCCCCGAAGAGATAAATAGTGAATTTGCCTTTAGTTTAGGGAGGGCTTTTATTGAATTTTTAAAGCAACAATATTACAAGTCAGGAAGAAAAAGCCGGAATTTAAAGATTTTAATCGGTCGTGATGGTAGAAAATCTTCTCCTATTCTTGCCAAAAGCTTAATCAAAGGAATCTTAAGCAGTGGAGCTGATGTTGTTGATATAGGGCTTTCTGCTACCCCCTTATTCTATTTTTCCGTAGTCCATTTTGATTGTGACGGCGGGATTGAAGTTACTGCGAGCCATAATCCCTCTCAATTCAACGGTTTTAAAATAGTTAGAAAAAAAGCTGTGCCTGTGAGCGGGAAAACAGGTCTTGAAAGAATAAAGTTTTTAATGGATAAAGATGGCGGGAAAAAACGGGAAGGACCTGAAGGGAAAATAATTAAAAAGAAAGCCATTAAAAAATATGTTAAATTCGTTTCATCGGGTTTCAAATTTAAAGATTTTCTTCCTTTTAGAATTGTAATTGATACTGCTAATGCAGTTCCGGGCATATTAATACCGGAAATCTTTAAAAAGACCCCTTTTAAGATTTTTACAATTTTTAAAAAGCTTGATGGTTCCTTCCCTAATCATGAACCAAACCCCTTGATAGAAAAGAATTTAAGGTTTTTAAAAGAAAAAGTTAAAGAGAAAAAAGCGGACATCGGAATCGCTTTTGATGGAGATGGAGATAGAATTGTTTTTGTTGACGAAAGAGGGGAAACAATACAAGGAGGATTAATCTGTGCTTTAATTTCTCACATCTTGCTGTCAAAAAATAAGGGTGAAAAAATTATTTATGATATCCGTTTAAGCAATGTGGTAAGAGAAGTAATCAGGAAGAACGGGGGACTGCCGTTATTAAGCCATGTGGGACATTCAATTATCAAAGAGAAAATGAGAAAAGAAGATGTCTTATTCGCTGGAGAATTCAGCGGACATTTCTATTACAAATTTCATTATTTTTTGGAAACCCCCTTCTTTGTCTTATTTAAAATTCTTGAGAAAGCTTCCAAAGATAAAGTTTCCGTATCTGAACTGATTAAACCATTTAGAATATATTTTCATTCCGGAGAAATGAACTTTAAGGTTGAGGACAAGGAAAAAGTTATTGCAAAACTTGAAAAGATATACGGAGGAAAGGGGAAAGTGTCTCATTTTGAAGGGCTGAGAGTTGATTTTAAAGATTGGTGGTTTAATGTAAGGATTTCCAATACCGAAGATCTGTTGAAACTAGTCATTGAAGCAAAAGAAAAGAAAGTAATGGAAAAAAAGAAAAAAGAGATCAAACGATTAATCTCTTCTGCATAAAGATAAGTATGAAATGGTTTAGAATTTAATATGGGGCCAAAAGATTAAGAATCCTATCGTTGCGGCTGCTATACAGCAAAGCAAAACAACTCCCGATGCCATGTCCTTTATTTTTTTTACCCTAATATCGTCAGAAGGATGAACAATATTAAGTATCCTTTCAAAAAGCGAGTTTATTAATTCCGCCATTAATACGAGAAATATGATTGTGAAAACAACCACTGTCTCAACTGCTGACAGTTTAAAATAAAAGGTTGATGCGATTACTAAAATCGCGATAATAATTTGCATCCGAAAGCTCTGTTCTTCTCTGAAAATTACTTTTATGCCTGAAATTGCAAACTTGAGCGATAATAGAAATTTCTTAAAACTTGCATCAGGAAACATTGAACTATTAAAGCAGCCCCATCTGCTTTTTAACTTTCTGCATTGTTTTTTGAGCGATGGCTTCGGCTCTTATCCGACCTTGATCCAGAATGTCATTAACGTAATCTTTTTGGGAATAAATTTCTTCTTTTTTTCTCCTAAAAGATCCTAATTTCTCAATCAACGCTTCAGCCAGAGACTTTTTAAAAGTTTCGTATCCGGTGTTTTTAAACTTTTCTTCTAATTCTTTGATTGATTGACTGCTGAACAAGCTGTAAATAGTAAGTAGGTTAGAGATGCCAGGTTTTCCTTTAGGGTCGTATTTTATTTCCTTTCCCAAGTCTGTTGTAGCTGTCATTATCTTTTTCCTAATCTCTTCGGGAGAACTGAATATTTCAATACATCCGCGAGGATCATCTGTTTTGGACATCTTTTTCCTTGGATCTCTGAGAGACATGATCTTTGCTCCTTGTTTTGGAAGCATAACTTCAGGCTCTCTAAAAGTTTCTCCGAAAATCTTATTAAATCGATGGGCTATTTGCTTCGTCAACTCTACATGCTGTTGTTGGTCTTTGCCTACGGGAACTTTGTCTGCCTGGTAAAGAAGAATATCTGCAGCCATTAAGAGGGGATAGTTTAAAATTCCAGCATTGACATATTTAGGATGCTTTTTGATCTTTTCTTTGAATTGAGTCATTCTTTTAAGTTCTCCCAGTGGGGTAATGGTGCTTAGCAACCATGCAAGTTCTGTATGTTCTTTCACTTTCGATTGGACAAAGATTATGCATTTTTGAGGATCAATACCTGCTGCAAGATAACAAATTATTTCTTCGAAAATGTTTTTTTGTAATTCTTTGGGATTAAAGGGAGTAGTTATTGCGTGTAAATCAACAATACAAAAGATACATTCATTTGTATTTTGAATTTCTACCCATTGTTTAATAGCTCCAAGATAATTTCCTATATGCAGATCTCCGGTTGGCCTTATGCCTGAAAATATTCTCATAAATGTTTATATGTTTAAATGGTCTTTAAACTTCTATTACAACAGGTAATATCATAGGTCTTCTCTCTGTTTTTGAATAAAGGAAAGACCCTATCTTGTTTCTTATCTCATCTTTTACATAACTCCAATTAACTGCCTTTCCCGAACCTGTTGCCCTGTTTACTATATCTATTGTTTTTTTGCGTGTTTGAGCTAATAGCTGCTTTGATTCTCTGAGATAGACAAATCCTCTTGATATTATATCAGGAGAATGACAGACCTTGCCACTTTTTCTATCTACAACTGTTATGATTACAAACATTCCATCTTTTGATAAATTCTGGCGGTCTCTCAAAACTATCTCTCCAACATCTCCTACTCCTAAACCGTCAACCATTACGTAATCCGAAGGCGCCTTTTCTTTTGTGATAACGATTTCTTTTTCAGTTAATTCAATTATCTGCCCGTCTTCAGCTGTAATAATATTCTTTCTGGGAATACCTTCTTCTTCTGCCAATTCAGCATGCCTAACAAGCATTGAATATTGACCGTAGATAGGAAGGAAGAATTTTGGCTTGATAATTCTCATCATTTCTCTTAATTCCTCCCGTCTGGCGTGTCCTGAAGCGTGAATATCCATCATTCGATGGTGAAGAACATGGGCTCCCTGACGATGAAACTCATCCTTTAAGGCCTGGACGCTTCTCTCGTTTCCCGGGATCACTGAAGAGGAAAAGATAATTGTATCTTGTTTTTTTGTTCTAATGAATTTATGCTCTCGATTTGCAATTCTTACGAAAACAGCTCTCTCTTCCCCCTGAGCGCCCGTGCAGATGACGGTTATCTTTGAATCAGGAAATCTATTGATGTCATTTACTTTTATAAAGGTTCCTTTTTCTGCTTTTATTTTTTTTAATTTTTGGGCAATCTCAACATTTTTTTTCATGCTATATCCCTCAATCAACACTTTCCTTTTGTGTTTTTCCGAGAGGGTAATGAGTTGCTGGATTCTGTTGATAAGGGAAGAAAAGGAAGCGGCAATAATTCTGCCATTTGTATTTTGAAAAACCTTGTCTAAGTTTTCAAAGATTGTTTTTTCTGATAAAGAATGACCCTCTTCTTCGGCTCCCGTTGATTCGGACATCAATAGGGAGACCCCTCTTTTACCTATGCTCTTTAGCCTTTCAAAATCAGTCGGCGGTTCATTGACAGGTGATTCATCAAACTTAAAATCAGAAGTATGAACAATGTTTCCAACAGGAGTGTTAATGACAAAGCCAAAATTATCCGGGATATTGTGATTCTGCCGGAAGGGTTCAACTTGGAAAGGGCCCAGTTTGATTTTAGACGTCTCTGTTATCTCCTGTATATTGAGTTTTGGCTGGCTCGGAAAATCTTTCTGTTTACTTAAAATTAATCCTTTAGTTAAGGCGCTAGCATACATGGGGATTGATCCGATTTCGGGGATGATATATGGGATGGCTCCAATATGATCGTAGTGCCCATGAGTAAGCATTGCCCCTAAAATGTTTTTTGATTTTCCTTTAAGATAGGAGATGTTTGGAATAATACAATCAATCCCGGGCATGTTTTCTCCGGGGAAACCGACTCCCATGTCTATAATTAAAATCTTTCCTCTGTATTCAAAGAGTATCATGTTTAGTCCAACCTCTCCCAACCCTCCCAAGGGAATTATCTTTATTTTCTGTTTTATTGCTTGATTCATATTTTGAAAAGTTTACAAAATTATTTTTTCTTTATTTGTGCCGCGGGTGGGACTTGAACCCACAAGCTGTTTCCAGCACTAGCTCCTGAAGCTAGAGTGTCTGCCAATTTCACCACCGCGGCCCTTTCTTAAGAAATTTTCCTAGTTCTTTCCCAAAATTAGGATGTTTCAAGGAAAGGTAGAAATTTGATTTAAGATAAGAGATTTTATCTCCGCATTCTAACCATTTTCCTTTAATTTTACAACCGTCGATTCGATAACCTTTTTTTATCATTTGGTCAAAAGCACCTGACAACCTGACCTCTCCCTTTGCCAGAAAAGATTTTTTAAGAAAGTCAAAGACTTTTGGCGTAATGATATATTTCCCCACGATTGCTAGATTAGACGGAGCTGCGTTTATCTTTGGCTTTTCTTTAATTTCTTTAATTTGATAAACGTTGCCTTTTCCTTTTTTAGCTTTAACTATTCCGTAAGAAGGGATTCTTTCATTTGGCACTTTATACAATGCTAAAACAGGATTCTTATACTTCAAGTAAACTTTGATTAATTGGGACAAGCAAGGAGTTTTTGATTCAATTACGTCATCGCAAAACAAAACGGCGCAGGGTTTGTTCTTTACTTCCTTTTCAGCCATTAACACTGCATGGCCGTCTCCCAAGGGATGTTTCTGATAAACAAAAGAAAAAGAAACTCTTTCAAGGATGTTATTTAACTTTTTAACTTCTCTTAAAACATTCTCCTTGCCTTTCAAGGATTGTTTCGGACTTTTTTCTTTTTTAAAATAATCTAGTGTTTTGGTGTGTCCGGGTTTAACAACAAAAACTATTTTTTCAATTCCAGAATCTACTGCTTCCTCAATAATGTATTGTAATATGGGCTTGTCTGCTAAGGGAAAAAGTTCTTTTGGCAGAACTTTGCTTAAGGGTAAAAATCTTGTTCCCATTCCTGCGATAGGGATAATGGCTGTTTTGATTTTAGTTCTCATGTTGCTATTTCTCAAGCTCTTTCTTAAATTCTTCTATTAGCTCTACGGGGGTTGGATCAATCTTATTCTCTAAAGCTAGGTAATAAGAGGTCCAATAAGAGAGGATAATGTTGGAAAAGATTCCCTGAAGGGAATTTTGAGTACCAACTTTAACAAAACTGCTTTTTATTTCATCGTTCTTCAGCATCTTCGAAGTTAAATTCATTCGTTTGATGATTTCCGGCTTGTCGTTTATATCTTTAAGAATGATTAAATGGAAATTATTGTATTTTTTACTTTTAAATCCTGCAAATTCATTATGATTTAATTCGGGAAAATAATTGAAGAAAGCAGGAATCTTTGAATTTTCATTAAAATTAGTTTTCCAAACATAAGCCAAATCTTTATTAAACTCTGAAGAATAAATTAGAGGGATTTTGTTCTTAAGTTCGTTTGCTAATTTCTCGCCTTGCTTTTTAAGTGAAGATATATCTATCCCTTTTTCCAAATTAAGAATTTCCTTGAGATTGTTTTTTATAATATCACAGTCAATTAAGATCTTCGTTAGGGCCGCAAACTGAAATCCCAACGCTATTCTCGAGGGATAACCTTTCGGGACAAGGGCTAAAGGAATGTTTCTTTTCTTGCAAAGCCTAGCCAATTCTCCTCCCGAAGTTATGCATGCTATTAGTAATTTTCTGTCTAATGCTTGATGAAAGGAAGATAAAGTTTCTTGGGTGTTTCCGGAATAGGAGATACAAATAACCAAATAGCTTTCATCGATAAATGACGGGAGGTCGTAGTTTTGATTAATATGCAAAGAAGCGTGCTCTCGCATTTTTAAGATGATGCCGGGAAGTACCGATCCTCCCATGCCGCATATTAAAACATTCTTTACCTTTTTTGGAAGCTTCACTGTTTTTGCGCTTTCAAATCCCGCTTTAAATTGCTTGGGAAAATTGGCAATTTTCTTTGCCATATCAAATTTATCAAGTTTTGTTATCGGAACTTTTTTATTCATATTTACTTCCAAGATCTTTTTGTTTTAATATACCAACTCTCAATATTAAGGAATCTTTTTGAAGGGTCAACAATAATCTCCGATTGTATATTCTCTACTTTTTCGGATACGAAATATAGATAATCGGGGCTGAACAAGAAGACGCAGGGAACATCTGCAATTAAAATTTCTTGAAAGTCCTGAAGTTTTTGCGCTCTTGTTTTTGCATCCAAATCACTTCTTGCTTCCTCAAGAAGCGCATCTGCTTCCTTGCTTTCATATCCTGTTAAGTTTAATCCCGGATCTTTTTTCTGGGAAGAATGCCAGAAGGGATATGGGTCCGGGATGATCCCCAAACTTTTTCCAAAAAGGAGTATTTCATATTCTCTCGGTTTAATAATTTCTTTTTCAATATCTGAAATGGAATATGTTTCTATTTTTAAATCTACTCCCATCTTGAGCCATTGTTCTTTTAACAGTTTGGAGGTTTCCTGGAGCAGAGAATCTTCGACGGTTGCTAAAGTAAAGCTCAAGGGAGTAAATTTCACTTCGGACTTTACGCAATCTTGATTTAATTTTTCCCTTGTGGTTCTTGCTACAATTCCGGTTCCTGATTCAAATCCCCATGGTTTTAAAATATCTTGATAATATTTTTCTTGGTAATTTATTACTGCTTGTTTTGTCTCTTCTCCGAAGTATCCTGTAACCTTACCGGATGGATATATCCCAGGCCCTACTAACTCTTCATTGGCGAGGCATTCCTGAAGTTTTATAACCTCTTCTCCTTGACTTCCTAATTTGAGGGTATCCTTAAATTCAAATAAAGGATCTTTTTCAACCCTTCTCTGTCTTATGCCATGTGCCGTTTCTTTAAATCCTGCTTCTTCTAAGATCTCTTTTGCTTTTTCTAAATCAAAGTCATATTTTTTAGAAGGATTAAATCCATATATTTCAGGCAGGATAGGGGAATGTACAATCTGTGCTTTGCCCTCTAGAATTCTTTCAATCATTTCATTTTTATCGGTTCCGTAATTTAAAGCTTCTCTTATTTTTTGCTCATCTAAGATATTAGAGCCGCTTTTAGGATTAAGATTGAAGAACGTTGCGAAATATCTTGGCAGGGAAAAATTATACGTTTTAAAATCTGCCTGATTTGGGAAAATGGTTTGGCTTAGGCGGGAAATATTTTCTGTAAAACCGAAAGAGTATCCATCGATCTCTCCTCTCTGCCATGCTCCCAGAAGATCTTCTCCGTTTTTGAAAAAGCGAAACGTAACTTCAGAGATGTAAGGTTTCTTACCGTGATAAAATTTGTTTGGTTTCAATGTTAGTGATTCTATAAATCCCTCTTTTCCTTGTCCCAGGCTTTCTACTTGATAGGGTCCAGACCCTACAGGTTTCAGATTAAACAGAGACATGGGAAAGTTTTGAGAAGGAATGTCCTGCCAAATATGTTTTGGAATTATTTTTAAAGTTAGTCTTTCCGTAAAAGCGCTAAAAGGCTTTTTGAGTCTAAAAGTAATTATTCTATCGGAAGTTTTTTCCGCTTTTATGCCCAGCCAGTTTGTCCTTAGGGAAGATTTATAGTCCGGATCTTGAATAATTTTTATAGTAAAGATTACGTCGTCTGCCGTGATTCTTTCACCGTCCGACCAAAAAATATCCTCTCTGAGAAAGATTTTAATTTCTGTACCTTCTTTATCGCTTTCAACTTTCTCGGCCAAGTCAGGAACTATTTGACCTTCGGGAGTATACTTCATTAATCCGGAAAAGAGGATTTCAACCGAATCGCGGTCAACATCGCTGTAATCAGAGTAAATAGGATTGATAAATCGAGGAGCTCCTATAATTCCTTCTACATATTTTCCTCCTTGAGCTGGCACGGGGAAAGTATTGGCAATGTAAAGACTGTTTGCAATAAATGAAAAAGAAATTAGAAATAAAATGAGAGAAATTCCAAAAGCTAACTTTTCTCTTTTATTAAGAGTTTTAGGGAATTTTTTCCACTGTGCTTTTTTGGGCCACTTAAAATTAGCGATATAAAACTTAACTTGATCCGTTTTATAACTCGCTTTCTCCGGAAGCTCAGTGACTTTTTCAGAGGTTTTTATGATTTTTCGAAGATTTATTTTCAAAAAAGTACTACGAAATTACAGATTTTTTACGAAACTACGAGGTTTTTAATATATAATTTCGTATTTTCGTACGATTTTTGTAATTTCGTAGGAATATTTAAAAGAGAAGGTTTAAAAAAGACAAAAGAATAAAAAGTACTGCCAAGACTATCGTGGCTTGGAATATTCTTTTTTGCAATCCTCTTCTCGTGCTGTAATATCCACCGCCTTCCTGCCCGAAAGAGGACCCTAAAGCACTTCCTCTCTGTTGAGAAAGGATAGTGACTATTAACAAAACAGAAACTACGATCTGTGCGGTAATTAAAAAACTTTCCATATAATTATTTATGATAAAACTTAGAGAATAAGAAACCGCAGAGACAGATAATGATTGTTGTCCAGAAAAGTGCGATTAGTCCTTTAATTATGAGCTCAGGGAAAAGAATGTCAACAATCCAAATCAGAAACATGTCAATTAGCAGGGTAGCGATGCCCAGGGTAAGAATCCTTACGGGAATGGCAATAAACTTTAAAATAGGCTTAATAAAAGAGTTGATAAGGCCAATAGATATTCCTATTAGAATAAAGATTTGCCAGCTTTGAGTGAAATTTATTCCGAATAAACTGGAGTATCCTGGAATAATTTCTACTTCTACTCCAGAAATAAAAATGGCTGCCAACCACATTCCAAGGGTCCCGGCAATAATTTGAATAGTTATCTTTTTCATTTGAATTATTTTATTGTAGCAAAGAACTATTGTTCAAGCAATGTTTTTTTCCTTAGTTTCCTGTGATAAGAAATAGCAAAACGGTGCGACTCATCCCTTATTTGCAGTATTAAATTGGAAATTTCCTGACAGAGACTTCTTAAGAGGATCAATTCTTTTTTCCCTTCAACGTATAATTTGTTTTCTTTTTTTGCCAAAGCAATAACTTTTATAGAGTGGTTTTTTGTATCTTCTTGAAGTGCTTTTAAAGCAGCGTTTAACTGAGGCTTTCCTCCATCAACCAGAATTACATCAGGTTTTTGCCATTCGGAGTGATTTAATCTTCTTGAAATTATTTCTTTTATCATCGCCGGATCATTCGGCTCTCCTTTTTTTACCGCTTTGTCTTTATATTTTATTTTAAACTTTCTGTAAAGCGATTTGACCGGCTTGCCTTCAATAAAGACTACCATGGAGCCTACGGCTTGCTTGCCTTGAATATTTGAAATATCGTATCCCTCAATCCTTTTTATGTTCTTTTTTATTTCAAGCAGTTTTTTAAAATCTTCTTGTACCCTTTCCCAGCAGAGAAAAATATCTTTGCTTCTTATACCGTCGGGAACAAAGGGATGCAAAAAGAAAATCTGCGAATGAGCCATTACTTTCTCTAAAGCAAGTATTTGGTCTCTAATCGATTTTGCTTTTTCGAAATTCTGATCATTGGACGATTCCTTCATTTCTTTCTTTAATTTGCTTATCACTTGTGGTTTTTTGCCTTTGAGGATATTAATAAGGTTTTTGATGTTTTTCCGGTAGTCTCTTTTTCTATTTAACAATGATTTTTTATTCTTAATGCTTGTTATACAAGGGGCAGAGCATCTTTCAATCTGGTATAAAAGGCAGGGTCTTTTGGGGAGTTTTTCTGATCTCGCCTTGCATGTTCTGTAAGGAAAAGCCTTTTGTAAAGTTTTTAAAACTGTTTTTAACGCTTTGCCGTCTACGAATGGTCCGATATATTGAATGTTGCCTTCGTCCGGTTTTAGTTGGTGGGTGACAAATATCCTTGGAAACAACTCTTTAGTTGCAGCAGCATAAAAATAGTTTTTGTCGTCCTTCCATGCAACATTGTATTTCGGTTCGTATCTTTTAATTAAATTTGCCTCCAAAATTAAAGCCTCTATTTCAGAAGCTGTTTTAATAAAGGATATTTCTGATGATTTCCCAACAAAAGCATTGCTGCTGGTTCCTGATTGCCGGAAGTGATTTTTAACCCTTTCTTTAATGTTTGAAGCTTTGCCGATATAAAGGAAAGCTCTTCCTTTTTTAAAAGCGTAAACTCCGGGAGCTTTGGGAAGTTTTGATATTTTTTCTTTTTCTAAAACCTTAAAGTTTTTCATTTGCTTTGTATATAGATTTTAATCCTAAGTCGCATTCTTTTCAACAGTCATCCTTGAAAAGAATTGATAATAGGAGTATAATGAGAAACTTGTTGTATTATGGAATCTAATAAACTTTCCAAAACCAAACATAACGAGAAATCCTTTATCAAGATAAGAGGAGCCAGAGTTCATAATTTAAAGAACATTAATCTTGATATTCCCAAGAATAAATTGGTGGCTATTACGGGAATCTCCGGTTCGGGAAAATCCTCTCTTGCTTTTGACACTTTGTATGCTGAAGGGCAGAGAAGGTATATAGAAAGCTTGTCTGCTTATGCCAGGCAGTTTCTGGGAATGATGCAAAAACCGGATGTTGACAGAATTGAAGGCATCTCTCCTGCAATCTCCATAAGCCAAAGGAAGTCATCCCACAATCCCCGTTCTACGGTGGGCACTATCACCGAAATCTATGACTATATAAGACTTCTGTTTGCAAGGGTTGGAGTGCCTCATTGCCCCAAGTGCGGCAGGGTTGTTTCTATGCAGACGTCGGACCAGATTATAGACCAGATTTTAGAGTTTAGACAGGGAGAGGAATTTCTTGTTTTAGGACCGGTGGTCAAGGGCAGAAAAGGAGAGCATAGGGGAATTTTAGAAGAAATTCAAAGACAGGGATTTATTAGAATAAGGATTGACGGGATTTTGCACCGTATCGAAGAAGCATTGGAAATGGACCTAAATGAGAACAAGAAACATGATATTGAAGTTGTTGTTGATAGACTGGTAAGGGAAGACGATATGGATAAGGTGCGGTTGGCAGATTCTGTGGAAACTTCTCTTAAATTAGGCAAAGGGATAATGATAATATCCAAGAAGCCGAAAGGTAAAAACAGAAAATACAGCGACTTGATTTTTAGCGAACGCTTTGCTTGCGAAAAGTGCGGCGTTTCTTTACCGGAAATAGAGCCCCGTCTTTTTTCTTTTAATTCTCCTTACGGAGCTTGTCCCGCTTGCCAGGGGTTGGGCGTAAAACTTGAAGTCGATCCAAACTTAGTTATGCCCAATTTGAATTTGTCGCTTTCTGAAGGAGCTATTTTCCCCTGGGCCCATGCTTCCCATAAAATCGGCAGGCAGAGCTATTTTTGGTGGAAGCTTTGCAGTCTTGCTAAAGAGCACGGCTTTTCTCTTGATGCCCCCGTTAAGGAGCTTTCGAAAGAAATAATTGATTTGATTCTATACGGACAAGATAAAGGCACGGACAACGACTGTTTTGAAGGAGTGATCCCCGGTCTCGAAAGAAAATACAAGCAAACGGATTCCGATTACACTCGCCAGGAGATAAAACAATATATGGTTGAAAGGATTTGCGATGCTTGCAAGGGAAAAAGGCTGAGGCAGGAAGCGCTGGCTGTGGAGGTTTCCGGATTTTCAATAGACCGGATAGTAAACATGCCAATCTCAAAAACAAAGGAATTCTTTGAACATCTGTTGGTTTCAAAATTAAGGTCTAATGAACTTAAAATTGCTTCCCCAATTATTAGAGAAATCAATAATCGTCTGCAGTTTTTAATTGATGTCGGCTTGAGCTATTTGACTTTGAGCAGGAAGGCTGAAACTTTGGCCGGCGGTGAAGAGCAGCGCATAAGATTGGCCACTCAAATAGGGTCAAAGCTTTCCGGAGTCTTGTATATTTTGGATGAACCCTCGATTGGCCTCCATGCGAGAGATCAGAAGAGATTAATTGAAACTTTAAAAAAACTTAGGGACCTGGATAATACCGTAATTGTTATAGAACATGATCCTCAAACCATTTCTGCATCTGATTGGATAATTGATGTGGGACCGGGAGCCGGTAAAGAAGGAGGAAAGATAATTTTTGAAGGAACCTACAAGGAATTGCTTAAATCACATACCCTGACCGGAGAATATCTTTCGGGAAGAAAGAAAGTCAAAGCAGATTCCTTTAATGACAATACTCTCGAAAAACAAAACCATCTATTTATCGAAAAGGCAGCAGAGCATAATTTAAAGGATATAGATGTTAAAATTCCCTTGGGTAAGCTCGTTTGCGTTACCGGAGTATCAGGCTCGGGCAAAAGTTCTCTGGTCACGGATATTTTAGCTAGAGCTCTGCTTAAGAAATTTTACAAAGCAAAACAGGAGCCCGGCAAATATAGAGAAATATTAGGTGTTAGCTTTTTAGATAAAGTGGTTTTGGTTGATCAGTCGCCCATAGGAAAAACGCCGAGATCTAACCCCGTTACATATATTAACGCTTTTTCATATATCAGGGACCTGTTTTCTAAAACCAAGGAAGCGAGGATTAGGGGATATGATTCGGGCCGTTTTTCTTTCAACGTTAAGGGGGGAAGATGTGAAGCCTGCCAGGGTCAGGGGGAAATTAAAATAGAAATGTTTTTTCTCCCCGATACGTATGTCGAATGTCAGGAATGCAGAGGCACCAGGTATAACAGAGAAACTTTAGAAATAGAATACAAAGGCAAGAATGTCTCTCAAGTCCTGAAGATGAGAGTTAAAGAAGGAATGGAGTTTTTAAAAAATGTTCCAGGGCTTTTTGAAAAATTGAAAATTCTAAACGAAGTCGGGCTTGGGTATATGCAATTAGGCCAGCCTGCTCCCTCCCTGTCCGGAGGGGAAGCTCAGAGAGTAAAACTTGCTGCTGAACTTTCTAAAAAAGCAACCGGCAAGACCCTATACATATTAGACGAGCCTACCACCGGCCTTCACCCGGACGATATTAAAAAATTGGTTGTCATTCTCAAGGAATTGGTTAAAAAAGGCAACACCGTTCTGGTTGTTGAACATAATCTTGATTTTATTAGAAATGCTGATTGGGTAATAGATTTAGGACCGGAAGGAGGGGATGAGGGTGGTTATATTGTAGTTGAAGGAAAACCTGAGGACATTGTTAATGTAAAAGAGAGCTATACGGGCAAGTATTTAAAAAACATAAAAGGACAAGCTTTGTAAATAAAAGTTATTTGTTCTCTCTTGACACAAAGTTTAAAAAATAAGAAGATATGATTAGCACTCTCTCTTCGGGATTGCTAAATTTAAAAAGTCCGATTGATTCGGATAAAGGTCGTTACTACCAAAACATTAATTAATGCTATCTAAAAGCAAAGCGACTATGAAAATTAAACCCTTATCTGATCATGTTTTAATTGAACCTACTCCCATGGAGGAAAAAACTAAAAGCGGAATTCTTCTTCCCAGGACTGCGGAAGAAGAGAAACGCGAGCAGGGGAAAGTCATCGCAGTGGGACCGGGAAGAAAAACATCTGCGGGGAAAACAATTCCTCTCGAAGTAAAAGAAGGAGACAGAGTTTTGTTTACGAAATACGGTCCAAATGAGATAAAAGTCGACGGCAAAGAATACCTAATTGCCAAAGAAGAAGACATATTAGCGATTCTCAAAAACTAAGAATTGAAATTAGTTAAGTCCGAACAAATCTTCATTTTCTGAAGATGGAGATATGTAAGGGCAAATAAATATGGCTAAACAAATTTATTATTCAGAAACGGCCAGGAAAAAACTAAAATTAGGAATTGATAAACTGGCTGATACGGTAAAAATTACCTTAGGTCCAAAAGGCAGGAATGTGGTTTTGGATAAAGGCTTTGGAGCTCCTACCATTACTAATGATGGAGTGATTATTGCGAAAGAAATTGAATTAGAGGATAAGATTGAAAACTTGGGAGCTGAGATAATTAAAGAAGTTGCTTCAAGAACAAATGATGCAGCGGGTGATGGAACCACAACTGCAGTTGTCTTGACCCAGAGCATAGTTTCAGAAGGATTTAAAAACGTTGCTGCGGGAGCCAATCCTCTCGCCTTAAAAAGGGGCATTGAAAAGGGTCTTGATAAAGTCAAAGAATCTTTAGAGAAACAATCTAAGTCTGTCGATGGCAAGGAAGAAATGGCTCAAGTTGCCACCATTTCTGCTGAAGATCCAGAAATAGGGAGTTTGATAGCAGAAGTGGTCCAGGAAGTCGGCAAGGACGGTGTCGTAACGGTAGAAGAATCTCATACTTTCGGAATTCACAAGGAAGTAGTTAAAGGCCTTCAATTTGACAGGGGGTATATTTCTCCTTATATGATCACTGACCCCGAAAGAATGATTGCCGAATATGAAAATCCTTGTATATTAATTACTGATAAAAAGATTTCCGCCGTCAATGAAATCCTTCCCACTTTGGAAAAAGCGGCACAGGGAGGGAAAAAAGAGTTGATAATAATTGCTGAAGAAGTTGATGGTGAAGCTCTGGCAACCTTGGTTGTCAACAAACTTAGAGGTACCTTTAATACTTTAGCAGTCAAAGCTCCGGGATTTGGAGACAAAAAGAAAGACATGCTGAAAGACATTGCTGTTTTGACCGGAGGTCAGGTTATTTCGGAAGAATTAGGGTTAAAACTTGAAGATGTTGAATTGAAACATCTCGGTCATGCTCGAAAGGTAATCTCCACAAAAGAAAACACAACCATAGTCGGAGGCAAGGGAAACAAAGAAGATTTAGAAGCAAGAATAAACCAAATCAGAAATCAGCTTAAAAATACCGATTCCGACTTTGATAAAGAAAAGCTGCAAGAAAGATTAGGGAAGTTAGTGGGAGGGGTTGCGATAATAAAAGTTGGTGCTGCAACCGAAATTGAACAAAAACAGAAACAGCATAAAACCGAAGATGCGCTTTCTGCTACAAGAGCAGCGGTAGAAGAAGGAATTGTTGCCGGAGGAGGAATAGCTCTTTTAAGAGCTGTAAAAAGTTTGGAAGAATTAGATCTTGAAGGTGACGAAAAGATAGGAGTTGATATTTTAAAGAAAGCCTTGGAATCTCCCATTCGTTGGATTGCTTCCAATGCGGGTGTAGACGGCTCCGTTGTTATAGAAAAGGTTAAAGATAAAGAAGGAACCTTTGGATTCAATGCTCAGAGCGGCGAATATGAAGATTTAATGAAAACAGGCGTTGTTGATCCGACCAAGGTTGTAAGATCGGCTATCGAGCATGCAGCTTCGGCCGCAGCTATTCTTCTGACTACGGAATGTGTGGTTGCGGAAAAACCGGAGAAAGAAGAGAAATACAAGATGCCTCCTATGCCAGGATATTAAACAAGGAAGAAAAACAGAAGCTCGAAATCTTTAGGTGGATTTCGGGCTTTGTCGTTCTTGATTTCAGAAAAGATTTCAGCTATATTAAACGTAGGTCGATTAATAAAATAATCTAAATTTGATTTATATGTTCTGGAAAGTAATAATTTCTATTGCCGTTGTTTTAGCCGTAGTTGTCATTTCTCTTTTTAACAGATTAGTTAAGTTGAGAAGCAGGGCTAAAGAAGCTTTGGCAGACATAGATGTTCAGTTAAAAAGAAGACATAATCTTATCCCTAATTTAGTTGAAACGGTTAAGGGATATGCTTCTCACGAAAAGGAAGTTCTAGAGAAAATTACCGAAGCAAGAAGCAGAGCAATGCAGGCAACCGATTTAAAGCAAAAACAGGAAACAGAAAACATGTTGTCGGCAACTTTAAAATCTCTTTTCGCTGTTTCTGAAAATTATCCTCAGCTTAGGGCCTCTGAAAACTTTCTTGAGCTTCAGAGAGAATTAAGAGACACGGAAGATAAAATTCAAGCCGCCAGAAGATTCTATAATGGTAATGTCAGAGACTTGAATATAAGGATACAGGTCTTTCCTTCAAATATTATTTCTAAGATTTTTGGTTTTAAGAAGATGGAATTTTTTGAAGTGAAAGAGGCAGAAGAAAGAAAACCCGTGTCAGTAAAGTTTTAGAAAATAGTTTTTACTCTTTAAGAATTAGTTTTCAATTTTTTGTATGCCAACATTATACACCCAAGCTGAGTCAAATACTCGGAAAACTTTTTTGTTAATTAGTTCTTTTTTAATCTTTATTATTGCTCTGGGATGGCTCTTTAGCTTGCTGTTGGGAAGCAATATATTCCTAATAATTGCTTTGATAATAGCTTTTGTTCAAAGCTTTGCGAGTTATTGGTATTCAGATAAAATTGTTCTGGCGATGACCAGGGCTAAGCCGATTGAAAAGAAAGACAGCCCCGAATTATACAGAATAGTTGAGAATCTTTGTATTGCAGCCGGGCTTCCCTTGCCTAAAATTTACATAATTGAAGAATCACAACCTAATGCTTTTGCCACGGGCAGGAATGCCGAACATGCTGTCGTGGCTGTAACCAGAGGACTTTTAGAAAAGCTAGATAGGACCGAACTTGAAGGAGTAATAGCTCATGAGTTGTCGCATATTGGAAACAAGGACATGTTATTGGGTACGGTAGTGGTTGTTTTGGTTGGCATTGTCGCCATAATTTCCAACCTGTTTTTAAGAATCACATTTTTCGGAGGGACGAGAAGAGACTCCCGAAATTCAAATGTTCATGCTTGGATGATTATTGTTGGACTTATTGCCGCTATTCTAGCTCCGATTGCAGCCAGTTTGATTCGTCTTGCTATTTCAAGGAAAAGGGAATTTTTAGCAGATGCTTCAGGAGCTCTTTTAACCAGATATCCCGAAGGATTGGCCGGAGCGCTTGAAAAGATATCTCAAGATCAGACCTCTATGAGAGTTGCCAACAATTCAACTTCTCACCTATATATTTCATCGCCTTTCAAGGGCGAGGAATCCAAGAGTTGGTTTACCAAGCTTTTTACAACTCATCCTCCCGTTGAGGAACGCATAAAAGCTTTAAAGGGCATGAAGGTTTAAGGGGTTTTAAGGAAGGATGGCCGAGCGGCCGAAGGCGCACGCTTGGAGAGCGTGTGTGGGGAAACTCACCGTGGGTTCGAATCCCACTCCTTCCGCATTTAATATTTTTAACCATTTTTAAAACTATGAATATTCAAAATCCAATCGAAGAGATTAAGTCAAGATTGGACATAGTGCAGGTGATAGGCTCATATATTAAGCTTCAGAAAGCGGGCATCAACTATAAAGCAGTTTGTCCTTTTCATTCCGAGAAGAAACCTTCTCTTTTTGTTTCTCCGACTCGCCAGATTTGGAAATGTTTTGGGTGCGGCTTGGGAGGCGACATTTTTGCCTTTGTCAAAGAAATTGAGAGGGTAGAATTTGGAGATGCTTTAAGGATTTTGGCGCGCAAAGCAGGAATAGAGCTTAAAAAGCCAACCTCGGAAATGGCTAAATGGCAAACGGAGAAAACCAGACTTTATGAAATATGCGAGCTTGCCAACAAGTTTTTTGAAAAACAGCTTCAGGAAAGCAATGCAGGAAAGAAAGCAAAACAATATTTGCTAGATAGGGGATTAAAGGAAGAAACAATTGAAAAATGGAGGATTGGCTATGCTCCCGATACCTGGCAGGGACTTTCTGATTTTTTAGCCGAAGCAGGGTATAAAAAAGAAGAGATTGAGAAAGCGGGATTGGAAATCAAGAATGAAAAAGGAAACTTTTATGACCGTTTTCGCGGTAGAATTATTTTTCCTGTCTTTGATCTTAATTCCCAGATAGCCGGGTTTGGGGGTAGGATTTTTCAGGAACAAAAAGGAACCGATCAGGCAAAATACATTAATACTCCGCAAACATTGCTTTATGACAAAGGAAATATTCTTTATGGTTTAGACAAGGCTAAGGTTGAGATTAGGAAAAAGGATTGCTGTATTTTAGTAGAGGGATATATGGATGCTATTTTGTGCAGCCAGGCCGGATTTGAAAATGTAGCTGCCGTTTCCGGGACTGCTCTTACTCAAAATCAACTAAAAACTCTTAAGCGTTATTCGGAAAACCTCTATACCGCTTTTGATATGGATATTGCGGGAGGGTCTGCGACTCAGAGAGGGATAGACTTGGCTCAAGCTCAAGGATTTAAAATTAAGGTTATTGTGATGCCTCAAGGCAAAGATCCCGCCGATATTATTTTAGAAGGTTCGGACAAATGGCAGGATTTAGTTGATCGGGCAAAATCAATTACCGAATTCTATTTTCAAAGCGCTTTTTCATCTGCGGAGGGAGACCTTCAAAATGTTGAAAACAAAGTAAAGATCACCAAGATTCTCTTACCGGTGATAAAAAAGATATTTAATAAAATTGAGCAGTCTCATTGGCTCGGAGAGCTTTCGAATAGATTGAAAATCAAGGAAGAGGATCTTCGTACGGAACTTGAAAGAGCAAAGTTTGAAAAAGAAACACATTTGCCTTCCTCTGAAAAAGAATCAGAGATTGATGCAGAAGAAAACCGGAAACCAAAAGACAGAAAAGATATGCTTGAAGAGAGGTTGGCATTCTTGCTTTTAAAGCATCCGCATGATTTAGATCTGATAAGAGAAGACTATTTTTGCTATTTTTCAGATGAATTTAAAAAGATTTTAGAATACCTAAAGCAAAACCCTGGCTTGAAAATAGATTTTAAAGAGAAAAAAGGCTTTCCTTCAAGCAAGAATTTTTCTCCTGAATTCATAGAATCGTTAAACTATCTTTGTTTGGCAGCGGAAGTTGACTATAATCCGCTAAAAGAGGATGCAGAAGAAGATGGTTTGCCCGAACCCGAAGAAGAAATTGAGATTTGTCTTGAAGAAATAAAGGGTTTTGAAATAAGGAAGGAATTAAACAAAACATCAGATGAAATTAAGGAAGCAGAAAAAGAAAACGATCCTGAAAAAATATCATCTTTAGTTCAAAAATTTAATAAACTTTCCAAGAAACTAATCAATTAAATTATGCCTATAAAAAAAAGGAAAACGAAACAGAGAAAATCGGAGAGAGGGAAGAAAAAGATAGAAAAGCGCGTGTCTGCAAGGAGAACAGAGAAGAGAAAAAAGATAAAGAAAGCAGGTAAAAAGACGATCAGAAAAAAAGTGCCGAAAAAAACTATAGAAAGAAAAAAAACTGTTCGAAAAAAGTCTGCAGTAAAAGCTAAAAAGAAAGTTGGTAAAAAAACTTCCTTAAAGAAGGAGCGGGTTCAAATTTGGCCTAAAAAAAGATTAACTCGTTCAAGTTTTCTCCGAGGACTTGTCCGGAAAGAGAAGGCAAGGCCTAAAAAAAAGAAGAAAAAAGTTTTTTTGGGAAGTCTTGATAAGCTTTTGATTAAAGGCAGGAGCAGGGGATTTGTCACTTATTCTGAAATCTTGTATTTCTTTCCCAGGATCGAAAAGCATATTAGAGAACTTGATAATCTATATGAACAGTTTGAAAAAGAAGGAATAAAAGTTAAAGAAGTAAAAAGTTTTTTGGAAATTGGAGATGAAAAATCGACAGAATTATTAAAGGGGAAATTTGTGCCGGGCCAGAAACTTGATTCGGTTCAGATGTATTTAAAAGAAATCGGTTCGGTGCCTTTTCTTACTCCTTCGGAAGAAAAAGAATTATCAAAGATGATTGAAAAGGGAGACGATGAAGCAAAAAAGAAACTGGCTAAATCCAATCTGAAATTGGTGGTCTCTATTGCTAAAAAGTACATTGGGCGTTCTCCCAATTTGACTTTGCTTGATTTGATACAAGAGGGGAATATAGGATTATTTAGAGCCGTTGAGAAATTTGACTGGAGAAAAGGGTATAAGTTTTCAACTTACGCCACCTGGTGGATTCGTCAAGCTGTTACCAGAGCTCTCGCTGACCAGGCAAGGACTATTAGAATTCCCGTTCATATGGTAGAAACCATCACCAAGTTTACTCATGTAAGGAGAAGGCTTCTCCAGGATTTGGGCAGAGAACCCTTGCCCGAGGAAATCGCTTCTGAAATGAGTGAAGATGTGCAGAAAGTGCGTCATATCATGAAGATTTCTCAAAGAACTATTTCGCTTGAAACTCCGGTGGGAGAAGAAAAAGATGACAGTGTTTTGGCTGAATTTATCAAAGATGAAAAAACAATTTCTCCATCATTAGAGGCATCAAGATCTCTTTTAAAAGTAAGGTTAAAAGAGATTTTAAAAGATTTGACGCCCAGAGAACAGAAGATTCTATCAATGAGATTCGGACTAAAAGATGAGGTTACTCACACTTTAGAAGAAGTGGGCAATGAGTTTGGCGTAACTCGTGAGAGAATTCGTCAAATTGAAGCGAAATCTTTAGAAAGAATAAGAGCTCATGAAAATCTTAAAAAACTTAAGGGATACTGAAAAAACTTGAAAATCTCTAAAATATATTTATAATTAGTAGTGTTGTTTATTATTCCGCGGTAGTTCAATGGTAGAACGACGCCCTGTTAAGGCGTTTGTTGTAGGTTCGAATCCTACCCGCGGAGCCTGAACAACCAAACACAAACTTATTTTCTTGAGGGGGGAACGAGCTTTGCTCGTTCCAGCCAGAAAAATTTGCCCTGCCTTGCGAAAGTAAGGCAGGGCTTTGTTTGTTTCCAGCAACTTGAAAATTCTTTGAATTTTCCGAATAAAACAGGGCGATTTTGATGTTTTCTTTTGAGTAAAGAATACCTTTAATAAATCTTTTGACTAAGAGATTTCTTTCGACCCCCCTTCTTTGAGAAAGAAACGAGAGAAAAGATTTGAGAATAGAAACGATAGTTTCCGGGTTAAATTTAGAAAATTTAGAGCATACTTCTGTTAGTTCGTATCCAGCCCGGTGGGGTGGACTTGAATTTTTGAATTCAAGGTTCGAACTATTTAAGTTATGGTTTAGCTTAAAAACTAAATTTTCTACATAGTTTTTATCTAAAGAAATCCTTTCTAAATTTTCCAAAACATATTTCTCTAATCTGTCAGCTGAAATTTGTTTGACAGGACAATCTTGCCAATTTTTGTGATGAGTGGAAGTACAGCGATAGTAATAATATCTTTTTAATTTTCCTTCTGGCCATTTGTTGGTAAAGCAAGGCGTCATTTTGTATCCGCATGCTTTACAATTAACCAAACCGCCAAAAAGAAAATCTCGGTAAACCCTGAATTTTCTGATTCTCTTTTTGTGGGTTTTTTGAACAAGCTCAAATAATTCTTCTGAAATTATGGGTTGATGAATTCCTTGATAAATCTGGCCAGCATATTTAACCTTGCCGGCATAAACAGGATTTCTCAAAAGAAAAACAATAGTTGGTTTTAAAAAAGGATTGCCCTGTCTGTTTTTAATGTTTTTTTCTTTGAGAAAATCATAAAGTTTTCCAATAGATCCGATTTCAACATAGGTTTCAAAAATCAACCTGATAATTTCAGCTTCTTTTTTGTTGATGATAAACTTTTTGTTTTCTCTTTTGTAGCCAAAGGGCGCGTAGCCGCCGCTACACATTCCTTTTTTGGCGCGCTCTAACATTTTGTCTTTGGTTCTTTCTGAAGTTAATTCTCTTTCAAATTGAGCAAAGGTAAGCATTATGTTTCTTAATAATCTGCCGGCCGGAGTAGAGGTATCAAATCGTTCGGTGATAGAGATAAAGTCAGCTTGATATTTCTCAAAGATTTCTATTAGCTGGTAAAAATCTTTTGGAGAACGGGTTAATCTATCAATTTTGTAAGCTAAAATAATATCAATTTTATTTTGCTTTATATCCTCAAGTAATTCTTGTAGGGCAGGGCGGTTAGTGTTGGCTCCGGTATAGCCGGCATCAGAATAAACCTTGGCAATCTGCCAGTTATTCTGGCTTTCAATAAAGGACCTGATTTTCTGCTCTTGAGATTCACAAGAAGAAAATTCTTTTTCGGCCTGCATGTCAGTTGAGACCCTTGTATAAATAGCGCATTGTTTGAATTTTGTTTTGTTCATGTTTTTTTTAACCAAAAGGGCAACCCTGTTGTAGCCAACCATGTATAAGATACACAATTGAACAGAAGTTGCCCGTTTGGTGATACAATTTGATAATTATATCCAAGCGTATCTTATTGGCTAGCTACATTTTTATTATACTATATTTTGGAAAATTTAGAAATCTACATCTGTGGATAAATATCCGTTTTAAAGAAAACATCAAAATCGCCCTGTTTTATTTGGAAAATTCAAAGAATTTTCAAGTTGCTGGAAACAAACAAAGCCCTGCCTTACTTTCGCAAGGCAGGGCAAATTTTTCTGGCTGGAACGAGCAAAGCTCGTTCCCCCCTCAAGAAAATAAGTTTGTGTTTGGTTGTTCAGGCTCAAGGGTTAAACGCCTTCAAACTTTCTCCATTATCTTACCAAATTTAATCCATAATTCCAAGAAAAGAGACCTGAAAAACTGATAATCCTTACCCCCGACTATATACACTTTCAGTGTGAGTTTCTAACATAGCTTTGTTAATTTGTATTCCATCTTTGTCGGTCGCAGATTGGCTCGGTCGACCCTCGTCGCAGGCTTTGCCTGCTCCTCGCGAGCCAATCTGCTCCCTCTCCTCTTGTTCGTCCGTCTTTATCGGACTCACCAAGCTAAAACGGGGGCTTATACCCCGTCTTTGTGAAGCTCGGTCGCTCGCTATCGCTCGCTCCCTCGCGCTAATTTCAGTTCAAAAATGGGTTTAAAAAGTCAAAAAGATCTACTAAGTAAAATCTTATTAGTTTCACCTTTTTTATTTTTTGACACAAACGGAAACTTTTGACAATAAAAATTGATAGGTTTATAATTAAATAAAATAACATGAAAGACAAACTTCTAACCATCAAAGAGGTGGCAAACTACCTAAGAGTAAGCGAACGCTCGGTGCTTCGCTATATTGAAGCTGGCCGGCTTAAAGCCTCTAAAGTCGGCTGGTGGCGAGTTATGCAATCTGACTTAGATGAGTTCTTGAAGAAAACAAGCAACATTAATAAGAAAAAATAATTTAATCAAAAATATGTCAGAAGTTTATATTAATTTTAATTTAGGGATTAGTCCCGAATCGGCACAAGCTTTTTTCAGAATAATACAAGGCCAATTGTCAAAAGGAATGAAAAAGCTAAATCTTTTGATTTCTTCACCTGGGGGCAATGTCGATCCCGGGATAGCAATTTATAACTTTTTGAGAGGATTGCCAATTGAGGTAATCACGCATAATTATGGCAGTTGTGATTCTATAGCGGCATTAGTATTTTGTGCCGGAAGGGAGAGATATACAGTTGCTAACTCAAGATTCTTAATACATGGTATCGGTCTAACATTTCAAAATCAGCGTTTTAATGAGACTAATCTACAAGAAACCCTTGATTCACTGAAAAATCAAAGAGAGACGATTTCAAAGATAATTGCAAAAGAGTGCAATAAAAAAGTTGAGGATGTAGAAAAAGATATGTTGAAAGGAATTGTATTAAATCCGGAAGAAGCTATTAAGTATGGCTTAGTTACTAAAATAAAAGACGATTTAATACCCGCTGGAGTCAATTTTATTAATGTGGTTTTATAATATGCCAAAAAAACTAACTAAACAACAAATTAAACAAATAAATGAATTTTTAGAAAAGGGGCAGGTGTTGCCGGAGGAATATAAGAATTTGCTTTTTGAGACCAAAAAGGAATATGAGCTTGTTTATGATAGTAAAGAGCGTGAGGAAGATATTATTGCTGAGACAATGTCGGTTCCGCTTCAGCCAGTAAAGACTTTTGGTAAAGATGGTTTAGATTGGGAGAATAAACTGATTTTTGGTGATAATTTGCAGGTTTTGAAAAACCTCTATGAAAACCCAGATATTAAAGGCAAGGTTAAATTAATTTATATAGATCCGCCATTTGCGACAAAGCAAGAATTTAGTGGTAGTAAAGAACAAAAAGCGTACCAAGATAAATTAATTGGTGCACAATTCCTAGAATTTCTAAGGAAGAGGTTGGTCTTAATGAAAGAAATTCTTGCAGAAGATGGAAGTATTTATGTTCATTTGGATTGGAAAAAGGCTCACTATGTAAAAGTTTTAATGGACGAGATTTTTGGTGAGCAGAATTTTGTTCGCGAGATTATATGGCGCATTGGTTGGGTATCTGGTTTTAAGTCGGTAGCAAATAATTGGATTAGAAATCATGAAACAATTTTATTTTATGCAAAAGATGCTAGCAACTTTACTTTTAATAAAGTGTATTTGCCTTATCCAAAAGGATATGAAAGATGGGGTGGTAGAAAAAAGGGGAAAGGTTTGCCGATTGAAGATGTTTGGGGTGTTTTTGAGAAAGAGGGTGTAACATCTTTGGCAGTTGTTAGTTTTGCTCAACAAGCAACAGGTTATCCTACCCAAAAACCAGAAGGATTGTTAGCTCGAGTAATTAAAGCTTCATCAAACGAGGGCGATATTGTTTTAGATGTTTTTGTTGGCTCAGGGACAACATTGGCAGTGGCCGAGAAATTGGGTAGACGATGGATCGGGGTTGATTCCTCAAAATTGGCGACTTATACCATACAAAAACGGATGCTTAATTTGAAGGCAGAAATTGGCAATAGGGGTAAGGCGTTGAAACCAAAACCATTTACCGTGTATAATGCCGGACTTTATGATTATAAAATGATTAAGGGGTTGCCGTGGGATGAATATCGAGATTTTGCGCTTAAATTATTTCAATGCCGAGACGAAAAGCATAAAGTTTCGGGCATTAAGTTAGATGGCTACCTGGGAGAAGACCATGTTTTAGTATTTAAATGGCATGACGGAAGCGAGATTGTTTTGGATCGTGGATTTATAGATGATTTACATAAGACAGTTGGCAAGAAAGTTAGCAGAAAATTCTTTATTATTGCGCCGGCCTCTACGGTGGTATTTCTTGAAGATTATATTGAAAAAGCCGATGTTAAATATTATATTTTGCGTATCCCGTATTCTGTTATAGAAGAAATCCACGAGAAAGGATTTAAGTCTATAAAACAGCCGATATCAGTGGCCGGCATAAATGAAGTGATAGACGCAGTGGGCTTTGATTTTATTCAAATTCCCGATGTTAAGTGCGAATATACAATTCGTAAAATTAAGGGGCGACAGAAGGAACTTTTTGAGGGCGATAAGGAGACGGTTATTAAAATTAAGAAATTCAAAAGCAATATTCTATCTCGTAAACCGGTAGATTTCAAAAATCTTGAGACGCTCTCAATGATAATGGTGGACTATGATTTTGACGGAGATGTCTTTGATATGGACGCTTATTGGTTTGCGGAAGATATTGCTAAAAACAAATATCAAATCAGTTTTGATCCCAAAAAAGTTGATAAGCAAATGATGATTGTTTATATGGACATTTTCGGCAACGAAAAACGGGAGATTAAAAAGTTAAAGGATTTTAACAAATAAAAAATGCCTACATTACACATTGAAATTGCTGCCTCAACAGTAGCTTGGTATGGTGCAATTGTTGCTACAATCAGCGTAGTTGCAAGTATTGTTTTAGGAATGATTACGCTTTTACGAGATAGGGCAAGTATAAAAATAGAAATCAGCCATGGTTTTTTACTATACGGTCCTAGTCCGAGTGAGAATTTATATATTTTCATTGAAGCAAGTAATAAAGGAAGGCGACCAGTAACACTGACATCGGTTGGATTTAAACTTAAAAATGGCCACAATATCGTATTTACTAAATCGAGAGAACTACCTAAGGAATTGACGGAAGGAAAATCATATCAAGAATTGGTTATTAAGAAAGAAATAGAAAGAGATTGTCAAAAATTAAAGACCAGTATTAAATACGCCTGGTTTAAAGACGCTACTGGTAAGGTTTACAAGGGAAGATATAAATTAAAAGATGCTTGATAAACAATATTTTCAAACTAAAGATTTAGTGCTTAAGGTTTCGGAGAATGTAGATCCGAAGGTTTTTGATATTTCAAAATACGAGGCGTTTTTGGATATCCTTTGCGGAGATAGAGAATATCAAAAAGAAGCCATAAGGGTTGCTTTGAGATATTTATTGGGTCAGCAGTATAAAAACCTGCGCGATTTAGCAGAAGAAAACTATAAGCAGAGCCAGTTTTTACAAGACAAATATTCAACTTTTAATGATTTTGAAAAACATCTGCAATTGCCGGATCATCTGGCTTGTTCGTTGGATTTAGCTACTGCCACAGGCAAGAGCTTTATTTTATACGGCATCGCCAGAATTATGCTGGTTGAAGGCGTTGTTGATCAAGTGTTGGTTTTATGCCCCTCAAACACTATTGAGCGAGGCCTGGCTGATAAGTTTAAGCAACTTTCGGGGAGTGCTGATTTGAGAAAGGTTTTACCTAAGAATGCCAAGATAAAAAACCCACGCATAATTCACGCTACCCAGACAATTCAAAAAGGCGATATTGCGATTGAGAATATTCACGCTACTTATGCTCATACTAAATCAGCGATCGAGGATAGTTTAAAGAATAAAGGCGCAAGAACTTTAGTTTTGAATGATGAAGCCCATCATATTTTCAGCCCGACAGATAAAGCCCTGAAGAAATGGAAGGAGTTTTTGTTAGATTCTAAATATAGCTTTTATTATGTTGTGGGCGACACAGGTACCGCTTATATTGGCAATGATTATTTTGCAGATGTGATTTATCAATATCCTATCAGGCAGGCTATCGATGAGAAGTTTGTTAAAACTATTGATTATGCGATTGAAGGCGTGCCCAAGAATGAGCGAGAGAAGCTTCAGTGGATTTTGAATAACCACGAAGAAGCCCGGCGCCGGTATAGAAAAGTAAAACCATTGACAATAATGGTTACCAAAGATATTAAGGCCTGCGAGAAATTAACTGAAAAATGGATTAACTTCTTAGCAGAAGCAAAAAAAATCAGCAAAAAAGCCGCTGAAGAAAAAGTTTTAATTGTTACATCTTCCTCAAAGCATGAGGATAATGTCAGACAAAAACTGCCCCGTGTTGATGAAAAACGATATCCCGTTGAATTTATTACTTCAGTCAGCATGCTTTCGGAAGGTTGGGATGTTGAGAATATTTTTCAAATTGTGCCCCACGAAGAACGTGCTTTTAACTCCAAGCTTTTAATTGCTCAAGTTCTGGGTCGGGGATTAAGAATACCAAGACCCTACAAAGGTGAACAGCCGGTGGTAACAGTTTTTAACCACGATAAGTGGTCAGCTAATATCAAACATCTCGTTGATGAAGTTTTGGAAATCGAGAGAAAAATTGCAAGTTATGTGATAAGCAAGCCGGAGAATTATAATTTCAATCTTTATAATATTGATTACGAGAAAATACCCGAAGAAACGGAATATAAACAAGATAAAGAATATCAGCTTTTGAAAAAGGGTTATATTGCTTTTTCTTCCCAAAAACCAAAGCTTGAGAAAGAAACGATTTATGAGAGAGCGATTACAGGGGAACGAGGCAGAAAAAGAGCGGTAATAAAGTATAAGATGTATCCCGTGGAGGAGGTGGCGCAGGAAATTCATAATAAATTGCGCGTTTTTGATATAGATGAAGGCACAACTTATGCTAAGCAGTTTACAATCGCTAAGCTGGCTGTAATTTTGAGGCAGTCGCTTAAAAAGATTGGTGAGAGAAAAGAGCAAATAAGCGAGGAGAATAAGCAAAAAGCGTTGAGAGCCTTCGATGTAATAAAAAGAAAGAAAGCTAAAGCGCTTCGGTATAAGATTAAGGCGGAGAATCTCGTTGAACTTTCAACTAAAAATATTAAAAAGACATCTCTTGGTGTCGGTGCTTTCAAAAGAAATGCCTCATTATTTTATGATGACCACACATCAAAATTAAGTGAAGATGAGGATAAAAAAATCCTGAAAGAACTTGAAGAAATGCATGATGACAATCAATTAATGAGCTCGGCTTTAATAAAGGTTAGTAATGTGCATTTCTTCAGAACGCTGGTAAATTGCGCTTTTGCAAGTTACGATCCTGAAAGAAAATTTATTAAAAAACTGGTGAGTGAAGAAAATGCCAAATTAGTTGATGGCTGGATAAAATCAAGAGATATCGGTTTTTATTCTATTGAGTATGCCTGGCGTAAGGGCGAGCACTGGAAGATTGCCAAGTTTAACCCCGATATGTTTCTTAAGATGGGCAAGGATATTCTTGTTTTAGAACTGAAAATGGACGAAGATGCCAGTGACGAGAATAAAGCAAAATTAAAATATGCCCAAGAACATTTTGATAAAGTTAATGAGCTACAGAAAAAACAGAATTATTATTTTAAGTTTTTATCACCCCAAGATTACGATGCATTTTTCGATTCACTAAAGAATAAAACTTATCAAAAATTTATCTCATCCCTCGAGGCGGATTTAGAAGAGTGAAGTTGTTAGATTTGAATAAATAAATTCTACGGCCTCACGCCGGAGGAGATAAAAATTATTGAGAATTCAACAAAATAAAATTAAACTTTTTTGATTTTAAATAGATATTATGACAAGTAAAGAAATTCAAAAAGTCAATAAATGGGATTCGCCAACCGAAGAAGATTTATTTGACCGAGATTCATTTGTTGAAACTATTGTCAGAACTATCGAGAGTGCCGACGAAGGTTTTAATTTTGGTATTTCAGCCCGCTGGGGGGAAGGTAAATCTTCAATACTCAAGCGACTTAAACCAAAGTTAGAAAAACTAAATTATAAAGTATTAGAGTTTAAACCTTGGAAATATACTCAGGATCAGATTTCCATCAAAAGAAAATTTATTATTGATATCTACAACCAACTTGGAAAGGAATACGATGAGACAGAACTTTATCTAAATATCGAAAAAGAAGTTCCGATAACTCCACAGAAGAGATTGGATATTTTTTGTGAAAAAATTGCTACTTGGATTATAATTGCCGTCCCCACCGCCTTAGTTTTTATTCTCCTTCTTTTATTACTTAAAAAAATAACTGGATGGGATTTAAATATTCAGCAGATTTTCTTTAACAATTTATTTATACCTGTATTAGTTGGTTTATTGCCACTAATTAAAGAAGTTGCTGAAATTAAGATTAAACAACCTATACCTAAAATTGAGTCAGCAGAGCAGTTCGAAAAAAAATTTAATAATATCATCAATGAAATCGTATCTTCAGAGCCTAAACCTAAACGCGTTATTATTTTTATTGATGATCTTGATAGATGTAATCATAACGAAGTAGAGCAAGTATTGACTGCTTTGTTTACTTTTTTTAGCAATAAAGATTGCATCTATATTATTACAGCAGATCATACCGTTATTCGCCGCTATATTGGAGAATTTTTAGACCTTACCCCTGAATTAAATGATGAAGGTAAGATCAATATAGAAGCGACAAATGACGTCAAACGTAGAGAGGCAACAGAATATTTAAAAAAGATTTTTCAAATTAATTGGATCCTACCAAAAATTCCACCAGACTTGTTAGAGACTTGGATTAAGGATCTACTAAAAGCCACCCCGATAATACAGTTTAAAAACCCATATGCGGAAAGTTATTTAATTGATTTAATCAGAAATAACTTTGAGAGTAATCCCCGCAAAATTAAGCATTTTATTCGGACTCTGTCTTTTCAGTTAGAAGTAGTTGAAGAAAAAATTAAAAAATTGACAAACCAAAACAAAGAAGAAAAGAGAAATTTGCAAACTATTAGAGATTGTCCTGAGCTTTTAGCAAAAATATTGATAATCCAGGATAAATTCCCAGAATCTTACGAGAAACTTCCAATCGAACCAAATCTTTTAAAGAAATATGAAAGTGGCGAAATGGCAGAAGATATAGAATTACAGAAACTTATTGCGCAAGAGCCGAAATTCTTTAATTCCATAACTAGAACTGATAATAAGACAGTTGACCCTTACTACTTTATTTATTTCTCTGGTTCGACTGGGTTTATTGAACCGGAGACAGTTGATCCATCACAAATCAAGGGTTTCGCCCGCGGTGGTGATTTTGATAGCCTTAATAAGATTATTTCTGGGTTGACGGATGAACCTCGAAATACACAAATAGAACATATAAGGGCTGAATTATTAAGCCCCCAAATTCAGCCGCCCGAGAAAGTTAATGTCATACGGAGCTTATTCCATGTCGTGAGTCTTATAGAAGAATCGAGGGTGAGGATTCAGAAGATATCGGATTTAATTAATTTAGCTTCTCAGTATGAACAAGAGTTTAAAGGTATTCAGTCAATAGATATTGAAAAAATTGCTCCACACATCGATACAACAATAGCAATCAAATTATTTAAGGATAGTCCCTTTATAGAAGTTAATTTAAGAAATCAAATCTGGAATGGATTCTTCCATGCGCGGCAAATACTTAATAAAGATGTTGCTATCCTTTTTTTGAACACGTTATCTGAAAAATTAACTGCTTCTGATGAAGAATTTCAATCTGCTATTAATATCATTAACCAATTAGAAGAGACAGTTATTTATGATTCTGAATTTTTATCATCTAAATTAGCTGAAACATTTCAGACCAGAAATAATCAACAGAAGCAACAAGTTTTAGATACAGTTATCAAATTTAAAAAATCGTTGAGGTCTGAAAAAATTTCTGAGATTGAAAAATTTATTACTAAATTAGCTCAAACAGATAATGTGGAGGAAAATAATTTTATTATCAGTAATATCCCTACGTGCATAAAAGATAATTTTAATCTTACCAAATTGACATCTGCTTTTATGGAAAGATTGAGAACTGCTAATGTTCAAGATAGAGAACAATTATTCAATAATTTGAGTAGTCCAAATGTTAAAGATGCTTTAGGTCCAACTAATTTTGATAATATTTTAAAAGCGATAGTAGCCGATATAATTTCAGACGATGTAACGAAAGTGAATTATGTGATTTCTAAAATACCCCAATTTATTAGCTTGATATCAAAAAAACAGGAATTTATGAATTCCTTATTGGCGGGCGTTAAAAAAGAACCGGTTGACACAAATCAGAATATCTTGAATGCTATTTGGAGTACCAAAGAGACTTGGATAAACGAATCAAACATTAAAAAGTATTTTATTAAAAAAATCAAAAGCCTTATAAAAAACACAAAGGACGAAAACGTTAAAACTATTATTACTAACATACTTAATGAATTAGAGCCTCCTAAAGATGGTTCGTCAGGATAATTTTATAATTTGGCTAGCAAAGAATATGCGAAGGAAAACAAAAAGTCGAAGAATTAATTAAAAATAAATAATAATATGAAATATTTACCTTGGATTTCGTTAATCATTGCGGCTATTGTTGTGATCAATGAAATTATGTGGATTGGTAAGAGTGACCTCGCTTGGGTGCTTATTGGTTTAGGAGTAGCAGCAGGATTACAAGCTATATATCTTTTGGCTGGAAAGAAATAAAATTTAGGCCGAAGTTGAAAAAACAGTGCCCAAAAACTTGGCGTTCTAGAACGCCAAGTCAACGCCAACTTTTGAAAAAACTCGTCATTTCGGGAATATCGAGTAAATATCAACCCTTCAAAAAGTTTGCATTACGGAATGCAAGGTGGATGCAAACTTTTGAATTAAAAAATCCTCCGCTTTTTAGAGGATTTCCAACCCTTTTTTAACCCATTTTTGAACTGAAATTAGCGCGAGGGAGCGAGCGATAGCGAGCGACCGACAAAAATGGAATACAAATTAACAAAGCTATGTTAGAAACTCACACTGAAAGTGTATATAGTCGGGGGTAAGGATTGTCAGTTTTTCAAGTCTCTTTTCTTGGAATTATGGATTAAATTTGGTAAGATAATGGAGAAAGTTTGAAGGCGTTTAACCCTTGAGCAAAGAAAGTAAAACACCCATAAAGGGTGTTTTACTTTTGGACCTTTTGGTCTTGAAATAACATTAAGGCGACAAGGTAGACCAAAAAAAGGTTCCTGACACTTTTTCTCATCTAAGATATTTAAAGATATTTAGAGTTGTGTTATCATAAAACTATGAAGTGTCCAAAATGCAAAAAAGAATTATCGGAGAAAATCAAAATCGGTGATGTCAAAATCGATCGTTGCTCCAAATGCGGCGGACTTTGGTTTGAAAAAGATGAATTGCGTTTGGCCAAAGATAAAAAAGCGCCAGAAGCCAGATGGGTGGATGTTGAGATCAAGGATAAAAGCATTAACTGGTTTCAATTTAAACTCTGGAAAGATAAGGGAAAATTTAAAGCCAAAAAAGAGATAGAATATTGTCCGACTGACGAAACACCTCTCTACAAACTTAATTACGGTGATACGCCGATTGAAATTGATGTTTGCGGTGTCTGTTACGGTATCTGGCTTGATAAAGGCGAGTTCAAGAAAATTATTGATTACGTAAAAAACAAGGCCGAATATGAGATGCTTTATAATTACGCAAAGAATCTGGTGCAGGAGACAAAAGAAATTTTTGTCGGACCGGAAAGTATTAAATCCGAAGCAGTGGACCTGCTGATACTTATCAAACTTCTGAAGTATAAATTAATGGTGCAGCATTCGGAATTGGTTAAATTAATTTCTAATCTACCGTTAACAAAGTAGGGTAAAATAAGAGAAAATAAATCTTAAATAACCCGTGACACTAAGTCCGGTATGTAAATATATTCATTATGTCGTTGGATAATGGTTCTAACGTTGTCCACGATGCGGAGCAGGCTAGTGAGCCTTTCGAGAGACCGAGGGGCATAAAAATCGTCAAGAAGGCGATTTTTTGGTAGAATGAGATAATATGGAAGAAAAACATATAGCAATGTGCGGATTAGAATGTAATATCTGTGGAGCGTTTATTGCTACAAAAAACAATGATAACGACTTAAAAAAGAAAACTGCAAAAGAATGGACAAAAAGACATAAAGTTGACCCTCCTTTAGAGTTAAAGGATATTAATTGTTGGGGTTGTTTATCGCAAGACGGACCATTATACAGACATTGTCTTGTGTGTGAAGTCAGGAAATGTGGATTTAGTAAAGGGATTAAAAACTGTAGAGAATGTAAGGATTATAAATGCGATAAGCTTATAGAATTACAAAGCAATCTTTTTTAAGGAAAGAAACTTTAAACAGGTTTTAATATCGTCCACTAGGGGGAGCAGGCTAGTGAGACTTTTCTCAAGTGACCGAGATGCATAAAAATCGTCAAGAAAGTGGTTTTTTGGTAGAATGAAATATATGAAAAAGAATAATGTTTTTGTTGCGGTAGACATCCAGAATGATTTTGCTTCTGAGGGAGGGAAATTTTATACACCAAAACCCTCAATAGGGTTTTTAAGACAAACTTTATTTCCTTTTATAAGAAAAAGAAACATAAAAGTTAATGAGATTATTTCAGATTATCGGCAACCACGACCAGGTGATCAGGGTGATTGTTGTCATCCTGGTGAATGGGGTTACAAATCTCTTGTTCCAGATAATTTAAAGAAGTCCATATGGGTTAAATGTATGAATTCGCCTATTTGGGTAAGAGAAAATATCGGTAAGGCTGATACCAAGCCTGGGTTACCCTATCCTGACTCTGATGGTTTCGGTAGATGGCTACAGAAGAATATGGGTAAACCCGAAGAAGTAACGCCCGTGGTATTCGGACTTACCATTGATTGTTGTGTACTCTCAGTGCTTCAAGAGTTATCTTGGCGTGGATATTACCCATTGGTTTTAAGAAATGCTGTGGATCACGCTAGTGGAAAAATGGAGGACAGGGATAAGGTATTGGAAACACCAATACCTAATTGGGCTAAAGTTGTGAGTTGGAAAGATATTCAAGGGGAATTGGAGTAGCTCCAAACCAAGCCCTAACAAAGTCCGTCCCTCGGAGCAATAAATTGACAATACTTCATTTTCTGGTATCATTTTATTATTAAGCAAAAGAATAAGTATGGGCAATGTTGAAGGAATGATAGTCATGATATGAAGTCGTAATCTTTAATTTATTATTATAATAATAACTAAAATATAAACATATGGGAGATTTCAAAAAAGGCGGTGGAAAACGTTTTAGTAGCCATGGGGGCGGACTTGATAAACGAGATGGTGGCCGAGGTGGATTAGGCGGTGGTAGAGATCGTGGTCCAGTTACTATGTATCAAGCGATTTGCGACCAATGTGGAAAGCCATGCGAGGTACCTTTTAAGCCAACTAGTGGCAAGCCAGTGTATTGCGACGCTTGTTTTAGGAGTAAAAAAGAAATTGGAGATAATAGAGGAGGAAATAGATTCTCTAAAAGGAAATATGACAGCTATAAAGCTCCCATTAAGCCGGGTTTTGGAAGTGACATCAGTAAAGGAAATAATAATGAAGTGAAGAAGCAGTTAGAAATATTGAATGGAAAAATGGATCTGCTTATTAAGGCAGTAGAAGCTATGGCAAGCACCAAGTCTTTGGTTACAGAAGAAAAAATAAAGAAAGTGGTAAAATCGGTTCCAGTCGCGAAGACTAAAAAATAAGTTAAAAAGGCTTCTAATTATTTTTTTAACAGATTCTAATATTGTCTGTCCCCTGGAGCAAATTTCTGTCTATTCAATTAGGCGGTTTTTTGATAGAATAGCACAATGAATACAAAAATTTTAATTATTTTAATAATTTTAGTTATTTTGGCAGGAATTTGGCTGGGCTTAAGATCTATAATTGACAAATTCGAACCACTAGAGCCCATTGCCTGCACAATGGACGCAAAACTCTGCCCGGACGGTTCTTATGTCGGTAGAATTCCGCCGAAATGCGATTTTGCGTTGTGTCCAGAAACAAAAACAATAAAACTTTATTATTATAATTATGAACTGGACAGAGACGAGTGGGGGAATGTTGCTTGTAGTAGGAATGGATTGGTGCCGGTTGAGAAAAAAATTCCAATAACTAAAACGCCGATTCAAGATACTATCAAACTTTTGCTTTCGGGCAAACTTACAGATGAAGAGCGAGCTCAGGGAATCAGCACAGAATATCCTCTGGAGGGGCTTTCGTTGAAAGGATCCTCATTAAAGGACGGCGTTTTAACGCTCGAATTTGACGATTCCAACAACAAAACCGTTGGTGGCTCCTGCCGGGTGGGCATTCTTTGGTTTCAGATTGAAGCAACAGCAAAACAATTTCCAGAAGTCCAGCAAGTTCGTTTTCTGCCCGAGGAGATTTTTCAGCCGTAAGAAAAACTATGAGTAAATTATGACCAGAAATAAAAAAATCGTAATCGTAAGTGCGATAATATTACTAATAGGAATTCCTGTTGGAATATATTATTTTTTGTTTTCAGGCCCAGAAAGAGAATCAGAAATGGAGAGAATAGTTATTAACCTCGACACAGCCGAAGAAGAACTCATTCCTAAACTAAAAGAGCAGGACTACATAAGAAGCGAGTGGGCCTTCAAGTTTGTTTTAAAAACAAAAGGATGGGAAGGAAGGATAGAGCCGGGAGCATATAAGGTTTCAAAGACTATGAATGTCTGGACTCTGGCAGATACTTTTGTAAGGTTTAAGTACCAGAACTGGGCAGTAGTACCAGAAGGGCTGCGAAAGGAAGAAGTTGCTGAGATACTGCAAGAAAAACTTTATTGGTCGGACAACACGAAAGAAGAATTTCTCGCCAACGCCGAAGAGGGATATTTATTTCCCGATACTTACTTGCTTGACGTGTTGAATATCAGAGATGCAGGTAAGAAAGCGGCTGAAAGAATGGAAAATAATTTCAATGAAAAATGCCAAGAAATCTTTAAAGAATTTGAAGAGAATAACATTCGTAACGATACAGCCATCACCCTGGCTTCCATAATTCAAAGAGAAGCAGCCAACGAAGAAGAGATGCCGTTGATAGCGGGAATTATTTGGAACAGATTGCTCAAGCCAATGCCACTCCAGGTAGACGCAACCATTCAATACATCGTTGGAGAGGAAGGTAATTGGTGGAGACCAGTAACGCCAGAAGAATACAAAATAGAATCGCCATATAATACCTACCTGCACGAAGGTAAATCGCCAGCTTCAATCTGCAATCCGGGATTAGCAGCAATTGAAGCGGTAGTTCACAATCAACCCAGTGATTACTTCTACTACTTACACGACAGTGAGGGGCAAATTCACCTTGCCAAAACCTACGAGGAACACCAAATGAATATAGAGCAATACCTTCTCGAAACCATAACAGGGACAATTGCAGATGTAGCATTAAGTGCTAAAGTTATCACAATACAAGACCAGCAAGGGAAGGAAATAAGTTTGGCACTTACCGAGAAAACGACACTTTTGGATAAAGATGGAAACGAGGTAGAATTAAAAGATTTTCAACCAGGAAAGAGTATTACTGCTGCAGGTAGATGGACGGGCGAAGATACATTTATACCATTAATAATTCGAAAAAAATAGTCAGAAGCAAATATAAAACTCTCAACCGGATCACCAAAATAGTTCCTACCCATTAACTTACATCTTTTACTTACTATTAAAATGGAGAGCAGACTTGAACTTAGTTTTGAGTGACCGAGATGGGTTTGAGTCGCAGCGGGGGAAGTAGGCTAGTGCTCGGTTCGAGCGACCGAGATGCTTAAAAAATCGCCAATCAGGCGGTTTTTTGGTAGAATGAAATTAGCATGAATAACTTTGGATTTTTGAGTAAATACCAACAGCTTCAAAAAGAAATAATGTTTGACAAGATTATTGATCTGGAATTTGCCTTTATTGGTTATTGTAAAGTTGATAAGTCAGCGTTTTGGAATTTTGCTTTAATTAATAAACCACCTTCTGAAGAAGAAATCTCTAAAATTGAAGAAACTTTTAAATCTTTAGATCGCAATCCTACAATTTACTTTGAAAATAGAGAAGATTTTAAACCTTTTATTAATTTATTAAGAGAAAAGGGATACAAAAGAGAATTTGAAGATTCTTGGATGTTTTGGCAAGACAAAGAAATAGATAAAAGTAGATTCAATTTAGTAAAAAAAGTTAATACTGAAGAAGAACTAAAAGTATTTCTTAAAACTTTTGATACTTGTTACCAAAAAGATGACCCTCAAAATGCTTACGGAGAATTAGGAGACTACCTTATAGTTGCTAAAGATGTTTGGTATAAACATCATGGGAGTGATAAACTTGAGTATTTTATAATTTACAAAAATGAAAAACCTGTTACAGTTTCGACACTTACTAATTTTAAAGATATTGGCTATATTTCAAATGTAGGTTCTTTTAGAGAAGTAAGGGGCGAAGGATTTGGAAAGCTTGCAACTTTGTATTGTATAGAGCAATCAAAAAATAATGGAAACAAAATACATTGTCTTGCCACAGAAGAAGGCACCTACGCTAATGAATTTTACAAAAGAATAGGATTTGACACTCTTTTTACTGCAGTAGCTTATACCAAGAAATAGGTTCTAATAAAGTTCGTTCCTCGGAGCAGGTTAGTGCTCGTTTCAAGCGACCGAGTTGCATCAAAAGTCGCCAAAGGTTGATTTTTTTTGATAGAATAGAAGAAGTTTTCGAAAATGAATAATGAATAATGGGGTCAGGAGCCTTTTTATTGGTAGATAAAATCTGTTGAGATTAAATCTGTATAAAATAAAAAAAGAGGTGTCGAGGTTTAACCCGACACTTTTTATAACAAGAAAAATCTATTTTATTGAAAAGAAGGTAGTTTTTTTTAGTTAAAACTACCTTCAAAATCTTTTATGTTTAAGAATAAGTTCTTTGAGTTGCTCTCTTAGATAATCTGGAGAGTGCTTTGTTGAAGGAACATATCCTTGTTCAGAAAATATTTCTTGAGCCCATCCGTCCCAGGGCAGCGTTCTGGAAATCTTGTCGCTTTCCATATTCCATAAACGCCATTTTCTTGACTCTTTGGTTCGGATTAAAACAACTGTCTTAGAATTGCGACGACGTTTTCTATTCCTGCCGTTACTGCGCGAAGTAAATATTACCGCATTAAAGTATTGGAATATGAGATTTTCATTTAATGCTTCTTGTTCGCACCCCTTCCGAAAATAGTAATAGTATTTTTCTTCAGTGCCTTCATCGCTCCATGTCATTATTGTCACCCCCTATCTTTTTGTTAAGTTTACTACAAAAAGATTAGCACATGGTTCTTGATTTTGCAATTTTTATTTTAAAACTAAGGGGAAAAAGTCAGATACCTTTTTCGGAATAGGAGATAAAGATTGTAATACAAAAGAGGTGTCGAGGTTAAATCTTAACCTGTTGACGCCAAGCGTCAACAGGTCCTATAAGGTAAAAGGTTTGTTGACCCTAGGGATCAACAGCTTCTAGACTGGTGGGGGTTTAACCTTCATCAATCGTTTATTGACTTTTTCCAATATGTTTTGTATAACACAAACAGTTTCCAATGAGACTATTTGTTTTAAGATAGATTTGGATATATTTAGAAGTATATTAATAACTCAATAAAAAAAGGAGGTAAAGGTAAAGATGGATATCACTATTATGTGGCTGCAGGAATACGGGAGCGAAATGGAAAATATTATTGAATTTGCTAAGAGGTTTGGAAAGAAAGCTTCGATCAACGATGTTGTTAGTTGGCTAGAGGCAATGGGAAAAGAAGAGCTAGAATCATGGTTACTGTCTCGGGACGTAAACGTGACAAAAGAGATGTTAGAACATGGAGCTAATATCCATGCTAATAAAGACCATGCTTTATTGCTGGGAGTATTGGAAGGCAATCTAGAAATGACTAAATTGTTATTGGAAAATGGAGCTGATCCTTGTGCTCGAGGAGGTCTTGCTCTGTCTATGGCAGCAGGAGAAGGTTGTCTTGAAATGGTAAAGGTGTTGGTGGAGTATGGTGCCGACGCTTATGGAGAAATTATTCCTATAATCATGGCACGAGATAATAAACATGAAGAGATAGCTGACTTTCTAATTGATAATGGGATAAAAAAAGTCGCAGAGAAGTAGGATGTATAAAAAAGTGATCAAAGGGAGGTAAGATAACTCAATTCTTACCCCCTTTATTTTTATAAGTTTTCACAAATAAGTTCTAATTCTTCAATCTTAATCAAAGCAGGCATTGTTCAGTTTCCGAGATAGACTCAGAAGATCATTAATCCGTTCCGCCAGCTGGCGGATTGTGACGGAGGCGGTTTTTTGATAGAATAACAAAATGGCACAAAGAATTGCAGTTATAATGATTAAAGAAGGAAAAATCCTGCTTGTTCATCGTATTAAAAAGAGCAAAGAGTATTATGTCATTCCGGGCGGCGGCATTGAAAAAGATGAAAACATTGAGCAAGCAGCCGTCAGAGAAATTAAAGAAGAAACTGGTTTGGATATTGTTTTGGGTAGAAAGTTGTATGAGAAAGAGGATAGGAGCAGATTAGAAAGTTATTTTTTAGTAAAAAGTTTTAATGGAGAATTAAAATTAGGCAAGCCAGAGATTGACAGACAATCGAAAGATAATGTTTATCTCCTGGAATGGGTATCGCTTAAAGATTTGCGGGAGATAAATTTATTACCAGAGTCAATTAAGAATAAGATTTTTGATACGTTTAGTTATTAAATAAATTCGAACATCATTCAGCCCCGGAGTTCCGATTCTTCGCCTGGGAGCTTTGCCTAGGTTTTTTCATTGACGAATTGTTGTTTATGTGTTAGTCTTCTTTGTAAGATAGTTGCCTAACGAAAATGTAGTCGAGTTTCATCAGGATACTAAACTTTAGGATAAAACCTTAAAATAATTAATTAATTTTATCTTTAACTATGGAAGGAACAATTAAAAGACTCACAGATAAAGGATTCGGATTCATTGCTATTGAAGGCGAAGAGAAAGATTTATTTTTTCACAGTAATGAACTTCAAGGCGTCACTTATGACGAGCTAAAAGAAGGTGATAAAGTATCTTTCGAAAAAGCCGATTCTCCGAAAGGACAGAATGCGGTGAATGTATCTCGAATTTAATCACTGATTTAGATTGCGAGAAATGATCTTGTCCCGCCATTGAATGGCGGGACGATTCATTTAAAAGTAAAAACCTCCGCATTCTACAGAGCCAAGATTTTCACCCGATAAAAAACTGTCGGGTCTTTATTTAGATAGACAAAAACCTTAAAAAATGACAAGATTAAAGTAGTTTCTAATAAAGGACAGGCCTAAATAATATAAGTTTTATTATGAAGAAAAAACATCTTATTTTAATTATTGTATTCCTCTTTCTTTTTATCGTTCCCAGTCTGGCTAGTTTGCTGACAGATTGGTTTTGGTTTGGGGAGATTGGTTTTGAAAATATTTTTATTACAATCTTAAGCACTAAAATTATATTGGGCCTTATAATCGGTTTTATTACTTTCGGTTTAATATATCTTAATTTAAGAGTTGCTTCCACACTTACTAAAGACAGGCCGATAATGATTACTTTGGATCAAAATACGGCTCCAATAGATGTTGGGAAGTATGTCCATAAACTTATCCTTTTTCTGTCTTTAATCATTGGATTTTTTACCGGATTAGCCGGAGCTGCCAATTGGAACACTTTGCTCCGATACCTCAACTCCACTTCTTTTGGTATTTTAGAGCCAATATTTAACCGAGACATTTCTTTTTATTTCTTTACCTTGCCTTTTTTAAAGGCATCAATTGGGTTTCTTCTTTGGATAGTAGTGGTTTCTCTGATAGGGTCAGCTTTAATTTATTTTGGCAGAGGAGTATTTTCCTTCTTTGGCCGAAGATCAGGTTTTGTTCGTTTTTCATCTGAGGGAGAACTAACAAGGGACAAAACAGAGAAGAATCCTAAAATTCATCTTTCACTGCTTCTTTGTTTTCTCTTTCTAATATTGGCTGTCGAAACTTATTTTATACAAATTCCGAATTTGCTTTACTCTACAACGGGCTCTTTTATGGGAGCTACCTATACCGATATTCATGCTGCCTTGCCAGTTTTAAAAATATTAACAGGAATCTTGTTAGCCGGAGCAATAATATCCGTTATTAATATCTTTCAGAAAAGAAATCGTCCCTTAATATTAGCGATAGGTGTTTATATAGCAGTTTCTATTTTGGGAGGGTGGTTGTATCCGGTCATTTTACAAAAGTTTATTGTAGCTCCAAACGAACTAGTCAAGGAATCTCCCTATATATCGAATCACATTGCTGCCACTCAAAAAGCTTTTAATCTGGACCAGGTCGAAGAGCATGACTTGAAAGGGGAAACCTCCTTAACTATGGAGGACATTAAGAACAATGAAGCAACTATTAAAAATATTCGGCTCTGGGACAGAGAACCTCTTTTGGATACTTTCGGTCAGATCCAGGAAATCCGTACCTACTATGATTTCACTTCCATAGATAACGACCGTTATTTAATTAATGGAGAATATCGCCAGACTCTGCTTTCCCCTCGAGAATTAAATTCTCAAAATCTGCCTCACCGTACCTTTATCAATGAGCGCTTAACCTTTACTCATGGATTTGGGTTAACCTTAAGTCCTGTTAACGAAGTAACAGAAGAAGGACTACCGGTCTTATTTATTAAAGACCTGCCGCCGGTTTCTATCGCAGATTCTCTTGAAATAACTCGTCCGGAAATCTATTTTGGAGAATTAACGCAGGATTATGTAGTGGTGAATACCAAAGCTAAAGAATTTGATTATCCGGCGGGGGAAGAAAATGTCTTTACCGATTATCAAGGGAAAGGGGGAGTTCCGACTTCTTCGTTCTTTAGAAAAGTCCTGTTTGCTCTCAGATTCAGAGAGTTGAAAATTCTATTATCAAATGACATTACTGCTGAAAGTCAGATTATGTATTATCGAGACATTAAAGAAAGAGTTCAACGGGTCCTTCCTTTTTTAAAGTTAGACCGTGATCCATATTTAGTAATTACTTCAGATGGCAGGTTGAAATGGATTTATGATGCTTATACTGTAAGTAATCTTTATCCTTATTCTCAAATGGTAGGCAGTTCATTAACAGAAAAAGGTATAAATTACATCCGAAATTCAGTGAAGATAGTTATTGATACTTATGACGGAGAAATGCAATTCTATATCTCTGATCCAGAAGATCCCTTGATTCAAACATATGCCAAGATTTTTGAAAATACATTTTTACCTTTATCCGATATGCCCGAGGACTTAAGGAGCCATCTTCGCTATCCAGAAGATATCTTTATCTATCAAACCGCTCTCTATACGATTTACCACATGGAAGAACCCCAGATCTTTTACAACAAAGAAGATAAATGGCAAATCCCGGTTATATCCGAGGGCAGGGGAGATCCGATGATGCGTCATATAATAATGAAACTGCCTGGAGAAACCAAAGAAGAATTTATTTTAATGATTCCATTTACTCCTCAGGGAAAAGATAATCTGTCTGCTTGGATGGTAGCTAGGGCAGACGGAGAGAATTATGGCAAGTTGGCTGTGTACCGCTTTCCTAAACAAAAATTAGTTTTCGGGCCCAAACAAATCATTAACAGAATTAATCAAGACCCTGAAATATCTCAGCAGATTTCTCTTTGGGATCAGCGAGGCTCCGAAGTCAATCAGGGTCCGCTTTTAGTGATACCTATTGAAGGCTCCCTCTTATATGTCAGGCCTTTGTATATTCGGGCGGAAGGTGGCAATATTCCGGAATTGAAAAGAGTAATCGTGGCTTACGAAAAACAGATTGCTATGGAAAAAACTTTGGAAGAAGCTCTCGATAAGATTTTTAGCGGAGTTGGAGAAGAGTTTTCAGAAGAAGAAGTTTCCTTGACGACCAAAGAAGATCTCATTTTCCAAGCAGAACAGTATTATCAACAAGCACTTCAAGCTCAAAAAGAGGGCGATTGGGCTCTCTATGGTCAGGAGATTGAAAAATTAGGTGAGATTTTAAGACAGTTAAGATAGTCTTTAAGTTATCAAAGAAACTTTCTAAAATGCATTAAAAATCCTCAAAAAGAGAGGATTTTTAAATTAACGAATATAAATATTAGAACTTTTAAGGTATATTTGTTAGAATTTTAAATATGAAGATACCTAAAGATTTAAAAAAGATATATAGGAAATTTGATAATTGTAAAAGATGTAAACGAGAGAATAATCCTTGTCTACACATTTTAGGAGGCGGTAAATTTAAGAATCCGAGATTTCTTTTTTTATTTATAAATCCCACACATCTTAATATTTCTTCTCATAAAAATTACAAAGGCAACAGAAGATATCCGTTTATAGGTGTACGTTATTTTTATCGCTTACTTTCAAAGGCAGGTTTCGTCAGTAAGAATATTGTAGAAGATATCTATAAAAACGGTTGGAAAGTTGAACATGAATATAAGATAGAGGATAGTTTGGTTTCTAGCGGAGTTTATCTGACCAACCTAATCAAGTGCACCCAGCTTCATCCGGAAAATCCAACTAAAGATATTATTCAAGAAGATTTACCGCTCCTGAAAGAAGAAATAAATATAGTTTCACCAAAATATATAGTTACATTTGGCAAGTTGCCTTTTAAGTTCATAACTAACCAAGAGATTCGACTGAAAGATTGTTTGGACAGGTTAAAAAAAGGTAAGTATAAAAGTTTTAAGTCTATTAATATCTTAGGAAAGACGTATGAAGTTCTTCCTTGTTATTTTCCGGTAGGAAGGGGTAATCCAAATAAAGCTTTAGAGATTTTGAAATATGTTAAAAGTGAATACTAATACAAGCCCTTGCTAGTATTGACAAATTATTACCATATTAAACCGAAAAAAGATAATTCTATTTATTATTAATCTGCTCTTTAATGGGGGCGGGTTTTTTGGTAAAATATAATAAAAGAGATAAAATTATGCCATTTACACCGTTTCATTTGGGACCAAGCTCTTGGATAGGATTAGTTCTATTTAAGGTTTTTGATTTCTCTGCGCTTCTTATATCAAGTGTTATAGTTGATGTTGAACCTTTTTGCGTCTTATTTTTTAATATAGATTATCCTATCCATGGGTTCTTCCACAGTTTTTTAGGCGGTTCAATATTGGCAGTGTTAACGGCAATAATTTTGTATCTCCTAAGGAATAAGATTAAGAAGATAATGATTGTTTTTAAATTGGCTCAAGACTCTTCCTTCAAAAAAATTCTTTGGACCTCATTCTTCGGTGTTTATTTTCACATTCTTTTGGATTCATCTATATACAGAGATGTAAAACCCTTTTATCCTTTAGAAAACAATCCATTTCTTGGTTTGTTTTCGTCTCAACAGGCTTACTTTTTTTGTGGTTTGTCATTCTTAATTGGAATATTGTTTTATTTAATTAGAAGGAAAAAACTAAAAAATGAATGAAAATACTAAACAACCAAAAGTTGGGTTGGCTTTAGGCTCCGGCGGGCCAAGGGGCTTGGCTCATATTGGAGTAATCAAAGCCTTAGAAGAGAATAATATCCCCATTGATTTTATTGCAGGTTGCAGTATTGGAGCGATGGTTGGTGGATTGTATGCTTTAACAAAAGATATTAGTTGGATTGAGAAGATGGCTTTGGAAACAGATTGGCGGCGCATTGTTTCACTTTTGGCTGAACCTGCTTTTCTCTCAGGCGGATTAGTAGGAGGTGAAAAGATTGAAAAGTTTATTCTAGAGCAAACCGGTAGAAAAAAGTTCGAAGACCTTAAAATTCCTTTTATAGCCGTGGCCACTGATATTAACACGGGCAAGGAAGTAAGGATAAAGAAGGGGAGTTTAGCGAAAGCCATAAGAATAAGTTCTTCTGTCCCATTAGTTTTCAAGCCTGCTAAATGGGAAGACAAACTATTGGTTGATGGAGGATTGTCTAATCCAGTACCATGTGACGTAGTTAAAAGAATGGGAGCAGACATAGTTATTGCTGTTAATCTAGATGCCTATTTTTCTAAAAACGGAGCTGGAGTTCGTAACAACAAATTGAGAATTTATGAAATTGCTAACCAGACCATTAATGTCTTGCGGTATCACTTGGCTAAATATTCTTTGCAGGACGCAGATGTTATAATTACTCCTAAAGTTGGAAGGATAAGTTGGGCTAAATTTGTCGAGGGACGGGGGATAATCAAGAAGGGAGAAATAGAAGCTCAATTAGATATGCCGAAAATTAAGAAATGTCTTAACCGCTTAGCAAGACTTTGAATTTGATTGATAAAAAACCAAATTGACATCCCAGTCTGGATACAATAAGATAAAGATACAATTGAATAACTTATCAAGAGTGCAGGGGAGGGACTGGCCCTATGATCCTGCCGGTAACCCTTTAAGGTGACTCCTTAAAGAAGGTGCCAATTCCAGCCTTTACTTTAATCAATGATTAAAGTTTCTTAAAAGGGAAAGATAAAGGTCGACTAAAATTAGAATTAATTTTAGAAAATCTTTCCTTTAATGAGAGAGATTTTTTTATTAACCATTAATTTATTTCAAATATGCTTATGTTCAATAACACAAAGACTTATACAGTTGAAAGCGTTACCTCTGGTCATCCCGACAAAATGTGCGACCAGATTTCAGACGCTATCTTAGATGAATGCTTATCTCAAGATCCAAAAAGCCGTGTAGCGATAGAAAGTTTCGGAGGACACGGTCTCTTATTGGTGGGAGGAGAAGTTACCACTAAAGCCAAAGTTGACTTTGAAGAAGTAGTCAAGCGCCTTTATCGAGAAATTGGCTATCAAGACGATTTAAAAGTGATAACCAATATTACTTGTCAGTCGCCGGATATCGCTCAGGGTGTAGATACCGGGGGGGCCGGTGACCAGGGAATAATGTACGGTTACGCTACTGATGAAACAGAAGAGTTTCTTCCTTTGGGAGTTGTTTTATCTCACAAGCTAACTAAGGGATTAGAATTGTTGAGAAAAAACAATCAGATTTCTTGGCTTAAACCTGACGGCAAATCCCAGGTAACAATTGAAAACGGAGTTGTTAAATCAATTTTAATCAGCTGCCAGCATAATGAGAATGTTTCTCAAGAAGAAATTCGCGAAACAATCATTGAAAAATTAATTAAACCCGTTGTTGGTGAAATTAATAACATTGAGATTTTAGTTAATCCTACTGGCAAGTTTGCTAAGGGAGGATTTTCTGCTGATACGGGATTAACGGGTCGGAAACTAATGGTTGACACTTACGGCGGACTGATACCGCATGGCGGAGGATGTTTTTCCGGCAAAGACCCAAGTAAGGTTGACAGGTCCGCTACCTATATGGCTCGCTTTGCTGCAAAGAATATTGTTGCTAACGGATTGGCTAAAGAATGCTTGGTTTCAGTTTCCTATGCCATAGGCAGAGCAGAACCCTTGATGGTTGAAGCAGTTAGCGAGACGGGAGAAAATTTAAGCGATATTGTCAGAAGTAAATTTGATTTCAAACCTGAGGCTATCATTGAAAGACTTGATTTGCTCAGGCCAATTTATCTTAAGACTGCAAGCTACGGCCATTTTGGAAAAGCAGATTTGCCTTGGGAGAAGATAGTAGAGTTGTAGGCTTATAGAAAGGACTATTTCTGTTGATAGATAAGCGATTTTCTAATATGATTAAACTATGAAATACGATGTTGTAGTAATCGGAGGAGGTCCTGCTGGGATAATTGCAGCGGGAAGAGCAGGGGAGCTTGGTTCTCACGTTGTTTTGATTGAGAAAAACAGAGATTTGGGAGCCAAGCTTTTAATTACCGGAAAGGGGAGATGCAATATTACAAATAAAAGGGAAAAACTCAGGGAAGTTATAGAGAACTTTGGAAAGAATGGAAAGTTTCTTTTTCCATCATTTTCTAAGTTTGGGATAAAGAAAACAATAGATTTCTTTGAAAATCATGGTGTGAGGACAAAAGTTGAAAGAGGGGGCAGAGTGTTTCCCGTGAGTGATAGATCGCATGATGTGTTAGGCGCCCTTGTCAGTTATTTGAAAGAATCTCAAGTTGAAGTAAGAACGAATTCAAAAGTAAAGGAAATTGTAAAAAATGGGAATAAGATTGAAAATATTGTACTTGTAAGTGGTGAAGAGATTGTTGCAGATAATTTTATAATCTGCACTGGCGGAAAATCTTATCCCGTAACCGGTTCTACCGGTGATGGATACGGGTGGGCTGAGAAAGTGGGACATATGATTATAAATCTCTCGCCGTCGCTTGTACCCGTTGTCATCAAAGAGAAATTTGTAAAAGAACTTGAAGGTTTGAGCCTAAAAAATGTTGAGATTAGCATATATAAAGATGGCAGGAAGATTAATTCAAGATTTGGCGAAGCAATATTTACAGCAAAGGGAATGAGCGGGCCAATCATTCTTGATATGAGCAAAGGAATCGGCAAAGAGTTCCCGGGAAAGATTAAAATGCAAATTGATTTTAAACCGGCATTGGATTTTGCAAAACTTGATAAAAGAGTCCAAAGAGATTTTCAAAAAAGTTCTAATAAGTTATTTAAAAATAGTCTCGGCGGACTATTACCCAGGAAACTTATTCCGGTCATCATAAGATTATCAGGGATTAACCCTGATAAAGAAGTTAATTCTGTTACTAAGGAAGAGAGGAAAAAGTTGTTGCATCTTTTAAAAGAATTCTGTTTGGAAATAAAAGAGCTGGAGGAATTTAAAAAAGCGATTATTACGACCGGCGGAATTAAATTAAGCGAGATTGATCAGAAGACGATGAAATCAAAATTGATTGATAATTTGTATTTTGCAGGAGAGATACTTGACCTTGATGGTCCCACGGGCGGGTACAATTTGCAGATCTGTTGGAGTACTGGATATGTTGCAGGAGAAAATGCTGTGTAAAACTCTCAAGATTGATTTAGTGAAAAGGTCCTTTTAGGGCTTTTTTTAAATGGGGGATAAAAAGGGCTTGACAAGATATTGTTATGGGTATATACTCATAATAGATAGCAAATATAAAGGTCGGCTATTAGATAATCATTAAAATTAAAAATAAAATTATGCCAAGATTTAACGGAACAGGTCCTTCAGGTTATGGCCCGGGTACTGGTTGGGGCATGGGTCCCTGCGGTGCCGGAATAAGAGGAAGAAGAGGATATGGAAGCGGATATGGACGTGGATATGGACGTGGATACGGACGCGGATTAGGATGGGAAAGACCATATACTGAAAAAGAAGAATCAGAAGATTTAAAAGGTGAAGCAGAATCTCTAGAAGAGGAATTGAAAGCAGTTAAAGAACGTCTGGGTGAACTAAAGACCAAAAAATAAAAGAAGGCCGAGAACCTGACCTTCTCGTGAGAGAGGGTCAGGGTAGCCTTCTTTTAATAAGATATCATTGAATTTTAATAATTTCAATAGTTAATATTATGGCAAGACCAAGGCTTTGTCGAAGAATCAGATTTAATCCAAATATAAGATATTTTAAGCCTCAAGGTGTTCCAATGAGGTTTTTGGAGGTAGTCGAATTAACCGTTGAAGAAGTAGAAGCTTTGAGGTTGAAGAACGTAAAGGATTTAAATCAAGATGAGTGTGCCAAACTAATGAAAACCTCACAGAGTACATTTCAGAGAATCTTATCTTCGGCTTATAAAAAGGTTGCAGAGGGTTTAATAAAAGGTAAAGCAATAAGAATCATAAAGTAAGATATATAAAAATCCCCGGTGCATTCCTTGAGGGATTTTTTGATTATGAAGAGTTTTTTGGTAGAATAAAAGAAGTTTAATTTATCTAAGATATTTAAAAACTATGAGCAAAGAGATTTTATTAATCATCAAAATTTTAATAATTATAGGATTGGTTTTCTATTTCGCTTTTTGGAGAAGGGGAGCCACAGAAGAAGAATCAGAAATAGCCAATCCCGCTGCAGTTTATTGTGAAGAACATGGAGGCGCTTTAGAGAATAAAGAATTTGACAAAGGGACACGAGGGTTTTGTTTTTTTGAGGATGGTTCTCAATGCGGGCAGTGGGATTTCTTTAGAGGGGATTGCGACAAGGGACAATTGAAAATAGAAGTTTTAGAGGAAGGATCTGGAAAATTGGCTGATGATGGTGATACGGTAGATGTGCACTATACGGGCACCCTGGAAGATGGAACGAAGTTTGAATCAAGCTTAGACAGAGGAGAGCCCTTCTCTTTCACAATCGGTGCAGGTCGGGTGATAAAAGGATGGGATCAAGGAATTTTGGGAATGAAAGTTGGAGAGAAGAGGAAATTGATAATTGCCTCAGAATTAGCTTACGGAGAATCTGGAATTCCTGAAGTAATACCCCCCGGAGCAACTTTGATTTTTGAAGTTGAATTATTGGAAATTAAATAAAACAATATGCAAAATAGATATTCGCCATCAAGAATAAAAACGTTTGATACTTGCAGGCTTCAATACAAATATAGGTATATTGACAGACTTAAGTTTGATATCAAAACAATAGAGAGCTTTATGGGAAGCATGGTGCACGAAACCTTGGAACTTCTTTACAAATCAGTAAAAGGGGGACGAGTTGAATCTCTGGATTGGCTGTTTAATAAATACAAAGAGGTGTGGGATAAGAACCATGAAGACGACATTAAGATAGTTAAGAAAGAATTTACAAGCGAGGACTATTTCAACAAGGGAAAGCAGTGTCTGAAGGACTATTATGAAAAATACAAACCTTTTAATCAGTCAAAGATTGTAGACACAGAACGCATGATATATTTTGACGTCAAATACAATGAACATAAACGTCTTTTTAACGGCATATTAGACAGGCTGGATTGGAATGATAATGAGAATATTTTCGAAGTTCATGACTATAAAACATCAAACACTCTTATAACTCAGGAGGAGGCTGACAATGACTGGCAGTTGGGATTGTATCATGTTGCTTTAAAAGAGATATGGCCGGATGTAGAGAAGGTAAAACTTGTCTGGCATTTCCTTTCATTCAACAAGGAAATAGTTTCTTCCAGGACAAAAGAACAGTTAGAAGAATTGCAGGGCAACGTTATTGAAAAAGTTAAAGAAATTGAATCTTGCAATAGTTTTTTTGCTAAAAAAAGCGGTCTTTGCGATTATTGTGATTTCCAGAATATATGTCCATTATGGAAGCATTCAAAAGAAACGGAAAAGCTTGATGCAAATGAATACAAGGAAGACTCAGGAGTGAAGTTGGTGGCGGAATACAAGAAACTTGAGGAAGAAAAAAATGAGCTCAAAGAAGAGATATCTAGAATAGAAGGAGAACAGGAAAAGATAAAAGAAGTTGCTATTGAATTTGCAGAGAAAAAGAAAGTTTCGGTTATAGATGGAGCGGGCGCACAATTAAAAGTGGACGTAAGAGAAGAATTGCGTGCGCCTACAAGGAGCGAAGATGCTCAGAAGTGGGAGTCTTTAAGAGATTTATTGAAGAAAGAAGGAAAGTATGAAGAAGTGTCAACCGTAAACGGCAATATGTTGAATTATAGAATAAGACTTTGGGCTCCTGAACTTATTGATAAAATATCTAGGTTTCTTGTGAAAAAGAGAACAGAAGCAGTAAGATTGATTAAGAAATTATAAGTTTTATCCTTTAATATTTATTTTCTGCTATAATAAATTAATGAAAAAGAGCTTAATTCCAATAACGTTTTCATCCTTAATATTCGTTTTCTTTCTAATATTGGGTATGTTTTTTGTGCCTCCAATTAGAAATTTGGTTAGAGAAATTCTTCTATCAATTTTCATTATTTTTTCTCTATTAGGAGCATTATTGATTTTTTTGGTTTTAAAACAGGAAATAGAGGGAAAACTTAAGAAGTTTCTAATGTTAACCGGGATGTCGGCTTTAGGGACTTTCATTGCTATATTCTTGCATAACGCTTTTTATGCTCTGGGAGTTTTAACAGAGAATATCATTGTCCTTCATTATTTTATGGAAGCAATTCATGTATTTTTCTTTTTGGTTGCTATTTTCGTTTGTCCAATTGGATTTATTGCGGGAGTTTTAGGAGTGTTTTTTAACTTTTTTAAAAAAAGAAAGATTTAGTTTAATCATTAAGATATTAAAAAAGAAGGCATTTGCCCTCTTTTTTGTTTTTGATTCAGACTTATTTAATAACTGCTTTAATTCTTCTTATGCCGGATCCCGAAGATTCTTCTTTTGTAATTTTGAAACGCTTAAGTTCTGAAGTTTCATTTACATGGGGCCCGGCGCAAATCTCTTTTGAGAAGACTTTATTTGTTTTGGGGCTAAGTATTGTATAAACGGAAACGATTTCCGGATATTTTTCTTTGAAAAAAGCCAATGCTCCCGAATCAAGAGCTTCTTTGAAGCCCATTTGCTCTTTTTCAACTTTCAAATTCTCTTTTATCTTTTGATTAACTAAGTTTTCAACTTTTTCTATTTGTTCAGGGGTCAACTTTTCAGAATGGGAAAAATCGAATCTTAATCTTTTTTCGGTAATATCAGAACCCATTTGTTTAACATGTTCTCCTAAGATATTTCTTAAGGCAGCATGCAATAAGTGGGTTGCGGTATGAAGTTTTGTAATTTGATAAGTCACTTCTTTCCCCACGCCTCCGAATTTCTTTTCCTTTCCTGCCCTTGAAGCTTCCTGATGTTCTTCCTTCGCTTTGTAAAAAGCTTCAGGATCTATTAGTTGAGCCCCTTTTTCCCGAACTATTTCTTCGGTTAATTCCAGGGGAAAGCCATAGTTTTGATAGAGATCAAAAGCTATGCTTCCCGTTACCTCAGAAGACCGATTTATTATTTCCTCCAATTGCTTCAATCCTTTTTCTAAAGTTTTTTCAAATTTTTGCTGTTCGTCCTGGATTACGGTAAGAATATCTGTTTCTTTTGATTTTAATTCCGGGTAGTCAGAATAATAGATTTTTATTACTTCTTTAGCAACCGGAATGAGGAAATTCTCTGGCAAATTCAAAACCTTTCCGCATTTTATTGCCCTTCTTAATATTCTTCTTAGAAGATATCCTCTCTCTATATTAGAGGGAAAGATCCCTTCGGATATTAGGAAGACGGCTCCCCTGATATGGTCAGCTATGATTCGGAATTCTTTTGTTTGCTTATATCCTTTCCCTGATATTTCTTCTATCTTTTTAATAATGGGTGAGAAGAGGTCTGTTTCGTAAGCCGAATCTTTCTCTTGAAGAATGGAAACCAGCCTTTCAAACCCGATTCCCGTATCTATATTTGTTTGGGAGAGTTTAATTAGAGAACCGTCTTCATTTTTGTTGTATTCCATGAAAACAAGATTCCAAAGTTCAACAAAGCGATTGCAGTTGGGGCAATTTGGTCCGCAATTAGGTTTTTTGCAGCCGTATTTTTCTCCTCTGTCGTAATGGATTTCAGAACAGGGACCGCAGGGTCCGCTATTGCCAACGGGTCCCCAAAAGTTATCTTTCAATCCGAATTCAAATATTCTTTCTTTGGGAATTCCGTATTTTCCCCAGAGCTTGAAAGCTTCGTCATCGCGGGGAATATCTTTTTCTCCCTTGAAGATGGTTATCCAGAATCTTTCTTTCTTTAATTCGAGTTTTTCTATGAAAAAGCCCAAAGCTAATTTTATGCTTCCTTCCTTAAAATATCCGGTTTCAGGATTTTTCCCGACAGACCAATTCCCCAGCATTTCAAAAAAAGTATGGTGAACATCGTCTCCAACTTCATCGATATCCGGCGTCCTGAAGCATTTTTGAACCGAAGCTAGATGCTCAGCGCCAAAATCCTTAAGGGCATTTTTTTCACCCGTGAGGTAGGGAATAAACTGCTGCATGCCTGCAGAAGTAAAGAGTACCGTTTTATCCTCGGGAATTAAAGAACTGGAAGGCACGATTTTATGCCCATTTTCTTTGAAAAAATCTAAAAATGCTTGTTTTGTTTCTCTGCTTGTTTGCATATCGTATATTTTAAAAGTTTATCAGTTTTTGAAAGTATTGTCTACATTGAAGATTTTTGCTATTTTTTATTTTTCTGTTAGAATAAAAAAGCTGAATCTTTTTCAAAAACGTTAAAATATGGTTAAAAAAATAATTACAATTTTCTTTCTAATCGTTATTGCGGTGGCAGCTTACGAAAGCTATAAGTATTTTAATCCTTTTTTAGACGAATTGACGGATCCCGAAAAGGTAACCGAAGCTTTTTATAATGATTGGACAAACTATTTAAACCAAAATCCCGATAAAAATCCTTTAGAAGAAAGAATATACGAAGGAAACCTTTACTTGACGGAAGCATTCATTGAAAAGCTGAACCGGCTTGCCGATTCTTCGGAGGAAAAAGATTATGATCCTATTCTGTGCTCTCGAGAAAAACTGCAAAGTTTTACGATAAAAGAGAGTAGCTTGTCGGAAAATGAGGCAGAAGTGTTTTTGAGAGAAGAGTTTTTAGAGAATGAAAAAGAAATAAAGGTTCTTCTTAAATTAGTTGATGATAGATGGAAAATAGAAGATGTTGTTTGTGATCTTGAAGCAAGGGATGAGTTTAATTTTTCTGAAGAGGGAAACTTATTAATAAACAGTCCGGGTTTAGAAACAGAAACATGGTACCTATCTTATGAAAAACCGGGATCTCCAGGATTAACGATTGAACTTTCTTTTGATGAGGAAAGTAAGTGTTATGTAAACGGTGAAACAGATTGTCAGTTGTTTTTGGAAGGAGAAAACTTGGCCGGAAAGAGAGTTATTCTTAAAGGTTTAACAGAAGAAGACGGTATTCTTGTAAGAAGTTTGGAGATTAAAAAAGAACAAAACAATGAAGAAAACGGTGAGGAAAACAATGAAGAGGATAATAATGAGGAAACCGATCAACAGGACGGATATCCAAAAGAGCTTGAAACTATATCTCGCAGTTGGATAGTAAATAGCTGCCCGACATATGTATTTGACGGTATGGGTCTTAAATTTATTGAAGGCAGGAAATCAGATATGATTCCTTGCGAAAACTGTTATGAAATGGAATTTACTTTCAATTCGCGAAATTCTGGATATGGAAACAGAACCGGTGAGGTTGTAGCCCAGGTAATAACTCCTCATAGAATTGTAGTTTTAATGAGAGATAATAAGGTGAACAAGGCAGTAACTGACCAGAAATACGATGAGATAAATGAGGTTTTTATCCAGGATTAATTATTATATTGGGTTTTCCACACTTGACTGTTCCTTTTCTTTCCAGAATATGCTATTATTTTCCAAAGGTTAGATTACCTTAATTTCATTATAAAAAGATGAAAGAAAATGAAAATTAAAGAAGAAGGAGGCTTAAAAGGGGAGAGTAAGCCAAAAGAAAAGAAGAGCTTGAACAAGCTTGCCGTTATGAGTTATATCGGACCGCTTTGTTTAATCCCTATTTTAACGAAGGAGAAAGATGAATTTGTTAAATTCCATGTGGGACAGGGATTAATATTGTTTATCTGCGAGCTTACCACGTGGATTATCCTGAGCGTTATCCCTTTTCTTTGGTTTTTGGGTAATTTTTTCGGACTCCTGTGGTTTGTTTTGATAATTATTGGTATAATGAATGTTGTGAATAGCCAGAAAAAGAAACTTCCTCTAATAGGAGACCTCGCAGGAAAGATTAAAATATAAAAGGTTGACACCTGCAAAGGATTTTTCCTTTGCAGTTGCTATTGACATAGAACAACTATTGTGTCATAATGTAACTATCTTTATCTTTAGAAATCTATGTTATCACATTATATAATTTCAAATATTGAAGCTTTTTATCAGTACATCATAAGTGTATTGAAGTCCTTTTAAGTCCTTTTAAAATTTTTATGGAGGTGTCGAATGAATAAGTGTAGATACTATTTACTTCTTTTTGTAGCCGTTGTCTTTTTTGTTATTGCGGTTTGCACTCCTTACATTAAAAACCCTAGAGAATTTTTGGGAGGAATGAGCCTCATTATCTTTATGGTCTGCGTGTCGGGGATGCTTTGGACTTTAATCGAAAATCCGGCAATTAATACAATCAGAAAACTGAAGTATTTCCTTTTTGAAAAAAGAGCAGCAGAATGAAATAGTAAATTTATTATCACGGAGGACTCGCAAGGGTCCTCTTTTCTTTTTCAAATTTTATTCTTTCTGGTAAACTGGTTTAATCAGTATGTTATTGAACCAAGCGAGAAAAACTAATTGGAAACAGCTTTTTGTCTTACTTCTCCTAGGAAGTATTGTTTGTTTTGGCGTTTTACTTTATTTAGAAAAAATCTCCCAGGAGCTTGATTTTCCAGATTACCCTTGGCAACTTAAAATGCATGCTGAAGAAGGAAAAGCCAAAGAGGTTTACCTTGATTTCTTTGAAAAAGAGAAAGAAAAGCTTCTTTTTGAGAAATCTGATTTTCTTGAAATTAACCTTGAAAAGATGAATGTTTCCCTTTACAAAAAAGGAGAGTTAATAAACGACTTTCCTGTTTTAACAAAAGGGGATCCTCAAAATTGGGGAGGGTCGGCAGTTGGTTTGTATAGTGTTGTTTCTGGAAATGAATTAAGCTATTCAATAGTTTCAGACGTCTATATGCCTTATTCTTTGCATTATTACGGTAAGTATTATCTTCACGGCCAACCCTATTATCCCGACGGCGGAAAGCTTGACACTCCGATATCGGGAGGATGCCTTCGTTTAAGCGATAAGGACGCAAAAACCATTTATTACGAAGCAGAACTTGGAATGCCCGTTTTGATTATAGACAAAGAGAAGGACGACTATAAATATTCTTTTAAGGACATTTCTGATTTTCCTAATGTTTCTGCAGAAAGCTATTTAGTGGCAGATATTGATTCCGGCTATGTTTTTGCCGAAAAAGACTCTCAAGTACAAAGGCCTTTAGCTTCTGTGACAAAATTAATGACAGCCATCGTTGTTTCAGAAAACATAGATTTAAGGAAATCCATAATGGTACAGGAAAAAATGCTTGAAAGTTACGGATACACGGAAGTTTTAGAACCTGGGAAAAGATTTAGAGTGGTAGAATTATTTTATCTTCTCTTGGTAGAATCTTCCAATGATGCTGCAGAGATTTTGAGCTATTTTCTGGGACCTCAAAGAACCATTGAAATGATGAATGAAAAAGCCAAAACTATTCTGATGGAGAAGACAAGCTTTTCTGATCCGTCAGGATTAGATCCTGAAAACGTTTCCACAGCCCAGGATCTTTTTTATCTGGGAAGGTATTTGTTAAATAATCGTCCTCCGATTCTGGAAATTACAAAGGGGGAACAAGTCCGAAGCTTTGGAGGAATTGGTTTTGATATTGAGAATTTATGGAGCAAAAACATTTTTATTGGTGATGAAACTTTTATTGGCGGCAAGACAGGATTTACTAAAGTTTCAAAATATACATCTCTTTTTCTCTTTCGGTTTACTGATAAAGATGGAAAAGAAAGAAACATAGCGATCACCCTTCTCGGGTCGGATGATAACAGATCCGACACCCAAAAGATTTATATATGGCTTCAGAAAAACTATTTCACGGAAGGGTAATCTCTTAAAATTAGAATCTATGTTTCCTGAAAACAAAAATACAAATTGGCATTTTATTCTTTTTATTTTAGTTTTGGCTGTTTTTGTTGCCGGTTGGTCTTTGTATTCACTGAACGAGAACGATTTTGATATTAAGGTTTTAGATTATGACAGAAGTGAGATTTTGAGTCGGGCGAATCTTAAAATATCAGACAATTTGAGTAAAGATAATGGAAACAATGACCAGCTTCAAAAGGCAGATGATAAAGAACCTGCCTCAAATCTAAACGAAAGCAATCTAGATGCTGAAGGTTTCAGGAATTTAGTTATTAAATTTGTCAGAGAAATAGCCGAAAGCTACTTTAAGGGAAATAATTTAGAGACACTCGAAGGACTTCAAATTCAAGGGAATTGGGAACCTAAAATAGCGATATATTACAAAGGAGATGTTATGGGTGAAGCTCAGGAAAAAGATATTTTGCTGTCATCTGCTTTAGAAAAAACAGTAATATCTTTATTGGATAACGAAACTTCTGGGATTTTAACCAAAGAGAAGCTTGAAGAATCAATATTTTTGGTTAGATTCTTTCATTCTTCAGGAGAATTTTCTTTTGTAGAATTTAATGGAAAAGGAATAGAGCTTATTGGAGATTTAACAGCTGTGCGTCAAATTGACAAAGATTTGATTTTAGAAAAGATTAATCAGGGAAAAGACTTTCTATACAGGATTGAGAACGAGCAGGAGCATGGCTTTTACAAAAAATACGATGCTTTAAATGACAGTTTTGAAGAACGTCTTCACACGGTTTATTCTGCTTCCATCATATATACCTTTTTGTATACCCATGACTTAGAAAAAGACGAGCAAGTTTTAGAAAAAGCTTCTGAATGGGCAGACTTTCTTTTAATGATGCAGAATAAGGATGAGAGGGATAGAAATTATGGTGCTTTCCATTATTCCTTTTATCTTGAAAACCGAGAGAAAGAAGAAAGGTTTGTGGTAGGAACGAGCGCTTTAAGTATTTTTACTCTTTTAAGATTATACGATTTAACCGGAGAGGAAAGATACCTTGAGTCTGCAAAGTTGGCAGGAGACTGGCTTATTAGCATGCAGAGAGAAGACGATGTTATGATTCCATATACCAGATGTTCGGGTGATGTATGGGTTTACGGTACTAAATTGTCTTTACTTTACAACGGACAGGTGCTTTCTTCTCTTTCAAAGCTTTATCAGGCAACGGGTGAAGAGAAATATTACGATACAGCTAAGAAAATAGCCGATATGTTTGCTGAAAAGTATGAGAAAGAACAGGGATATATTGTGGGGGAGTATCGCACTAGAAATCCAATATCAAACTCTTGGGTTGTAATGTCTCTGATGGATTTTTGCAAAGCAGTTCCCAATGAAAGATATGAAAAAATAGTTTTTGAATTGAGCAGGGAAGTTGTTTCAAATCAAAAGAGTAATCCTGAATATCTTGCCAGTTACGGTGGATGGCACGGTGCTTATTCTTCAAGCGGAACCGGCTGGATGAGCGAAGTGATGTCCGAAGCCTATATATTCTGCGAAAGAGAGGACTCGTATTTTAAAAGAACTTATGAGGATGAATCCTGTGATATTTACAAGGATGCTGTGATTAAAGCTGTTAGGTGGATAATCCAGAACACTTATTCAGGCGATAATACTTTTATTGCAGAGAATGCCGAAATGGCTCTCGGAGGTGTTTTTTGGAACGAAAAAAATAGATATGTTAGAACCGATTCCGTCTGCCACGGATTAAATGGATACATTATAATATTTGATTTTCTTGATGAAGGAATATTGCTTTCTGTTTCGGAAGAGCCGTTCAGCGGTATTTTAGAGAAATTTAAAGAATAGTTGACTTTTTCGTGTAAGGTGGTACAATATAAATATAAAGTTCTTATTATTTTTAAAAGGAGGAGAAAAGAATGTTTGAGAAAACAGAGATTGTATTTAGCACAAAAAACAAGAGAGAGATGTTCAGGACAGAGAAGGCATCTCTTAGTAACGTGAGTATCAGGGGCTGGATTTATAACTGGACCCATAGGGACGGAAAAGAAACCGTAATTATGCTTATCAGGAAGGGATATAGGGCAGGAGGCCATTATCATAAGGGACAGGATCCTTCAAAAAAACCCGAGAGGTTTTTTGTGGCTAAAGGTAAAGCTAAGGTTCTGTTTGCCACAGAAGAAGGTACTTTGGAGATGAAGGAAAAGATAGTAGAAGAAGGAGAGATTTTGACCATACCGCCCAAGATGGGGCATTTGGTCAAAGCATTAGAAGATCTGATATTGATTGAGCACCGAGAGACACCATTTGATCCAGAACGTTCTGATACGTATGATTCAAATTCCTTGGCGAAATAATAGTAAGACAATAAGAAGGGTCTCTTGATGAAATTCGAGAGACCTCTTTTTTTAAAAATTGACTTGGTATAAGAAATTTACATGTTATAATGATAGAAAAAGTTTTATGGCAAGTTTATCTAAAATTTTAGATTATTCAATAAAGGGTTTTTCTTTTAAGGAATTTCTAATTGCTTTTGGGGTGTTTTTGATTGTTCTGGTTATTTTAAAGATTTTCAGGGAAATCATTCTGAGCAAATTAAGAAAGGCAGCCAAAAGAACAAAAACAGACTTTGATGATGTTTTAATTAAAATAATATCTAGAGTAAGACCTCCTTTTTATTTTTTTATATCTTTGTACTTTGCTTTAAAATATCTGACTTTATCCGGGTTTTTTGAAAAGATTGTAGACGGTCTTTTTATTCTTGCAATTGCTTTTCAAGTTGCAAGAGCTTTAGAGCAGCTTATAAATTACGGAGCAGAAAAGTTTGTTAAAGGGAAGGGAGAAGTAAGCTCAAAAGACAAGCGCCAGATCCAAACCATATCTCTCATTTTAAAGATTATCCTTTGGACGTTTATCCTGCTTGTTATTCTGTCTAACTTCGATATTAATATTACTTCGTTGATTGCTGGCTTGGGGATAGGAGGCATTGCAGTTGCTTTTGCTCTACAGAATATCTTAAGTGATATTTTTTCTTCTTTCTCAATCTACCTTGACAAGCCATTTGTTGAGGGAGATTTTATTGCCGTGGGCGATGACTTGGGAACGGTTAAAAAGATAGGGATAAAAAGCACTCGCTTGCAAACATCGCAGGGAGAGGAGTTGGTAGTTTCAAACAAAGAGCTAACCGAAAAAAGAATTCATAACTATAAGAAGATGGAAAAGAGAAGGGGCAAATTTGTTCTTGGAATAGCTTACGAAACTCCTGCAGAGAAACTTAAGAAGATTCCTTTGATAGTGAAAGAGGTAATAGATGGTGTTGATTCGGCAGAACTTGATCGGGTTCATTTTAAAGAGTTCGGGGATTTCAGTTTAAATTTTGAAATTGTTTATTATGTTTCAACTCCGGAATACAAAAAATATATGGATATTCAGCAGGAAATAAACTTTGCATTGAAAGAAAAGTTAGAAGGAGAGGGAATAGAATTTGCTTATCCGACTTACACAATTCATATGAACAAATAATAAGGTGTCGAGGTTTGACCTCGACACTTCAGACTATATACTATGCGGAGTTAATTCTCCGTTTTTGATTTTAAGAGGTTGACAAGAAGAAAGATAAGGTGTATATTTCTAAAATACCTCTTTTAATTTAAAAAAAAGAGAGATATCGTGCTCTTTAGATCTTGCACTAAGTTCTTATTCAATTTGAGAAATATCTCAAATTGATTCCAAGGTGAAAAGTTCGGAGTAGGTCGGTTTTCTCTCATTATGCCTTGATTGGCAGGTGGGAGACATCAAGTAAAAAATTCAAAAGTTTAAAAATGGAAAAGAAACTTTATATAGGAAGTCTTCCTTATCAAACAACGGAAGACAACCTTCGAGACTTATTTTCAAAGGCAGGCACCGTAGAATCAGCAGCGGTTATTATGGACAGAGTTTCCGGAAGATCAAAAGGATTTGGATTTGTGGAAATGGCTACTGAGAAAGAAGCCAAAAAAGCAATCGAAATGTTTAACGAGCAGGATTACGAAGGAAGAAAGATAATTGTGAATGAAGCAAAGCCAATGAAAAAAAGATTTTAAGAAGTCTTGAAATTAGAGGGGCCCGGATTTCCGGGCTCTTTTTATTTTATTGACAGATATATATTTTTCCTTCAATAAGTGATAAAATGCATTAAAGGGTCGAAAAATAAAAAATACAAAAGTATGGAATTCTTTAAATGGGCAAACAATTTAGTTAAAAAAATGGACTGGCTAGATGTTAAGCTGGTAGGGCTTGCATCAATGCTTATCGGTATTATATTGGTAAAACTATTTCCCGCAATTTTAGAGATAAATATCTGGTTCTTTATCTTAATAGCTTTGCTCTGTCTTTTTAAAGTCTATTACGTGATATTTTTCAGAAAAGAGTAGTATGATAAAAAAAGCAAATAAAAAACAAATATTAATATTTGCGCCAGTTTTTTTTATTTTTTTTATTATTATACCGGTGGCTTTAATTGCTGCTTTTAGCATTCTTTATCAATACTTTGAATATCAAAAAGAAATAAAACAAATAAATTAATATGAAAAAACATTCTTTAGTCAGAACAATTTATCTCTATCTGTTTGCCATCATAGGCTTGGTGCTTTTAACCATAGGAAGTGTTAATTTTGTTAATATGGGACTCAAAGCATTTATTTTCACAAAAGCTGAAGAACAGGAAAAAATAAATTATGAAAGACCTCCTGAAGTTCCTTATCTTGTAGGCAATATTGAGGATATAAAAGAAAGAGAAGAAATATCTGCAGAAGAGAAAGTTCTTATCAGTCAATGGCTGGAAGACTATAAGGTTTGGCAGGAGAGAGATCAAGAAATCAGTTATGTTACAACAAGAAGGCATCAAGATGCTTCTCGAAACCTTGCTCTCATTTTAATAGGGCTGCCCTTGTATCTTTATCACTGGGGGATAATAAAGAGAGAGACGAAAGGAAAAGATAACGATGATTAAACAATTTAAGAATATTTTACACTTAAAGGTCTAAATTAAATATAAATTAAAATTATGGATAAAGAAGTATTTTTTGGAAAAAACAAGAATTTGCACGTTATTTTGTTTTCAGTCTTGTGCGTGCTTTTATCCGTTTTAGCTATCTCTACCGTTGTTGATATCCAAAACAAGATTAAAGAAGGAAGATATATCGGTCAGGAAATAGAGAGCAAGAACAAGATTACTGTTTCCGGGACCGGAGAAGTTTATGCCAAGCCCGATCTGGCTTTAACCACTTTTTCGGTAGTAACTGAAGCAAAGACGGTGGCTGAAGCAATGGAAGAAAATACTGAAAAGATGAATGAGATCATTGAATTTGTAAAGAGCAAAGGGGTAGAAGAAAAAGATTTAAAAACAACAACCTTTAGCATTTATCCCCGCTATGAATGGCATAAAACAGATGAAACATTACTTTACTATCCTGAGGGGAAAAGAGTTTTAGTCGGCTATGAAATTCGCCAGTCCCTGCAGGTTAAAATAAGGGAGATGGATAAGATAGGTGAGATTTTGGAAGGCGCGGCTTCTAAGGGGGCAAATCAGATTGGAAATCTTCAGTTTACTATTGATGATGAAGATGAAGTTAAAAAAGAAGCAAGAGGAGAGGCGGTACAGGAAGCAAAAGAGAAGGCAGAAGAGCTTGCCTCACAGCTTGGTGTTAAGCTTGTGAGAATTACGAACTTTAATGAAAGTTTTGCTTCTCCGAAATATTACGAATATGAAGCTGTGGGAATGGGGGGAGATATGGAATCAAGTGCGCCCGCTCCTCAAATAGAAACGGGGGAGAATAAGATAAGCGTTACTGTTTCAATTACTTACGAAATAGATTAAAATCTATTAAAGGTCTTAAAGCTTAAAAACTTAAAAAATATGCTTAAATTAAAAATCTTTATTTCCCTGATTGCTTTTGTTTTTTTGGGCGCAGCAATGAGTTTGGTTCTTGCTGAAGAGAATGGAGATTCTCAAGATGAGTTGGACTTACAGGCAGAAGAAATGGTTGACTTTGATGAAGACATAGAGGCCGAGGATTTGGGAGTTTCAGATCCTACAATTTTACCTAACAGCCCTTTCTATTTCCTTAAGAACTGGGGCAGGGGCATGCGCTCTTTCTTTACTTTCAATCCAGTCAAAAAAGCAGAGCTTAAATTGAGATTTGCAAATGAAAGATTAATAGAAGCAAAGAAAATGGTATCTGAAGGAGTTGCTGAAGGTGAGATTCTAGGCGCTTTAGACAATTACAATGAAGAACTTGAAAAGATAAGAGAGTGGGTGGAAGAAGAAAGAATAAATAATGAGGATCCAAGAGTTGACCATTTTTTGGAGAAATTTGTTGATGGAAGTTTAAAACAGCAAAGGTTATTAGACAAAATAGAGAACAAACTGTCCATAGGAGCTTATGAGAGAATCGAGGCAGCCAGAGAAAAAGCTCTTGAGAATTTTGCAAGCACTTCTTTAAAAATAATGAATGAAGAGAAATTAAGAGAAAGACTCGAAAAGGCAACAGAAGAAGACGGAAGTCAACTTAAACATATAAAGAATCTTGAGGTCTTAATGAGGATTGAAGAAAAGGTGCCTGAACAGGCAAAAGAAGCCATAAGGAATGCGCAAGAAAATACTCTGAGAAGATTGAAAGGAGACTTGGAAGCTATTCCCGAATCTGAAAAGCTAATCCTTGAAAAATATTTAGATAAAGTAGGAGGCAATGCAGTAAGGCAGCTTGAAATAGTTTCAGAAATTGAGGCGGAAGAAAATATTTCTCCAAAAGTTCGTGAGATGGTTCAAGGCGCAAAAGAAAAAGTATTGAACGTGGTTAAAGAAAAGATAGGGGATTTCCAAAGCAATACTCAAAGAGAGAAGTATTTAGAACATCTTGAAGATGGCAGTATAAGAAGAATACAGACAATCAAGGACTTGGAAGAAAATCTTCCCCCGGAGAATGCGCAGGAGTTTGAAATGATAAGGGAAAGATTTGAAGAAAGATTTAGGGAAAGATTACAAAACGCTCAAGGTCTTGAAGAAAAAGAAGAGCTTCTTGAACAAATTGAGAAAGTAAGTCCCGAAGCGGTTCTTAAAGTTATAGAGAAGATTGAAACAGGTGTTTCTGCCGGAGGAAGAGAGCTTTTGAATGAGATGAAAGAAAAGGCCTTGATGAAAGAAGAAACGATTAGGAATACTGAAGGAAATCAAGGGACAGAGTCCGGAAGCAGTAAAACGCCTGCCAGCAATGCTAAGATGATTGGCAATAAATAGGAAATGTTAGAAGTATAAAAGTTTTTTTACTTTTGTTAATAAAATAAAGTCGATTTTCGTTAAATAATTTTTAATTGAAAAATATGATTAAGTGCATAGGATTCTTAGGAGGCAAAAAACAGATAAAATCTTTGGGAGGATTTATGATTGTTGTGTTTGGCATTGTTGACTTGTTCCTTGAATTTTCAAAAGACCCTATTGAACCATCATGGGTTATCTGGTTTTTCAGAGGAGGAATTATCCTTGGAATAGTGCTTCTAGTCGGAGGACTTCTTGCGGTGGATATGCCAAAAGATTAAGGCAGCCGGGATTAAATATTTTAATTAGCAGAGACACTTGATTATTTTAATCAAGGGTTTCTGTTTTTCAATGATTAATTTTGGTTTTCATTTGTTTTTAAAAGAAAACTGCGATAAAATATTACAATATTATGGTTTTCAAGATAAATAAAGAGAATTGTATTGGCTGCGGGGCTTGCGTTGCTATCTGTCCCAAAGCAGTAAAATTAGCAAAGGACGGAAAAGCCGAGATTATTGACCAAAAGGAGCTTAAAAAATGCGGGGGCAAGGATATTTGTCCCGTGGAGGCTATTGAAAAAGTTTCCGATAAAAAGAATAAATAAATGAATTTTAAAGATATTTATTCTAAAAGAAATCTCTGGACTCACAAAGGAGAGCACGGTTATGTTTTAGTTGTTTCTGGTTCTAAAAGATATTCAGGTTCCCCGGTTTTTAATATTGTTTCTGCTTTAAGAGCGGGAGCCGATTTGGTTTGCTGCGTGGGGCCGGAAAGAGCAATGAATATTGCTGCCTCTTTTCTGCCGGATATCATTGCCCATCCTTTGAAGGGCGACTTTCTAAGAACTAAAGACGTCTCTTTTATTCTGAGAATGGCAGAAACGTTTGATTCTCTGATTATTGGGTGCGGATTGGGCAAATCTCCAGAAACCTTAAAAGCAATTCAGGAGATAATTAAAAAACAAAGCTCTTCTGGCAAACCTTTGGTAATTGATGCGGATGGGATTAGGGCCTTGGCTGAAAAAAAAGAAATCTTAAAAGGAAATTCAGTTGTTATTACCCCCCATATTAAAGAGTTTGAAAGTTTAACCGGAGAGAAAGTAAAGCCGGAAGTAAAAGACAGAAAAGAAAAAGTTAAGAAATGGGCAAAGAAATTAAACTGCACCATTTTACTTAAAGGACATATTGATGTTATCTCTGATGGAGAAAGGGTTGCTTTAAATGAGACGGGTTCTCCGTATATGACCGTTGGTGGATTTGGAGATACTCTTTCAGGAATTACAGGAGCAATTCTAGCAAGAAAAGTTGATCCTTTCAGGGCAGCCAAAGCAGCAAGCTTTATAAATGGCAGAGCTGGGGAGATGGCTTGCGAGAAATACGGGGAAGGGGTTTTGGCTTCCGATATCTTCGAGTTTATTCCCCAGGTCATTAAGGAATTTTAATACTCATTATGACATATATCATTTTAGGGATTCTACAGGGTATATTCGAATGGATTCCAATTTCAAGCGAAGGAATTGTAGCTTTGGCGGGCCAGCTTTCGAATATAGAGTTTAACGTTATTGATGTTGCCTTATTTGCTCATATGGGAACTCTTTTTGCAGCCCTCATTTATTTCAGAAGGGATTGGTTGGAGATATTGACTTTAAGAGATAAAAAACTTGCAAAGTTTCTAATAATAGCAACTTTAATTTCTCTGGCGGTTGGATTTTTTACTTACAAGACGGTAAGGAGCATGGCGGTAGGAGCGGGCCTTCTGTTTGTTATGGGTTTTGCTCTTCTTGTGACTTCTTTTTTCCAAAAAACAAAAAGGAGTTTGAATTTAAATTTTGACCAACTTGCTTTAGTGTCCGGTTTTCTCCAGGGACTTTCTGTGATACCGGGTTTATCAAGATCCGGTTCAACAATTTTTGCCTTAAGTTTGGGGAAAATAGCTCCTTCTCAGATTTTAAGAATATCATATATAATGTCTGTTCCTGCCGTTTTTGCCTCAACCGCTTATTTAGGGTTCAAAAATCCCGTTCTGGTTCTTGAGGCATGGCCCATATTGATTTTTAGCTTCCTGACGGGTTTTGCAGCATTGCATTTTTTGATTAAACTTTCTGAAAAAATTAACTTTTCAAAATTTGCTTTTATTTTTGGTATTTTGTGCTTGGTTGGAGCACTAATTAATTTAAAGTTTTAAACTGTAAATTGGCAGATAATGTATGAACGTGAATTTGTTCGTACATAGTTTGCCGCATTTGTATATATTATGAAACAAGCAACGGGTTGGTTCTTACTTGTAATAGGGCTGATGATTATCTTCTGGGGGCTGTATCATTCCTATCAGATTTTTACTGCACGAATTGAGCCTCCGGAGATTTTTAATTTTGAACAGGACCAGACAGATCTTGGCGGAAACAAAGGAATATTAGACCCTGAAGAAATGATAGGAAACATAATGGGCGAAAGATTGGAACAGATGATGCCCATAAGTTCCATTTCCAAACTTTTTGATTTGATTGCTTGGTCTATTTTTGCGATGATTCTGTTCTTTGGAGGAGTCCAAGTTGCAGGAATTGGCGTCAAATTGATAAAATAAGGAGAATTTATCTTAATTATGATTTTGGAAATTAGAAAATATCCCGATTCAATATTGAAGAAGAAATGCAAGCCGGTGCAAAAGATTACTCAAGAAGACGTTGAGTTGATTGAAAATATGTTTGAAACTATGAATCAGAATCGAGGAGTAGGGCTTTCTGCTTGCCAGGTAGGCGTGTTAAAACAGATTGCAGTTGTTAGTATCGGTAAAGAATCTCTGTTTTTGATAAACCCGAAGATACTAAGCAGAAAAGGGGTTCGGATTTCGGAAGAAGGATGTTTGAGTATTCCCGGAGTTTTCTTAAAGATAAAAAGGGCAGAAGAGATAGAAGTTGAGACCTTGAATAAAGATGGGAAAAAGTTTAAAATTAAAGCTCGAGGACTTTTATCTTATTGCTTGCAGCAAGAGATAGATCATTTAAACGGGATTTTAATTCTAAATAGAATTTCAATATTTCAGAGAATAAAATTAAAATTATCTAAGGAAATATGAAAGTTATAAAATTTGGAGCAAAATGGTGTGTCGGATGCAAGGTCATGGGACCAAGATGGCAAGAAGTGGAAAAGGAAAACGAATGGCTTAAAACAGAATACGTCGGGATTGACAAAAATCCTGAAGCAATGAACGAATATCAAATTTTAAATCTGCCCACTTTTATATTCTTTGACAAGGAAGGAAATGAGATTAAAAGGATTTCCGGAGTTGTTGAAAAGGATGTTTTAGTTAAATCTATTTTAGAAAATAAAGATAAATAAAATGATGAAAAAAGGTTTTTTAATTCTTTTCTTTTTATTTCTAACATCGGGAGTTTTCTTGGTTCCAAATTCTTTTTCTTTTGCCGAAAATGCAGAGGATTCTTTATGCCTTGTCTATTTTACCGGTGTTGGCTGTCCTTATTGCGCCGATACGGATCCCGTGATTCTTGACGAACTGCTCGGAAAGTATCCAAATCTTTTTGTGATTGAATACGAAATCTATCAGCAGGGAGAGAACGCTCCTTTACTTTATTACTATGATGAAAATTACGATTCAGGATTAGGGATACCTTCAGTTATTTTTAGTAAAGAAAACTCTATTTCAGGCGCAAAAACAATTTTAAATAACATCGAGAGGGTTTTAGAAAAAGGGAGCAATCCTTGTCCTTTGATGAATGGAGAGAGTATTGACTTTGAGATCCTTGATTTAGATTCTCTTGTTGGCTTTCCGAAAATCTGGCATCAGGGAAAGATTCTAGTAAGAACGGGTCCAAAAGGAGAAAGCGAGACCCTTAAAAAACTCTTAACAAGCGAAGATATTGAAAAAACATTGGAAGATGTTGATTTTGAAGAAATTAAACCTTTTAAAGTTGCTTTGTCTGGAAAGAAATTAGAGTTTGGCGATGCTTTAAAAATAGATGATTGGATTTTTCAATGGAACAGTAAAGGATTGTCCGGAAGCTTTGGAGAAGAGTTGTCCGGTTTTTTGCCTGGTGGGTTTAATTTACCCGAAGGATTTTTGGGAACAAAAGGAGAACTTACTTTAACTAAGGTCTTATCTCTGGCTGCGGTTGATGCCATTAATCCATGCGCCCTGGCAGTTTTAAGCTTAATGCTGATTACCATTCTGACTTACAGCCCTAAAAAGAGGCAAAACATTCTTCTTGCGGGGTTTGCTTTTGTGGTTTCGGTTTTTGTCATGTATTTGATTTACGGTTTAGTTATCATCAAGTCATTCCAGTTAATACAGGCATTAACCTCAATAAGGATATGGCTTTATCAGATTCTAGGGGCAGCTGCCATTATTTTAGGCGCTATAAAATTAAGAGATTTTTTCCGTTCGCAAGCTCTCTGTAACGTTTCCCCCAAAGTCAACAAAATTATTTCAAAAGTAACGAGTCCCGCAGGAGCCTTTGCCGTTGGCGCGTTTGTTACGGTATTCCTGCTTCCTTGCACCATAGGCCCTTATATTATTTGCGGAGGGATACTTTGTCCGCTTGGGATATTAAAAGCAATACCCTTGTTGCTGCTTTACAACCTGGTATTTGTTCTTCCAATGATAGCTGTGGTTTTGATAATATATTTCGGTCTTTCGAAAATAGAAGATATATCTAGCTGGCAGGCAAGGAACATTAAATATCTTGATTTGGTTTCAGGCCTCATAATCATAGGACTGGGGGTTGCTATGATTTTAGGTTTGATTTAATATTAAGAAGTCGTAATCAATTAATTAAATTAATATGAATTTAGAAGATAAAGTAGCAATTGTTACCGGTGCAAGAAGAGGTATTGGCGAAGCAATTGCCTTAAAATTAGCAGAAAATGGGGCAAAAGTCGTAGTAACTGACATCTCAAAAGAGGATTGTCAAAAAGTAGTTGAAAAAATTAAAGATCTGGGAGGCGAAGGACTGGCTCTGAAGCTGGACGTAACCAAAGAAGATGAGATTAAAAGCGCGGTTGAAGAAACAAAGGAAAAGTTTGGGAAGATTGATATCTTGGTTAATAATGCCGGAATTTGCTTGTTGGAAGATCCTACTAAAATGGATTTAGCTACAGTCGAGAAAATCCTGAATGTGAATCTTAAAGGATTAATTGGGTTAACTTATGCGGTTTTACCCAAAATGGTTGAACAGAAATATGGGAAGATAGTTAATATTGCTTCAATAGCAGCTATGGTTTGTTGGCCAAGAATCTACACCTACTCGGCAACCAAGGGTGGGGTAATTGGATTCACTAAGGCTTTGGCCGGAGCTTTTGCTCAATCTGGAATAAATGTAAATACAGTAGCCCCAGGAGCAATTGAGACCCCAATGCTTGATTCGATTTTAAAGGAGATTGGAATGACCCGAGAACAAGTTTGTCAAGCTACTCCCAAAGGGAGAATTGGCAGGCCAGAGGATATTGCTAATACTGTTGCCTTTTTGGCAAGCGAGGAAGCAGATTTTATTACCGGTCAAGTTTTAATCGTCGATGGTGGCTATACCTCAAGATAAATTAATCCGTCGATAAGAAGATGAAAAAAATAACTGAAGATACAATTTTGGCTGATGTTTTAAAAATGCCCGGTTGTGAAAAAATTCTTGGAAAGTATAAGTTTCCATGTCTTGGATGTTTTTTTGCCCAATACGAAGCAAAGAGTTTAAAAATAGGCCAGGTCTGCAAGATGTACAAGATTAACGCTAAAAGCCTGATTAAAGATTTAAACAAGAAGCTGGAAAAATGAATATGCTCTTGAAAGTAAGGGAATTAAAAGTGAAAGGAGATGGAAGAGAGATATTGAGGGGGGTTGACTTAGATATTAAAAAAGGGGAAGTCCAGGCTCTCCTCGGACCTAATGCTTCCGGGAAAAGCACATTAGCCCATACTATTCTTGGTAATCCAAGATACAAAGTTACTCATGGGGAGATAGTTTTTGGCGGGAAAAGAGTAACGGGGCTTTCTCCGGAGAAAAGAGCAAAATTAGGCATGGCTTTGTCATGGCAGAGCCCTCCCGCAATTAAGGGAGTAAAACTCTCCTCGCTTCTTTCTAATATTTCCGAATGCAAAATAGACGAATCGCTGGCAGGGAGCCTCTCGGAAAGAGAGGTTAATTTAAACTTTTCCGGAGGAGAGAAAAAGATTTCGGAACTGATTCAAATTCTATCTTTAAAGCCGAAACTTGTCATTTTTGATGAAATTGATTCCGGTTTGGATATGAAAAAACTGAAGGAATTTTCAGAAATCATTAAGAAAGAATTGGTGGATAAAAAAGTTTCTTTAATTTTGATTACTCATTCGGGGGAAATTTTGAAGTTTTTGAAACCGAATCTCATTAACGTAATGGTCGGGGGAAAGATTATTTGCAGGCAAAAGGACTGCAAAAGGATTCTGGAAACTATTAAAAAATATGGTTATGAAAGATGCAGGGAAAAAAGCGCATTACTTTCAAATAGATCATAAGGTGGTAAACCTTATCGGAGTCAGAGGAGCAGAACTTCTTGTTTCCGGAGAGGCCTGGGAAAAGTATGCCTGGACAAAGAAATATTTCTCTTCAAAACCCGTTGAAGGGTATTTTATTTGGATTAAAAAACAAATTGACTTTCCCTTAATGAGCTGTTTGCTCTTAGCTTCGCCTGATACCAAGCAAAATCTCCAAAATCTTGTAGTTATAGAGAAGGGATTGAAAATCTGTCTTGTGGGAAGCTGTGCTTCTCTTAAAAAGACCTTATGCGGAGCTCATAAAGCCCAAGGCAAGATCATTTTAAAAGAAGGAGCCTCTCTTAATTACAGGCATTCTCATTCTTGGGGAAAGGGAGATGTCTTAAAAATAAATTACAGTTTTCTGTTAGAAAAGAAATCCAATCTTTCATATCTCTTTAATGTTCTTTCAAGTGCGGGAAAGTTTAATGTGGAAAATGAGATAACCGCTCTCAAAGGAGCTAGCTGTGACTTTAAGTTAAAAGGGGTTTTTGATTCAGCTCAAGGAAGCATCAAAGACAATCTAATTTTAAAAGGAAAGGGGTCCTCGGGACAGATTCAATTAAGGATGGCTGTAGAAGAAAAAAGCAAGGTTTTAGCTCATTCTGAAATAAGGGCTGATGCTCCGAGCAAAGGACATCTAGATTGCCAAGGACTGCTCATAAAAAAAGGTTCGAGTATTGTGCTCAAACCAAGTTTGGTTTGCAATAACAGAGAAGCTCAGATTACCCATGAAGCTTCAGTAGGGAGAATTTCCGAAGACCAATTAAGCTATCTGAGGATGAGAGGATTTAACGAAGCAGAGGCAATAAAGTTAATTGTTAACGGATTTTTAAATACATGAACGAGATGGAAAAGATAAAATACAAGAACCATGCAACTTTATACTAGGAAAACTCCTTTTATTAATTCAAATAGATTTAAGTATAAAGTTAATCAAAACTTCTTTAAAAATTGGAATTCTCAAATGGCTTACATTTTAGGTTTTACTTTTGCTGATGGAAATATTCATTATGTTTCACTTTCTTGGGATTTAAAGGATGATATTGAATTATTGAGAGAAATAAATAGGGCGATGGACTCAGATTATCCGATTAAAAAGAGAAAGAATTCGGTTCGACTAAGAATTTCTAATCCAGTCATTTTACAAGATATTCAGAAATTAGGAGTTACTCCGAATAAAACTAGAACTTGTCAATTTCCAGATATTCCCATGGTATTGCTTAGGGATTTCATTAGAGGGTTTTTAGATGGAGATGGCTGGGTTGTGACAAGAAAAGCAAGAACAGAAATATCAGTAGGATTTTCTAACGGGAGCTATAGATTCTTAGAAGGATTAACAGAGAAGTTCAAGGAGGTTCTTTCTTTAACTACAGACAATCTTAGAGTTAGGAGAAAAGTAACTAAAAAGGGTAAAGTTTCTATAACATATGGGATTGAATGGTATAGTCAAAATGCATTTAAGATTATTAAATTTCTATATGACGATTTAAAAGAAAACGATTTATTTCTACAAAGAAAATATAAAAAACAAATAGAAGCAAGGGAAATCTACAAAGAGGTTTTGAGTGGATCAAAAAAATACAGAGAAGTAGAGAAAAAACATAAATTACCAATGCGAGAATTGTTACAGAAATTGCTTATAGATGAAAAACACACTGGAAAAGAAATTGCCGAGATGTTAGGAGTTCATTCATCAACGATTTTCAGATGGTTAGAAAAAACAGAAGTAAGGTTGCCTGAGAAAAAAAAGAAGAAAGTTATAATTAAAGAATGTCCAATTTGTCATAAGCAGTTTAAACAATACGGAGGACGTTTCAAAAAGTATTGTTCTAAGTATTGTAGGACTAAGGCAAGATGGACTGGGAAAATTGTAAAGTGTGTTATTTGTGGAAAAGAAATATATAGACCAAAGTGGTGGTTTAAACTTAACAGTCAACCGATTTGTTCTAAAGAATGTATGAGTAAGTGGCGATATGTGTGTATAAAAAAGAATCTGATCCACCACTCTAAAATAACAGGTCAATTTATATCTTCGAAATTGAAATAATTTAATGAACAAAACTCAACTACTTAACGAACTTAAAAAGGAGGTGGAAAAATGTTGGCGTTGTCCACTGTATAGAACACGAACAAAAGTAGTTTTTGGAACCGGATCAGTAAATGCTAAATTAATGATTATTTCAGAAGCTCCGGGGCGTTGGGAAGATATAAAAGGAGAACCTTTTGTTGGCAGGGCAGGTAAAATTTTAGACGAACTTTTAGAATCAATCGGCATAAAAAGAGAAGATGTATACGTTGCAAACATTTTAAAATGTCGCCCGCCTCAAAACAGAAATCCCCAGAAAGAAGAAATTGAAGCCTGCACGCCATTTTTATTGAAACAGATAGAGATTATTCAGCCAGAAGTTATCTGTACTTTAGGAAACTATTCAACCGCTTTTATTATGGAAAAGTATGGATTGGGAGAGAAAGTCCAGGGAATTTCAAAAATTCACGGTAAAGTTTTTGAAGTTTTTAAAAAACCCGAACAAATCTCCCTTCTGAGTTTGGACAATAAAGAAGACGAGGAAAACTACAGCAGTAAGATAAGATACTTTGGCTCGGAAAAGGGCTTGAAAATAATTCCTCTTTATCATCCTGCAGTTGCAACTTACAATATAAATATGAAGGGGACTTTAAAAGAAGATTTTAAGGTTCTAAAATCACTTTAATTATGTTAAAAATAGACTCCTATAATTTTGGCTCTATTGTTATAGGGGGAAAAACCTATACTGATGACGTCTATATTCTTCCTTCGGGGGAGATAAAGGAAAGAAAGAGAAGTCATATCTTTACCAGAGGAGAAATGGAATATCTATTTAAAGAAGGAGCGGAACTAGTGATAATCGGTAAGGGAGAGTCAGCTGTAGCAAGCTTAAGCCAAGAGGCAAGGGATTTCATTAAAGAAAAGGGAGTTGAATTAATAGAAGGAAAGACTCAGGATGTTAAGGAAGAGTTTAATAAGCTTTGCTCAGAGAAGAAAACGGCTGCCATTTTTCACCTCACTTGTTAAAAAGATTTGCAGGCAACGATTTTTAGGTATATAATATTGCAAATCTATTGGTTGTTTAAGATTCTGTTGTTGTTTTTGCTTAATTTAGAGTATAATAATTAAAGGAAAAGCTTTCACAAAGGTCGTAAATTAAATTCGATAATTTATTATGGCTGAAGAACTTACTGCTTATTGCGTAAAATGTAGAAAAAAACAAGTGATGAATGACCCTAAAGAAGTAACTATGAAAGGTAAAGGCAATGTTAAAAGAAGAGCTGCGACTGGAACTTGTCCGGTTTGCGGAACCAAGATGTTTAGGATTCTTGGCAAGGCCTAGTTTAACCTTTAGTTAAGAATTTGGAAATTTCCAGATATTTAATTATCTTTACTTAAGACTGCTTTTTGCGGTCTTAAGTATTTTAAAGTGCTATATTGAAAGAATATGAGAAATAATGCCGGGAAATTGGTTTTTGTAATTTTAATTCTTTTAGTTTTATTTAATATCCTAGCTTGGAGAGAGGTTTTAAGAGTAAATGGAAAAGAATTTCTAGAAGTTACTTTTTTTGATGTTGGTCAGGGAGACGCTATTTTCATTGAAAGCGAAGAAATGCATCAGATTCTGATTGACGGGGGACCGGACAGTGCAATTCTAGAAAAACTTGCAAGGGAAATACCTTCTTGGGACAGAACTATTGATCTTGTTGTTTTGACTCATCCCGAACGTGATCATATGCGAGGATTGATTGAGGTTTTGAAAAGATATGAAGTTGAAAATGTCTTATGGACAGGAGTTGTAAGAGAAGGGGCAGAATATGAAGAATGGAAAAGGATTTTAGAAGAGGAGGGGGCAAGGATATATATTGCAGAAAGCGGTCAGAGGATTTCAGCTCAAGAGAGTTCCTTCTTTATTGATATTCTTTATCCTTTTGAAAGCTTAGATCAAGTAGAGGCAAAAAACATTAATGATACTTCAATAGTCGCAAGATTAGTTTTTGAAGAAAGCTCTTTTTTATTCACGGGAGATGTTTCTAAAAAAATAGAGGAGAATATTGTCGAAAAGGAATTTGAGATTGATTCTGATGTTTTAAAAGTAGGGCATCATGGCAGTAAAACTTCAACAGGGGAAAATTTTATTAAAGAAGTTTCTCCGGATATTGCTGTGATACAATGCGGCAAGGACAATCCTTACAAACATCCCCATGAGGAGGTATTGCAAAACCTTGAAGGCATTAAGGTTTTAAGAACCGATTTAATTGGTGATGTTAAAATATTGAGCAATGGTGAAGAATGTTTCGTGAAAAATTAAGCATATTTGTTCATTTTGAAACTTGATGATATAAATAAGCATATGATAAATAATCCAAAAGAAGAAAAGACATTAGTTTTAATTAAGCCCGACGGAGTTAAAAGAGGGTTAATAGGAGAGGTGATCTCTAGAATTGAGAAAAGAGGATTAAAGATTACTGCTCTTGAAATGGTCCAGGCATCAAAAGAACAAATAGATGGGCATTACCCCAAAGACGAAATCTGGATTAAAAGATTGGGAGAAAAAGCTTTAGAATCCTATAGAAGACATGAGCTTGATGCTAAAAAGGAACTTGGCAGCGAAGATGCTTTGGAAATAGGCAGGAGTGCGAGGGGGTGGCTTATAGACTATCTAACCTCGGGCCCCATAGTAAAAATGGCTGTTAAGGGAATTCATGCCATTGATATGGTAAGAAAGATTGTTGGGTCTACGATTCCTTCTCAGGCTGACATAGGAACCATAAGAGGTGATTTTTCGGTTGATGATCCAACTGTTGCTAATTGCGACAAAAGAGGGATACATAACCTTATTCATGCTTCTGAAAATCAGGAAGAAGCAGAACACGAACTGAAATTTTGGTTCTCTCCCGAAGATATCCATAATTACAAAAGAGCCGAAGAGGATATAATGTTCTAAATCTACCGAGGCTAAACCTCGGTAGATAACTAACAACTTATAACTAATAACTAATCACAGAATACTAGATACTAGATACTTTTATTTGGTCATTAGTCATTGGTTATTAGTCATTGGTTATTAGTCATTGGTCATTAGTCATTGGTCCGCCAGCTGGCGGATTGGGATTTGACAAGTAATGATGAGAGATATAAAATGAAAGTAGCCCTGCCAAAATTATTTTGAGATTCTGGAACAATCTTACTTATAGGGAATCCTAAATTGTGCAGTGCTCTTGCAGTTATTGCATTGCGGATACCCACCTAGGTTATTTTCTAGAAGAATTCTCAAAATTTTAGGCAGGGCTAAAGCGTCTACTGAACTAAGGCGTTTTTTTATTGTGTATGAATACTATGTATTGAGATTGATTCTTTTGTTATAATAATCTAATAAAATGAGTCGATTAAATGATAAAAAATCGGTAATTTTGGTTTACCTTTTAATTGCGGTTTTTGGTTTGACTTTTTGCTATCTTAGTTTTTTCTCAGCTGACGCATCAAATAATTTTGTTAAAATATTACCAAGTTCAATTTCGGCCTACTCCGCAGAAACAGGGGGTGCAGAGATAGTTGATTTTAAATGGCAGAATCCAACAGCTGCTCTAACACAGGATTTATCCGAGAAAGTATCTTTTGAGGATTTTAATGAAATAAATTCAGCATTTATTGCTTCTTCTGGAATAGTAGAAGCAGTTACTCCGCCAGAAGACGGCATTAGCTACTTTTTAGATTTTTCAGGTTTTAATTTACCAGAACAAGCGGAATTAAAAGAAATAAAGAATGTTCAACTGAGGTTTTCGTTAGCGATAAAACCGTCTTTGCAAGAGGACATAAATGAAAATATGGATTCGTGTGGAAAACTTTTGATTGAATATCAAGAAAATGAAGATTGGCGAAACTTAGGAATAATTGATTTAAGCCAAGAAACTTCCAATGTTCTCAATGGAGGATACTTTCTTTATGCTTTGCCCGTTTTTCAATCATGGGAGGATTTTGATAATTTAAGAATTCGATTTAGCGTAGTTCCGTGCGATGAAATCAATATTTCGTATGGTTTAGTGTATTTAGACGCAGTTTGGATTGAAGTAGAATACGGAGAAGATGTTGCAGAAACAGCACCAGCAGATGCATCATCGATAGAGAAAGCAGCATCTTTAATTGGAGAATCAATAATGAATAAACTGTTTGGCACTGAAGAAAGTATTGAGCAAAATGAAAAAACCTTAGAAAAAGATTTTACTTTAGAATTGGTTTCTGAAAAGAAGAGTTTTAAATTAGGTGAAGAACCGTCTTTTAAGTTTCATTACAAGAAAAAAGGAGGAAGTGATGTAAATTCTTTTGAAGGTGTGGACATGGAAGTCAATGTTCCTGGCCTAAGCGTCAATCCCGTTGTTCACTATCAGGAGAACGGAGAATTTACTGTTAATCTGCTGGAATTTCCTCGCCAATTTAGGCCTGGTAAATATATCTTAAGATTTGAAATTGAGAATGAAGGTTCGGTATTTATTGAAGAACAAGAGTTTGTCTGGGGAGTTTTAGCAATAAACACAAACAAGTCTGTTTATCTGCCTGGCGAGACAGCCTATTTGCAGATGGCAGCTCTAAAAGACGATGGACACACCATATGTGATGCAAGTTTGAAACTGGAAATCACTTCTCCAAAAGGGACTATCAGTTATCCCAAAGTTGAAAAATCTGGTAAATGTGCTTCAGACAATGTAACTGACGTGCCTGACTATTTTTCCTATTATCAAGTTTCCGAAATAGGGACTTATCAGATGAAGCTAATCAATCTCGATAATGATTATGAGATTTCAGATTCTTTTAAAGTTCGCCAATCAGTTTCCTTTGAAGTTGAGAGAGTGGGACCGACAAGAATTTATCCGCCAGCAGATTATGAGATGGCTTTTAAAATAAAAGCAAATCAAGATTTTGTTGGAAAAGTAAAAGAAACGGTGCCTGATGGATTTGAACTGGCTACACCGAGTAGCGCTAATATTAACACTGATAACCGCGAAAAGATTATTGAGTGGGATGTTGACTGGAAAACGGGAGAAGTTCACGAACTAGAATATACTTTTGATGCTCCGGATATAAGTCCTTATCTTTATTATTTGGGACCACTGAGGATTGGTGAATTTCAGGAGGAGCGTTTATGGCAGATTGCATCTGATGCTACAAGCACCGGCATTATAAGGCCCGATGGGGATACCGCAACAGCTGCCTGGACACCGGAACCTACGGGTTCTCATTATTCAACCATTGATGATAGTGTTACTTACCCCAGCAATGGTATTACGACCGATTATGTTAACAACGGCGGTCTTGCTGTAAATGAAGACCAATATACAATGGAGACTATCACTGAAGCAGCAACCACTACTGCCATTGATGTTTACACATATGGGCAAGCAAGCAAAGCTGGTTCATCCATTAGTATAGATATTTATTATGACGGTTCATTGCAGCATTCGGTGGATCAGAGTTTCGGAACGTCTTGGGCTTGGGCAACAAGCGGGGTTTCAGGTCTTTCTTTAAATCAAACTTCCCTGGCAAGTCTTGAAATATATATAGCTGGAAATGCCGGAGGAAGAAGTTATACCATAGCCACTTTATATGCTGAAATAACGTATGAAATTGCAAATCAAGTTCCCTCGGCTGAAAACGTTTCTCTAGACGGGGGCACAACTATTTCTTTAGTTGAAAGTGTTACCACTTCGGTGCAAGCTGTTGCCAGCACTACCGATGAGGATGGACAATCTGACATAACTAGCGTTATAGGAAGAATTTTTAGATCGGGAGTGACAAGCACGGAGGCTTGTACTTTAGATGATAATAATTGTTATGAAGACTTAGCTTGCGTAACCTCTTCTTGTACCGGTGTCGCTACTTCCTGCCATGCAACTTGTTCTTTTGACGTCTGGTATTATGCTGAACCGACAGACGGTACAGGAGGGGAAGCGGACGAAACGCCCTGGTCAAGCGAACATTGGGTCTCATGGATAAAAACTATTGATGCTTCAAGCGCCTCAAGTTCTGCTACCAATTCTGCCGAAACGGTTGATGTCGGTTCTCTGTTAGCCTTGAATGTTTCTCCTCCCATTGACTACGATGAAATGGCGCCAGAACAGGTAACTGATCCCTTAAGTAAAACAACTACCATTACCAATACTGGAAATTGCTCTTTAGACCTCACTTTATATGGAGTTGATATGGCATCGGGGGGAGACAGTATTGCTGTTGGAAAACAAAAATATGCCACATCCAGTATTGCTTACGCTTTGTCAACTTCTTTGTTAGTTTCTCCGGGGGCTGAATTAGAATTGAATTTGCCGAAGACAATTGCTTCAAGTTCTCCGGCAACAGATGATGTATGGTGGGGAATAGAGATACCCGCAGAGCAGGTCTACGGAACTTATTCGGGAACTACCACATTTGAAGCAAAAAAGAATGAAATTGGTGCTTGGTAGTTTTTCCACAGATTGCATATGCATGTTTTTTTAAAATATAGTATAATGTAAGAATATTAACAATTGAAAAGCCAAACTTTAGGTAACTAAAGGACGGAAAGCCACGGGACTTTTTCTTAAAGTTAGCCGGGTTGCCGAGAAGACATCGTAAAGGTCTTCAATCTTTAATTAAGTTGAAAAAATTTATAAAGATAAAGGTCGTCCCGGTTTCGGGAAAATAAAAATTAAATCCTAACTTTTAAATTATGACAGAAAAAGTAAGAAAAACAGTTCCCTGGTTTATAGTATTGTCCTTGGTTCTGATGGTTGTGATTATCGGTTTTAATTTCGGTCAAAAAGCCATGCCTGAAAGAGTATCAGCAGATACGGCAACCACTTCGGTTATTGTTGGGAATGCGGCGCCTATTTTTAGTGCTGTTGTTGAAGACCCTTCATCTGCCGGAGGTAAGGGAGAAGGAAGTACGGCCGGTAATCCTACAAATGAGGGAGATAACATTACTTGGAAGGGAACGGCTTCCGATTCAAACGCAGATGATTGGTATTTAGCGATTTGCAAAAGTGACGCGATTGCAACTACGGGCGCATCTGCTCCCACTTGTCCGGGCGGTACCTGGGTAGTTAGTACTCGGGCAAGTTCTAGTGTTGAAGCAACTGCCGCAACTTCAACAACAGGTGTTTCTGCAACAAGTTCTGATTGGTGGGCTTTTGCCTGCGATCATACTGCAAGTCAAAAATGTTCAACTGGTAATCAAGGTACGAGCGCTGGAGATGGAGATTCACCCTTTAATGTAAACCACAGACCTGCTTTTACCCAGATTTCAAATGACGGGCCGCAAAATCCGGGGGTTAATGTAACATGGAATTCAACTACCTCTGATGCTGATAAGTTTGACGTTGATGATTGGATAGGCCTTTACATCTGCAAATCACAGGTCTTTGCTACCGGCACCACTCCTGCTTGTACGGGAGGTGAGTGGTGTTCCGCTACTTCAAGCAGCGACACTACATGCAGTTATGCTGTTCCAACTCCAACTCCGGACACAACTTACAACGCTTATGCCTATATAGTTGATAATCACGGTTTCGATTCTTCCGATGCCACTCAAAGTGAAGCTACAAGCTATGACGTCAATAATATTGCTCCGACCGTTTCTGCAGCTACCATTTCCGTTGTGGATGGGAATGCAGGCACTCTTGACCTGACGAATCCTGAAGGAGAAACTAGCGGTTTTGAAGTTAACGCGACTATAGTTGATAATAATAGTTGTGAAAATGCTTCCGCCGGAAATGAGATCGCAACTTCAAGCGTTGCTTCTACAACATATGCTTGGGCTTACAGGTCCGGCGTGACAAGCGAATGCAGCGCTAATCCTAATAATTGTTATCTATATCTTGATGAATGTACTTTAGGTCCTTGCGGAGGAACTGCCGATGGTGATGTAACAACGACTTGTTCTTTCAGTATGTGGTATGTTGCAGACCCGACGGATTCTACTTCTCAGTATCCTGATGAGGATTGGCGAGGTTCAATTGTGGTAGCCGACGATAATAATGCCAGCTCAACTACGGATGCAAGTTCGGGAACGGAATTGGCAAGCTATATGGCTTACGCTTTGGTCACCAATGTAAGCTTGGATTATGGAACGGTCTCTCCAACTGGCGAAAGTGATGAGGACACAATTACCGTAAAAGCAACTGGAAATGTTGGATTAGACGAGGAGCTTTCAGGTGTTGATATGGAAAAGGAAGGTGCTCCTGCAACTACGATTGGCATTGCACAGCAAGAATACAGTACAAGTACCGGTTTTACTTGGGGTGGTGCATCATCAACGGCAGCAAGTGTTACTCCTACAGAATTTGAGCTTAATTGTTCAAAGACTACTTCGACTACTACTCCAGCAACAGCTGATACTTATTGGAAAATAAAGATTCCAGATGCTCAAGAATCAGGTACTTACAACGGAACAAATACTGTAACAGGTGTCATGAGCGAAACGAGTACTTGGTAGGTTAGCTTTACAAAAAAGCTTGTTTAGGTTATTACTTAATACAGTTTGTTTTGAGCAGTTTTGGTTTCTAAATGAATGAGATTATGTTTGTTTTTGGTGGAAAAAAAATAAGAACCTTAATTGGTATTGTCATAGGATTTTTCATCTTATTATCTCTGACCCAGGGGGCGTGGGCCGGTTTTGGAATCACGCCTCCTTATTTTATCAACCATAACCTCACTCAAGGTTCTCATTTTGAAAAAAGCATCTGGCTTACGAGAGGCGACCCTTCAGAGGATTTAAGAATAAAGGTTTCAGTTGATGTTCCCGGGGCAAATGAATGGATTTCCATTGATAAAGGAAATAGTTTTCTTTTGCCGAAAGGAGAGCAGAAAGTTGCTATGATTATTAGGATCGACGTGCCTAAGAAAGCTGAATTTAAAAGCTATCCGGGGTATATAAGAATAACGACTTATCCGGTGAACGGTTCTGAAGGAGGAGGACAGGTAGCAATAATCTTGGGTGCAAGAATGGAAGTTGACTTGGATGTTAAAGATATTGAGATTTTTGATTTTGAAATACAAAGAGTGAATACTTATGATTTAGAAGAAGGCCATAAAGTTCTATGGTGGTTTTCTCCAGGAAAGATAAGCTTTGAGATGGAAATTGAAAATACGGGCAATGTAAAAGCTGCTCCAAGTAAAGTTATTTTTGAAATTTATGACGCTAGGGAGGAAAACCTTTTGGAAACGGTTGAGGTGAAAAGAATGAATAAGATAAATTCTTTTGAAACAGGAACCGTTATAGCCGAACTTCCTACAAAACTATTGGCGGGCAGCTACTGGGCCGTGTTCAAGGTTTTTAAAAAGGATGAGATGGTTAAAGAAGGCAGGATTCATCTTAGTATCTTGCCAAGGGGAACCATACGGCCGATTCCTAAAGAATGGTTTGGTATTCGAATTTGGGTTTGGGTTTTAACAATGATTATACTTGTTATTCTGAGTATTGGTGGATGGTTGATATACAAGAGAAAGGAAGAGGTTGAAAAAATAGTTAAAAGAATATTAAAGGAGTTTCAAACTTAATGTGTCCAAAAAATGCAATCTAAAAGTTAAAACTTTTTTAATCTTGCTTTTCGTAGGGATAATTTTAATTAGTCCCTTTTTTAATTTTAAAAAAGATAATACAGACTTTTTAAAAACCGGAACGTTTACTGAATTTGCCCAAGCAGGTTTTATTCCTACAGCCGTTATTATCACTGTCTGCGGTAATGGGGTTTTGGATACCGGAGAGATTTGTGATGACGGTTTAAGTAACGGGCAGTACGCTTATAGTGCTGAGAACAAGTTTTGCAATACAAGTTGTGATGGCTGGGCGCCTTACTGCGGAGATGGGACGGTGCAGTCTGATTATGGAGAAGAGTGTGATGACGGAAATAATGTTTCCGGTGACGGTTGCAGCGCTAGCTGTAAAAGCGAAGCTCCGCCCGGAGGCGGCGGAGGCGGAGGAGTATTTGTTCCTCCCTCTGTTTCAACAGATGTTGTTATTAAAGGCAAAGCTTATCCCTTAAGTTCAATTACGGTTCTTCAAGACGGGAGGGTGGCGGCTACCACCATTGCCGATTCCCAGGCAAATTTTACAGTGGGAATTACTGATATGACTCCGGGAATTTATACTTTTTCCGCTTGGGCTTTAGACAAACAGGGAAGAAGGTCTATCACTTTTTCTTTTACCACTA